>Ga0187886_1001155_pt1 | contig 25592 bp, 20 predicted proteins | sample June2016WEW_20_1_FD_133001 | JGI IMG/M metagenome (GOLD analysis project Ga0187886, IMG submission 133001) | Peatland microbial communities from SPRUCE experiment site at the Marcell Experimental Forest, Minnesota, USA - June2016WEW_20_150 | ecosystem: Environmental > Terrestrial > Soil >... | reverse complement strand
CTGTTAGTGTTTCAATAGCAGCTGATGCTAACCCGGTATGTGCAGGAACAACAGTTAACTTCACAGCCACTGCGACCAATGGAGGGACAACACCAGCTTACCAGTGGTTTAATGGAGTAACACCTGTAGGCACAAATAGTCCTGCATATTCATATATCCCGGCCAATGGCGATGTTATCACTGCAGTATTGACTTCGAATGAGACATGTCAGAGCGGTGGTCCTGCTACTTCGAATATAGTTACTATGACAGTTAATCCTTTACCGACAGTAACAACAACTCAGGTAGATATTGCCTGTTTCGGTGGATCTACAGGAACAGCTACAGCTATAGCAGCAGGTGGAACAGGTGTTTATACCTATTCCTGGAACACTGTACCTGTTCAGATATCTGTAACTGCTTCTGGACTTACAGCGGGTACCTATGTTGTAACTGTTGCTGATGGTAATAGTTGTACTGCAACAGCCAGCACAACAATTACAGAACCGGCAACGGCACTATCTGGTAGTATTACCTCTCAAACAAATGTTTCTGTTCCTGGAGGTAATGATGGCAGCGTTACAGTTGCCGGATCCGGAGGAACTTCTCCTTATCAATATAAAATGGGACTGGGAGTTTACCAGGTTTCGGGTACTTTTGGAACGCTTACTGCCGGATCTTATACCGTCACTGTACAAGATATCAACCTCTGTACATTTGATGTTGCCGTAACAATTACAGAACCTGCAGCCACATTATCGGGGAGTATTTCTTCACAAACCGATGTTGCATGTTTTGGTACGTCAACAGGAAGTGTTACAGTAACAGGTTCAGGTGGAGTAGCACCTTATGAATATAGTCTGAATGCCGGAACATATCAGGCATCAGGTACATTCGGATCATTAGTCGCCGGTACCTATACAGTAACAGTCAGAGATACTGTTCTAAGTACATTTGATGTAAGTGTTATAATTATTCAACCTGCTTCATCTGTAGGAGGATCCATTACTTCTCAAACCAATGTACTATGTTTTGGTAGCAGTACTGGAAGTGTCACTGTCGCCGGATCTGGCGGAACCTCTCCCTATCAGTTTAAACTGGGGGCAGGGTCTTATCAGGCATCAGGCACCTTTGGAACTCTTGCAGCCGGATCTTATACAATTACAGTTCAGGATGCAAATCTTTGTACTTTTAATATTGCTCTTACTGTTACACAACCTCTTGCAGATCTTACAGGAAGTATTACCCAGACTAATGCTTCATGTTCCGGATCAACAAATGGATCTGTTACTGTAACTGGTTCAGGTGGAACTTCTCCTTATATGTACAGTCTGAACGGAGGAATATCCCAGGCTTCTGGTACCTTCAACGGGCTGGCAGCTGCAACTTATACAATAACTGTTCAGGATGCAAATCTTTGCACAACAAATGTTTCGGTAACTATTACAGAACCTGAAGTACTTTCAATTGCAAGTACGAAGATAGATGCTTCTTGTCCTGATGTTCCTGACGGCTCAATAACGCTCACTATCACTGGGGGGACACAACCTTACAATGTGAATTGGTTTGGTGGCATTCTTACTCAGGACCGATTGAATATTCCGGATGGACCATATAGTGTTGTAGTGACTGACATAAATGGATGTACAGCGCCACCTCTTGATATTGTTGTCGGTGTTATTGGTTCTGATCAGTGTATCGAAATACCCACTATAATAACACCAGATAATAATGGATTTAATGATACCTGGCAGATTAAGAATATCGATCTGTTCCCGAATGCTGAAGTCTTTGTTTTTACCAGGTGGGGAAAACTTGTATTCCATTCTAAAAACTTAGCTGCAAACCCATGGAATGGTACATTTAAAGGAGAGCTCTTGCCAACAGATTCATATCATTATGTTTTACATCTTAATGATGGATCAAAACCCAGATCAGGTGTGATAAGTATAATCAGATAATAATTACTATATTTCGAATAATATATGAGGTATCTAAGAAGTATATTGCCAGCAATTGTTCTCAGCTTCAGTTTTGGAGCGGTCTTTGCACAGCAGGTCCCGATGTACAGCCAGTACATAATGAATGGATTTCTGATAAACCCGTCATTCGCAGGTCGTGACGGCTATACTACTGTTAATCTTACGGTTAGAGAGCAATGGGTTGGTATGGCCGGGGCACCAAGCACTTATGCTGCAAGTTTTCAGACTCGTATTCTCAAAAACAGCTTTATTTCAAAATCCACCGCAGTAAGGAAGAAGATAGTAAAACCTACAAAAGGAGGCAAGGTAGGACTTGGCGGCTATATCTTCAATGATAACAATGGTATTATGCATCGTACCGGCATTTCGCTGGATTATGCATACCATATTCCAATGGGACGAACAGGGGGAATACCTAATGACCTTTCTTTTGGTCTTGCAATGACCGCATATCAATTTGCTGTTAATACTACTGGTGCGATTTTATCCAGTCAGTATGATCCATTGTTGAATTCATACGACAGGTCAGTCTTTATCCCGGATTTCAGCTTTGGAGCAAGTTTCACTACAACAAAGTATTATGTGGGTTTCGCAATGTCTAATTTACTAAGAGGTTCGTTATTGATTGCCGATACTTCAAGTACCAAAAGGAATGAACTTGGCAATTATTTCCTTACAGGTGGTATAAAGTTTCCATTGACACCTGATTGGATCCTTGAACCATCTGCCTTGATTAAAGCTTCAGACATGCTGCTAAAGTCAATACAAATGGATTTGACAGCAAGAGTTTATTATAAAGAGGACTATTGGGTCGGATTATCATGGAGAACAAATGATGCTATAATTGCGTTGATGGGTTTAAAATATGACAGATTTTATTTCGCTTATGCCTTCGACTTTACTTTAACTGATATCCGGAAGCAAAGTTTTGGCACTCACGAACTTTCACTAGCCGTCAAATTTGGTGAAAGTGCCAGAAGATACCGCTGGATAAATGCATATTAAATTTTTATTATTGATCTGAGGGCTGATTTTAAATCAGCCTTTTTTTTTCAGGAAGTTTCAAAACTGACCTTGGGATGTTATAATTTAGTTGAGTTAAATTAGATGGTTAGTAAAAAAATACCTGGAATAATACCGGAAGAGTTATGTTAAAAAGGTTTTTTTTAGATGTATCGGTTGCCTTTTTGCTCCTGATTTTGACTTCGAACAAGGGCTATTCCCAGGTTACAGTTTTCCAACCTGTAAGAATTATGTTTTATAATGTAGAGAACCTCTTTGATATTTATGATGATACGCTCAAGGATGATAATGACTTCCTCCCTGATGGTTTGATGAGATGGAATCTAACCAGGTATAATAAGAAAATAAGCTCATTGTATAAAACAATTGTTGCAGCAGGGGAGTGGAACCCTCCGGCAGTTATCGCTTTTTGTGAAGTGGAAAACAGGAAAGTACTTGAGGATCTTATCTATGGCACCTATCTGTCTAAATTTAATTATGGAATTATCCATGAGGAATCACCCGATAGAAGAGGTATTGATGTTTGTCTCATTTATAGAAAAAATTCTGCTGATATAATTTGTTACAGGTATTGGATCCCTTCGCAGGTCAAACGACAAGATTTTGACTCAAGAAGCGTCCTTTATACCAAAATGGTGATCAGTTCTGATACTATACACCTTATTGTGAACCATTGGCCTTCGAGAAGGGGAGGCGTTCTTGCAGGAGAAAATTTCAGACAGCAGATAGCTGCAATGGTCAGAGAAAAAGTTGACTCCATAATTGAAAATGACGCTTCAGGAGCCAAAATTATTATTCTGGGAGATTTCAACTGTACACCTGATGATCAGGTTATTAATTCAATGATTTCTGTAGCTGACACAGGTAAATCGCTGATAAATCTTTCCGAAGGCCTTGCTGATAACGGACTAGGGACATATCGCTATTTGGGAACATGGGAAATGATTGACCAGGTTATCGTAACTAACAGACTTCTATCATCAAGGAAGGGACTTTATACAGAACCAAATCTGTTGAAGATTTTTAAACCAGATTTTCTTATGAGAAGAGATCCCAAATATCCCGGATTCACTCCTTTCTCAACCTATCAGGGATATAAGTACCAGGGAGGATTTAGCGATCACCTGCCGGTTTTACTAGATCTTAAATTAAAGTAACTCAATCAACGGGAGTTAATCCGAGTTCAACTCCTTTTTCCAGCATAAACCTTCTGGCGGCTTCATGCTCATTTTGGATTATCCCATCAAGTATAGCTTCCCTGATTGCATTTTTAATAACACCAACCTTTTTCCCGGGTTTAATTCCAAAAGCCATAATAATCTCACTGCCATTAACAGGCGGTTGGAAATTTCTTATCGCGTCCTTTTCTTCAATTTCTTTAAGTTTATTTCTTACAAGTTTGAAGTTTTCAAGATGTTTTGTTTTTTTTGCTTCATTCTTTGATGTTATATCAGCTTCACATAATATCATAAGATCATCTATATCATCACCAGCTTCAAAAAGCAATCTCCTGATAGCAGAATCTGTTACTAAATCCTGCGATAAGGCTATTGGCCTCAGGTGGAGATCAATTATTTTTTGAACATATTTCATCTTCTCATTCATCGGAAGCTTTAGCTTTCTGAATATATCAGGAACCATTTTAGAACCAATATATTCATGTCCATGAAATGACCAGCCGGTATCTGGAACATATTTTTTTGTAACAGGCTTGGCAATATCGTGAAGAAGTGCAGCCCATCTAAGCCATAGGTTATCAGTATTTTTACTTATGTTATCAAGAACTTTTGTTGAATGATGAAAATTGTCTTTATGTGCCTTCCCCTCTTTTGTCTCCACTCCCTTGAGATTATCAAGCTCCGGGAAAATTATTTTGAGCAGCCCTGACTTTTCAAGAAGAATAAAACCTTTTGAAGGATGTGGGCACATTATTATTTTATTAAGTTCTGTGACAATCCTTTCAGGTGAAACAATCTTAATCCTTTCAGCATTTTTTATTATTGAATTGAATGTATTCTCCTCAATAGAGAAATTCAACTGCGTTGCAAACCTTACTGCTCTCATCATCCTTAACGGATCATCTGAAAAAGTCTTGTCAGGTTCAAGTGGTGTTCTGATTATTTTTTTCTTAAGATCATCAATACCTCCGAAGGGATCTAAAAAATCTCCGAAGGTATTTTTATTTATACTTATTGCAAGAGCATTAATTGTGAAGTCCCTTCTTTTCTGATCATCTTCCAGAGTTCCGTCTTCAACAACAGGTTTCCTTGAACCTCTGTCATAAGACTCCTTCCTGGCGCCTACAAACTCTATCTCATATTCCTTATTCCTGAACATTGCTGTTCCAAAATTCTTAAAAACAGTGACTTTTATTCCGGGCCCCATCTTTCTTGCTGACTTACGTGCTATCTCAATTCCGCTTCCAATGACAACTATATCAATATCCTTCTCTGGGTGTTCCCTTTTAAGAAGACAATCCCTTACCCAACCTCCTATAACATATGCTTTCACATTCTCAGATGTAACCACAGAAGAAAGCGTCTCAAAAATTTTGTCATTTAGACATATATTCATATATAGATATGACAATTTGTTAATTATTTGTGACAAAGTTACAATTAATACTCAATTTTATTTAAAATTTGATATTTGTTCTTAATTGGCATAAAGGTTGACAAATGAGTAAACAAACTCAATTCGCTGATGTTTAATAAGAAAAAATATGATGATAGAACATTTAACAAAGGAAACATTTTTAAAAAAAGTGTTCAATTATGAAAAAAACAAAGATTGGATATATGAAGGTAAAAAGCCTTGCATTATTGATTTTTATGCTGACTGGTGTGGCCCATGTAAAACAGTAGCTCCCGTGCTTGAAGAGTTGGCAATAGATTTTAATGGCAAAATGGATATCTTTAAGGTGAATACTGAAGAGGAACAGGAGCTGGCATCGGTATTTGGAATAAAAAGCATTCCTTCCTTTTTGTTTGTTCCTTCGGAGGGCCAACCGCAGATGGCAATGGGGGCACTACCTAAAGAAACATTTATTAAAGCATTCAAGGACGTACTTGGTGTAGAAAAATAAACAGTTCGTCAAAAAATGAATTGGTTTTATTAAATATATTAAAAAAACGGAAACATATTATATCTGATAAACGTTTAATAATATAGAAGGTAAGAGAATTAGGTTATAAAGGTTTTTTCATGGACTTAGGTTAGGTTAGGGTAGAAAAGTAGTAAATCAGGACTTCGATCCTGATTTACCTTTTATACCAGTTCCTTAAATATACTATTGATCTCATCTTCAGTTGACCTCAATTTCTTCTGACACTGCTTTATCAGTTCAGAAGCGCGTTTTACTTCAACTGACAACTTATCAATATCCAGATCTCCGCTTTCAATATTATGCAGTATGTTCTCAATCTCAATTACTGCTTCATTAAATGAAAATTCTTTTTTAGCCATATTATAATGAATTAGTTTTTACCACAAAGGTACACAAAGGTTATTACGAAGGTTCACAAGCGGCTTTATAAACAATCTTCAGTCTCTATCAGGTAGCACCCTTCGTTAAATGGTTTCTTATTTTCGCCCTTTCTCCTCTTCTCCCACTCTCCCTTTCTTCTCCAACACTATGCTTTTCAAAGTTCCTTCATAGAGTTGTGTATCAATTAGATCATCTATCTTTACACGATCGCTACCTTTCAATATTCTGCCATTTATTGAAGTAACAGAATAACCTCTTTGAAGTACATTTTCCGGCTTCAGAAGATTAAGGGTATTTATAAATCCTGTTAACCTTAAGTTGTTCATATTTAGAAAATTTATGGTGCTGTTATATAGGTTCTGACAGTTCCTTGTAAGCACCACCTCTTTAGCTGAAGAAAAAGACTTTACAGATGAAGAAAGTCTCAATTCCTGATTTGCAGGAATGAAACCTGCTTTTAAGGTATACTCTTTACCAATATTAATGATTTCAATTATTTTGCCTGAAAGTAAATCTTTTATATCCGACATCATTATTCGTGCGAGAGGAAATAGTTTAACTCCTGAGGTTTCAATCCTGTTTCTGTTTTTTTCAATGATTATCCTTGAACTGCCAATTATCTCAGAACTTATCTCAATAATGTGATTTTCTTCATTCGCCACGGAATCAATAAGAAAATCAGCCACTGCAGTTGGTGTTTTTAGAGACCTATTTGCTACCATATCTGTGACCGATATATCCTTATCATGTCCTATTCCAGTAATTACTGGCAATGGGAATTGAGTAATATGGTAGGCAATATTATAACTGTCGAACCAGTTAAGATCAGATTGTGAACCTCCGCCTCTGATTATTACAACCAGATCAAATAATTGGGAATTAAGAGCAATTTTATCAAGTGCACTTATTACACCCTGCTCGGTTTCTGTCCCCTGCATTGAAGTTTCGATCAATACTGTATAAAAAACATAACCAAAACTATTTCCTTTAAGTTGGTTGATAAAATCTGAATATCCGGCTGCATTTTTTGAGGAAATTATCGCAATTCTTTGAGGGACAGAAGGAAATTTAAGTTCTTTATTCATTGAAAAAACTCCTTCCTGTTCAAGTCTTTTTATAACAAACTGGCGTTTCATTGCCATTTCTCCAATCGTAAAAGCAGGATCTATGTCTGATATAACCAGGCTCAAACCATATAGCTCATGATATTCAACTTTTGTTTTTACCAGTATCTTAAGTCCCTCCCTTAGCGACTCACCTGTTGCATTTTCAAAAAAGGCTTTTAGGAACCTGTAACGATTACTCCAGATAATTGCTTTTATACGGGCCCTTACATTTTTCTCATCAGGATGTTTTTCAATTAATTCGAGGTAACAATGGCCGGCATAGTTCTCTTTAAGTTCCGAGATTTCAGCAATTACCCAATACATATCTGGTAAAGCCAGATACAATGAATCTCTTATGATCATCTGCAATTCAGTCAGTGACACTTTTTCAGTCATGATCAGTTTTTTAACTTAATAATTTTTTGAATATTTATTCTGGTTCCATTTATTAATCTTAAAAAATAGACTCCTTGCTGCTTGTACTGTAATTCTGTTATAATAAGGGTTCTGCCGGCATAATCATTATAGGCTTTTCTGAAAAGTAATTTTCCATTCATGGAGGTTATTTCAATTATGAGATTTTGAGGTGGTGTGCGGAAAATAATTTCAATATTACCAGTTGTGGGGTTTGGATATGCTATTGTTTCTACATCAGGTACTTTAATATATAAATTTTGCAGTTTAGCCAGAGCAAGAACAATATCAGGAATTCCATAGCCATAAAGCGAATCGGGAGAGTTATATCTGTCAGCGCTGGAATGAAGTACCTCAATGATGTCACTGTTTAAGGCACGGGGCACAGCCTGCATAAGACAAGCTGCCATTCCGCTTAAAACCGGACATGAAAATGAAGTGCCATTCGATCTGCCTACTGAAGTTCCTGATATTTGAACGGGTACGCTTACTCCCATTGCAACGTTATCAGGTTTAATCCTTCCATCAGCTGATGGTCCGGTTGAGGAGAAACTGGAAATATTATTATTCTCATCAACAGCGCCTACACAAACTACGCTATCTCCATCTGAAGGAAAGATAATATATTTCCATGACTTATCCAGCTCATTTCCGGCACTGTTGACGACGAGTATTCCCTTCGAAGCTGCAATATCGGCCACTCTGGTCACAAAAGCAATGTTTCCGTTCAGATCGGAGTACTTGTAATTAAGTGTAGGATCATCAAAAATGAAGTATCCCAGTGATGATGAAATTATATCTGCTCCGGCACTATCTGCAAATTCAGCACCTGCTGCCCAAAAATCTTCTTCACAAGGGAACTCAGACTCCACATCTTCAGTCTTGAGAAGTAAATAATCAGCTCCGGGTGCCGTTCCTTCAATAATCTCCGGTATTTTTCCTGCAAGTACCGAAAGAACGGCTGTTCCATGTGTACTTGAGTTATAAACTAACTCATTATTTTTTACAAAATCATAAGTCGCTTTTATTCCATTTCTGTTTCTAAGGTCGCTTAATGAGGATATCTGATCAGCCTCAATGAAACCTCCGTCAAGAATGGCTATTAAAATATTTTCTCCATTATAACCTGAATCGTGTAAAGGATAACCATTAATCATAGTTATTGGCCTGTCATAAGGGGGGAAGTCAGACTGGTCAACCAGAAAATCGAGTTTATCAATATAACCGTTCTTTTTTCCTGGGGTCTTTACGGTTTTGACATCACTGACAAATGATAAATCCAGAAGTGCTTTTATATCAACAGGTGATTGCGACTTGAAAAGTGCAGTATTCATCCATTTTGAAGTAGTATGAAGTTTCAATCCTAAAAGTGATATATCGTTCAGGTAGCTCTGGTTAACTGGAAGATCTCTGTAATCAGGTACAGGAATTCCTGCTTTTTCCCGGCGATCGATAGCTCTGAATGAAAGAAGATCCTTAGCCGAATAAAAGGCTGTAGAATTTTCTCCTTTATCCCTTAGATAAACCCTGTAAAAATAGGAATATACTGGCCCTTGTCCGTGTAAACAATAAGTTGTGGATAAAAGCAACAGAATAATTGCAATACTAACTTTATTAACGGTTAAAATATTGAAAGCCTTCATTACCTCATGACTCCGGTTTTTTCCGGGTCGGCAATTTTCCCCTTATTATTTTCAAGGGAGTCTATATAGTCAGATTCATCAATATCCATCTGGCGATCTTTTGTAACTCCGGCCAGATATTCCAATTTGTATTTAATGGTACCATCATTATTATAAATAACCCAGAGACCATCCCTTCCATCATTTTTATATTGTCCCGAAAATTCAATGTTCCCGTTTTCGAACCAAACTTCAAATTTTCCATTAATTTTACCATCCAGATAATTTGATTTCAGGCGAACAGTTCCGCTAGGGTAATTTTGTATCCATTCTCCCTGCTTTATATCGTTTATATATGTGAGCCTTTCTGCAACTATACTGTCGGGATAGAATTTAAGAGATGGACCGTTTTTGAGATTTTTAGAGTAGTATTCTTCAGAGATCAGATATCCTTTGGTAAATGCAGAGAAGAACTGCCATTTACCCTCCTTCATTTGATTTATATATGTTCCTTTTGATGACATATTCCCATTTGGATGATATATAGTTGCTTTTGCCTCTCTGCCATCTTCGCTGTAAATTAGCAGGGATTTTAATGATTGATCTTCAGAATATCTTCTAAACTCACCAACCGGATGATCGTCCTTAAAAAAACCATCATACATAATTTTTTCATCAGGATATTTCTTAATCCAATGTCCCTGTTTTTTACCATGTTGGTCAGTTTTATTTATTTGTGTCTCAATCTGGCATGTAGCACTGACTGAAACAGCTAAAAGAGATGCTATTGTAAATATTTTGAGATTCATATTTTGGAAACGCAAAATTTCATATAAAAGTACAAAAAATCAAGTGTGATTTATAATGATGAGATTATTAACAGTTAAGTATTCTTTTTATTTTATATCTGAGTAAATCGGAGCGATCAGCGAAAAACCTGGAAACTTAATTTTGCGGCAAATTTCGCAGATAAAATACATTAAAGCATTGAAATAATTGGAGATAAAAAAAGAGGTTGAAAATTTTCAACCTCTTAAAAAAAAGTACGTATACCAGTTTTATTTTACCTCTTCAAAGTCAACATCAGTTACCTCTTCGTTCCCTGGTTTGGTATTATTATCACCGGGTTGTTCAGCACCGGGTTGTGATGTAGTCTGGCCGGAATTCTGTGCAGTTTTATACATCTCTTCTGAAGCAACCTGCCAAACTGAATTTAATTCAGCAAGAGCCTTATCGATTGCGTCAATGTCCTGCGATTTGTGTGCTTCCTTCAACTTAGCTAGGGCGCTTTCAATTGCAGGTTTTTTATCAGCCGGAAGCTTGTCGCCAAATTCCTTAAGTTGTTTTTCGGTTGTAAAGATCATACTGTCAGCAGTATTTATCTTATCAGCTTTTACTTTTGCTTTATTATCGGTTTCTGCATTCGCTTTAGCTTCTTCACGCATTCTCCTGATTTCATCATCATTCAATCCAGAGGATGCTTCAATCCTGATTCTCTGTTCTTTACCGGTACCTCTGTCCTTGGCTGCAACATGTAAAATTCCGTTTGCATCAATATCAAAACTTACTTCAATCTGCGGAACGCCTCTTGGGGCAGGTGGTAGGCCGTCGAGATGGAAACGTCCGATAGTTTTATTACCAGCTGCCATTGGTCTTTCACCCTGTAGAACATGAATTTCAACAGAGGGTTGGCTGTCTGCAGCTGTTGTAAACACTTCAGTTTTCTTTGTAGGAATAGTGGTGTTCGATTCAATCAGTTTCGTCATTACTCCGCCCATTGTTTCGATACCAAGCGACAATGGTGTAACATCAAGAAGGAGAACATCTTTAACCTCTCCGGTAAGTACACCTCCCTGTATTGCTGCTCCAACTGCCACAACTTCGTCAGGGTTAACACCTTTAGAAGGTACCCGTCCAAAGAATTTTTCAACAAGCTGTTGTATGGCAGGTATACGGGTAGAACCTCCTACAAGAAGAACTTCGTCAATATCAGACACTGAAAGACCGGAATCTTTAAGTGCGATCTTACAAGGTTCAATACAAGCCTGAATCAGTTTGTCGCATATCTTTTCAAGATTGGCCCTTGTCAGAGTTTTTACAAGATGCTTTGGAATTCCATCCACAGGCATAATGTAAGGGAGATTAATCTCTGTAGATGTTGAACTGGAAAGTTCAATTTTTGCTTTTTCAGCAGCTTCTTTCAGACGCTGTAATGCCATTGGATCTTTTCTAAGATCAATGCCTTCTTCTTTAAGAAACTCTTCAGCCATCCAGTCAATGATAAGATGATCAAAATCATCACCTCCCAGATGGGTATCTCCGTTTGTGGATTTAACTTCAAAAACACCATCTCCGAGCTCAAGAATTGAAATATCGAAAGTTCCGCCACCAAGGTCAAATACAGCTATTTTAAGGTCCTGTGACTTCTTGTCGAGTCCATAAGCCAGGGAAGCAGCTGTAGGCTCATTAATAATCCTTTTGACATTCAAACCAGCTATTTCACCAGCCTCTTTAGTGGCCTGACGTTGTGAATCGCTGAAATATGCAGGAACAGTTATAACTGCATCAGTAACTTCCTGTCCGAGATAATCTTCAGCAGTCTTCTTCATCTTTTGAAGAATCATAGCAGAAATCTCCTGTGGAGAATACATACGATCATCAATTTTTACCCTTGGAGTATTATTTTCACCTTTAACTACAGTATAGGACACCCTTTTGATCTCTTTTGTCACTTTATCGTATGTCTCCCCCATGAATCTTTTTATCGAGTAGATAGTTTTCTTTGCGTTGGTAATAGCCTGTCGTTTAGCAGGATCGCCGACTTTACGTTCTCCATTTTCAACAAAAGCAACTATGGAAGGCGTTGTTCTCTTGCCCTCACTGTTAGGGATTACAACAGGTTCATTACCTTCCATTACTGCAACACAAGAATTTGTTGTTCCCAGATCAATTCCAATTATTTTTCCCATTTTATAATAATTTTAAAAATTCATTTTGATATTATCAGTAAGCAATGATTATGCCATAACAAATATTGGTTCATTTCAGGCAATTATGACAATAGGAATTAATTGCTCATGTATCGTAAAAGCTTTTTAAACTGACTTTTCTGCGAATCGTTTTACCCCCCTTTGTCCTTGAGTGGGGATAATAACTATCATTAAAACAGTTAGTTATATCAGATCTATTATAAGCTCTCATTTAGGGGGGATGGGTGGTGAAGGAAGGAAGATAAATAATTACTCCCTTTAAGAACAACCTTTATGACAAAACGACAGGTATCTGATTAAGGCTGCCAAATTAAAAAGATGCTAGCATGAAGATGTATCATCCGATTCAAATCTGTACCTTTGTCTTAAGTAATTAACACATTTATTATTATGTTGATACATAAATCTGTTAAAAGAGTCACTACTCATGTTTTGAATGAGATGAAACTAAAAGGTGAAAAGATTGCCATGCTTACAGCTTATGATTATTCCATTGCAAAGATACTTGATGAAGCAGAAATAGATGTAATTCTGGTTGGTGATTCCGCTTCGAACGTAATGGCCGGGTATGATACTACACTACCTATTACTCTCGATAATATGATTTATCATGCGGCTTCAGTTGTCAGAGCTGTTAAGAGAGCCCTCGTTGTTGTTGATCTTCCGTTCGGAACGTATCAGGGAAATTCTAAGGAGGCATTAGTTTCGTCAATAAGGATCATGAAAGAGACCGGAGCTCATGCGGTAAAGCTTGAGGGAGGGCTGCAGGTTATTGAATCAGTTGAAAGGATACTGTCCGCTGGAATTCCTGTAATGGGTCATCTAGGTCTTACACCTCAGGCTATTCATAAATTCGGAACTTATGTTGTGAGGGCAAAGGAAGAGGAGGAGGCACGCAGACTTATGGAAGATGCCAGATTACTTGAACAGACAGGTTGTTTTGCTATAGTGCTTGAAAAGATACCTGCCAAGCTGGCTGAAGAAGTTACTAATAGTCTGAAAATACCTTTAATTGGAATAGGTGCCGGAGGAAAAACTGATGGCCAGGTACTCGTTTTACATGATATGCTGGGTATTACACAGGAATTCTCACCGCGTTTTCTTCGAAGATATCATAACCTTTATGCTGAAATCAGAGGTGCTGTTCAATCATATATTAAAGATGTAAGATCACAGGACTTCCCGAATGAAAAAGAGCAGTATTAACCTGGTCTGAAATGGCTGAGATACTATACGAAGACAATCATATTATTGCCGTTTATAAGAGATCTTCTGACCTGGCTCAGAGTGACAAAACAGGTGATGTATCGCTGGATACCGAAATTAAAAAATACATCGCGGAGAAGTACAAAAAACCTGGAGACGTTTTTCTGGGTGTGGTTCACAGGCTCGATCGTCCGGTGAGCGGAGTAATTCTGTTTGCCCGTACATCCAAGGCACTTTCAAGACTCAATGAGATGTTTAAAACGAAGCAGGTTAAAAAGATCTATCTGGCAATTGTTAAAGAGAGACCTCCGGAAGATGAAGCTACAATAACCCATTTTCTTAAGAAGAATGAAACCCAAAACAAAAGTTATGTGTATGATAATGAGGTAAAAGGGTCAAAAGAGGCAAGCCTGACTTACAGATTAAAAGGGCGATCAGAAAAGTATTATCTCCTCGAGGTTGAACTTCATTCCGGCCGACATCATCAGATAAGAGCTCAGCTGGCGAAAATAGGATGCCCGATTAAAGGCGATCTGAAATATGGCTTTCCGCGATCAAATGAAGATGGTGGAATCAGTCTTTTTGCACGTCGGATTGAATTTATCCATCCTGTAAAAAAAGAAGCTATTAAGATTATTGCCCATTTTCCTGAGGGTGATATCTGGTCAGTATTTATGGACTCAATTGTATAAAAAAAATGAGCTGGAAACCAGGGCTCATTTTTTCACACCAAGTTTGCTTTCGATATCTTTTACCAGCTCTTTGGCCTTGGCTTCATCATTGCCTTCAACTGTCACAACCATTCCATCTTTGGCAATAACATACCTTGTTTTTTCATCAGTTGATTCGTTATCGTCGCTGGAAACATATACGTCAAATGTTTTTTCGATTTCTTTTTCAGGAGACTTGTCTTTGTTTATGTAAATTATTTTCCATTCATCACCTTCCTCTTTTGAAAGTCCGGTGATAACTCTGTATTTTTCACCGCCTTTTAAATCAGCTCTATCCTGCGAATGTTTAAAATATATGACCGCACCATCTTTAAGCTTTATTGAATCGGGTTTAGGGCTATCTTTGAGTACTGTGTCAATAACAACTTTTGTTCCCGATCCATCATCAACTAAAATTTTGATTTTTTGTTCACTTTTCGTGTCCTGTCCGACTGCTATTGAAAATGGTATCAGTAAAATAAAATAGGCAGAAGAAATAATTTTAAAAATTCTTTTCATGAAAGGTTTATTTGATTTATAGTGGCTCAAAATTACTTTAATACCGATATTTTACAGTTAATATTCGGTTAATAAGAGTTAATGAAAAGTTAAATACTTCTTTATTAACGACTTTATGATTTATTTTTGTAGTATGAACAGGATGAAATTCACTGGCCTTATCGTTATGATGTTGTTATCCATTGTCGGCATTATATGGGTTCAGACCGTGTGGATAAGGCATGCTATAAACATACAAAATGAAGGATTCAACTATGCAGTGAAACTGAGTCTTAGTAATGCTGAAAATGCCATCGAATCTTCCAGGAAGATGAACTTTTTTAATAACTTCATGCCTACTGATCCGCTTGTTTTCAATGGCTCATCAAACGATGTTAGTGGCTATCTGAGTATAGGAGGCTATTCTTCAACCCCAGGGAATCAATTAAGTGTAAAGATTACCGACCAGTCAGTTATTGGCAGTTTTGATACCAGCAAAGTGACCACTGAAAACAAATCTTATACAATCACAAACGATACTGCAATTGTTTCTGATTCTGTATCGTTTGTTATTTCTGCTCCGGACAAATCGGGCAAAATGAAAATCGTCAAAAGAGGAGAGGATTTGAATACAAATTCAAGAGCGGTGTATATAAAGCAAAACGAATTCCTCAACTGGGTGAAAAAGAGATCAAGTGAGTTTCAGAACATGAGCGATCAGATGATTTCTGAGATTTACCAATGGGAGAAGACTCTCGAACTTGATAATAATGAGATTGATTACACTCTTAAACAGACTTTGGCATTTGCCGGAATTCAGACCCCTTATGAATATGCAATAATCAAAAACGGAATAGTCCAGAATGGGACATTTAAAAATTCGCATAAAAATGATTTTCTGAAGAGCATGTATAAGGTCAGGCTTTTTCCGGATAATATTATAAGACAGGATCTTATTCTTTCCGTAATTTTCCCTGAACGGACCAATTATGTACTGGGATCTATGGTATGGATACTCGGTGGTTCATTGCTTTTCTCACTTTTTATTCTGGCAACTTTTGCTTTGAGTCTGTATTTTATTATAAGGCAGAAAAAGATCTCAGAAATGAAATCGGATTTCATTAATAATATGACACATGAGTTTAAAACTCCTATTGCCACAATTTCACTGGCAGCTGATACAATAACTAATCCTAAAGTAATTAAGGATGAGATCAGTATCAGACATTTTATCGGAATGATAAAAAAGGAAAACAGCAGAATGAATAAAAAGGTAGAAACTATTCTGCAGATAGCATCGCTCGATAAAAAAGAGATAGAATTCAGATTCGAAAATGTATCAATGCATACAATCATTGAATATGCTATTGAAACAATTGAAATTCAGGTTCATCAACGAAACGGAAAGATCCATCTTAATCTGAATGCTGAGGAACCATTTGTATATGGTGATAGTGAACATCTCATAAATCTGGTAAGTAATCTTCTTGATAATGCTATTAAATATTCGCCTGAATTCCCCGAAATAACTATTACAACGAAAAATTTCGAAAAGGGAATAATCTTATCTGTTGAGGACAAAGGTATTGGAATGACTAAAGCCGTTCAAGGCAAAATATTTGAAAGGTTCTACAGGCAGAATTCTGGTAACGTGCATGATGTCAAGGGATTCGGTCTTGGCTTGAATTATACTCGTTCTATAATTGAAGCCCACAAAGGCAACATAAGTGTTTTCAGCGAACCCGGAAAGGGGAGCCGGTTTGAAATATTTTTACCATTTAATTGGGAGAATTGATTATGAGCAACAAAACCGTTAAGATTTTTCTTGTTGAGGATGATTTAAGTTTTGGATCAGTACTTAAATCATACCTTGAAATCAATGACTATTCTGTAGAGTGGGTCGATGATGGAAAATATGCAATCGATCATTTCAGGAAAGGAATCTTTAATATCTGTATCCTTGACATCATGCTTCCGCATGTAGATGGATTTACTATAGCGAATGAGATAAGACAGATTAACAATGATGTCCCCATAATTTTTCTCACAGCAAAAAAGCTGAAAGAGGATGTTCTTAAAGGTTATGGAGCTGGAGCGGACGATTATGTCACAAAACCATTTGATACCGATATACTTCTGGCTAAGATACGCGCGATCATTTCAAGGCGTGATTTTCAAGCCGGAACAAAAGATTTCTATGAGATCGGGAAGTTTATTTTTAACTCAAAGCTTAGGACATTGACTATTGGTAGAGATGAAAAGAAACTCTCTCCAAAGGAGGCTCAGTTGCTTGAATTGCTGGCAAGTAGTCCTAATGCTTTGATAAGCAGGGAGATGGCTCTTAAGAAAATATGGGGTTCTGACGATTATTTTACCGCCAGGAGCATGGATGTTTATATAACCAAATTAAGAAAGTTTTTATCTGACGATCCTGATCTTAATATTAAAAACATCCATGGTGCAGGTTTCCAGTTGATAGTCAGGGAAGATTGACCTTCAGATTCTTATTATTGAACTGCAAGGGAAGGAGGCAGTTTATACTCTCTATAACTATTGTTTTGTTTTTCCCTGATAGAATGATCCTTATCTTATTTCCGGTTCTTAACTCTTCCTCTGCAATTACCTGGCGGCAGTTCCCGCAAGGAGAAGGAGGATTTTCAGTAGGGCCATTATCTGTCATAGCTGCAATTGCAATCGTTTCAGGTTTATCATTATTGTGATTCGATATGGAGTTGGAAAGAGCACTTCTTTCGGCACATATCCCTGAAGGGAATGCGGCATTTTCAACATTTGCGCCACAAACTATTCTCCCGCTCTTCAACCTTACTGCTGCTCCGACTCTGAATTTTGAATATGGGGCATAAGCATTTAAAGCTGTTTCTTTTGCAGCAAGAATAAGTTCCCTGTCACCGGAATCTAATTCTTCAGTTTTTTCATACTCTTTATATGAAAATGATATACTATTCGTTCTAATCATAACACTCTTATTCAGTAAGGGTTATAAAGGTAGCAAAAAATGCTGACTAAATACGCAGGTTTTAGTTCTGCATAACTGATTTGTAAATAGTAAAAAGTTTGGAGTACCTTGAGTTAAAGATTCTTATAACTTAAGGCACTTTTTTCCCTATTTTTGTCATAAACATTATTTAGATGCGCAACAGGTTATATTTCGTTCTTCAACTGGTTTTAATATCGGGACTATTATCATGCAAAGTGTATAAGCCGCTCATTTCATCCTCAGCTCCGGAAGTTTCGGTTCATGATTATGTTAATTCATATAAAGACCTTGCTATCAGTGAGATGAACAGAACGGGGATCCCTGCAAGCATTACACTGGCGCAGGGTATAATTGAATCTGATTGCGGACACAGCTCTCTCGCCCTCGAGGCAAATAATCACTTTGGTATCAAATGTCATGATGACTGGACCGGACCTACATTCAGACATAATGATAACAGAAGAAATGAATGTTTCAGAAAATACCGCAAACCGGAAGAGTCTTTTTATGACCATTCCGATTTTTTGAAATCAGTTTCACGCTACAGTTTCCTTTTCAACATTAATTCCACTGATTACAAAGCATGGGCCCATGGATTGAAGAAGGCTGGCTACGCCACAAATCCTGATTATGCAAATATGCTGATTCATACAATCGAAGAAAATAACTTATGGTATTTTGATCGCGGATATAATTCGCTTAGTTTGCCTCCACAAACAACAGTTGCTGTAAAAGAACCTGTTATAACTCATTCCTTGGATAGTACAAATAAACCTGTTATATCTCATAATGGTACTGCTGCAGTTTTAGCCCGTGTTCCAAGAGTTATGGAAAACAACAGAATACAATATATTATTGTCAAAGATGGGGATACTAGAGATAAACTTGAGAATGAATTTCAGCTATTGAAATGGGAACTACCTAAATATAACGAACTTAAAAGCAATTTTCCAATTGTTCCGGGACAGATCCTATATCTTCAGCCTAAGAGGGAAAAGGCAGAGCCAGGGAAAGAGTATTATAATGCTGTAGCAGGAGATACCATGTACCTGATTTCCCAGCGTTTCGGTATAAAACTGAAAAGACTTTATGAGATGAACAGGATGGCTGATGGCACAGAACCAGAAGCGGGTAAAAAGATCTGGTTGAGAAGCATTAAACCGCTTAACCAAGCGGAATAGTGTAGTCTGTTATTCTGAACCCTTTGAGGAATTCAAGAGTATTCATTCTGTTCTTCCCTTCCAATTGAAGGCTGGCAATGCTTATGAATCCATCCTTACATCCGATTTTAATAAAATGTTTTCCGTCGGAAATTATTGTTCCTGGTATTAAATGGTGTTTCTCAATTTCCGGCTGGCTTTCGAAGATCTTAAATGAGTGGGTTGAGGAATCACTTTTAAAGAAAGATCTTGCACATGGATAAGGTGCCAGCCCCCTGATGAAATTATGAATTTTAACAGCGTCATTATTCCAGTCGATAATACAGTCGTTCGGATGGATCTTCGGTGCCAGTTTAGGTGGCCCATGTTTAATGAGTTGCGTTTGAGGAACTGCTCTTGCCTTGTTCCCAGCGATATCAGCCAGTGTTTTTATTACAAGCCTGGCTCCATGCTTCATTAACCTGTCGTGAAGATCACCGGCGTTTTCAAAAGGGAAAATCTGTACCTCTTCCCTAAGCAGGATATTCCCTGAATCTATTTTTTCATCAATGAAGAATGTGGTTACACCTGTCGTTGTATCTCCGTTGATAATAGCATGATTTATCGGAGCTGCTCCGCGGTAGTCAGGAAGCAGAGATGCATGAAGATTAATAGTACCGATAGAAGGCATTTTCCAAACTACTTCAGGGAGCATGCGGAACGCTACAACAATAAAAAGATCGGCATTTAAATTTTTCAGGCTGTTTATGAATTCCGGATCCTTAAGATTCATTGGCTGCATGACAGGTAAGTTACTAAACTCAGCAAACTCCTTTACAGCTGATTTGGTTATCTTTCTGCCTCTTCCTGCAGGTTTGTCCGGCGCTGTAACTACTCCGACAACATTAAACCCATTCATTAGCAGTGATCCAAGCGTCGTAACTGCAAACTCAGGTGTCCCCATGAATACTATCCTGAGATTCTTCATAAATGGTTTATTATCAAACAAATTTAAAGATTAATTTTAATCTTTAACAATATGCTTATAACAGGTAAGATTATGCCCCATTTTATTTGCTTTGGTTTCGAGATAAAATTGATTGTGAGGATTTGATTCGATTATCAGAGGAATTGTTTCAACTATTTTTATCCCGTAACCTTCTAATCCTGCCCTCTTTACAGGGTTATTTGAAATAAGACGTACTTTTCCCAGCCCGAGTTCCCGCATAATGCTGGCACCTACTCCATAGTCTCTCTCATCTTCACCGAATCCAAGTTTCAGATTTGCCTGCACAGTGTCCATACCTTCATCCTGAAGTCTGTAGGCCTTTATCTTGTTCAGCAAACCGATTCCTCTTCCTTCCTGGCTCAGATATATAACTACGCCTTTTCCCTCTGCTTCAACCATGGCCATTGCTTTCTGCAGTTGAGGTCCGCAGTCGCATCGTTTTGAACCAAAAATATCACCTGTAAAGCATGATGAATGAAGTCTGACAAGTACTGGTTCATCTTTTGTCCATTTACCCTTTACGAGAGCAGCATGTTCAATTCCGTTACTGGTCTGACGGAAAGGAATAAACTCAAAATCTCCCTTATCGGTTGGAAGTTTAACCCTTTCACCTTTCTCTATAATTGAATCTCTTTCAAGAGTATATATGATAAGGTCCTTAATTGCAATTATCTTGATACCAAATTTTTCTCTTATCTGTACGAGATCATTTAACCTTGCCATCGAACCATCATCATTCATAATCTCCACCAGAGCGCCTCCCGGACTAAGATTGGCAAAACGCGTAAGATCCACTACCGCCTCTGTATGACCGGCCCTTCTCAGAACTCCTTTTGATTTTGCTTTTAGAGGAAAGATATGTCCTGGTCGTCCCAGGTCAGTTGGTTTTGTACCAGGATCAACCAGTGCTTTAATTGTCAGAGCCCGGTCTTTAGCAGATACTCCGGTTGATGTTTCTTCATTCAGTAAATCGACTGTGACGGTGAATTGTGTTTCATGAATTGAAGTATTATTACCAACCATCAGATTCAGATCAAGCTCTTCACATCTCTCTTCTGGAAGTGCTGCACAGATAAGTCCACGGCCATGTTTGGCCATAAAATTGACGATTTCAGGAGTTATTAGTTCCGCGGAACATATGAAATCTCCTTCATTCTCACGATCTTCATCATCAACAACAATCAATAGTTTTCCTGACTTAATATCTTCAATAGCCTCTTCAATTGTATTTAGAATAATATCATTCATTTTAATGATTATTTAGTCTGATGCAGAATTTCTGCTTGATTCATTTATAAAAATCTTATATAAAAAATCCTTAATCTTCCTGAAGAACATCAGATAAGTTTCAATGTTCAAAATAACAGAATCGGTTGTAGCTTTATATGTAAGGAAAATACCTATTGGTAATAAAATATATGATGATGCCCACATCCCTGCGAATGTGCCAACGACATCCCCTTCCACAAGTTTTTGTCCTGAAATTGATATTACATAATATATAACGAAGAAGAAGATCGAAATAACTGCAGGAGTGCCAAGTCCTCCTTTTCTGATAATGGCACCAAGTGGAGCTCCGATAAAGAAGAAAACAAGACAGGCAAAAGACATTGTAAGTTTCTTGTTCCATTCCACTTCATACTTTTTGATGGCCTTGATTTCATAACGTTGCATTTCATTTTTCTCAACCAGGATGCTATTGCCCTCCTTTAGGTCCGCAATTGCTTTTGCCAGCACTATCATTTTTTCCATTATTGTAAGTGAATCTAAAAGTGTTTTTGTGTCAAATCTTCTGACTCTTTTTAAGGAGTCAGATTTTTGGACATAATTGGAAGAACCGGATTTTATATTTCTTACAGTATAGAGTTTCATATTCTTGAAATCTTTGAATTCTATATTGTTTTTTTCTTTATATTTCTTCTTGAGAGAGTCTATAGTAAATGTTAATTGAGAAATGTTTAACATGGCAGGACCGGATTTTAAAAGTCCATCTTCACTTCGTTGAAGATCGAATCCGGTAAGGGGGATAACAATGGACTGCTCTTTAAATCGATCATTTTCAAAAGGATATTTTTTCAATGTAGCATTAACATTTTTTTCTACTAATTCTTTATAAGCATGGCCGTTATATAGGGTCATTATCAAACCTGTTTCGTCACTTGTTAATTTCATGTAACCAGAGTCAGCCAGAATCACAGCATTATTACCTCTTCTCTGACGATGGTCGTATATAATCAGGTTGTCGAGGCGGTTGGTCACAGGATCTTTTGTAGTTATTTTTATGCTGAAATCTGGTACTCCGTCATAAAACGTTCCGGCCTGAATATTTATATCGGGTTTCTTACGACGAATATCCCAGAGAAGAGTTCTGGCCTTGTTAGTTGAATATGGCAGGACATTATTTGAAAAAATGAATGATATGACAGCAATAAACGCGATGAGTACAATTAATGGACGCATAATTCTCTGAAGAGATATTCCTGAAGATTTCAGAGCTGAGAGTTCACTGAATTCTCCCATATTTCCAAATGTCATAAGAGATGCGAGCAGAATTCCGAGGGGAAGAGCTGTTGGTACAAAGGTAAGTGAAAAATGGTACAGAAGCTCGGCAAGTATTTTAAAATTAAGACCTTTTCCAGCAAGTTCATCAACATACATCCATAAGAATTGTAAAATGAGAATGATAAGCACAATGAAAAATGTGAATATCAGAGGGCCTATAAATGATTTTAATAAAAAGCTGTCTACCTTTTTCACTGCCTGATTGCATTTGAAGTGCAAAATTACTTGATTTTTATCAAATATCACATTTAAGATTTGTTCATTTCTTTTGCTCTTCCAAAATCAATGTTACTTTCTTTGTCTTGAAACAAAGAAAGTAACCAAAGAAAATTCAAGGCTGCATAGAATTTTGGGGCTCCTGTTTTTCAGCTTGCCCACGCAATACAACTCGTCGTCACTTTGTTCCTCCTCAAACAGTATTGCTTGCTGCAAGCCTTCGCAGCAATCTTCAAAACAATCGCTTTATCCCAAAATCCTCTGAGGCCATTTAAAATCCAAAAACATTCTTTGTGGTGGCAGTGCTATATAAGAGAAGGTCATAAGAAAACCGGAAATGGCGCGAACTCCAACTTGTCCGGTAGCGCCATCATGGATTGTGTAGCAGGCGCACGGACAAGTTGAAGTTGTCATTTGGCTTCGCCGAGCTTGCCTACGGCTCGGTTCCGGCGCCCTTTTTTGGTTCGTTTTTTGGGCGAACAAAAAATGAACATATAAAAATCAAATACCTAATATTCTTTTTAGATCGTTGATCTGTGAATCCCATAAGTAGATAGCATCTTCCTTTTCATCTGCTTCAGCAAAATCAGTAATAATAAGAGCGAGATCGCTTGTAAGTTCTTCCAAATTAATTCTGAACTCGAAATAATTTGATTCTTCATTTTCCATCCCTATCCATTCAAATCTGACCATTTTATTCTCTTTCATGGCAGAAAGCCGGGCTTTCGATTCGGAACTATTCCAGAAAAATGTAAAGAGATCACCATCAACATTTACCTGATCTGCGAACCACTCGCCTAATCCCTCGGGAGTACTGAGCCGGGAGAAGAGCACTTTAGGTGAACAATTCAGGTTATATTCCAATTCGTACTTTGATCTCATAATAAGGACCTATTCTAAATGCTTTACTATTTCTGCAATATAGAAAAAATATTGAAACTAAAAAACCTTATTGCTAATTTGTAACAAACTGATTATATTTGCACCCGCAAAAAGGGTAGTTGGAGAAGTTATAATTGGCGAGATAGCTCAGTTGGTTAGAGCGCATGATTCATAATCATGAGGTCCGGGGATCATTCCCCCGTCTCGCTACTGTTATAAAAAAAAAGGTTACATAGATTTAAACAATGTGGCCTTTTTTATTTGCCTGTTTTTGAATTCCTGTATAGGATGATCTGTCTTTACTTTCACTTGAAAAATAGTCAATGTTGTGCTAAAATGATACAAAAGTTATCTTCTTAGATTTAACGGGTGTCTTTGAATGAATTTTTATTCTTTGAAATGGAAACAGAATTCATGTAAATATTCTGTTTTTTCCAATATGGTTTTTTAAGATTTACAAGTATTTTTAATTTAATAAAAACTGTCTCTTATGGACGATTTCATAGAGTTGGTCAAATTAAAATCTTATTTCTTTTTATTATATTTATCTTGGTTCTTTGAAACTGTATTTTATAGAGATTTTTAATTTTTTTTCCTGTTCTTCATATTATTTAAAAAGGTTAACTAAATTATTGGTGCGACATTTTTAACAATTAAATGAAGAGGGACTATAGTAAAATTAGTCGGTCTATAATTCTGTGACTGACGAGGCGAAAGCATGTTTGGATATAAGGTTTTTATTTATTTTTAGCTCGATTTAACATGTCTGAAGTTCATTTTCATATAGAAAACATGTACCTTTATATATCCGAACAAGTTTCAATCGCTTCCTGAACTGCCTTGCGCAACGTATTTTGAGGTTACAGATCGAATTATAAAGCAGGGAAGGATTTAATTGACGATGTAAATGAAATTAAGGTCAGATGCATTATGTTAACGGATGAAGAAACAGGAAAAAATACCGGAAAAATACTGAACATGAAGAGACTAGCTTTTATATTAATATTTACTCTGTCATTATTTGCAGGCAAGATGGGAGCTCAGTGTGTAATCAATGTTGGTGGAGCTATGGATGCCATTTGCCAAGGTGGCCAATCAGCCAATCTGGGTGGTTCATACAATGGCGACGCCACAGGTGCAATCTGGTCGGATGCAGTTGGTGGTACATTTTTAAATAATGATGGTCTTACACCTAATACTGCAATCTGGATACCACCGAGTTCATTCAGTGGAACAGCTACGCTAACTTTGACCGCCATCGGATGTGTTTCTACAGATACAAAAAATATTACAGTAACTCCAACCCCTGCAGCAACTATATCGTATGCAGGAACTCCGTTTTGTACAAGTCTTGTAGGAGGTCAGCCGGTTACCAGAACAGGAACTGCGGGAGGTACATATTCCTCAACAGCAGGGCTGACCATCAATTCCGCAACAGGAGCTATTACACCAAGCACGAGTACAGCCGGATTTTATACAGTGACCTATACAATAGCTCCGGCAGGAGGTTGTGGAGTTGTCACAGCTACCGCACCAATCACCATAACAAAATTACCGGTAGCAACATTTAGTTATAACGCTGATCCGTATTGTTCAAATGAAGCAAATCCATCCCCGACCTTCAGTGGAGGAGGAGTAGCAGGAATATTTTCATCAACAGGCGGATTAGTCTTTGTAAGCACTTCAACCGGTCAGGTAAACTTAGCTGCCAGTACACCAGGTACCCATACGGTAACCAATACGATAGCGGCGGCAGGAGGTTGTGGTAT
>Ga0187886_1001154_pt1 | contig 25592 bp, 21 predicted proteins | sample June2016WEW_20_1_FD_133001 | JGI IMG/M metagenome (GOLD analysis project Ga0187886, IMG submission 133001) | Peatland microbial communities from SPRUCE experiment site at the Marcell Experimental Forest, Minnesota, USA - June2016WEW_20_150 | ecosystem: Environmental > Terrestrial > Soil >... | reverse complement strand
CTGTCTAGACGCCCAAACAACTTTTATTCCAGTAATTCTAAACTCTGTTTCTGAAAAAGGTGAAAAAGGATGGTAGATTTCAGTTTCACAGAGGAACAGGAGCTTTTCCGCAAGGCTGTACGAGAATGGTGCGAAAAAAACCTGCCTCTGGAAAAAATCAGGGAAATGGACACTCAAGGCTGGATTCCGCAGGAATTACTCAGAAGCATGGGCGAAATGGGACTGCTCATAATGACTGCACCGGAGGAACACGGCGGAACCGGCGCGGATTGGGTTACGGCGTGCGTCGCAGCAGAGGAACTCGGCTACGCGGATGTAAGCATCGCTCTGCCGGTGCTCTGGCTTGTAGAATCATCATGGGGCTACGTGGTCGACAGGTATTGCAGTGAACAGGTGCGTGATGCGGTCATCCGCAAGGCGATTAGAGGCGACGCCTTCATAGGCATAGGCTCCACAGAAGCAGGAGGAGGCTCGGATGTTGCAGCCTTGAAATCCACAGCGCGCAAACAGGGAAACGAATGGATTCTTAACGGCGAGAAAACTTATATCAGCGGTACAGAAGAAGCCAAGAAAATGGGCGGAGGATATTTTGTCATTGCAAGAAGCTCAGCTGCACAGCCAGAAGCTTCACATCGTGGAATGACAGGCTTCTACGTGCCGATGAACGCGTCAGGAGTGGAAATCAACAAACGCTATGAAGATATGGGAAGAATGGCAATTTCAACCGGCGGCTTCCTGATGAAAAACGTAAAGGTGCCAGACTCCTACCGCATAGGCGAAGTGGACAAAGGCTTCTACCTGACAATGGAAGGCTTCGACACTGCGCGAATTTTGATCGCAGCAGTTTGCACAGGCGCGGCAAGACGTGCTTTGGACATTGGCATGGAATACATGAAGGAAAGGAAAGCCTTTGGAAGACCTATTGGAAAATTCCAAGGCATACAGTTTGAGTTGGCCGACGACTGGGCACACCTTGAAGCTTTGCGGTCACTAACCTTTCGCACCGCATGGATGATGGACATGCGTTACAAAGAGAACAAGTTCACACCCCTCGAAGTGACCAAGATGATAGCCGCGTGCAAACTCTTAGCACCACATCTTGCCTTCGACATCTACAAACAGGCGATGATTTGGCTCGGCGCCTACGGGTACACGAAAGAATGCCCGTTGGAAATGGGACTGCGAGGCATAATGTCCTACTGCGTAGGCGCGGAAGGAGCCACTAACATCCAAAGAACCGTGATAGCTCGAGAATTGCTTGGCAAAGAATTCATAGTCTACAAGTAGGCTATCTTCCCGCCTTTATTTGTGCTATCAGCAAAGTGAAAAGTGAATCATTGGAGCAGTTTTTTCAAGGCTTCTTTAAGAGCGGGCAGTACCTCGTACAGGTTGCCCACCACCCCGTAGTCAGCGATTTCGAATATCGGTGCTTCTGGGTCCTTGTTGATTGCCACTATCACTTTGGAGTCGCGAATTCCAGCCACGTGCTGGATTACCCCTGAAACTCCGGAGGCTATGTACAGTTTAGGTTTGACTTTGTGTCCCGAAAGCCCGATCCATTCCGAGAACCACTTTCTGTCTTCAACCAAGGGTCTTGAACAGCCAACTTGGCCACCCAAAACCTCGGCCAGCCCCTCCAGCAACGCAATGTCATCTTTCTTTTCTAAACCTCTTCCACAGCTAACTATCACTTCAGCTTCTTCAACCCTTACACTGGAGGTTTCAAGCGGTTTCCTCTCGACAATCTCAACTTTCGGAGGTTCAATCTTCACATCTAACTTCACGGTTTGCCCAGTTCTTTCCTTGGGACTTGGTTTTTCAAATGCTCGCGAAGGCACTGTAGCTATTTGCGGCTTGGACTTGGAGGCTATCTTTGCCACGGCGTTTCCTCCGTAGGTTATCCTTTCGCCGATCAGCCTTCCGCCTTCGTCAACACTCAATCTAATGCAGTCCGGTACACAGCCAGTATTCAGACGCTCTGCAAGTCTGGCGGCAAGTGGTTTCCCGTTTCTCGTCGACCCAACCAGCAAGATTTCTGGGCGGTAACGTTCTGTTAAATCGTGTAGGACGCTCAGGTACGGTTCAGCTTGAAAATGCCCCAAGGCAGGGTTGTCAACCACGTATACCTTGTCGGCTCCGTATCTTATCAGTTCACCAGCTTTTTCCTGTACGTTGTTTCCAAGTAGAACAGTCGAAAGTTCGGTATGCAGTGTGTTTGCTAGTTCTCGTCCTTTTCCGAGCATTTCCAACGTCAGGTCGTAGGCTTCTGAGAAAACCCATACTCCCTTGTGTTCGCTCACGCCGTTCACCTTCCTACGATCCCCTCTTGAATCAACGCCCTAGCTAGCTTCTCTGCGATCTCTTGCACTGTCTCGCCTTTGATGATGATTTTTTTCCGTTCCATCTTGGGCGCCAGAGCTTCTATTACCTCGATTTTTGGTGTGATTTTCTCTTTCTGAACGTTCAAATCTGCCAGAGTCCAAGTGACTATTTCCTTTTTCGAAGCCTTCATTATCATCATGAGAGACGGTATTCTTGGTTGGTTTATCTCCCGCGTGACAGTCACCAATGCGGGCATCTTCGTCTTCACGGTTTCGCTTGCATCTTCGAGCGCCCTCTCCGCAATCACTGCTTCGCCTTCAACCGAAAGCTTTCTAACAGATGTAATCTGGGGCAGAAGCAGAAGCTCCGATAGTCTTGAACCGACGAGTCCGGAGAAACCGTCCAGAGAAGCTTCACCGCCAAGAATCAAATCGAACTCTCCGATCTTCTTCACAGCTTGAGCCAGAATGTAAGCCGTGCCGGACGTGTCCACTCCCTGAAGAGCATGATCATTAACAAGGTAAGCCTTGTCAGCCCCCATTGCAAGGGCTTCCCGCAAAACAGCTTTGGCATCCTCGGTGCTGACGGTCAGGGTGAATATTTCTATTCCGCCAAGTTTCTCCTTGATCTTTACTGCTTCCTCCAACGCGTTCTTGTCAAAATCACTGATTTTTCTCGGCGCGCCAGCCGTGATCAACTGCCTTGTCGCAGGGTCAACTTTCAACTGTGAAACATCAACCGCCTGTTTCAGGCAGACAATTATGCGTTTCAAACAATTCTACCTCTAACTGTTAAACTGAATCGGAGAACTAGAAACTTAACATTTGCAATAAAAAAGTTTCGCCTCATAGCCCAAAACTCAGCGGCGACCACAACTTCCTGTTGACCTCGCTACCGCTGTCTAGATAATTTTATAGCGCGCGCGTTAAAAAGTGTAAAGAGAAAGCGTTATTCAAACTTGTGTGGCCACTTGTACATGGTATATCCGATTTTCCGGAATTCTTTCATAATTTCTACGGCCTTCTCAATGCCTCTCTCCCATCTGATCTTTTTAACGCCGCATTCGCGCATGCCCATGCCAACGGCTACTAGCATTGCAATAATGTTTCTCGGATAATGCTGATCCTCTCTGATAAACCCAATGCGCATGCCATTAGGCGAGTAGAAATATCCATTCTTCCGTTCGTCTCCAAAGCCAAAGTGGGGTAGAACCAACCAGTATCTGTTCTCCAGAATATCAATGAATCTCTTCCAAGCAAACCCCTTGGGATATGCTACGCCGAACATCGTTTGGCTGCATAGTCGCCCTTCTGCCGTTGAATTGCAGATGTTTGGATCTGAAGCTTCGCATCCTGGACAATCCTCGCACCGCGGCCCTCGGATAACCAGCGAGTTGGGAGGCTCTGTCATCGCACGTATACCTTCGCGAATTGCCCGCGCTGCAATCTCGTATTTCTTCAGATACATCTCTTCACCCATCATGTTCATCAGATCGAGCTTCGCACGCATGGCATGAAGTATCGGGTTGGGAAAACTCTCTAGACAATGTCTGCTATCGTTGGAACAACGCACCCACACTTCATACCAAGTCTTCACGGACGTGTACCAACTTCTTGGAAGCGTCTTTCTTTTGTTTAGAACGTCCAACGCCTTCTTGTTGACTGATAGAAAGTTCAGTCCAGAGGGCCCATTGAACCCCTTGTGCGAAACGAAGTAGTCAACGTCTATATTCCATTTATCAACTTCCAACGGGTTGCCGGGAAAGGCTGAAGCACTATCGACGATGTAGACGGCATCGGGAGAATGTTCCTGTATCAGTTCTCCTATTTGCCGAACTGGGTTGATTGCTCCTATTTCTGTTTCAACGTGGACTATGTGAACGGCCTTGATGTTCTTTTCTTCCTTGAGTTTTTTCTCGACGCCGTTTAAGTCCATAGGCTTGTGTACGTCAAAGGATAGTAAGACAGGTTTCACTCCATAATGTGGTGCCATAACGTCTGCCGGGTATCTGCCCCAATAGCCATTTTCAATAAACAACACCTTGTCGCCAGGCTCACAGAAGCTGTTTATAGCCATATCCATTGGAGCCCTGCCTGGGCCTACTACAGGGACCAAATCCGCCTTTGTGTGCATGTACTTTTTAATCATCTGAATGGTCTCATCGTAGTATTTAAAGAAGTCCGGGCTTGTCATACTGTGCGGTCGCATCATATATCTCAGAGTTCTTGGACTGAGGTCTGAGACCCCTGTTAAGTAAGTCATACCCCAGTCAAAACTCAGATATTCATCTATGTGCATTGTCACACCTATTACCCAAGTGCGATGTAACGCTTAAGAAATTTTGGGTTTTAACGGACCTTCCCTCTGGCCCAAATAGGCCATATAACCTCTAATTCCCCGTTTCTCAACCCCACAAGCTCATCGTACAGGTTTACCGTGGAGCAAACGTGGAACGGGATTACTTCTATGAGGTCACCAATCTTGAGATCTCTATGTGGATTGGTAAGCTTCAGTATACCATATTCCTCACCCCAACGGTGAAATACGATGTCATCATAGATTTCGCCGTCCAGTCCCCTCACGACCCCGCCGCCAGTTGACGGTAGAGGCCAGTTTACTTGCAGCCCCTCTTTGGAAAAAGCCAAGTATTCTGCAGGCGGATAGTAGCCTTTACTGCCTACATCACAGATAGCACGGTCGGGTGCTGGTCGACTGAATATCGTTGTAAGAATAGACAAAGCACAGTCTTTTCTTTTGCACACGCCCATATGGACTTGGCCTTCATCGTAGAATACGTATGCACCTGGTCTGATCTCGTCAATGCCCGGCATTTGGCCTAGGAATTTTGCGCCAGGCGTCGATCCTACACTGTTGTACACTTCCAACCCCAATTCTCTCTCAAGTTGGTTTCTTGTCCTCACCATAGCCTTGCCAGCTTTTTCTGTTATGTTCCTCACTTCTTCAGGAGTACGACCCGAGTAATTGTGCCCTTCATGTGTCCATATGCCCCTCAAGTTGAGGTTGCTCAGCTTCACTACTTCCATGGCTAGTTCTAGGGTGGGTTCACCGGGCAAAACGCCGCTTCTTCTATTTCCACTATCTACGTGAATGAGAACACTCAATTTAATGCCATGTCTCTTCGCACTTGCATTCAGTCCCTTCGCGACGTGTATGCTGTCCACACTGGTGCTGATTTTGCCCCGTTTGGCCAAGTTAATGAGTCTCTCAACCTTTGAATCTCCAATTATCTCGTTTGACACAAAAATATCCGAAATCCCCGCAGCGGCGAAAACTTCAGCTTCGCCAACCTTTGCTGTTTGGATTCCAACGGTTGCAGGGCTGTCTAGCTGCAAATGTGCTATGGCTGGACATTTGTGCGTTTTCGTCATCGGACGTAGGAAAACGTCTGCATTCTTTGAATACTCCGCCATGTCCCTTATGTTATTCTCCATCACATCAAGATCCACAATCAAGCATGGTGTATCTAACTTTTCTTTTCGCATTTTAACCCCGTTTCTTAATTGGCCAATTACTATTTAAAGAGTATTTTTAAATATTCACTGTTTTTGCGCCTTGTGTTACCTTCTCCGGCACGCATTAAGTATGTGTTCGCATCTCGGGTTGTCAGTCCTATTGTCAATATTTCTTATGAGGAGCGCGCGAGGACTGAAACCAGCAGAAAATAAGATCGCAGTAGACGAATAGAAACAATCAGCAAAAACTTATTTAGAGAGAATTGAAGGCTTTTGTTGTCAATGAGGGTGAAGGGATTTGGTCAATGTTAAAATTGAGAATCTAAAGAAGAGATTTGGGGATGTTGCCGCGGTTAACGGCGTGAGTCTCGAGGTTAAGGATAAGGAGTTTCTAGTCCTATTGGGCCCGTCTGGGTGCGGAAAAACGACAACCCTCAGGTGTGTTGCTGGCTTGGAGATCCCTGACGAGGGAGAGATATACATAGGGGACAGGCTGGTAAACGATATCCCTCCGAAGGATAGAGATGTTGCGATGGTTTTTCAAAGTTACGCCCTCTATCCTCACATGACCGTCTTCGATAACATCTCTTTCCCGCTTAAGATACACAACGTTCCCAAAAATGAGAGAGAAGAAAGGGTGAAGCACGTAGCGGAGCTTCTTAGAATCACGCATTTACTAAACCGAAAGCCCAAGCAGCTCAGTGGGGGTGAGGCCCAAAGAACGGCGCTGGGCAGGGCAATCGTGAGGGATCCGAAAGTCTTCTTAATGGATGAGCCCTTAAGTAATGTAGATGCCAAACTCAGGACTTACATGAGGGCGGAGTTGAAGAGGTTACAAAAAGATTTGGGCGTTACAACGATCTATGTCACCCACGATCAGGTGGAAGCGATGACGATGTCAGATAAGATTGCCATAATGAACTTAGGCTTGTTGCAGCAATTGGACACTGCAAATGAAATTTTCAACCGTCCCGCAAACTTGTTCGTTGCAGGCTTTATCGGCAGCCCACCCATGAACCTCATAGGCTGCACTCTTGCAGAGAAAAATGGATCATACTCCCTGGATGCTGGCACATTCACGCTCCCAATTCCAGGGGATATCGGCAAGATCACTGAAGACGGAGCTACTGGTTCGGAATTGATTTTAGGCGTCAATCCTGAGGACATTTCCCTGGGAAAGATAAGGACTCCGGAGACGTTCGTCGAGGCTGAGGTCTACGTGACAGAGCCCTTGGGATCCGAAGTCATAGTTGATCTAAACGTAGGAGATAACATGGTTAAAATAAAGACCACTGCCGACTCGTCGGTTAATATCGGTGAAAAGGTTTGGATTGGATTTCGCAAGGAAAAGATACACCTGTTCGACAAAAAGACCGAAAAGGCAATTATTTAGGCAAAACTCCGGTTAACATCAATCTATCTTTTCACCGCTCCTTTGGTTAATCCAGCAACCAAATACTTCTGTAGGAAAAATGCAAATAAGAATCCTGGCAGACAAGAAATTGTTCCCAAAGCCATAACCTCTTGCCAATACATTCTAAATAGCGCTGTCGAATAGTCTACAATACCTACAGCCATTGTTTCAGCTCCAGAGCTAGTTAAGAAAAGACTCGCAAACATAAACTCATTCCATGTCATTATGAATGAAAAAATCGCGGCTGCCGCAATTGCTGGAGCTGCAAGGGGCATAACGATTCTAAACAACGCTTCAATCCGGGAGCAGCCATCAATCATACTTGCTTCTTCCAAATCTGTTGGAATCGTATCAAAAAACGCTTTTAAGATCCACAAGGATGTCGGAAGATTGAATGCTACATAGACTATAAGAAGACTATAGAATGAATGTACTATTCCAAGTTTGTTCATAAGATCATACAAGGGTATAAGCAGCATTATAGGAGGAAAAATGTATACTAATACTATCAAGTTGGACATGATGCGTTTCCCAAGAAATCTGAACCTGGAAATACCATATGCTCCTAGACAGGCAATCAATGTGACAACAGATGTAGTCATCAGCGATACAATGGTGCTATTTTCAAGCCAAATCAGTACGTTTGTGTATTGGAGTATTTCAATGTAAAACTCGAAAGTAATCCTCTTTGGAAATAACGTCGGTGGATAGGAGGTAAACTCTTCAGGTATCTTAACGGAAGATATTAGCATCCAATAAAACGGAAAGATCATTATTCCTGTTATTATTATCAACAAAGAGTATCTAAATATGGTACTTGGAGATATGCGCTTCAAGCTCAGTCCCCCTTCGAAGTCAGCCTAAAATATGCCACTGCGAAAATAGCTAGAACGAGGAACATTGTAACACTTATGGCAGCAGCCTGACTGAGTTGAAAATTGTAAAAAGCTGTTATATATACCTCTATAGGAAGAATTTCTGTGGCCATACCAGGTCCACCACGTGTCATAAGCCATACTATGTCAAAATAATTGAAGTACCACACAGTCTTCAAGATGATCACAACCGCTATCATAGTTTTCAGTGCTGGGAGCGTAATATATCGAAATTCCTGAAACACGGACGCACCGTCTACTTCTGCCACCTCATACATATCTGGATTTATGCTCTGTAGGCCAGCTAGCAATATCACTATGGTGAATGGCAGACCCCTCCAAACGTTTACTATTATGCAAGATAGCATGACTAAATTAATAGGAGTTGTTGTAGCCAGCCATACTATGTCAGTTTTTATGAGCCCTACTATTTTCAAAACGTAATTGAAAAAACCATAGAGAGGCATGAACATTATCTTCCATGTAAAGACAGTTGCATAGGCTGGGGTTAACCATGGCAGGATAATCAATGTTCTGAAGAGCCTTCTGAACTTTGTTTTTGTATTAAGTAATAAGGCTATGCCCAAACCAATTGGTACTTCAGAAAAAACCGAACCACTTGTCCACACGAAATCATTTAGGAAACTGGTTCGGAATTCCGTGTTCACCAAAAGCTTGACAAAGTTGTCGAAACCAACAAACCCTCCTCCAGGAGTTATCAGGCGCACGTTATTAATGCTTAGCCACACATTATAGATGACAGGATATATCATTACGAAGCCTATCCAAATAATCATGGGTAAAGTCAAAAGAAGACCCAAATTTACCCAATCTTTTCTGGTTCCCTTCACCAGATTCTTCATCGTCCAGAGCCATCCTAAAAAAGAGGGAACGAAAGGATTAGCTACTGGCGCTTAGCCACTAGCTACCAATGTTTTGAAGATGTCTTGGCCATCGGTTACTGCCTTTTGAGCAGTCCAGTCATCAACTAATATGTGCTCCATGACTTTTTGCAAAATTCCATTCCCTTCGATCTGTCCAGCATACAGATTGCCTTGAAATGCCATGCTCATAGTTGTTTCGTGCGGCATGATCTGTGTGGCAATGTAGTTAATAGTCGAATTCCAAGGGGAGGCAGCAGTCAGGGTCGAGTATTCGGAACTGGTTGATAGAGATTTCAGTGATGGGAACGCTGCTTCTAAGACACCATTTTTTAAATACGTTCCAACGATATTTTCTGGTTTAAGTATGAACTCAATGAACATTCTCGAGTATTTTATTCTTTCTGGGTCACTCGTGTTAAAGGCTACAAGGTTTTCATTCCCAATCTGTCCTCCCAATTGAGTTTTCATTGGAAAATCCATAACGCCTACATTAGGCATCAGATTCGGGAAATTCTTAGCATAGTCGGTCAACATTTCTCCATATCCCCATATAATACCCACTTGACCATTCTTGAAAGCTAGGTCGTCTTCTGAAAACCCATAAGACGCAATGCCAGGTGGAGAATAGTTCTTCATGATATTTGACAGCCAGTCGAACGTCTCAACGGTCCGCGCTGTATCAAAAGCTACATTGTTGTCTTTATCGAATATCGTGGCGTTATCTGTCATCATCCAACACCAAATCGCCTTGTGGCCATTCATGTCTGCTACAGGTTGAGCATATGCATATCGACCATTTCCTGTCAATGCTTGACATACGTTTTCAAATTCCGCCCAAGTCGTGGGCACTGTTAGGTTCTTCGTTGCAAGCCAGTCTTTTCTATATAACAGAATATTGGGATATGAGACGTAAGTAATTCCCCACATATGCCCATTCCATTGATTCTCGTACAACATAGATGGTGATAAGAATTGACTTGTGCCACCGATATCTTGAACTACTTGGTCAAGATCTACTAACGCCCCCATTTTCATATATAGAAGAGCCCAGCCCATTCCAGCGACACTGACATCAGGCGGATTCCCTGCCTGCACGGCTGCAAGAACCTTAGTTTGCGCGACTCCCCAATCAACAGGTACAACCGTTATATTTACGGGATATGAGGCTTCAAAACTTCTTGCTATTGTATTAAATGAATTCATTGACGCCGTATCTGTATCCATGGACCAGAATGTCAGTTTTACTCTGTTTTGGCTGGTTGATGTAGAAAGATAGTACCAAGAAGCGCCAGCAACTGCAGCAACTATCATGATGGCGGTAATGAAAATGGTTTGTATCTTTGTAATTGCACTTGATGACATCTTACATCCATTCTTTACCATTCTCGAAGCTTCCTTCTTTTTCCATTATTTCCATTCTTTTAGAGTCCCATTTGATATATAAATTTTTCCAAGAATGGCAGGCGAAAAAGTTTCGTCCTCTACCGCTATTTTACACAAAGGTGCTGATTGAACCAATCGGTTGATAGGTTCATAAGCTGATCAAAGTGCGCCGAATTGTAAATATCATGATGATCAACACCAGATATGATGACAAGTTTCTTGGGCTCCCCAGCTTTTTGATACATACTTATTTGTTCTATGGTCGGGGTCATTACGTCCTCTTCTGCTGATATGAACAGGACAGATCTTGGCGCGATCTTGTGAACAACCTCCTCTGGCTTGAATTCGATTATCTTTTCGGCACTTTCCAGTGGGAGCATCATTCTACCACGCTCAGGATATATCTTGACCATTTCGTTCCAGAATTTCCAACTTTCGGGGCTGCCTGGCATAATATCGTAGGGGTGAACGGTCTCAGATTGACCTGCCGTCACCCTCTTCCGGCGATCTGTGACCAACCTCATTATGAATTCGCGCCATTCCCATTCTCGCCTTAAGTAATGTAGCCACCGCTCTCCATTCCCTATGCCTAGGTTGCTTATCACACACCTTACGCGTGTATCCAACGCCGCCGCATAAATGCAATTTGCACCACCGAAGCTCGTACCCCATAAACCAAGGCATCGCTCGTCAACCTCAGGTCTCGTTTCGAGATACGTAATGGCATTTCGAATATCCTCCACCTGTTCCAGCGGCATTAGACGGTAACGTGGTCCTTCGCTTTCACCAAAACCTCTATAGTCAAAGTTCAAGATCACAAAGCCAGCCTCCATCAGACGTTCGGCCACAGACGGCAAGAACATTTCCTTCGTTCCCGCATACCCTTGGCAGAGGACTATTGCAGGTCTTCTTCCACAGTCACGATGGCCTTTGGGTATGTAAAGAGTGCCTGTTAATCGATAACCAAGACCGCTGAAGAAGATGACCTTCTCCTCCAAACCACCACCGTGAAGCGTTCAGGAAGATTCTAATTTAAAACTTTTGTCTCACGAGGAAGCGAATGACATGTCTCCATTAATCACTATTCCAGCAGGCGAGGGTGAAACGCAGTGTGCACAGGGTTTGAGCGCGCGGGGCGCTACAAGGTAAAGTTTTAAATACTAAACATTTTCAAAACGATTAAATGAATCACATGAGAGTTCTCAACGTCGGTGTTATAGGGTGCGGAGCCATTGCTGACTTGATTCACTTACCTGCGTACAGGGAAATACCTGAAGCAAATGTAATAGCGGTTTGTGATGTCAACAAGAGACGAGCTATGGAGACGGCTCGAAAATACCACATCAAAACATGGTATGCTGATTATGAAAAACTCTTAGAACGAAAGGACATTGAAGCAGTCAGTATTTGCACTCCAAACTTTCTGCATTGTGAACAGGCGGTTCGTGCGGCAGGAGCGGGGAAGCATGTTCTTTTGGAAAAGCCAATGGCAATAACGCTTAAAGAGTGTGACAGTATAATCAATGCCTGTCAGAGAGCTCATGTGAAGCTCATGGTTGGGCACAATGAAAGATTTAACCCAGTTTATGAGAAAATCAAGAAAATAGTTGACAGCGGATGCATTGGCAGAATCTTTCAGATCAGACTCCACGTATCATATTCGGGGTATGCTGAGTGGCCCTCAGTTACTGAATGGTTCTTTGATCCTAGCAAGTGCGGAGGGGGATGCCTAATTGACGCAGGAGTACATCATTTGGATGTTATTCGCTGGCTCGTTGGTGATGTGATTAGCGTCTTCGCAATTGTTGGTTCCCTCAAGAGGGGTAGAGCGGAAGATATGGCAATGGTGATGTTAACATTCAAAGATGCGATTGGCGAGTTTGACGTCAACTGGAATTACAGCGGTCTAGAGCAATCCACAGAAATCCTCGGAAGGGAGGGGGGCGTGTTCTTTAGACGCCCGGAATCTCCCATATCGATCTATCGCGAGAAACAGGCCTCCACGGTACTTAAAGGCTCTATTTCTCCTGAACTCCCTGTCGAAATGGCTGAAACTATCGCCTATCAAAAGAAGAAAATCAAGCACTTTGTTAATGCAATTCTTCTAGGCGAAGAACCTCTCATAACTGGAAGGGATGGACGGGCTACTGTAGAGATCGTATTGGCCGCATACAAATCCGCAAAGACAGGCAACATCGTAAAGTTACCGCTAGAATAATGGAGAAAAATGTGCCAATACTCGCCCTCACCACCACACCTTCTCCAGTCTCTTCTGAATTACCAATGGTTTCAAGAACTCTATGCATTTCTTGCATCCGTCTTCTCTGCTCATCACAGGGTCCTCATGCTCATAGCTCAGCACGTAGTCATAACCGACTTCTGCAAGTGCTGTAAGTACTCGTTTCCAAGGAACGTCTCCCCATCCAGGTACCCTAAATCTAAAACCTCTGTCAGATCTTTCCCAGCTACCTGTCGGAACGCAACCCGAGATAGACAAGTTCTCTTTGACCAATTCCCCATCTTTTGCGTGCGCATGATAGATTCTTTCGCCGAATGTCTTAATGAACATAACAGGATCAATCAGTTGCCAAATGAAATGGGAAGGATCGAAGTTGAAGCCGAATGCCTTGTTATTATTGACGGCTTTCAGAGCGCTCCTAGTCGTCTCGATATTGTAGGCTTGTTCCTGAGGATGAACCTCAAGCGCAAATTTTATGCCGTGCGCGTTAAAGAAGTCGAAGATTGCTCCCCATTTTTCAGCAAATAGCATGAATCCTTGTTCATATATCTGTTCGTTTGCAGGGGGATATATGTACCAAGCTCCCCAGTTCGGAGCACCGATAAAGCCATTCACTACGGGCACATCCAAAGCTGCAGCTGCCTCAGCTGTTCTCCTCATTCGTTTGACACCATAACTAGTCTTTTCGTCCGGCGATCCTTGCAACCAGACGTCTGTTGAACCATCGAAAGGTCCAAGAACAAGTTGGCCCTCTACGTGGTTGCTTAAGGCAGATATAGTCAATGAATGATCTTCTATTCTTTTCTTGAACGCTGTTGCACCTCCTTTCAGTACCTCGTCTAGGTCTAGATGGTGGGTCCCCCTCCACACTGGCAATTCCACAGCTTCATACCCGAGTTGTGAAATAAATCCTAGAACTCTGTCGAGTGGTTCATCATCAAATAGAATCGTGAAAATTCCAATTTTCATCTTGATTTTCCTCAATCTTCGTGATTTAGGAGTGGCGAGTGGCCTTAAAATGCTTTTGTGTAGAGAAACACAACTTGACAGCTTAGCGCATCTCCTCCAAGGAGACGAGCGTTTTCAACTGTTGAATCTAAGGACACATTTTATGACTTGTTCCGGATTTTCATCTATTAATCTGTAGGCTTTTGGCGCCTCATCGAAAGGAAATTCATGGGTTATTAGTTCCTTGACCTTCAGCCTTCCCTTCGAAACTAGCCTGAAGAAAGTCTCGCTGAGACGTACGCAATCCCAGTCTCTTTCAGGGGCTGGCGGTGGACCAGCGCGGGCGCAAACTATACTTATGTCATTATGGTGGAACTCTTCGCCGAGAAGAAGATCAGTAGCTCCCTTTTGATACCAGCCGATGGCAACGACCTTGGAGCCATATCGACACGACCTGATGGCTTCATGGAGAGCTTTGACAGAGCCGGAAGATTCAAAAGCGATGTCGGTCCCTCCGTGAGTGATCTTCTTGATCTCCAGTGCGGCGTCTTCGGTTCCCGGGTTTAGAATTACATCTGCACCTAGCTTTTCTGCAAGTTTCAGTCTCTCGTCTATCAGGTCGACAGCTATGACGTGGTCAGCACCGGATTGCTTCGAAAGCTGAACAGCCAGCAACCCCATAACCCCTAAACCAAATACAGCGATTTGATCTCCCAGTTTGACCCCTGCTTTATGAACACCATTGAGAACAACATTTGCTACGAGGTGAAAAACACCTACTATTGGATCAATTCCTCTCGGAATAATGGACCCGTTCAACGGAAATGATTCTGTCTTGAGCCCTCTCTTGTGAAGGATTCCCGTCGACTGGTGTCCATAAGCCGAGCAAATAAGATCTCCAGAATGCAGGTGACCCTTCACTCCGCCTATTTCCACTACTCGGCAAACTTCTTCATAACCATAGGTGATGGGATATTGCCAAGAAGACGTTTCTTTCAAAAAAACGCCATACTTTGCATTCCATCTTTTCTGGAAGAACGGTGCAGTCCCTCTATAGACATTCATTTCTGTCCCATGACTTATTCCTGAATAAAGAGTTTCAACACGAATTTCGTTCACACCCAGTTGTGGCTCTGGGTATTGCTCGAAACCTACCGATCGGGGTCCAAGGAAAACAAGCCTTTTGCCCATGCGTGCCACCTGAAATGCATTGTTCCCGCTAGCATCGAATTCATCATACATTTTTCGAAGTTCGTTCCGCAAGATTTATCGTTCTTCGTGACTTTGCAGATTTGTACGCTGCTAATAGGATCTCTAAGGAAGCTCGTCCATCCTCGCCGCTTATGGGCGGTTTCTTGTCCTCGATGATGCAGCTAACGAACTCTTTCACTAGTTTCGTATGCGTTTCTCTCAAAACGTAATTGAAGGGTTCATCATATGTGATACAAACTCGATCCCGGAAGGGCCTTGTCTTACCAAAGACCAGTATGTATGGTGATCTTACACAGAGGTCGCCTTCCTCACCATGAATCGACACTGTCTCTCCGAATCCTGAGCCGGGGATATTAGTCCACGACGATTCTACAATGCATATGGCATCATTCTTGAGTCGTATGGTTGCGACGCCGTAGTCCTCATTGCCTATGTCCCTGTAAACCAAGTTTGCCATCTCGGCAGAAACTTGTTTTGCATCATTCTTAAACAGCCATCTCATCACGTCAGTGGTGTGGGCGGCGTGATCTGCAAATCCTCCTCCGCCAGCCTTACTAGGATCGGCGAACCATCCCGGCTTGCCTGTTCCAGGCCAGTCTTCAGGCAAGTTTGCTGTCGTGATAAACATGCCATGGCAAGGTTTACCTATCATTCCTTCATCAATAATTTCTTTTGCTCTTACATACGGGGCTCTGTAGCGAAAGTTGTACGATGTCCCTAACTTCACATCGGCTTTTTCTGCAGCCTTGATCATTTTATCGGCGTCGTCAAGGCTAGTGGCGAATGGCTTATCAACCAGAATGTGTTTGCCAGCCTCTGCCGCAGCAATAGTTATCTCCGCGTGAGTAGCCGTACATGCATCAACTATTACAGCGTCAATCTGCGGATTCTTCAGAAGATCGTTATAGTCTCTGTAATACTGGCAACCCCATTTCTGAGGGAGTTGCATCGCGTTGACCCTGCTTTTTACGGGATCAGAAATAGCTACCATCCTTGCGTCAGGGATCTCTTCATGTGGGAACGGACATAGCGGCAAGGCATGGTACCAATTATCTAGGCCGATAATTCCTAAGCCCACTTTCATGTTTGTTCACTGCGGGGTCAGCTATTCCCAAAAGGATTTATATGCCTTTTGCACAGGCATACAAATGAAAATTCGATGTATTTCGCCAAATCGCAAAAGAAAGTTTTAAAGTAAATAGAAAGAATAGAACTGAGGGAGCTGTGTGACTAAAATCAAGGCAGGTTTGATTGGTGCTGGTTTTATAGGGAGATCTCATGTAGAAGCTGTACGAAGATTGGGGGTTGTTGAGATTGTGGCGTTGGCGGAGGAGAACCAAGAGCTTGCTGATTTGAAAGCAAAGCAATTGAAAGTTCCAAAGGCTTATGATGATTACCATAGTCTTCTTGACGACAAAGAAGTTGAAGTTATCCACAATTGCACTCCCAACTTCAATCATTTTGAAGTTACAAAGGCATCAATCAAAGCAATGAAGCATGTCGTCTCTGAAAAACCGCTTGCTATGACCCCTAAGCAATCTGCAGAGCTCGTGGAATTAGCAAATGAAGCTGGTGTAGTAAACGCCATAGACTTTTGCTACAGGTTTTATCCGCTTGTTCAGCAAGTGAAGATCATGATCGAGCATGCGGAGCTTGGTGACGTCTTTGCGGTACATGGATCTTATCTTCAAGACTGGCTTTTGTATGATACTGACTATAATTGGAGAGTTGAGACTGCTCTTGGAGGGGAATCTAGAGCTGTCGCAGATATTGGATCCCATTGGTGTGATGTGATTCAATTTGTAACGGGCTTGAAGATTACGGAGGTTATGGCAGACCTAAAGACTATCATACCAATCAGGAAAAAGCCAACAGCCACAAAGGAAACTTTTGCTCAAAAAGAGTTTCAATCCTCGGGCTACGAGGCAAAGCAAATCACCAATGAAGATTATGGTTCCGTTCTATTCAATCTTGAAAACGGAACAAAGGGGGTCTTTACCGTTTCACAAGTGAGTGCAGGAAGGAAAAACCGTTTATACTTTGAGATAGATGGATCTAAGCTTGCGGTTGCCTGGGACCAAGAAGAACCTAATAGATTATGGATTGGAAATAGAAACGCTCCAAACCAATTGTTGCTGAAAGATCCATTATTGCTTCACACCAAAGCCGCCCGTTTCGCGGATTACCCGGGTGGACATCCGGAAGCTTATCCAGATATATTAAAAATGTTCATGAAGAGTGTATATCTGTCGATTTTGGCTTTGAAGAATCATCATAGTAGTCCGCCTGACTTTCCTACATTCATAGACGGGCATGATGAAATGTTACTCGTTGAAGCTATTCTGAAAAGTGACAAAACGCGAAGGTGGTCTGGAATAAGTTATCCGCGCGTTCTCTGAAAAGGCATTTTTCAGACGGCAAATCTTTCATTTCAAGTTCTCCACATCTGGAGATATCTTAGAGCTTCTGACTAAAGCGGATTTGACACGAAAGCAATGACTGACTGTGGTTTCTGTAGATCGACCTGCAAATAATCCAGAATTCCATTGAACCGATGCTAAATCGAGTCAAGCATCGCAATATTGAGGGAAAAACATAAAAGTCAAAGGGAATAATACAGAGGAAATTAACATTAGGAAGGAGAAGAAATGTCTGTGAAATTCGCTCTTTATCCTGTAGGCTATCAAGGAATTTGGTATGATAGTAAGGTAATAGTGCCTTGGAGAAAGCTTATTCCAATAGTCAAAGACATGGGATGGGACGGCATCACTGTGAGTGGCAAGAGACCGTATGCCTCTGTCTTGGATCTGACAGAGAGGCATTGCAAGGCTATGAAAGAACTGTGTGACTCTGTGGGGCTTGAACTGGTCGCTTGGGACGCGTACAGCAACTTTATGGACGCTGATCAAGAACATAGAGAGGCAAATCTCGTCTGGACTAAAGAAGTCATAAAGTGCGCCAACACAATGGGAATACCGTTAGTCAAGATATTTGCGGGATGGAAAGGGATAGTTCTGAGAGATGGTCATGGGCAATACGAATGGGATCAAATGAAAACCCCTTATGCGCCCCCTCTCGAAATATGGAACAGAGTCAAGGAAGGCATTGCAGAAGCATGTAAAATGGCTGATGAATATGGGGTTACTTTAGTCCTTCAAAATCATCCCCCGCCATTCGAATATGGGTATGAGGACTGTCTTGCAATGATCGAGGAGATCAACCACCCTAGACTAAAGATGTGTTTTGACATACCTAACTTCGGATATACAACGTATGACAGACAGCTTCGTCAAACAGAAGAGTATATAGTCAGAGCAGTAAGTGCATGTCGAAAATACATAGCTTATTCGCATATTAGTGGAAGCTTTGAAAAAGATCCAAAAAGCAAGTATGTTCAAGTTGGCGACTGGCCCTTCAACTATCCTGTGCTCATTAGAGAACTCAAAAAAATCGGATACAATGGCTACTTAGCATACGAAAACTGTGGACCTAACATAATAGCTCATAGCCTTGCAGGAATAGAAGAAGTTCATCGCAGGGCCAAGAACGCGTTGGCATATTTAAAGCAGCTGCTATAGCATTTTGAGCAATCCAATCGCTCTTTTTATATTTTTGTGTGATTATCTGATATACCTATCAAAGCACTACCAACACCCTTATGCCTATGTGGTCCCACTTGCCTGTTTAGCCGTTGCGCATTAGCGATACCTAACCATAGCTGCAACGCACTAATGCATGCCACGTTTTGCCCAGCCGAAAAGAAGAACAAGATATCACGAAAACCCAGACAAATATTTCTCAAGGAAGCACAGAAGTAAGCAGGCGAACGAAAGAGTAAAAGAGAGACTGTGTCGGCTGAACTGAGCCGGAAACGAAGCATACATTGGAAAGTCGGATATGGTGGAACAGAGTATCAATTGTCTCAACAAGATGGACTGAGATTGCCAAAAGGCCTTCGGAAGAGCCACATGCACACACATGATCATCGTCGGATTCCTGACAAAGATGTCCGATCAAGTAATTGAAAAGGCCATAGGAGATGCTGTATCTGAAAAGACGGTCTAAATCAACATAAAGACCTTCAGAAAAGTGGTTAATCAAAACCTCATTGCCTATTAATCACTTAGTGCGAATACCTCAAACAAGGGCATAAACCACAGCACATAACAACGGTTTTACCAACATTCCCTGCTCACTCGGATAATCTATTTTTGTGCTACGACTTTTTCAATTTTCCTAAGAGCAAAGGAGAGAATATCACTGATTATTGCCTCTGGTTCAATTCCAAGCTTCTCACCGTTCTTTTCAAACCTCATGTAGAATCTTCTCTCTATGACAAAATTCACAAAATCTGTGTTGTTGTAATTTTTCACCTTTAGAATTCTTTCCTCAGGTTCTCCCAAAAACTCCTCATATTCCTAAGTTGCAAAGTATGCAACTTTACGTTTCTGTGTTTCAGTCATACTTTCGTAGACATCAGACACATCGCGTCCTTTACTTTCGTAAAATGAAGGCGACTTAGAAAAGCACGCGCTTTTTTGATCGCTCGATCCAAAAGAATTGCAGTGCAGCTGTTGTATAGAATAGCGTGCTCATTTCTTCTCTGCTAAACAAATGCTATTGGCAGCAATTGTATGCCGGGCTTTTTCATAGATCCAAGTAGGTCGAGATAGGTTCTGGGCAATGTGTGATCGTCAAGATGTGCCCAACGTTCACGTCAAACAGTTCAGAATCTCTGTTGCCTGTTTCTCTTGATGGCCTACGCATTCAATCTGTCGAGCGGGTGCAAAAGCTTTTAAGATCTAAAAGTGCTCCTTTATTCAATGGTGGTTTTAATGATAAAGACCGATGAATCCAAGAGGTTGTATGACAAGGCTAAAAAGTTTTCTCCTAAGGGCGTTCATAGTGGTGCGAGAGCTTGGACTCCATATCCCATCTTCTTGGAACGAGCCAGTGGATCGAAGATATACGATGTAGATGGAAACAAGTATATAGACTACCAAATGTCTTATGGACCTAATATACTAGGTCACAACCCTCCAATAGTCGTTGAGGCGGTAAAGAAGCAGTTAGACGAATGCACCATGACAGGGGCGCCCTTTCCTAAAGACGTGGATTTAGCAGAAAAAATCGCGAGACTGGTTCCTTGCGCTGAAACAGTTCGTTTTTGCAATAGTGGGGGAGAAGCCGTGAGCCACGCCGTAAGAATTGCGAGAGGGTACACCAAGAAAGACAAGATAGTAAAGGTTGAAGGCGGCTATCACGGGTGCATGGAGTTGATGGCGAGCACCCAACCAACAATAGCCGAAGCTGGTCCTGTAGATAATCCTGCGACTGTTCCTAACTGCCCAGGAATACCTAAAGGAGTATTGGAGAACATAATAGTCGTGCCGTACAATGACGCGAAGGCTGTCGAGAGAATAGCTAAGAAGCATGGGAAAGAGATTGCTGCTATGCATGTGGAGCCTATCTTGGGCAATGTTGGAGCAATCATGCCGGAAAAAGGATACTTGAAATCTCTTAGGGAGTTAACGGAAGAAAATAATATTTTGTTGATTTTTGACGAAGTAATAACCGGATTCAGAGTAGACTTAGGAGGGGCGCAGAAGCTGTACGGCGTCACTCCTGACATGTTCACATTCGGTAAAGCCGTTGCAGGCGGATTTCCAATAGCTGGACTAGGTGGCAAAAGAGAGGTTATGGAGGGCGCAATAGTGAAGGAGGGAGTAATGGTAAGCGGAACCTACAACGCAAACCCGCTTATGGTTTCAGCTGCACTTGCAAACCTTGGGGTTCTAGAGGAGAACGATGGGCAAGTTCTAAAAGACATTGCCGAGAAGGGAAGGAAACTGATATTAGGGATTCAAGAGACAATTATGTCCAACAACATAGACGGAATTGTCCAAGGACCGGGATCTTTCTTCCATATATTCTTCACAAAGTTGAAAAAGATCGCAAACTATAGAGAGGCAACATCACTAGACGCTACAAAATACCGGAAAATGTGGCAGGGTCTTATGGAAAGAGGCATATATTTCCCTCAAAGCGAGTGGGAGAACTGGTTCGTATCAGCAGCTCACACAAAAGAAGATGTAGATAAGACGCTTGAAGCCGTTGAAACCGTTTTCAAAACTCTCAAGGGATAGGTAGACAAACAATTGAACTATGGGACATACGCGATCCAATTACTTGACGCAAGAGTGCACGGAGGCTCGTCACTATAACTCATAAGAGCGTAATTGTAGATTTTAGGAAGTGTAACGGGTGCAGGATATGCGAGGTATTTTGCTCCAAGAAACATGAAGGGAAAATACTTCCAAGAATGTCCAGGATAAGAGTTTTTCCATATTTCCCTGGCCTAGACATTGCTACGGTATGCTATCAATGTGAAAAACCAAAATGTGTCGAAGCCTGCCCCGTAAACGCCATAAAAAGAGACGAGAAAACCCAGGCTATTTCGGTAAACGAGGGAGTCTGTACAGCATGCGGAAGCTGCACACAAGCATGTCCCGCAAAAGCCATATTCATCCACCCAACAAAAAACGTGGCCATTAAATGCGACTTTTGCGGTGGCGACCCAGAGTGCGTCAAGCATTGTCCAGAGCAAGCAGTAGAATTTAGGCTTACACCATTCGACGCTAGACTTCCACCAGAACAATTGGCAAAAGATCTCGCTGCACTAATCCTAGAGGCGAAGAAATAGCAGGTAAGAAAATGAATGGATTTGCAGGAAAAATCCTCAACGTGGACCTTACGAGCGGAAGAATCCTCAAAGAGAACCTTGATTCAGACAAGGTGGAAACGTACATTGGCGGAAAAGGGTATGCCGCGAGGCTTCTTTGGGACAGAACTCCTGCGCGGGTTGACCCTCTGGGCCCAGACAACCTTGTAATCTTTGCAACGGGACCGTTAACGGGAACACTGTGCCCTTCCACCAGAATGTGTGTGGTGACCAAATCACCTTTAACAGGAACATGCAACGACTCCTACGTTGGTGGTCACTTTGGAAACGAACTAAAATTCGCAGGATATGATTATCTGGTCGTACGCGGTAAATCAGAGAAGCCTGCATATTTGTGGATAGACGACGACAACGTTGAAGTCAGAAACGCCCGTTGGCTCTGGGGAAAAGACACTTTTGAGACTGAAGAGAAACTCAGGGAAAAACACGAAGACAGAACAATCAGAGTGGCTTGCATCGGCCCAGCTGGCGAAAAACTGGTCCGATATGCATGCGTGAACGTTGACCTCTACAGGCAAGCCGCAAGAGGCGGGACTGGAACAGTGATGGGCTCCAAACATCTCAAAGCAGTCGCAGTACGCGGAACAGGAACCGTGGAAACAAAAGATCCAGAAAGATTCGAGCAACTTGCTGCAGAAGCCTATAAAGCCATAGAAACAAACGAAGGACTCTATACAATGAAAAGATGGGGGACAGGAAGATCTGTAATATTCTCAAGTGATCAAAGCCTCTATCCAACGAGGAACTACCAATCAGAAACCTTCGAATGCGCCGAGAACTTGTCCGGCGAATCCATGGAAAGAAAAATCTGGGTGAAAAGAAAAGCGTGCTTCAACTGTCCGATACACTGTGGGCATCTAGCCGTCGTGAAATCCGCGGAATACGCAGGAACAGTAGTGGAAGGAATAGAATACGAAACAACCGCACTACTCGGCGCAGACTGCGGTGTCGACGACCTAGCAGCGGTCACAAACGCCAACATGCTATGCGACAAACTCGGCTTGGATACACTGTCAACCGGCGGCTCAATAGCCTTTGCGATGGAATGCTACGAAAAAGGAATACTGACAGACGAAGAAACAGATGGGTTGGAACTGAGGTTCGGAAACCACAAGGCCATGAACCAAATGATAGTCAAAATCGCAAACAGAGAAGGGCTAGGAAATTTGATGGCTGAAGGTGTGAGAATAGCCTCGGAAAAAATAGGCAAGGATTCTCAGAGATTTGCTATGCACGTGAAGGGCCTTGAACTCCCAGGATGGGCAATAAGAGGGGCACCCTCCATGGGACTCGCGTATGCCACAGCTGACCGAGGCGGGTGTCACCAAAGAGCATGGCCAATAAGCTATGAGCTAGGCTCAAAAACACCAGACGGAAAAACATCAGAGAGATACAATCCACAAGGAAAAGCACTGGGCACCAAATACGACCAAGACCTGGGGGCGTCTCTATATTCACTGATAGCATGCGACTTCTCAACCGGAGCAATAGGCACTCAAAGATACATAGACTTGCTGAATGCAGCAACAGGATGGACGTACGACATGGACAAATTCATGGAAGCTGGAGAGAGAATCTGGAACCTAATCAGAGCATTCAACGTGAGGGAAGGAATCACAAGGAAAGACGATACACTGCCGCCAAGAATCTTCGAGGATCCATTACCGGCAGGAATAGCAAAAGGAAGAGTAGTCCCAAGAAAAGACTTCGAGAGAATGTTGAAAGAATACTATGAACTGAGAGGATGGGACGCCAACACTGGTGCACCAAAATACGAAACACTAAAGAATCTGAACCTCGAAGACATAGCCAACCAACTAACTCGCCCTTGAAGAGACAGACGGCAAGAAAGAGATGACACTTCCGCAACAGCAACGCGGGCAATCTTCTCAATATTCATGGGAAAGTTCTGTACTTATCCAAGGTGCTCTTTCTGGGTAGGCGAGCGCTTTACCCGCATCCAAGATTGTAGATACACTATTAGGAAAATGTGCGAGACCACATCAAGGACTAGTGCACTGTTGAAGTAACGGCAAAGCTCCTTACCTTTCGCGGGAAGAGCGCGCACTATAAACCTTCTTCTTTGACCATCTCCTCCAGTTTCCTCAAAGCCAAGAAGAAAATATTGCTCATTATTGCCTCTGGCTCAATTCCCAGCTTTTCAGCGCTTTCCTCAAGTCTTCGATAGACTCGTCTCTCCATAACAAGGTTCACAAAGTCCGTGTTTTTATAGTTTTTCAATTTTAGAATTCTTTCCTTCGGTTCTAACAACAACTGCTCATGCTCTTGAGTTGCAAAGCATGCAACTTTACTTTTCTGTATCTTGGATTTACTTTTGTAAACGTCGGATACGTCATCACCTTCGCTTTCGTAAAATGAAAGCGACTTAGGAGGCCCACCAGCACCAGCTCTTGCTTTATACTTAGCAGGTATATATTTCATGGCCCATCTGTAGCTCATCCCTGTCTCTCCAGCTATTTTGTACGCAATTTTTCCGCGCTCGATCCCCTCTTTTAGGTATATCTCTCCAAGCTGGGCTAACATCCTACGTTTTTCTTCGTTCGAGACGAGCCTCCTGCATACATTGCCTATAAGCCTCGCCATGAGCAGTTGCTTGTCTGTCTCTACGTGTTCAAGCTTCACCTTAGGCCAATTCTCATCAACTTCAAGACGATGTTTCCCGTCTATAATGTTGCCGTACTTGTCCAAAAGCACTGGATAGAGCTTTCCAACACGCTCGCTAGACGCTTTCAACTCCGATATTTTTTTCCTGACCCATCGCTGTTCACTAGGCTGGAAATTCAGAAGCAACATAACCTCTTTCCCACCTTATCAAATTATCGCCAAAAACTAGCAAACGATAAACAAAACCACGTCTTGGAGAACGATACCGGAACAATAGGACTTAGCGAATAATACAAGAAAATAGTCATAACGTCAACAATGAAACAGAAGACCACACGCATCACTGAATTTGCATTAGAACAAGCATAGACAACACGATTAGCAAGGAAAGAAGATATGGACATTTCAATAGACAGACATAGCATACAATTCCGCGCGCGCTCGTCAAGTTGTTCTGTGCGAACCGCGCCCTTAATTCCTCATTTTCTTTCTTGAGGTCTGTTATTACTTGGCTAAGAGTCTATACACTCTGTTTCGTATCACTAAGTTCCTTCTTGATTTTGCCACTAGAATTATCGCTTGTGGCGATTGAAGGCATAGCACGAAGGTAATCTTCTCTTAACGAGTTTGGGCTTACGCAAGCTGATTCAGCGCGCGCGCTAAACACAAGGCCTCCCACACCAACATGAGAAACTCAACATCCAAAACTTTTGACGCCCAAAAACCTCGCAGATTTGAGAAAAAAAAGCTTCAAACCAACATGCTTCAACAATGTTTTGACACTCAAAAAAATCACGAATTGAGTACTCAAACACGAAGGCTCAAATTCCAACTGAGCTATTGAAGCTGAAGTCCCACAGGCTTTAACAAAGTCCGCGCTTAGTTTTCGGCCAAACAACGAATACAGAGGCCTAGCAATCTTGGCATATCGAAAGGCTCCTAGAAAACAACACCCATACTGTTTCACTAATAGACAATTGAAAAGAGCACAAAACCAATCATGATATTGCCCTCTCCCATTTCAATAACGATATATTGACGCCCGCTTCAATGAAATATGAAACCGAGAAACATGAAAGGGACAAAGATGGGAACAAACAACACAAAAACTTACTTCTGGTCTGGGAATGAGGCTTGTGTTGAAGCGGCAATTATTGCCGGATGCCGATTCTTTGCAGGTTATCCAATCTCGCCTTCAAACGAGATACCTGAGGGCCTTTCAGAACGCTTACCGAAAGTGGACGGAATTTTCATGCAGATGGAAGACGAGTTGGCCTCCATAGGTGCGGTTATGGGGGCGAGTTGGGCAGGAAAGAAGGCCATGACCGCTACTTCAGGGCCGGGTTTCAGCCTGATGCAGGAGACAATAGGCTGGGGATTTATGACTGAAACTCCCTGTGTCATAGTGGACGTTCAACGAGTCGGGCCGGGCACTGGACAAGCGACCAAGTGCGCCCAAGGAGATGTTATGCAGG
>Ga0187886_1001152_pt1 | contig 25620 bp, 24 predicted proteins | sample June2016WEW_20_1_FD_133001 | JGI IMG/M metagenome (GOLD analysis project Ga0187886, IMG submission 133001) | Peatland microbial communities from SPRUCE experiment site at the Marcell Experimental Forest, Minnesota, USA - June2016WEW_20_150 | ecosystem: Environmental > Terrestrial > Soil >... | reverse complement strand
TGCTTCAGTTGCTCTTCGCATTTTGAAAGTTGAGTTTGGGCAAATGGCAGTTCTGAAGTTAGTTTCTCCAGTTGCCTGTCAATACCAGTAGACTGAATCTTCGTTTGTTCCGCAGTCGGTTCTATTGCTGTTACAGTTGATGTCAACGACTCAATCCGGCTCTCAGTTTCAATCTTCTGTCGGACGAGTCTACCTAATTCGCTTGTGATCTTTGAGTGCTCGTTTTCCATCTCAAGGAGAATGGTGGATTGTGAACGGATCTTTAGGGAGCTGCGGATCTGCTCAAACTCTGCTAATTTGGCTTGTAGCTTTTCCTTCTGCGATACGCTAGCCTCCAGTACCGTTTGCTCGGTACCAATTTCATGTGTTATCTGTTCGATACGGGCCGAGGTATCTCCGACAATCTTATGGGCTCGTTCAAGGTTTTCTTTGAACGTGGCGATTTCTCTCTCCGTCGACCGAATCAGATTTTGACTCTTTGCTTTGCTGTTGCGTTGGTCTAAAATTTCCTGATCTATCCTTACATTTTCCTCTTTGGCCTTTGTCGCCAACTTCTCAAGGGACGAGAGCGCGGTCTTTAGCTGGTCGATTGTTTTGCCCTTCAAGAGCAGTTTTGACACGTCGAGTGGTTGCCTGAAGTATCCCGTTTCCATCGCGCCGCCTGGCTCGTATAAGTCGCCTGTGGCTGCGACTGCTCGAACGCCCTTCAGGGACGCAAGGAATGCAGATTTCTGATTCGAAGTTAGCAGGGTGTCGCCGAAAACGTAGTTCACAGCTGGCCTGACGCGTTCTGCAAATTCAAGGCTGTCTGTGATAGGCCCGATGATTTCTCGAATTTCTTTGGGGGCGCGTATTGTCTTTGGCTGTGTCAGGCCTTCGAGCGGAATAATCTTGACGCGTCCTACTTTCGTTTTCTTTAGAACTTCGATGCATGAGATCGCGGTCTCAATGTTCTTTACAACGAGGGCTTTCATCCAACCTGCCGCGGCGGCTTGGACAGCTTTGCTGTAGCCGTCTTTCGTCTTGACAAGGTCCGCTAGCCGTCCATAAACGCCTGATACGGCGCCTGCCTCAGCCATCTCTTCGATTAAAGAGAGTGCTTTGTCGTCCGAAGCAAAGTTCTCCGTCATGTTCTTCTGCGTTTCTATCTCAGTGAGCGCTAGAGCGGAACGCTTCGCAACCTCGTTTGCGTTCTCCGTCTCTTCGGAGCGTTGTTGTTTAATCTTCATGTATTCAGAAATCTTCTTGTCCGCCTCAGTAGATCTCTCTGCTTCCTGGCTCTTTGCGGACAGTAGCTCGTCCACATGTTTTGTGGCGTTTTGAAGGACGTTCTCATATTCCTCCTCGCGAGCTCGGAGCGTTTTCAAATGATTATTCAACAAATCGATTTTTGTCGCACTTGCTTTGACCTGCGCCGTAAATCTAGTGGCTCTGTTTGCTAGGTTGGTTATCGAGCGTTCTAGGTCTTCGGCCTCCTTGTTGCGTGCACCTAGTTTCTCTCTTAGGTCGGTGAGTGCTTTGAATGATTCGTCAGCCTTAGCTTGTTTTGCTTCTATAGCCTTGAGGAGCGGGGCGTGGGATGATCCAAGTTCCGTGAGTTCATTCTTTGAATTGTTAACTTTCTGGAGTATTTCCGTCGAGTTCTTTTCCAGTTCGTTTTTCTGTTCTTGGAGGGATTTGATGTTCGATTGTGCGGCATTTGCCTGTGCTTGTAGGCCTGCAATGGTAGCGTTGACATCGCCCATATTGCGTTGGACTTCGAGTAGTCTGCTGCTGCCTTTGTCCGCTACCGTTTCTTCGTATTCTCTCTTTTCAGATTCAAGCGTCGTTTTTTCCTGAATAGCCTGTTCTCTTCTAGTCTTCAGTTCCTGGAGTTGCTGCTGGTACTGGCTCAGCTCTTGTTCGAAATCACTGGTTTCTTGTTGCGCCTTCCTGATCTTATGGGAGATGGCTTTGGCTTGAAATTCGTTAATCTCATTCTGAATCTGCTTGTACTTCAGGTAGTCGTTGCGTTCCTTTTCCAGAGATTCGACTCGGAGCCGGACTTCCTCAATCTTTGCTGATGCTACTTGCAAGTTTACGTCGGCCTTTTGGAGTTCAACTTGGGCAGAGGATTTCTTAGTATCGTAGACGGCGATACCGATCATGTCCTCAATTATTCTCCGACGCTCCTCAGGGGTTACCTCAGCGAGCCGGGTAATTGCGTGCTGTGGGACGATGTTATAGCCCGAAACTTGGATGTCTGCTGAGGAGAGAATGTCCGTGAGCTGCTTTCGGGATACTTTCCTTCCGTTTAGCCGGTAGATTCCCTCGCCCCCGCGCCGGAATTCTCGTGAGATCGTGACCGCTTCGGCATCTATGGGTATTCGTCTGTCCTGGTTGTCAAATTGCACTGCAACCCAAGCCGAGCGGGATGAAGCCGCCATCGCTCCCTTGTGTATCAGGTCGCCGATTGTTTCGCCTCTAAGTTCTTTGGCGCTCAGTTCCCCTAGTGCGAACTTTACTGCGTCAAGGATATTCGATTTGCCAGAACCGTTCGGGCCGGTTACGATCGTGAGGCCGCGGTCGAGATGAACAGTCGCCTTCTTCCCGAAGGTCTTGAATCCTCTCAGGTCAATTCTCTTGATATACACCAATGTTGCTTCACGCTCGCCGCGGGGAATGCGCGGAATTTGTCACTTTAGCAACTCTCGTGGGCTATCGGCTGCTCAGAATGTGCGAAGATAAGGCTTGGTTACACTTTCATGATGATTTGTATGGATTAGGCCGTGTCAAACTTGGCATAGGGCTGTTTTTCGAATCTTAGGTAAAAAAGACAAATTCAAGGTAAGATCAGCTCGAAACCCAGCAAGCTTGTAGCTCACGGGGCCGTCCGGAAGGCTATATGCAAAAGTGCCCACCGAGCCCCGGATTGTCTTTCTATTTGCCAAACCTACGTTTTCGCCGCTGGTAAGTTCGAACAGCTCTTAGTAGGTCTATGCGGCGGAATTCAGGCCAGAAGACGTCTAAGAAGACGAACTCGCTATACGCAGCCTGCCAAAGGAGGAATCCGCTAAGTCGCTCCTCACCTGAAGTGCGAATTATCAATTCCGGGTAGGGGTTCGGAAGGTGTGAAGTGTACAGGTATTTCCGAAACATGTCCTCATCCACTGCCCCTTCATCCAACGAGCCGCTTTTGACCTCGTCGATAATTCGTTTCGCGGCGTCAACAATTTCAGCGCGGCCACCATACGCGACGGCAATGTCTAGGTAGTGCTGGTCATATGCCGCTGTCACCCTCTCAACCTCGTCCAACACCCTTCTCAGCGATTCAGGTAGTTGTTCAAGGCGGCCAATCGCTTTCACGTGCACTTTATGCTCGTGAATTCGCCGGTCCGTGGTGAGTTTCCTTGCTTCGTCCTCAATTAATTTGAGTATGGTGTCAACTTCTTCCTTGGGTCTGTGGAAGTTCTCATTGGAGAAGACGTAGAGTGTTACTGTCTTGATGCCAAGGTCCAGACACCACTCGAGGAAATCCTCTCCGGTTCGTGCGCCGTATAAGTGGCCGTTGAGTCTGTCGCCGTATTTCTCTATCCCCCATCTCCTGTTGCCATCAAGTATTATGCCGACGTGTTCAGGCATTACATCCGAAGCAATTTGATCTCCGAGCCACTTCTCATAGATGGTATAAGCGCCTATTGCCTTGAGGAGGGTGGGTAACATTGGTTCACACTCGGGCTTGGTCCATCGCCTTTCTGCATGGGCATTTCCGCTCGATAGGGATGCTTTCGACAGTTTTACGTATGATGGTGAGCACCTCAGGCATGACTCTTTTTCCGATTTCCGTGACTTCCCTAGCCGACAACCTCTCCTGCATTCCAGCTGCTCGGTTTGAAATGAAGCATAGCGTCGCGTAACACATCTCCTGTTCTCTAGCCAAGAAGACCTCAGGCGCTCCCGTCATTCCAACAACATCGCCTCCTAGCATTCGCAGCATTCGGATTTCAGCCGGTGTTTCATACCTCGGTCCCTCAGTGGCAGCAAGGATCGCATTCTCCCACGTTTTCGCCCCCTCGTCCTTGCAAGATTCAATTAGGATCTCGCGCAGGTCGGGACAATACGGTTGGGAGACATCGATGTGCGTTACGGGTGCACCGTCAAAGTACGTTGAGATTCTGGATTTGGTCATATCCAAGATGTCTTCGGCGACGACCAGGTCGCCTGGGCCGTAGCTTGCGTTTATGGCGCCGACCGCGTTGGTGGCTATGACCCGTTCCGCTTGGAGTTGCTTAAGCGCGGACAGGTTTGCCCTGTAGTTGACCTTGTGAGGTGGAAGGTCGTGACTTGGTCCATGTCTCGGTAGGAATGCGACCTCCTCACTGCCGACCGAACCTAAGGATATTGGCGGGGCAGGTCCATATGGTGTGTCGACTTGAATTGTGCGTGAACCTTGAAGCAGTCCTTCGAGGCCGCTTCCTCCAATTATTGCAATTCTGGGCATGAACCATCAAAGCTGGCGTTAGTCGTCATCATCTTCCGAACCGCTGTCCTCCATTAGCGCCTGGAATTCTTCGAATGATAATTTTCCACCCGTCCGAAGCTTCTCGTTCGCGGCCTCTTTGTACTTCGATTTCAGCCTCTCTCCTTTCAGTATTGGCATTGTCTTAGCTTCGCCTATTTGAGCTCGAATCATGTCCATACGCTCTAGGTTTGCCTTAAGCTCAGAGACCACATCGCGCCGTTCTTGGTTCTCTTCAAGGTATTCCGAATGCTTCACGTCCGCCTCCTTCTTTTTCACTACCAGAATCTTAACGAGTTCTTGCATGGCCTCGTGGACCTTTTCGCTTTCCTCAGCCACTTTTGTAAGTTCTTCATGAGTGGCTTGCGCCTGCAACCTCAGCGCCCCAACTTCAATCCTCAATTGCAAGAGCTTATCCTTCACATTCCTCAGACCTTTATGCTTCGCCAAATTTACTTCCAATGCACTAATCTTGGCGACAAGGTTCCTTTCAGCTTTGGTGGAAAGCGGATTGGTCTGAATGAACCATTCTAGGCCCTTGATCTGCCTAGAAAGTTCGGACATGCTCCCTTGTAGCTGCTCTGAAATCTGCCTAGCCCGTTCGAGAAGCTTTGAAAGGGCCTCTCGCTTTTGGGAAGCCACTCCTCTTAGCGCGTCTCGCTTTTCTTTGAGTTCCTTTACCTTCGCGTTAAGTGAGTCTCGTTTCGTTTTGACTTTCCTTATCTCTTCAGATGTGCGCTTGACTTCCGCGTTGAGTTCGTCACGTCGCTTGAGGGTCTCTTCGATCCGTCCTCTGAGAAGGTTTATCTTCGCTTTCTTCGTGGCATTTTTTTCCTTGAGTGCTTCTAGCTCTCGGTACAGGTCCTCGACGGATGTCTGGATCGTGCTCGAATCCATTCCAGTCTACTCCCTCCCTGCCGCTACGCAGGCGAATCCTCTAAACGGAAACGAACTCTCATGAGTGCCTGTAAACTTCAATGTGAACACGCGGTTTGGGATGCGTGAAAACAGTCTGGCCGCTCTATATAATGCGTTGTGTGGAATCCCTATGTTCTCATTCGCCAAGTATGATCCTGGCGTCTACAATGCTGGCGCCCGTTGCATACACTATCACTGGATTGAGATCCATTTGCTCTATGGCTTGGTTTTCCATCATGGCCTTTGAGGTAGCCTGCAGAATCTGCATGATTGCTTCCTCATCTGCAGCAGGTTGACCCCTGACGCCCTGCAAAATTGAATAGGCGCGAATCTCTCGGATCATCTGACGCGAGTCAAGGTCACTTAATGGGGCTACCCTGAAGCTCGCGTCCTTCAGGACTTCGACGAAGATCCCGCCCAGGCCGAATAGAACGGTCGGGCCGAACTGGCTATCTCGAAGGCCTCCGACAATCACTTCCACACCTTTGGGAGCCATATGCTGCACAAGGACACCGGAAATTCGAGCCTTCTCATTGTACGCTCGGGCCTTACCGATGATTTGACTATACCCATCTTCAACCTGCTCCTTTGAATTCAGGTCGAGCAAAACTCCGCCCGCTTCGGTCTTATGCAAGATGTCCTGCGAGACAACTTTCAGGACCACGGGGAACTGTACCTTATTTGCCAATTCTGCGGCTTCAGAAGGATTCTGCGCGACGCCAAAAGCTGGTGTCGGCATCCCGTAGGCTAGACAAATTTCTTTGGCCTCAGGTTCAAGGAGGGTTCTCCTGTTCTGTTCACGCACAGATTGAAGAATCCGTTCAACTGCCGCCGGCGCCATACGACTCAATTGTCCCTTGAACCGAATTTCGTTTGCTCAAGCCATATCTTCGTGGATATTATGATTATCTTGCATGCTCACGAAGACTGCTCCTCACCGCCGGTTAGCACTCTTGTGACAGCCGCGTTGAGTTCCACCAATCCTGAGTTATCTTTTGCAGATACCGGAATCGGCTCGGACAAGAGTCCGGCATCGAAGACCGCATTCGCCAAATTCATCGAAATCATTGAAAAGCCTTGTTCCTGAACCGCCCGCAGAGATTCCTCGAAAGCTTCATGCTCAGTGGCCCACGCGACAATCGTATCAAGCTCCTGGTCCGAAACAAGGTCGGCCTTGGAAAGGACGTAGATTTGGGGTTGCATGATTCTACTGTAAATCGCGGCGGCGAGGTATATGTTTGAGACGAAGTTGAGCGGGGAACGCGTGAAGGGCGCATCCATCAAATAGACTATTGCACGGCCCTCTTCCGTCAGCTGGTTAGCGATGAAACGGCCGCCTTCCCTGAAGGCGAACAGCTCAATCTGTCCCGGCGTGTCCACAATGAGTATGTCGGGGTTAGCGTCTTGAATTTCCCCCCGAATCTCCTCAAGGTTGTCGGCGAGCAAATCAGAGGCCATAATTAGCGCGCCATTCGGGCCAAGCTTGTAATCGAGCATTAATTTCTCCACATCCACGTATTGGCGCGCATCGATGTCCGGATTATAGGGTAAGGCTGTGGCGCCGGGGTCGAAGTTAGCCACTAGAACATCCTGGTCGCTTCCCTTCAACCATTCCGAATAGGCAGCCGTGAGAGACGACTTCCCAGAGCCAGCCATTCCAACCATAAACACAGTGTTAGTCACACTCAGGCCCTTCTCAACCACGGCTAGATGGCGTCCAAGGCTATTTGGAGTACCATAGAAAAATTTTTGGAGACCAAAACCATTCATCGGCCTTCCTTGGTATGCTAAGAACAGGTGAACATGTGTTTGGTAGGTCACAATTTGGGTATGCTACCACGATGGGATCTTTCGAATGTCTATCCGGCTTTGGAGTCAGAACAGTTCAAGAAAGCTGTGGCAAACCTGACGGGCCAAATCGACGCTCTTGACGCCTACCTGGTCGAGCACAAGATTTCCAGGACGACAGCCGACAAATCAAAGGTAACTGCTAAAGAAACGAAATCCGCTATCGATGAATATTTGGCCCTCACCAACGCCGCCTTCCGCTTATTCGCAACTCTTAACGCGTACGTGGCATCGTACGTTTCGACCGATTCCTACAACACCGTTGCAAAAAGGTTGGAATCGGAACTGGAGATGGTTGGTGTCCGATTACAGAAGCAAGAGGTGTTCTTCAAGGGTTGGGTTGGAAGCGTCAGGGATGTCCTACCTGTTGTGTTGGCCCAGGAGGGCGCAGCTAAGGCTCATGCGTTCTATCTTCGTGAGACGGCGGAGCAGAGTCGTTTCCTGATGAGCGATCCGGAGGAATCTCTGGCAGCCGAGCTTGAGCTCAGCGGGTCGAACGCATGGAGTAAATTGCAAGGAACTGTTTGCTCACAGGTTACTGTCGACTTCGAATTGGACGGCAAAACTCAAAAAATGCCGATCACAGCGCTGCAGAATCTTAACCATCATCCAGATTCTGAGGTTCGCCGCCGCGCCTACGAGGCTGAGCTGGCAGCTTGGGAGACCGTACGTGAGCCATTGGCGGCAGCCCTTAACGGCGTCAAAGGCAGCGCCAACACGCTGGAAAAGCGACGGGGCCGTGCCGACGCGCTTCATGCTTCACTGGACACCTCAAGGATTGATCGCGAAACCTTGAACACATTGATGGCGGCAATGCAGGAGTCCTTCCCCGTCTTTCGCCGATACCTGTTAGCCAAGGCCAAGTTATTCGGCGAGAAGAAGCTTCCGTGGTGGGATTTGGACGCGCCTGTAGGCAAAAGCAATAGGCGATACGCTTGGGTCGAGGCGGTAGGCTTTATCGTAACTCAATTCCGCAGCTTCAGCGACCGGTTAGCCGCGCTTGCGCAGAGAGCCTTCGATAATCATTGGATTGATGCAGAACCGCGCAACGGCAAACGCGGAGGGGCATTCTGCATGGGCGTTCCCGGCGTGGACGAGTCACGCATCCTGTGCAATTTCGATGGGTCACTTGACCAGGTCTCGACCGTGGCCCATGAACTAGGGCACGCGTTCCATAACGAATGCCAAGTCGGCAAAACGATGCTGCAGAGAATTACTCCTATGACTCTGGCCGAAACCGCGTCAATCATGAATGAGACCATAATCACTAACGCGGCCATGAAGGAGGCTTCAAGCCGTGAAGAGGAACTAGCCATCCTTGAAACCTCCCTGGCCGGGGCGACGGCAGTGATCGTCGACATAACTTCCCGGTTTCTCTTCGAGAAAGAGGTCTTCGAACGTCGGGTCAACTCGGAGCTTTCCTCGGCTGATTTCTGCGAGATTATGCTCAGATGCCAAAAGGCCACTTACGGCGAGGCTTTGGACGAACGCTTCCTGCACAAGTACATGTGGGCGTGGAAAGGGCACTACTACATTCCATCGTTTTCCTTCTACAACTATCCGTATGCCTTCGGCCTGCTCTTTGGGACGGGACTGTATTCAATCTACAAAGAGCGCGGCCGTTCCTTCGTGAAAGACTATGAATCCCTATTGGCCAGCACCGGCGAAGCGACCCCAGCGGAACTTGCTAAGAGGTTTGACATCGACTTGCACACACCCGATTTCTGGCGGAGCAGCCTGAAAGTCATAGGAGAGAACGTCCAACGTTACGAAAAACTCTGACTAGACCATTGATATATACCGCTCAGACTGGCGACAGTCCCCCAGCGTAACGCGCCTTCGGGCGAGTTTTCTTAATCGTTTTTCGAAGTCACGATAACAAAACTCTACCGATGTGACTGAGATTCGCCAGCGTTCACGCTAAGGGTGTAACTCGCGCACCGTAATCTTCCAGCTGTTTTCTCAAGTCCTTAACTGCACCGAAAATAGACTGCCTCGTCTTCAGCACCGAAGTCGAGGATTTTGAAAGGTGTAGTTCAATGTTCGGGCGGCCACTTGCTTCTACCCCTCTCGGATGAGATTTTACGTAGACACCGGGCCAATGACGCATAACTCGGTCGATAATCGGTGCAAGCGAAGACTCCATGACGCCTTGAACCTTAAGCCACTTCTCTACGAAAACCATGCCATTTGCCCTTGCGTTAACAGCCTTGGAAATAGTTCCTTTGAAGATCGCTTTTGCTTCACTGGGTACGCCTGGTAAACAGAAGATTTCCGTACCGCGCACGGTCAACCACACGGCGGGGGCTGTCCCAACGGGGTTGAACACGGGGACAGATGTGACCGGGATTAATGCCATTTTGAGTCGAGGTTTGGTTAAAGTTATTCTTCGGCTGGGGAATCTTCGGGCGTAATGGGCTCGAATCATTTCAACAGCCGCCCTGTTCAATACAATCCGCAGGTGGAAGGCTTTTGCGACGCCCCTGAGGGTCATATCATCAAAAGTAGGACCAATGCCACCCGTCGAGATTAGGAAGTTAGGTTCCCTTCCTAAAGCCTCGCTTATTGATCGAGAGATTTCGCCAAGGTTGTCTGCAACCGTCGTTATTCGAGTTACCTTACCCCCAAGTCTAGTAACCTGGGTCGCAATCCACGAGGCGTTCGTGTTGACCGTATTCCCAAGTAAGAGTTCGTTTCCAACCGACAATATTTCTACAGTGCACGGCAATTTTGCTTACGCTCAAGTAGTGCGCTGAATCAAACATTGCCGATTAAACGGTATCGCTTCTGGGAAAACTTACGGGAACCTGTTATCTCCGTAACAGGGTATGGCGGAATCCTATTCTTTCTTGGAGAGCCACCATTTCAAGTACTCGTTCTGCTTACGCCTATGTTGCTCCTCTGGCGTTTCGCGTTCGCGAATCTTGAGCCGGCCCTCCATCAATTGCTGCGCGCTAACAGTGAGACCGCAGCTCTTGCAAGTATAGTGCTTCAGTGCACTGTCGTAGCTTAGTATTCCACCACATTCGAGACAGTAGTTCGTTGTCACTTGCGTGTTGGTCTCCATTTCGGGTAAGTTGGAGACGCCCTAGTTAAACCTGTAGCAGCCTATTCAGTCGCGGAGGCGTAGTAGAACTCGCCCGAACCCTTCTGCTCTTTGTCTAGCTTACTGTCTAACTTGTTTATGCGCGGCCGTTTGGTTTCAGGGTCACGCCTGAATGTAATGCCCATATCGGACAGGAAAATATTCATCGCATCACGCAGGGGCATTGGGTTGGAGCCTTGGCCGCTGATGCTTGGCAATCCTTTGAAAACCATTATGCGGTCCGCGAGGAAATCCTGGGCGACAATGTCGTGTTCGACTACGAAAGCGAAAGCTTGGCGTGAGTCCACCAAATGCCTCAAGGCCTTGGCCACATTCAACCTCTCTTCGACATCCAAGAAGGCGCTCGGTTCGTCCAGCAAGTAGACTTGAGCTGACTTGCCCAAACAAGCCGAAATTGCAACACGCTGTAATTCGCCACCGCTGAGTTCACCTATCTTTCGATCTAGCAATTTGCTTATGGACAATGGACGAATTACTTCATCGGTGAAAAGGGCCGAGGAGTAATCATCAGCTGCACTTGTGAGGAGCCCTTCAACCGTCCCATCGTAGTCAGAGGAAATGTATTGGGGTTTGTAACTTACTTGAAGCTGGTTTTGGCCTGATTTTGCATAGTATTCCAAGAGTTCCTTAATGAAAGTAGTTTTGCCAATTCCGTTGGCACCCAGAACGCCCACGATTTCGCCCGAGTTTACGGAGCCCGACTCGACACGCAGGCGGAATTTTCCGACGCTTTTGCTTATCAGTGGCCATTCGAGCTTGGCTTGGGATTCGGCGTCAATCTGCCTCGGTGGCCTCACGTGGAAACGAATAGGTTCATCTCGGAAGCGCATGTTCTCGTCGGGCAGAAACCCGATCAGATAATCGTTGATACCGCCCCTAGTGGGGTGAACGTGTGAGACGATTCCATACGAGCTTGGTTGCCCATAGACCAAATAGACTTCGTCGGACAGGTAATCGAGCATAGCCAAGTCATGTTCTGCAACAATCACCGACTTGCCCTCGTCCACAAGTCCCCTTATGCTCCGCGCAGCCCGCATTCTTTGGTAGATGTCTAAGTAGCTGGAGGGTTCATCGAAAATGTATACGTCTGCATCTCTCGAGATTGCCGCGGCTATTGCGACGCGTTGCAGTTCCCCTCCACTCAGAACAGTTACTTCTCTTTCGAAAAGTGTTTCCAGCTCAAGGTCCTTAGCGAGTTCTGCGATTTTGCCGCGCTCGTCAACCTTCTTGAGTAATTGACCTATCCTATCTCTTAGAACTGAGGCAAGCTTGTCGACATGCTGGGGTTTGTGAACAACCTTCAGCTTCTTGGCTGCAATTCTGCTGAAATATTCGTGCAGTAATGTGCCTCGGTATCTTGTTAAGACTGTGTCCCAGTTGGTTGAGGTTTCAGGCGAACCGAAGTTAGGTGTCAGCTCCCCAGCTAACACCCTAAGGGCGGTACTTTTCCCCGTTCCATTTCGGCCGATTAGGCCTATGACGGTTCCAGTTTGTGGGACGGGCAGTCTGAATAGTTTGAATTCATTGACGCCGTAACTGTGAATGCACTCACCATCCAGCTCCTGCGGGAGTTTTACGATGCTTATGGCGTCAAAGGGGCATTTCTTGATGCAGATTCCGCAGCCTGTGCATAGGTCTTCATCTATGATCGCTTTTTCTTGTCCGGCTATGAACTTGATTGCGTACCTTCTGTTCAAGACTTCTGGGCAAAACCGATAGCAGGGTATCCCACAATCATCTGGTTTGCAATGTTCCTTGTCCAGCGTGGCTACACGTAGCAATCGAAAACACCTCTAAGCTGTCTGGGGATCTTCCTTTCGTCAATGGCTTTGAATAGCAACAAGGAAATTAAAGCTGGGCTCAGTCACCACTCCTCTTCTTCTCCCCAGCCATCGTCTTCTCCCCATTCGTCATCTGTCCAGTCGTCTTCTTCTCCATTATCCCAATTCGTATCTTCACTCAAGAGAAGAAACTCCTGTGACAAAAGCCGGAGTAACCCCCCTAAGGTGGGGCTTTAAAACTTTTGCCGATTTTGAATCATTCTTGATTCTTCTCATCAGGTTTGGAGGACGCGAAACTGGGTCTTCCTCTATGCCTCGACGCTTAGTGCAACCGAGCCACTATCTTTCCCCGCGAGGCCGCCTTAGGGGCACGCATCCCGGTTGCCCAGAACGCCCACGGCATGTAGGGAGTATTGTGAACTGCGGCAAGTTGCCCGTGGCGGTCGATCGCTATGACGCCGGCATCGCCCTTCAAGCGTTTTGACGCCGTCCTCACCGCCAGTTCTGCAGCCCTAGGCGCTGACAGCCCCCTCTCCATTGCCGAACACACAGCCTTCGAAAGAGTCAGTTTGATAGCTACTTCTCCCCAACCAGTCACCGTGGTTGCTCCACACCTGTTGTCCGAATAGACCCCTGATCCAATCTGCGGCGTGTCCCCGATTCTCCCAGGCAACTTCATAGTTGTTCCCCCCGTCGAAGCCGCCGCTGCAAAATTCCCCTTCGCATCCACAGCCACTGCACCTACAGTGTCGTGTTTGATGATTTCAGGATGCTTTCGCAACAATATCGGGTTCTTCCGGACCCACGCCGATCGTGCGTCCAAAGGGCCTCTTTTTAGTCTCAGAAGCATTCGGCGCCTTTCCGGAGTGATCGGGTCCGTCGAAGGAAGTGAGTGGGCCTTCGCCAGTTTCTCCGCTGTCCGCCCTGCCAGAAGTACGTGGTCGGTTCTTTCCATAACTAACCGCGCGAGTTGGACTGGGTTCTTGACCTTGCGAACGAGCGCTACTGCCCCAGCGGAAAGGTCTCTTCCATCCATTATGGCTGCATCCATCTCGACCGTCCCGTTAAAGGTCAAAGATGACCCCCTGCCAGCATTGAATACAGGGTCATCCTCCATAACTGAAACAGCCGCTTCGACAGCATCGAGAGCAGAGCCTCCATCCCCAAGAATCCTCGATCCAGAGGACGCTGCGTTTCGGACGCCGATCAACGCACTTCTGACGCCGCTCCTCCAGAATCCTGCGCCACCATGAACAATAATCTTGCCAGACTTGCCGGTTTTCACATCTGTGGCCTCTTATCTTCCGCGTTAACTGCGAAAGGAATGGGTCAGTCTCGGAGACTAATCTTTAAGCAATTCGCGGCTTTGGTAGCGTCGGTAGGTTCGTCGATTTCGTTGGTACGCGTCTTGAAAGCCGACCTGGAAGGCCTGACTGCAGCCGCAGATGTGGTCGGAAAGGGGGGGCTCATCTGCTATCCCACCGACACAGTGTACGGCTTGGGCTGCGATCCACTCAACTCTTCAGCAGTTGAACGAGCGATGCGGGTAAAGGGCGCCCGGACTAAACCGATGCCCGTATTGGTGAAAGACATTGAAAATGCCGAACGACTGGCTCAAATCCCGAACCGCGCAAGAAAGATTGCGCGAAAATTCTGGCCGGGCCCGCTTACGATGGTACTTCCTGCCCTCGAAGTTCTCCCGAACATCCTTGTCCCGGATGGGACGGTTGGTTTACGTTCCCCGAAGCACGCCGTCTGCTTGAACCTTCTCGGGTTGTGCTCAGGGGCCTTGGTTGGGACTAGCGCCAACCTAACCGGAAATTCGCCAGTTGTCTCTGCAGATCAAGTAGCTAGGGAACTAGGAGATCGTGTTGACTTGGTCTTAGATGGGGGTACTACTCCCCTGGGCGTAGCCTCGACGGTGGTCGACCTCACTCAGCCCACTTTCACTATTCTCCGCGAAGGACCGATTGGGAGACTGGAAATAATGCGCTGTCTTCGAGGGGGAACCCAAGATAGCTATTAAGGTACGAGCTTACCTTCCGCAGGAATCCGGGGCATCTCTTTGCTGAACGACTTCAACCTGGTCATCTCGACCAGCAGGGGCAACGAGAAAAACACATGCAGCGAAATGTGGTATCTACTCGGAGAAGTCGGTGACCGCGGTTCAACAATCGAGACAACCTCTGTCATCGGATTGGTAGTTGCCAAAACAAAACTTGACCCGATCAAAGCAATCCGAGAGCTTCGTGTTCTCCTGAAGGAGAGACCTTGGGAATTCAAGTACACCCTGAAGCTCGTTCCAATTCAAAGGGTCGTAGAGGCTGGCCTCGATGCAATCAACGGGGCTGCTGTCGCCGTGGCAGAAGGTATAGGGAAAGAAGAGAAGTTCAGAATCACAGTCGAGAAACGGCACACGGATTTATCCAGCAAAACGATAATTGATACGGTTGCAAAACGCATTGAGCGAAAAGTCGACCTAGATAATCCTGACAAGATCGTGCTAGTCGAGGTAATTGGTCAACTTGCAGGCTTGGCCCTAATCAGCTCGCAGGATGTCCTCTCAGTTGAACGCGAGAAGCGCAAGGCCTGACGTTCTCATTTCTTTATAGTGAGCATAGCAGACCTTTCAATCGCTAAACGCTCGACAGCTTTGGCCGGGTCTTCGTTCTTGCGAAGTGTAGCCCTGATCTCCTTGTCTCCTATCCCAAGGGCCGATCGGACATGTTCAATGCGCTCTTTGTCCCATTCATCGACTAATTGGTCAGATTCTTCTTTTTTGAGGATTTCACGGAGAGCACCGGCAGGGTTCAAGACCTGCTCTCTCGACTTACTTACGACGATTGCGGCGACTCTTCTGGTTTCCGCGGTAACGCCTACATTTTTCAACGCCTCGCCTATCTGTCGATTCGCTGCCACGTAGAGCAGGATTTCCATGCTGAGCGAACGTGCGATTGGCTGCTTTGAACGGAAGGATTTGAGCGCGTTGAAGGTAGCTAGAAGCAAGTAGCGAGAGCCTGCCACCTTGTCTAAGTCTACTAGTTGGACGCTAATGTCCGGGAACTTTTCTTGCATCAACCGCAGCACATCTTCTACTCCATCCGGTTTAATGTCAAATGCTGAAATCCAAACGCACGCTTCTAATTCCTTGATCTCGAATAGCAAGAACTAGGAACCGCCGTTCGCGAGTTGGAAGAGCGATTCCGCAATCTTGCCTTCTATGCCACATCTCCTCAATATTGCACGAACTGAATCTAGACTGCGTCCCTCAGCCTTGGCCTCTTCGAGCAGCAATCTTGTCGCTTCTAGTCTTTCCCACGGAAAGATTATCCAATTGCTAGTGGTGTCGGCGAAAAAGTCCGGCTTGAACGTGCTGTGCGGCTTGTAGTATACGGTTGCTGTCTTGATAATTCCAGCCCCTTTCTCAAGCACGTGGTCCAAAGCGACTTTGAGGCTCATCCCGGTATCAGCTACATCATCGACGACCAACACATTCTTGTTGGAGATATCTTCGCTAATTGGTTGAGTGACGACGGGCTTATGCCCTGTCTTTCCGATGCCCACGTAAAACTCAATTTTGATGTTAGCCGTGTGGGTGTTCTCTAGTAAGTCGGACAAGATTCTTCCCGGTGCCCAACCGCCTCTTGACACACCAACGATAAGGTCTGGTTTGAAACCCGACTCCCTGATCCTGAGGGCAAGGTCGACGATCATCTCGTAGATCTTGTCCCAGCTGGGCGCTACGTACTCCCGAGATTCCGACATTCGGGCACCGTTCGATACGGCAAGAATCAGTTAGCCACTATAAGCGTTATTGCGGTCAGCGGAGATGCATCTCCTCATCTGGCGTGAGGGGCCTCGGTGCAGGTCAATCCACGTCATGCCGCGCGAACGTACCTGCGTGAACAAGCTTAACTACTCTTCGCAGAGGGCTGAATCTCAGTCCGAGGTTTCGTGCAAGTAAGCTACTACGATTGTAGTAGTAATTCTTTTATATTATCGCCAGCCAACGAGTGCAAAATTCAGCAAACATGATTGTAAGTTCAAACTTAGGGATGGTTTAAGTTGCAAGCAAACTTCCCCGCGGAGGATCAAGCCGGTTCGGACGACATTCATGAGGATCTGGAGAAGGTCTTCAAAGTTTCCGAATATCTTAACTTTCCCTTCACCTTAGAAGAAGTAGCGAATTATTTTCTGCCGAAAACGCAACTTACTGGCGAGCAGCTTCGGTCCATCTTATCAACACGTAACTTTGCGGACATTCCTTTTGATATCAAGGACGGCTACCTTTTCACAAACGCGAGCCAAGCCAACACTTCTCGCTTGGAAAGAGAACAGATGTCCGTTGCGAAGTTAGATTCCGCTGCGGAATTCGCGAGAGTGTTGAGACGCATGGTGCCTTTCATTCGGACAGTCGCTGTTACCGGCAGCGTTGCCTACGGAAGCGCGGACAAATGGGACGATATTGACCTGTTCATAGTTACGAAGCGAAATAGGCTCTGGCTCACAGCTTTCATGACGTTGGTTTTTGTGAGGCTGACCAAACTCCTCGGCTTGCGCGCGCCTCACCTATCCCTTTTTTGTTTGAGCTACGTCCATGACGAGCAGGGCTTTGCAAACGAATCCCAAAGGAATAGAACGAATCCACTCTTTGCTCGTGAATTACTCAAAGCAAAACCAGTGGCAGGTGCAGGTCATTATAGAAAGATATTGGAAGGGAGCAGCTGGGTTCAAGATATTTATTCGATGCCTTACGCTGCAAAGCTCCGAGGCCTGAAGGTCGAGACTGATAGCCAGGGGGTTGAGGTTGAGCGGGACTCAAGGCTGTTTTCCTTCTCTTTCAAATGGGCTGAATGCATCGCATTCGTTTTTCTGAGCCGCTATCTCCGAATTAGGGCATACTTGACGAACCTAAAGCTGAGGTCGCAAGGGCAAGATTTTCGTATTTTCGAACCGAAGATGAGCGCGGTCTCGTGCGTCTATACTTCGAATTTCTATGAGTGGCTCCGCGGTTTGTGGGGCAAATAGCATTACTAGGGAGATGCCGTGGTTCCGACCGATGAGCCAAAGTATTGTCCTACACAGAAATAACGTCCTTGAGACCGGTTTCTCGATAGGTATCTGTGCAGCGGACTCCGCCGCAAAGTTGGACAGATTGCTTGCCCTCATAGAGAGCGAATCATACCCCACAGGTCTGATGCTAAGAAAAATAGTGCTAGTTGCAAGTGGCTGCGAACCCAAGGCAATGACATTCGCACGCGAGCTTGCGCGCCGTGACCGACGTTTCGTGTTGGTTGAGGAACCTAGAAGAACAGGGAAATCCACTGCCCTAAATGTAATCATAGAAAGAGTTGATGGGCAGTTCATTGTCCTCGTAAATTCTGACGCGCTTCCGGAGCGAGGGGCGATTTCGAAATTGCTTCGTGAGATAGTTGAGGACAGCAATGTTGGAATGATCTCCGCTTCTCCTCTTGTAGACGGGAAGACAGGAATGATCGGAGCGGTCTCGGAGTTAATGTGGGGGGTACATAACGAATGCTTATTGCGGCTTAATGAAAACGGCAGAAACAATCATTGTTGTGATGAACTTATCGTTGTGAGATCCGAAGCGCTTCACAAGTTGCCAGCCGGGACCGTGAATGATGGAGCGTATTTGGCTGGTACCGCTTACCAGGTGGGGTATTCCATTAGGTTTTCTCAGGAGGCACGCGTCATAATTGAAGTACCGAGCGTTTTCGTTGATTTGATGCGCCAACGGAGAAGGATCGTTTATGGGCACCTCCAGATTTGGCAATCTGTCGGCGAATCGCCTCGCACTTTGGAGTCAATGCTCGTCAAGAGTCCTCTTCTGAGTTTGTCGATTTTAGTCAAAACGCTTTCTAGGTCCCCTAGGTTAGCGCTTGCACTGCCGGTTGCTTTGGTCGGCGAGGCAGTATCAGTTGTCCTAGCGATGTGGGACAACCTGTCATCCAGCAAGAAACATACATTGTGGGATAGGGTTGGAAGTCGATCCTGACGCTGCGTGAGTTGCCTCGATAATGGAATCGGCACGAATTTCCAATGCAGGTGTGGCCGATAGGGTCAAGCTAATCACGGAAGGCCGACTCACGAAACTGCCGCATATAGTTGAAGTTCGCTTCGTTGTCCTCGGAAGTTCCTTCTTTGTACTTGCAGGGGATGGAAAGAGCGACTGGGTTCAGAATGCTCTGCTTGCAGGGAAGGTCAAGGTGAGGACGAGGGAATGGGTATTCGAAGCGGCTGCGAGAAAAGCTTCCAAGAGCGAGGAGGCGAAAACAGTTGAGGCCTTCGCCTCCAAATACGGAGGCAGAGTCGTAAGGGATTGGTACTCCAAACCGGCTGCGTGTCTTCGTCTAACACCGCAAAAATCCCCGATTCAAAGAGGTGCCATTAAGGGTGAGGGCGAAGCGGTCACCACTTACCGAGAATGGCTCAGCCAAAACAGTGACTATTACCGAGGCATAGCTGAGGCCTTTGACTCCGCGTCCGAAGAATACGACTTCACAATAAGCCACAACTACATCAACACCTGGATTCGGAAACGCTCGATAAGAGAGATCCTAGACTTGGCCAAGCCTGGTGATACCCTCCTCGAAGTAGGTTGCGGTACGGGCGCCGAGGCAATAGAAATCTCCGGACACGTTTCGAAGATCATTGCCACGGACATCGCGGAAAAGATGATTGAGCTCGTAAGGAAAAAGGTAAATGCGCGAGGGCTTTCCGAGAAGATAGTTCTTCTGCAAGCGAGAGCGGCAGACATACAGAAGGTAGAAGAAATTGCTAACAAGGTGGACGCAGCGTATTGTTTCAATGGCGCTTTAAACTGCGAACCTGAGTTGGAGCGATTCGTGAACGGACTCTCGTCGGTTCTCGTTCCACGCGGCTATTTCGTTTGCTCGGTTAGAAATTCGTTCTGCCTCGGTGAAGCTCTGTCCCACGCAGCTGTCCTCCAATTCGAAAAGATGGCTCCTCGGAAGAAACAACCTGTCATGGTTTCAGTTGGGGGGATGGACATCCCCGCGTTCTATTACCCTCCAGCCACTTTCTCAGAATTCTTCTCCACGAAATTCAAACTTAAGCGGCTGATTGCGCTGCCGGCCTTCTTGCCTCCAGCTTACCTGAGCGACTATTATGTGAAGTTCAAGCGTATCACATCAGTGCTGGAGAAATTCGAACTGATTCTGGGCGGCCGCTTTCCATTCAATAGGGTCGGGGATCAAACCCTGTTCGTCTTTCAAAATCAGTAAACAATAAACAAAACAATTCTAGTGAGAAATCTAAAACGATGTTGACCAGCCTGGGTGGTCGGCACAGGATTGCAGCCGCACTCCTTCTTGGTTTTCTGATCCGCGAGATTTTTTCTTTTTGGACTGGGCATCCTTTTGATTTCGAACTGTGGGTACGTCTGGGTTACGCAATGGTTCATGGGGGGGACCCCTACGGGTCTCTACCGCCGGTGCTTGGACTTAGTTTCGCGAACGTTTATTCATCACAAAACAGTGCGGCGATAGGATACCTCCCATTCTGGCCCATACTCACCGGTTTGCTATACATTGTCTACTCCACAGTAGGCTTTGGTAACCGATTCGTGTATTATTTTCTTCTTAAACAACCGATGATTCTGGGCGATTTAGCCCTAGCATATCTTCTGTTTTCGTATATCTCCTCGAGGACCGCTAAGCAAGGTGTTCCCATTTGGGCCCTATGCTTCTGGCTCTTCTCACCATTCACGGTAGTCTTTTCAGGAATCTGGGGAATGTTCGACTCGATCGCCATGTCTTTCATCATGATTTCAATTATGACAACTAACTTCGCGAAACGAAGTCTCTGGTCAGGCCTCGGTATATTTGCTAAGTCGCTGGCTATTATTTACGCGATTCCAATAACGTTCGGAAAAACGCGAAATTGGTGGCCTGTTTTTCTGGCAGTTGCATTACCTACCCTAGCCTCCATTCTCACAATCACGGGAATGGGTTGGTCTCTTTCCACCGCCATGGGAACACTCGCATCGACGATAGGCAAGGGCGGGGCCCTGGGCTCGATGTCTGTTTGGGACGTGTTAGCATTTCTATTCTACTTGGGAATCTACCCACCATTATCCCAGAACGCTTACAGAATATTGGGCTTCATTTGGATTCCCGTAATCGCCGCATTTACAATCTTGGCATTTCGCAAACTTGGTTTCGGGACTGATTATGGAGTTGTCCAATCGATGCTTGTGGTGACCCTCGCTTTTCTCATTTTCAAGGCTCGAGTGACCGAACAATATTCTATCTACCTTGTGGCTCTGGGGGTAATGGACGTAGCCCTATGGAACCCTCAACGAAAACGTCTGCTCACAGCGACTGTGGTCACAGCCTTGTTCTACCTCATTTTGAACAACTATTTTCTAGTCAGATTTCTCTCACCTATCTATACCAACTATCAGGAGTTCGAAATCGCGCTTAGTCAAATAGAACCGATCAGGGTTACATTACTATTAGTCTCTGGGATCGTCTTCACATGGCTCAACATAAGATACCTTATCAACATATTGAAAAGTGAGCGGCTATCTCCGACCGGTGCCAGAAAATGAAACTCGTATGGGTTGAAGCCCAAAGCCCCCTGGTAATGAGGGTTGGTGGAAACGTTACAACGCTGAGTTCACAGGTTCCTGACAACCTTCCAAAACTTCTCGATTTGTCTGCTCGGTGCGAATCTTCGTCCGATCAATTGGAAGCTGGTTTACAGCAAACAGCGAAAGTAAACATTAGTCCCACCGTGTAGTCGAAGAAAATTGCAGTAATATCAAGAACGCCTAAAGTCAAGGCCACGACCCCAAACATCAAAACTGACGCCAAGAGGACCGTGTATCCTCGCTTCGTTGACATCCCGAGATTCGCTGTACTAGACTTATGCGAGAGGAAAAGACCTATCCCGGTTATGGCTGACGACAATCCCAGGATGGCGTCGGGGGGGATCATAATAGTCGATCACTATTTTGAACAATCCGAAGGCACGGCAATCGGTGCCAAGAGTACCGCGATCGTTCTGATCAGCTTAAGCACATTCGCCGAGTTCACATTACTTCTGACCAAAACATGCTTAGCATGTGATTCGTATTCCCTCGATGTATCCGTTAGCAAGGCTAAGGACGAGCTGTCTCCTCGACTTGCTGCGAAGAACATATGCAAGCAAATTGGGAATGATGAACCTCAACGATTCGAGCATTGCGCGTAGCATGAAGAACCTCTTCTTCCCGTGAATCATATGCATTATGATGAACCAGTCTCGAATTTCGAACCTGACGCGTTTGGGATCTGCTGCGCCATGCGTAGCCCACCAACCTATTTTTCCAGGTGGTTCAACATCGTGATAAATGAATGAGCCTGTGAACGAAAGTACTTGCCAACCCTTCGATTTCAATCTCAGAGAGAGGTCCATAGAACTGTTTACCACCAATCGTTCATCAAAACCGCCAATATCGTCGAGTGCTTTTCTTCGAATCATGAAGGCATTTGGAAGGGCATCGGCAACAAGAAGCCTGTTTTCCAAAGACGCATCGCGAGGAAGGTTGCGACCTATTAGATTAAACCTTGGTCCCGACCTCAAGAATTGGGCGGCGTACACCCATACTAAGCTTGGCTTGGATTTGTAAAGGACTGCGGGCATAACCGCCCCTACTTTAGGCAGTCTCAAAATAGCCTGATAAACGCGTGGTATCGTTCCCTCATCTACAACGTTATCGTCATCGATGAAGAACACAAATTCTGTTTTCGTTTCTCTCCATCCTATATTCTTGGCTCTCGAGATGAAAAAGCGCTCTTTGAGCACTTTATGTACAAGATTCAGCCTCTGAAAATCTGAGGCGATTCTAACCGGCTTTTCAGAATCATCAACAACTATCACCGAATCTAATTCGTTTGGTCGGTTTTTCTCTATGCTTTCCAGAAGTGCTCTCAGCTTCCCGTACCTGTTGTGAGTGGGAATCACGATGGTAACTGTTCCGGATCTCAGGTGAGCCACTTGTATCCTACTCTAAGTTTGAAGAACGTGTAATTTCACCAAACCTAAGACTAATATGGATTTTTTGTAGTTGAAAACTCTTGACCTTCAGACCGTACTGGAATTATTATGTTTAGTATCGGGTTCCTTCTCCGCTCACTGTACGTAGTTCTCAGACATCCTCGGTTCTTCCTGCAATTATATTGGGACAGGATCCTCTTCGTCCAGTTGGAGAAAAATCTGTTGAGGTGCCGTGTACGACGTTAGATAGTATTGCCGAATCGTTAGATGAAAGAAGAATTGACATCTTGAAACTGCACGTTGGCGGAGATGAACCAATAGTAGTGCGCGGAGGATGGGAAGCAATTTCTTCATCGCATCCGATGATGATCATGATTTTCGGAAGGGCAGCGTGGGAAGGTTCAGCAGATCTTCTCCAACTTCTAGCTGAAGACTATGACTTGTTTGAGGTAGTAAGGCTAGCAAGACCCTAAGTGTGTTTTTTTCAATATGTGGTGCGGTTTTATGGGGACAACATGTTACCCATCCTACTGGTAGTGAAGAATGGGCTCGCTCAGGCCGGCTTTAGCATAATCAAGATTTGCGAAGCAGCATACATGAACACTAATCCGAGAATTATGGCGAACGGTAGGCCTGGAAACATGTCGCGCCCTTCAAGCATCTTGAACCCAAGGTAAGCGCCAATGACCAATCCGACGGCCGCGGCGAAGAATGGTAGAGGCCCGAAATTCATCATTGAGTTGCTCGCGAGCATAGAGTAGAACACCATATCCCCCATCCCGACCGTCAAGTCTCCATACGTGAAGACGGCCCCTGTGAAGTCCTCTAGGTCAGTTGATTGAGCGATTTTACCTATAGGGCCCTTGTAGACTGCGAAGAGGTCGTAGCCCGCTAACGCCAGCAAGAGCACGACCGCCGTTAAGGTTGGTATGGATACGCCGAGAAATGTTCCCGTGAGGCCGCCTATAATAATTATACCGACCAAATGCAGTGCCCCTTTCGCTTTGTAGATTAATAGCCCGAGCACAACCGCCCCTAGCAGGCTTACGATGAGCCAGCCCCAGCTGGTCGAACTCAAAAACTGTGGCAAGTAGCTTGCGTATAGTGACCCATACCAAGTGAACAAGAAGAACAGGAGCGCGAAGAGTGCGATGTTGATCAGGTATCTGACGAGGCGTTTCAGCCCGAATTTTATGAACAGGTACATGATCGTTCCAGTCGCTGCCATCAAAACTACGAAGATGCCCGCGTTCAGTGTGATCCCGCTTGTTGTTTCGGGGAAGATGGTAATGGGAACGATGGGCGCGTTGGATGATTGAAGGCCAAACGTGAGCAGCCCTGCGAGGGCAATGGCAGAGATTTCAGGAACTAGCTGGTCAGGCTTGGCCTTGAATTTCTTACTCAACTTTCTACGCCTTCAAATCCGAGCGGCAATCCTTGCAGAAGGCCGTACTCTTCCTATCCGTATCGCCAATATGCTCAGAGAAATGCATCACGCACAACGTGTCAGGGCAATGCTTGAGCCCCAGCGTATGCCCAATTTCATGGACCGCTTCCTTAAGCACTCGGTCCCGAAACAAGCGTTGGTTCTGGGGAGTGGGTTTCAGGCGTCTTGTGGAAATGACCGCCACGTGGCCTGGGCATCTGGCCTCGCCGAATACGAAGTTCATGCCAGGGACATAGAGGTCAAAGGCTGCGACACCTAACATCCGGTTCACCGGGACCGTTCGTAGGTGTTTCTCCAGTAGCACAAGGAGGCGAGTGGAGTGGTATTGCCCGCGAAACGAATCGTAAGCCTCTGAGGCGTCGGGAAGCGGACGCATAGTTTCCAACGAAAAGCTTGGAAAACTGTCTGAGAGTTGATTCCTAATTGTGCCAAGCGCGTAATCACTTGTTAAGCCTACTTGAATAACTCCGAGAACCTCAGATGTCGTAGGTCTCACCTGGTCGGGGTGTGAAGGCCTGTAGGCCTAGTTCTCGAGATGCCCATTCAGCCAGATGCTTGCAGTTTGCTTCCTCCCCGTGAACGACAAACACCCGAGTTTTCTTGTCAAGTTCTCTCAAGGTCTCTTCGAGTTGGGTTTTTCCACCGTGTGAAGAGAAATCGAATTTTTCAACCCGGGCTTCCACATTCCTTGCTTTGCCGTGCAAGATGAAACGACCCTCCTCAAGGAGAATCCTGCCGGGTGAGCCTGGAACTTGGTAGCTGACAAGGAAGATGCCGTTGTCCCGGTTACTCGCGATGTTTTCCATGTAGAAAACGGATGCTCCTCCCTTGAGCATCCCAGCAGGCGACACTATTACTCCCTCAGTGCGGGCCGCGCGTCTTCTGTCATTCCAATTCTTGATTTGCTCTGCCTCTTTCATGGCCCTTCGGAACAGCTGTTCGTCTTTCAACGAGTTCGGATACTGCTCTAACATTCTAATCGCATCCAACGCCATGCCGTCGACGAAGACTTTGTGGTTAAAGTTGTGGTCGGCGAGCATGCAAAGAATTTCCTGGGACCGGCCCACTCCGAAGGCTGGAACGAGGACGGTTCCGCCCCCTTCCACGACCTCCTTGCAGGCCAAGACGAAGTTGCGCTCAGACTCAGCCCTGTCGGGATGGTCGCCCATAGCGTAGGTGCTCTCGATCACTATGGCGTCTAAGTTCTTGTATTCTCTGTCAGCGCCGGGAACAAGGTGGGTTGGAATTAGGTTATAGTCGCCCGTGTAGAGTACACGTCTGCCATCGTTTTCCACTATTATCTGTGCGCTGCCGGGTATGTGGCCCGCGTTGACCATTGTGAGTTCAGAATCGCCGACCTTGAATTTTGAATGGTATTCAACGGGAACGGCATGGTTCATCATCGTTTCGAGGTCTATGTACTCATACGGAAGGAAGTAACCGCTGAGTTTGATCATGTCACGCACGAGTACTCTGGTGAGTTTGAAGGTCGGTTCGATCGCGTAGACTGGTAGCTTCGAGTGGACGTAGAATAGGGGTATCAGTCCACTGTGGTCGAGGTGAGCGTGGGTTAGGACAACTGCGTCTAGGTCCTTTGGTGAAACGTGCACTGGGAAGCCTACATCGTGGTTTATCATAACGCCGTAATCCATCAGGATTTGGCTGCGGGCGCCCTTGACCGCGACCGCAGACCTACCTACTTCTTGACAGGCACCTAGGAATCGCATTTGCATTCGAAATCAGCTATTCTATTCATGAGCCTAACTTGGGTTCGGTAACTCTTCACCAATGTATGAATGTTGCATTAGCCGTACATGCCGCGTAGTGAGCGGGCGGTTTGTTGCATTCGCTTGTCTATTTCCTCTTCGATATCTTTGGCATCGTATTCCAAGTCCCTGACGTCGACTTTTAGTCCGTACGCTTTCGACACCGCCCTAATCGCAGTGGCCGCAGCTTTAGGATCGGCGTGCTCAGCAGAGGCGTAGGGGAGCACTGCTAC
>Ga0187886_1001150_pt1 | contig 25652 bp, 25 predicted proteins | sample June2016WEW_20_1_FD_133001 | JGI IMG/M metagenome (GOLD analysis project Ga0187886, IMG submission 133001) | Peatland microbial communities from SPRUCE experiment site at the Marcell Experimental Forest, Minnesota, USA - June2016WEW_20_150 | ecosystem: Environmental > Terrestrial > Soil >... | reverse complement strand
CTACAGCGTCTTTCTTCTCCTCATCCCGAAACGCCGGTGCCGTCCCTTCGGAACGTGCTGTGCGATGTGTTCCATTTCGGCGACAAGCTCGCGGTCCCGCTCATAACGTCCGACACGGATCCGGAAGAGACGCTTGCGCCCTTTCATCTTGAAGACGACCAGCTGAAAATGTCCTGCTGTCTGGACCATTCGCTCGCGGCCGATGTGCATCCATTCGATGTCGGAAATCAGGATCTCGCGCTCACGATTGCGAGAGCGGAAGATCATCCGGTCGTCTGTGATCACCAGCATCCTGTGGCGCGTCAGATTCAGGATCAGGGTAATAAGTGCGATGACGACAAAGAAAATCATGATGTACACAAGCGGATCCTTGAAAACGAACGAGAACTGGTTCTCAAAGAAGCTTCCCTTAATTCCTGCATACAACAGGAAGACGAGCAGGTAGAGTAAGGCCTGCTGATAGTAGAAATCGAGCTTATATTTGAATGCCTTTTGTCCCATGGATGCCTATCGAATAATATTCAAAATAGCTGTTGCGATTTCGCGTCCAGCCTCTGGTTTTCCCAGTTGAGCACTTGCGTGGCCCATTTGATTCAATCGCTGCGGATCGTTCAACAGGCCGATCGCTGTCTCTTTCAGATTCTTTCGCACGTCCTTGTCTGCAATCATCACTGCCGCCCCGGCATCTGCCAGGGACCGTGCATTATGTGTCTGATGATCGCCTGCTGCAAACGGATACGGAACGACGATCGCCGGTTTGCCAACCCGGGTTAATTCTGCAAGTGTTGTTGCACCGGAGCGGCAGACAACCAAATCAGCGGCTCCGAATGCAAACTCCATCTTGTCGATAAATGGACCGAGCCAGCCTGTGTTTTTGTTGCCCAAGGACTTTTGCACCCGCTCGTAATCGCTTTGTCCTGTCTGCCAGATGAGCTGCATGCCGGCTGCAAGAAGCTCCGGGATCGCCTCAAGGACGGCATCGTTGATCGATGCAGCTCCCAGGCTTCCGCCGAACACCAACAGAGTCTCTTTATCCGTCGCAACGTGAAAGAAGGTTCTTCCTTCTTCCTTCGAAATCGTTCCGAGGATTTCCCTCGTCGGTGTGCCGACGAGTCGAACATGATCCGTTCGCTTCAGCCAGCGACGTGCCGCATCGAATGCGATGAAAACCGAGGTTACTCTTTTCGCCAGGAGCCTCGTCGTCACGCCGGGATAGCTGTTCGACTCATGGATCACTGTCGGAATCCCGAGCAGCGATGCGACGAACAGGATCGGGCCGCATACATACCCGCCGGTGCCGATGACGACATCCGGCCGAAACTGACGTATGACAAAGAGCGACTGAACAAGAGAAACAATCACTTTGACCGGGAACAGGAGATTATCGATTGTCAATCTCCGGTGAAACCCGCTGATCCAAATCGTTCGAAATGGGTAACCGCGCTGCGGCACGACGCGCGCCTCGATCTTCCCTTTTGTTCCAAGGAACAGAAACCTCGAAGCCGGCTCCAATCGCTTGATCTCGTCTGCAATCGCAAGAGCAGGGAAGAGGTGTCCCCCCGTTCCACCGCCCGCGAGCAAAATGTTTGGAGCTTGTTTTCCCAAATCGATTCCTTGTAGACGGCGGAACCGATCCCGCCGCTTCAGGTCAATACACTTTTGCCGTTTTGTCTTCGATCGCCGGTGTCGGTGAAGGTTGCTCAGACACCTTTTCAGCACGCGGATGCATGTCCGTCTGGGCCGATATGTTCAGCAACACGCCGACAGCGAACGATGTAAAGAGCAATGATGAGCCGCCGTAGCTCACGAACGGCATCGGCAGGCCGGTCGTCGGGAGAATTCCCAGCGTCACGCCTGCATTGACAAGTGCATACAACGTGACGACGCTCGTGATACCGATCGCAAGCAATCGGCCGAAATCGTCGCGTGCGAACTTCGCGATCTTGAAGCCGCGAAGCATAATGATCAGAAAAAGCGTCATGAAGAAAATCGTTCCGATAACGCCATATTCTTCCCCGACGATTGAGAAAACGAAATCACCGAACGACTCGGGAAGAAAGAAATCACGTTGTTTGCTGAGGCCCGGCCCGACGCCGAACAATCCGCCGTTGCCGAACCCGATGATTCCCTGCATCAGCTGATAGCCGACTTTTCCGCCGCTCGAGCTTCCGTCCATAAACATGTGAATGCGCTGCATGACGTGGGGACGCGTGAGCGCAAAGGCGACTAACACCGGTATGGCCGCAGCCATTGTGCCGAGCAAGTGTGAAAATCGTGCGCGGCTGATGAAGAGCATGACGATACTCATAAGAATAATCATCGATCCCGTGCTGAAATTCGGCTGCACCAGCACAAGCCCCGCAACGCTCCCCACCCAGACCATCATCGGCAAGAATCCTTTTTTGAAATCCCGGATCATGTCCCCCTTTGTGGAGATAAGTGTGCAGAGGTGGAAGAGGAGAGCGAACTTTGCGAACTCCGACGGCTGTAGACCCAAACCGCCAAACCGCAGCCACCGGGTTGCTCCTTTCACCTCACCGCCGAGAACAAGCGTGACCATCAAGAACACGATCGACAAGATCACTGCCGGTTTCGTCAGCTTCTTGTACTTCTTGTAGTCAATTGTCATGCCTATGAACAGGGCCACCATTCCGAGAAGAACCTTCATTGCATGCAGGTTAAGCAGCCTGTTGCTCTCTCCGAACTTTTCCATTGCCCAGGTTGATGACGCGCTATAGACGACGCCAAGGCTGAGCACCATCAGCACCAGGACGGTGACGAGCGTCGCGAGATCGATATGGTTGCGCTGGGACCGGGTCATCGGTTTCACTACAGATTCTTCACAAGTTCTTTGAACACTTTTCCACGCTGTTCGTAGTTCTCAAACCAGTCGAACGATGCGCACGCGGGGGAAAGCAGAACCACGTCGCCCGCCTGAGCCAGGCTCTGTGCTGTAAGAACGGCCTCGTCGATCGACGTCGCACGTCGTAGCGGCTTGATGCCGGAAAAGGCCTTTTCGACTTTGTCAGCCGATTCTCCCATCGCTACGATGGCTCGAACGTTCTTCCGGACCAAATCGGCAATCCTGGAGTAGTCATTTCCCTTGTCTCTGCCCCCCAGCATCAATACGATCGGCCGATCGAATGCCTGGAGTGCATACCAGACCGCGTCAACGCTTGTCGCCTTGGAATCATTATAGAAGCGGACGCCGTTGACCTCACGGACGAATTCCTGGCGATGCTCGACTCCCTTGAAATTCTTGAGCGTTGCCCTGATCGACGCTGCGCCGACGCCCGATAACTGCCCAACAAGCGACGCGGCCATTGCATTGTACAGGTTGTGAGGGCCCTTGATGCTAATGTCGTCCACGCTGATGATCTCGCTCCGCTTTTCGTCCAGCACTGTCACAAGTTTTCCACCTTCTTCAAATGCCCCTTCCGAAAGCGATTGCCGGATGCTGAAGGGGATGCGTCTGCATCGGGCTTTCTGCACAATCTTTGTCGTCCACTCGTCATCTGCATCGTAGAGCAGGACATCATCGCCAACCTGGTTCATGAAGATGCGCGCTTTCGCCTCTGCGTACTTCTCCATGGAGTGATCGTAGCGATCCATGTGATTCTGTGTGATGTTCATGATCGCCGAGATCCGTGGCCGGAACGTCTCACAGTGGTCAAGCTGGAAGCTGCTTATCTCCAGAACTGCAGTAGCTGCCGGATCCAGCTCCAGAACGACGGATGAGAATGCCGTGCCAATGTTGCCCGCAACTGCATGTTTTTTCTTTGCATCGCCGAGGATCCTCCCGATTAGTGTGGTTGTCGTTGTCTTGCCATTCGATCCGGTAATGGCGACGATGGGGGAACGGCAATACCAGCTTGCGACCTCTACCTCGCTGACGACATCGATACTGCGTTTTCGGGCTTCAATCACCACGGGAGCATTTGTCGGTACTCCCGGGCTGATCACCATCAAAGAACAATCATAGACTCGTTCAGAATGTCCACCCAGCTCGTGCGCGATGCCGAGATCACTCAACGACCGGGCTTCCGCCTGCAGCTTCTCCGCTCCGGTCTTGTCGCTGACAAAAACCAGGGCGCCTGCATTGTACAGCAACCTTGCGACAGCGATGCCGCTCCGTGCGGCACCAATGACGCTGATCTTTCTGTTCCGGAGCTGTGAAACTTCCATATGGGGCGATAATCCAATCTGGATTCGATCGTTTCGGGAAACACTCTTACGCCCAGTACTTTCTGCCCAGAGCGAACAGAATCGCGAGCACTATGAGAACAACCAGCACAACATTGACAACCGCGGGCACTTTTTCGACTTTCTTTTCTCGCTCGAGGCCTTCGGCAGTCGCTTCATACTTTGGCAGCAGAACCAGCAACGCCGTCGCAACAGGCCCGAGGAAAAGCGAGGCGAAGAGCCAGGTCGCCGCACCTCGATTCTTGGATTGTGCAATTGCCGCGTTGATCAGTGCGAGCGTTCCCCAACCAACTGTGAAATTCTCCTGCATGGTGCCCTCCACATCGATGTTCTCAGCGAACCTTGAACGTCGCCAGACTCAAAATCATAAACAGAATCGCGATGATGTAGAACCGCGTCACAATTTTCGGCTCGGGCCAGCCGAGCAGCTCGAAGTGATGATGGATCGGCGCCATCTTGAAAACCCGGCGCCCTTCTCCGTACTTCTTCTTCGTATACTTGAAATAGTATCGCTGAATGATCACCGAGAGCGTTTCCATCAGGAAGACGCCTCCCAGAGTCGGCAGCAGAAGCTCTTTCTTCATGAGCACGCACATGGCACCGATGACGCCGCCGAGCGCAAGCGATCCCGTGTCGCCCATGAATACCTGGGCGGGATAGGAGTTGAACCAGAGGAAGCCGAGCGCCGCCCCTACCAGCGCAGAACAGTAAATTGCCAGCTCGCCATTTCCTCTCAGGAACGGGATCGTCAGGTATTTGCTCCATTCCGCGTGACCGGATACGTATGCAATGATCGCAAGCGTCAATCCTACGATGCCGACGGTGCCTATCGCAAGGCCGTCGAGTCCATCGGTCAGATTCACTGCATTCGATGTGTATGTAATGATGAACACGACAATCGGGATGTAGAACAATCCGAGGTCGAATTCCAGATGTTTGAAAAATGGGACAGTCGTTTTCGACTTCAAAGCAACAAGGGTCGCATCGATCCATTGAGGATAAAAATAGATGACGCCCCCAACGACCAGCCCGACAACCACCTGTCCCACAATCTTGTATCGGGCGATCAATCCTTTCGGCTTCCTCTTCACGACCTTGAGGTAATCATCGAAAAACCCAACAGCCCCGAGCACAATAGTCACAAACAGAATCAAAAGGACGTACCCATTCTTCAGGTCGTTCCATAGAAGAGCGGGTATGATCAGAGAAGCGAGAACAATCAGGCCGCCCATGGTTGGCGTCCCTGCCTTGCTCAGGTGGCTCTTTGGTGCTTCCAGTTTTGCAGCTTCGCCGATTTGGTGATCGCGCAACATCCGGATGATCTTTGGCCCGAGCCAGAATGCGATGACCAATGCCGTGACTGCAGCCAGGCCGGCGCGAAATGTGATGTACTGGAACAAGCCGAAGCCGGGAATATGAAACTTCCTGTCGAGATATGTGAAGAGGTAATACAGCATGGTTCTCGTCCCTAGGCTGCCTGGTCGGGTGTGTTCTGAGTTTGTTTGAACCGCTCTGCAAGAAACGCCACCACTTCTTCCATCTTCATTCCTCTGGAACCCTTGACAAGCACGACGTCGCCCGGCGTTATCAACTCGACAAGGTGCTCGCAGAGAACATTCTTTTGCTCAAAGTGCGTCTTAAAGACGACGGACGACCCATCGTGCATATGTTGGCTCAAGGGACCGTACGTCAAGAGATACTTTGCTCCGGATTGCGCAATCGCTTGACCGATGCGTCGATGTTCATCGGCTGAGTCCTTTCCGAGTTCCAGCATGTCTGCGAGGACTACAATCTTCTTCCCCTTGGTCCGGATTCCCTCCAGCACTTGAAGAGCAGACAGCGCCGAATCCGGATTAGAGTTGTACGTGTCGTTCAACACGGTGAGCTCATAAAGTTTCAACACCTGCATTCGGTTGCTGGTGCTCGTGAAGGAAGAAAGAGCTTCCGCAATTTTCTTCGCCGGTACCTTAAACGTCAAACCTACTGCTGTAGCAGCCAGTGCGTTCATCGCGTTGTGCCGTCCGGGAACTGCAACCTGAACGCGAAACGCTTTCTTTCTCTTCGGTTTCACTTCCAGCGCAGCACACGCATTGTCGTCGACGGAGAGCACCTTTCCCTTGACCATTGCCGGACCCTTGTCGAATCCGTACGTCACCGACTTCCGGAGAGCCTTTGCCAGCTTCTTGACGCGTTTGTCATCCTGATTCACGAAGCCGATGGCCTTCGACCGCCGGTTCCTCCGGATCCAATCAAACGCTTCGCCTTCTGCCTTGGCGACACCATCGACAGAGCCGAAAAACTCGAGATGCTCGCGGCCGATATTGGTGATCAACACATGGGTTGGCTCTGCGACAGTGCAGAGATGCGCGATCTCTCCAAAATGGTTCGTGCCCATTTCGACGACACCGATTTGATGTTGCCGCTCCAGGCGCAGCAAGGTCTGGGGTACGCCGACATGATTGTTGAGATTTCCTTCTGTGCTCATCACCCGGAGTTTCGTCCGGAGCACGGCGGCAATCATCTCTTTTGTTGTCGTCTTCCCGTTGCTTCCTCCAACGAGCACAATTGGAATTCTGAATTTTCTTCGATGAAGGTTTGCAAGCTGTCCGAGCGCCTTCACAGTATCCTCGACGATCAACCGGGGCAGATTCAGGCTTGAAACCATGATCGGATTTGCTTCCGCCCATTTGGTGTCGGCAATGATCGCCGCGGCCCCCGCCTCGACCGCCTTGGTGATAAAATTGTGTCCGTCGAATTTCTCTCCATGCAACGCGATGAAGAGCTTCCCATGTCCGACTGTCCGCGAATCTGTTGAGATCCCATCACAGAGCTGACCTTTGGCCCTCTCAAAGCCGAGTGCCTGAAGGTGGGGAAGGGCCAAGATGTCTTTTCCCGTGAAGGTCATGCGCCGATGAAATCCTGCACAACTTCCCGATCGCTGAAGTGTCTCTTTTCTTTGCCGATCACCTGATAGTCCTCGTGCCCCTTGCCCGCGATCAGAACAACATCGCCGGCGCGAGCTTGTCGCAATGCAGCGTGTATCGCTGTTCGCCGGTCAACTTCCTGGGACACGACTGCCTCGCGTGGTATCCCTGTGGCGATTTCATTGATAATCTGCTGAGGGTCTTCCGTCCTCGGATTGTCTGATGTGACGATGGCAATGTCACTGAGACTTCCGGCAATCTTTCCCATCAACGGTCGTTTTGTCCTGTCCCGGTCGCCACCGGCGCCGAAGACGGTAATGATCCGGCCACGGTTCTCTTTTGGAAGAACATCGTGAATCGTTCGAAGGCACTTTTCAAGCGCGTCTGGTGTATGTGCGTAATCGATGATGGCCGTCCAACCCTTTGGCGATGGTATCTGCTCGAATCGGCCGCGAACGTTCTTCACACCGCTAATTCCCAACGCAATCTTCTCGTGCTCATACCCAAGAGCAACACCCGTTGAGTACGCAGAGAGAATATTGTAGACGTTGAACCGTCCGACCAGCGGGGAGGACACCGAATACTCTCTGTTTGCCGAACGGACTTTGAACGTCGTCCCATCCATGGAAAGCCGGATATCGGTGGCCTGCACATCGGCTTTGTGCGAAACTCCGTACGAAATCGTGCGCCCCTTTGTCGTCGAAACGATCTTGATTCCCCATTCGTCATCGCAATTTGTCACAGCGATAGCATTTTCAGAAAGACTATCGAACAGGATCTTCTTTGCTTTGAAATACTCATCCATCGTTCCGTGGTAGTCGAGGTGGTCCTGCGTCAGGTTGGTGAACACCGCAACCTCGTAGTCGATGCTATAAACCCTCGACTGATGCAAGGCGTGCGACGAAACTTCCATCGAGACAGACTGGCAACCCGATTTGAGCATCTGGGCCAGCATGCCATTCAGCTCCAGCGACTCCGGCGTTGTATGGGAGGCGGGGATCACTTCATCACCAATCTTGTACTCGATTGTGCCGATCAGCCCGACACGTTGTCCTGTGGACTCCAGGATCGATTTCACAAGGTGTGTTGTCGTTGTTTTTCCGTTTGTGCCGGTTACGCCTACCATTGTAAGTTGACGTGATGGGAGGCCGAAATAATTGGCCGACATGAGTGCCAGTGCCTTCCGGCTATCGGGTACCACGACCTTGACGACATGCGTATGCATGAAGTACGAATCAGGGAGCGTGGAATCCTGCTCGAGCACGACAACCTTTGCGCCCCGTTCCATGGCCGCTTCGACAAACTTATGGCCGTCGGTACCGACACCGCGTAAAGCAACGAAACAATCGCCTCTGTCTACCTTCCGAGAATCGTACTGAATCCGGTGAACGTCGATGTCTCCCGTGACCAAGAAATGACCATACGTCAATTCGAAAAGCTTCGAGACGTCGACTCCCTCCAGAAGTTTTCCCAGATTCATGCTTTATCGCTTCTTCTCAGTCTAATACAGAACTGCTGAGACAATTGTCTTCGGCTCGCACACCAGGCGAATGGTTGCACCTGCCTGTGTCTTTTGGCCCGCCGCGGGTATTTGCTCCACAACGACTCCCGAGCCGCGCACCTTGATATCGAAATCGTCAACCACAAGCCGATTGATAGCCCGTCGTAAGCTCATTCCCCTGACATCCGGGACGGTGAGCGTTCCATTCGCTTCTTCCACTCCGGTATCGTTCAGGACCAATTGGACCACGTCGTCCTTCTCAACGTGCTTCCCGGGTTCAGGAACCTGTCGCACGACAATATCACCTGTGCCAATCGTCTGTGCTTTCAGACCGTGGCTCTCAAGCAAGCGGGTTGCAATGACAGCCTGCAACGTTCGTACATCCGGTACGCTGATGCCGTTGTCGTGAGGTGCCGGCTCCTTCGGTTGCGGCTTTTTCGTGAACCGTCCAGTGGTGTTGATAATTCTCTCGGCGATGGCACGGAAGACAGGACCGCTTGTCAACCCACCATAGTAAGCTCCGCCGCGAGGATTGTCGAGCATGACGAGACAAACAACCTGCGGGTCTTCAATTGGGAAGAAACCTACGAATGATCCAGTGTAGCTTCCGGACCCGTAGTGTCCTTCGACTACTTTTCTCGATGTTCCGGTCTTGCCAGCGATGCGGACGCCCTGGATGCGCGTTTCTTTGGCTGTTCCGCGTTCCACGACTCCTTCGAAAGCCTGCGTCAGGAGTGCCGTCGTTTGTTCTGAGACGACTCGACGGATCATCTGTGGCTTATCTTCGCGCAGTATATCACCGACGCTGTTCTGAATCCGCGAGATGATGTACGGCTTCATCAAGATGCCTTTATTCGCGACTGCCGCGTAAGCGCAAGCGATTTGCATTGGGGTGACGGCAACCTCGTAGCCATACGCCATTGTCTGAAGTGTCGTGCCCGACCATTCGTTGGGTTTCTTCAACCGGCCGCGGACTTCACCCGGCAGATCAACGCCCGATGGGATACCAAAACCGAAGTTGCGGGCCTGCACGTAAAGCCGTTCCGCACCAATCGTCGGGCCAACCTTCGCCATGACAATATTGCTGGAGAGTTCAATTGCCTGCTGGAAGGTAATCCACTCGTACGGGTGCGTATCCGAGATAGTCCTTGGTTTTCCCCTGCTACCGGTCGCCACAACATATTTTCCGCGCTCTGCATAGAACATCTTCTCAGGTGTCACAAGGCCGTTTTCATAGGCCGCAGATGCAGTGACGACCTTGAACACAGAGCCGGGCTCGAAGATATCTGTCACAACCCGATTGCGGGCAGCGTTGACGTCGTACGAGTTCAGATCGTTCGGATTCAGGCCCGGGATATTCGCGAGCGCAAGGATCTCACCGGTCTTCGGATTGAGGATGACCGCCAGACCTGCCGACGCCTTGTTCACAGCAACGCCGCGTTTCAATTCTTCTTCGACAATCGACTGGTACGCAAGATCGATTGTCAGGACAAGGCTGTTGCCGTCATGCGGTTCAATGCGCGGGTAATCGACCGATGGCCGTGCCCGGCCCAGCCCGTCACGTAGCATGACAACAGAGCCGTCCTTGCCGTGAAGGTATTCGTCGAATTCGTACTCGAGTCCCGAAATTCCTTTGTTGTCGACATCGGTAAAGCCTATCAGTGTTCCGGCCACATCGTCGTAATGGTAGAGGCGTTTTGCTTCGTCCATTGCCACGACGCCGACGAGCTTGTACGATTCAAGCCGCTTCGCAAGGTCACCCGGGACGCGACGCTCGAGCCACACAAACCGTTTCGGCGACCCCGAAGCTGTAACGCTGTGCAGTTTTGAGAGGTAGAAGGAGCGTGATTTGCCGAACGCCGAGGAAAACTGTGCAGCGATATCGTCCGCATTGTTGCCGACGACCTTCGGGTCTGCCGCGAAGGAAACGAACATCGAGTTCGAGGCAAGCACGTTGTTGTTGCGATCATACACATTGCCCCGCACTGCCGGCAGGACGAACGTCTGTTCGTACTGCTTCCGGGCGATAGCCTGATACTTCGAGGCTTCGAGGACCTGAATCTGGATGAGTCGTCCGGTGATCACGACGAAGAACAGTGCGAACGCGAGCTTCAGCGTGAAGAATCTTCCACGCGGTTGCTGGGAGGTCTCCGGCTGCTGAGATGGTACTGCTTGTTGTGCTGGTATCTTCTTCTGCTCCGGCATCAGTGTTCGCGTGATGCTTCCTCGATGGTGCGGATTTTTTCCTGATCCACGTCAATCCAGCCGGGAACATCAGCAGGGTTCTTCAATCCCAGCTCATCCTCCGCACGCTTTCGGATCCGTTCAAGGCTGGACATTTGATTGATGTGTGCACGCAGTGCTTCCTGGTCACTCTGGATTTCCTGCAGCCGCACCTCGCTCTTGTGGATGTCATTGACAAGCTGATTCACCGCAATAACATTGCTGATGTACAACACGATTGCTGCCGCGGTTCCCATAAGGACCAAAATGATGTTGAATGGAGACACCTTCCGCTGTGTGTACTTCCGGTTCGTCGGAGGTAACGTCGTTCCCTGGGGGAGTTCCGACTGCGGAGGGATCGGCATCGTGCCGCCGTAGATCATCCGACGCTGCTGCTGTGGTTTCGGCAGGGGAACCTGCATACGCTCGCTGTGCGTCGGAGGGTCCGGGCCCATCGCGCGCTCGGCGAGTATCTCTGCACTATTTCTGTAAACCTTTGCCATATAACAGGTTAAAGGACTCTCGCTTCGTCGACTCTGAGTCTGCTGTCGCTGCGTGTCTTAGAGTTTCTCTGCTGCTCTGAGCTTTGCGCTTCTTGACCGAGTGTTGACCCGACTCTCTTCATCCGTCGCCTCGATCGGTTTCTTTGTCAGGATTCTCAGCTTCGGTTCCAGGATCGTGTCGGGAACGAGCTTATTCCCCGAAGGCCGTACCAATGCTGCTTCGCGCTTGAATGTCTCTTTGACGATTCTGTCCTCGAGCGAGTGATACGATATCACCACCACGTGCGCGCCGGGCTGCAGGAGGTAAATCGCCTGCGCGAGTGCATCCGTCAGGTTCTCAAGCTCTTTGTTGACTTCGATCCGAAGCGCCTGAAAAACCCTTGCTAATGTCTTGATAAGAAATCTTTCGCCGACGACACTCTTTACAAGAGCGACGAGCTCTCCGGTTGTTTCGAGCGGTCCTTTCGTCCTTTGCCTGACAATAGCGCGTGCAAGGGACCGCGAAGCTCGTTCTTCCCCGTACTTCCAGATGATCCCGCCCAGTATCGCTTCGTCATATTGATTGAGAACGGTGCGCGCGTCAAGCGGCTGCGACGGGTCCATCCTCATGTCAAGCCGATCATCGCCGCGAAAACTGAATCCCTTCGACGGTTCATCGAGCTGATAGGACGATACACCCAGATCGAACAGGATGCCGCTGGTGTGGTCGATCCCTCTCTGAGCGAGCGCGACGGTTATGTTGCGAAAATTGTCATGAACGAGCGTCGCTCGCCCGCCGAAGCTTGACAGTCGTGCTGCTGCAAACTGAATGGCGTCAGGATCGGCATCAAAGCCGACCAGCATCCCGGTGGGATCAAGTCGTTGAAGAATTGATTCCGCATGGCCGCCCCCCCCGAGAGTCGCATCGACATAGACACCGTCTGCCGATGTGATGAGCCAAGTCAGGACTTCCTCGCGAAGGACCGGCGTATGATAGGATGGCAGACGCACTCCCGATGGCCAACCTATTCTGTTGGCTTGAGAACAACCTCCGCGACAGTTTCGTACGTCGCCGGCTGGTTGTTCATATACGCTTCATAAATCTTGGGATTCCAAATCTCGATGCGTTCGAGTACCCCAAGAATGAGCACTTCGTTTTCAATGCCCGCGAACTTCAGAAGATCCTGTGGAATCGATAAGCGGGCCTGACTGTCGAGTTGACAATCAACAGCCCATTGCAGTAATGTTCGAACGAAGAATCTGTGTTGGGGATTGGAAGGAGAGAGGCCGCGGATGGAGTCTTCGACTTTTGCCCATTCATCCTGCGGATAAACAAACAGACACTGTTCGAATCCACGCGTCAGGATGAATGTGTCGTTTGCCCCAGGTGACACATTTTTTCGCACCTTTGCCGGAAGCGCAATTCGTCCCTTGTTGTCTACAGAATATGAATATCGCCCCTTGAACGAAGACATAAATCCCGGCCTTCAGAAGTGCCTGATTTTATTGGAAAAAATCTACCCTAGATTCCCCACTTTTCCCCACACGGCATGGAAATTTAGGGAATTGGCAATTAAAGTCAAGTACAAAAGTGCTGAAAAATCTAGGGTTTTTGAATGAGGGGAGAAATGGCTTGGAAATGCTGGGATTCCAGATTAGGCCGGAATCCCCACCGAAGTGTCAATCTTGAGGAAGATCACATTATGACGACTTACCTGCCGCTTCCCGGTCCAAATCTGGCACCCCTAAACCAGTGCCAGCTCGGAAAGCCGCTCTGCAAGTTTCTCGTGCCCAACAAAAAGATAGCCGTTCAGTCCGGCTCGCTCTGCCGCCTCGATGTTCTCGGGGATGTCATCAATGTAAAGAACATCGTGCGGATCCAGTTGTAGGAGGTCAATGGTCTGCTCGAAAATTCCCGGTCCAGGTTTGAGGGACCTGAGCCGGTACGAGAGGAAGTGGGATGGGATGAATCGCAGAACTCTCAGATTCTCCATGCATGCATCGAAGTGGAGGGGATTTGTGTTACTGAGAAGGCCAAGCGGTACTTTCGGCGCAAGGGAGCGGACAAGTTCTTCCATTCCAGGGACGGGACGTCCAATGATGGACAACATCGCGCGTCGGAAATCATCCCGCGAATGCTGACCGTGTCCACCCTGATGAACCACTCCGCTCTCGCGTACATTGAAGAGCCTGTCAAGATTGTCCAAGAACTTTTCCGTTGAATCTTCACCCCGCTCGTACGTCTTGACGATTTCAATGACTCGCTTTTGATAGATGCGCCGGTTCTCCGGTGAGTCGATGCCAAGCGTCTGGAGAAATGCTTCGGGGTGAATGTAGACGAGTACGTTGCCGAGATCGAAGATAACGAAGGCGGGCTGCGATACACTCATTTCCTTATTCTCCCCCTCTTGCCTGAAGCGCTTTCACGACAGCCGAATAATCTTCACGTCCGTACCCGGCACGGTGGGCTTCGGCAAACAATTGCTGAGCAATTTCAATTGCCGGGAGAGGTGCATGCACATCCCGCGCAGCATCGAGCATCAGATTGACATCCTTGAGCATGTGCTCGAGAAAGAATCTCGGAGAAAAATTATTCTGCACAATCGAAGTTCCTTTTGTTTGATACATCGGCGAACTCATCTGGGACTTACCGATAATGTCGAGCATCATCTGCTGATCGACGTTCGCTTTCTCGGCAAAGATCATCGCCTGACCGAGCGTCGTGATCATGCCCGCGATGAAGAGATTGCAGATCAGTTTCATATGCGTGGCTTGCTCGGGGAGATCAAACCTCCAAATCTGTTTGGCGAGAAGCTGCAGATATGGTTCCGCTGTATGATATGCAGCAGCGTCGCCGCCTGCAAACATCAGAAGTGTGCCGTCAGTTGCCTGAGGAGTACTTCCGAGAACGGGAGCATGGAGAAAGAAACAACCTCGACCGGCGTACTGAGCAGTAAGATCACGCGTAATCGCGGGAGATACTGTGCTGGTGTCAATGTGTATACCTCCAGATCTTAATCCAGATATCACGCCATCGGGACCGAGAGCAATCTTCCTCAGCGCGTCCGGGTTCGCGACCATGGAGAAAACAATGTCGGAAGATGAAGCGACGCTCGAGGGGGTGTCACGCCATTGGGCCCCTTCAGATAGAAGGCTCTCCGCCTTGCTCTTTGTGCGATTGAATACTGTGAATTGAGGACCCGCGTTCGAGAGACGTTTTGCCATCGGCAGGCCCATCATTCCCAACCCAATAAATCCCAGCGAATGCTTCATTGTTTGCTCCGTGGACTTGAAGAATCTCCTTGAGAAATGGACGCGCTATGCTCAATGAAGAGCCCCATCCCCGAAACATTCTAGCGGTCAGAATCTGATAATTAGCTTCGCAGTTCGATTGTTATTGCTTCACCCAGTTCGATGCAGGCATAATACCCGTGGCTCGCTGCGCCGCAGTTCACCATCCGGGTTTTTCCGAGCGTGTCCAAACCGCGTGATTCGTGGATGTGGCCACAGACAAGCACGTCAGGCTGCTTCTCTTCAACAAATGTTCTCACTGCATTGCTCCCGACATGCTTAGCAAGCAGTATCTTGTCGAGCTTTGTATCGTGGGGCGGTGCGTGAGGTACGAACACCTTCCACCGCAACGCCTGGATGTCAAGCCACCCGGCATCGGCACGTCGTCTGATTTCTTCCTCCGAAATCTCGTAGGGGGTATGCATGGGTGTAAAAGGCGAGCCAGCGATGCCGAAGAATCCGGCCTCGCCCAGTACGGCTCCTTTCGCGTTGATATTCACCCCTAGAGAATCGTACGATGCCTCAAAGCTGGGCAGATCCATATTACCAGCGACGACGAACAGCGGCTTTCCGAACTGCTGAAACCTTCGGATCGCGTTTATCGCTTCGCTCACCTTCCCATGCGTCGTAAGATCTCCTCCCACGATAACCGCATCGAAACCGGTTTCCTTTGAGAGGATCTCGACTACCCTGTCATAGGACCCGTGAATGTCAGTAAATGCCAGAATGCGCATTGTCTAATCCGAAAGTCGAGAAAGTAGAAGTAGAAGTCGATGAATCGTAAACCGTGAACAGTCCTAACTTGAAACCTGGAACTTGGAACTCGAAACCCCAAACTGAAGACTCTAAACTCGTCTTGTTAAGATCGCCATAAGTTATGAAAATTGGAAGGTGGAAAGGATGTGTTGAAAAGAGTTAATTGGTTTGGGCCGAAGGCCCATCCGCCTCCGGCGGAAAATGGTTAAGAGGTGGTGTTGATTTCTCGAACGCAATCTCCGCCAATCAAACCATCACCACCTAACCTCCACCAATATACCATCCAATCACTCACCAATTAACCAATCACCAATTAACCATCTTCCAGTGAGCCACCCGGCCTTGTTTCTTCCTCTCTCAGTATGTACTTTGACTGCACACCGAATGAGAGGCGCTGTCCGTGATTACGCGAGACTACTTCCTGAGGATGATCCATCAACTTGCTCAGGTGTTGGCGAGGGTGATGGGACTGAGCGAGATCAAGCGATATGACGAAGCGCTGGAGGAAATCCAGCTTTCGTCGAAGCAATTGCTTGGGATGGATCTCCGGTTCCTGACCACGCTGAGCGATGAGGAGTTTGTGCGTTTGCTCGGTCTCGGAGAGCGGTTCGATGTCGAAAAGTGCGTGGTGGTCGGCGAGCTCTTGCGTCTCGTCGGGGAAGTGAAAGAGCGGGAAGGTGATGAGGGGGAACGATTCCATTGCTACGCAACGTCGCTGAGCCTTTTTCTGGAACTGCTGATTCGGGAATCGGGCGTGTTGCCGAAAGAGTACTACGAGGAAATTGAAATGTTGATCGGGAAGACCCGTTCCTATGAGTTACCGGTTGAGTTGAAAACGAAGATTTTTCGATACTATGAAGCTGTTGGAAAATTCGATGCTGCTGAGAACACATTGTTCGAGATTGTGGAGCAGGATCCGCAGTTTGTGGGGGAAGGAATGAAATTCTATGGACGGCTTCGCACAAAGAGCGAGGAAGAACTCGTGCGCGGAAATCTCCCGCGGGATGAAGTTGAAGCGAGCATCAAGGATTTGGAAAAGCGTCTTACGAAGAAATAAATCAATCGGAGGTACCGCATGGTAACCGCATTAGTGTTGCTGAGCGTCGAGCGGGAAAAAACCAACTCGGTCGCTGAACGGATCACGGCTATCAAAGGGGTCACGGAGGTCTATTCGGTGGCGGGGAGGTACGATCTCGCCGTGATCATTCGTGTCAAAGAGAACGAGGATCTGGCGGCGGTCGTGACAGATCAGATACGGGGGATTGAAGGGATTGAGCGATCGGAAACTCTCATTGCATTCCGTGTTTACTCGCGCTACGATCTCGAAATGGCATTCTCGCTGGGAATGGAGAAGAAGTAGCAGACTTGGATCGGATATTTCTTGAGAGACGCTGTCTGATGATTCGTTGGAGGTCTGAGCGCCGGTTCCTCAACTTCCTCTAGGCTGTTTGCCACAAACAACAAGGGCGCCTCTCCCGGCGCCCCTACGCTTTCCTATCGTCTAACTTCTCACTTTTCACATCTTACCCTCCTTGTTCCACCCGAGCTTTTTTCTCGCCTCTTCACTCATCATCGACGGTTTCCATTCGGGCTGCCAAACGATGCGCACGTCGGCATCTCCCACTCCGGGGACTTGACGCACCCGTTGCTTCACGTCTTCTGATATCATGGTGCTTGCGGGACAACCGGGTGAAGTCAGCGTCATCTTCACTCCGACCCAGTCATCAACAATAGTCACTCCGTAGACCAGACCCAAATTCACAATATCAACCGGAATCTCCGGGTCGTAACAGCCCTTAAGTGCTTCGTAGACGGCTTCTTCTGTTATCGTACTCTTCTGTTCCTCTTCCATTTTCTAGCTCGCAAATGATAAAACAAGTGTGATTTCAAATGCTCTTCAATTCTCTTTTGGTTTCTCGCGGTGAACTGCCATCGCTCAACAGTGCAACTAGAAAGGATGTTCAAAAGAAAGGTAAAGAAACACTCCCGTCCTCACACTGCCTCGCCCCAGCATGACTGGGATCCCAACCCCCGGCACTATCTGAAGGGAGTTTAGATTGATGGCCCAGCGGAATCCCGGGCTGATGATCGTATCCGTTGCCCGGTCGCTCGTTCCGTCCTCAAAAACATCCGAAGAAAAAGTGGTCGTATATTCAAGCATAAGGTTGAAAGTTTCCTCGGTCAACCAGATGACGCTTGCCCCGATATTGTAGGATGTGAGCGTATGTTTGATCGTACCTGACGAGCCACTCTGGTCCTGCATATTAGGGAGATAGGTAAGTCCGGCATTCACGTGAGTCACGAATGACCTCGTGAGGCGTTTGCTCGATGCGATATTGATCTGTAGTCCGGTCGTCCTAGCCCCAAGCCCCAACTTCACACTCCCCGTCGGAAGGATTATCGACAGGCGAGGAGCGACATTTGCCCATCCGCCATTGTCAACCAATTGGTACCGATAGTTGATGAGAAGGTCGCCGACTCCACCAGGGTGAGAAGAACTATACAGGCTGATCGGAGCGGTATAACTCAGTTGATGATCCCTGCCACCCAAAGGCCACTCTTGTGTAAAGGTGTAGAGAAGGTCTTTCTCGTGCGTGAAGGAGTACTGCAGATTCGAGATGTGCTGCACGACTCCTTTTTCCTGGTTGTACGCCTCTTCGATGAAGAAGGAATTATCTTCAATCGCTTCCGACGACTCTTCTTTCGCTGGACGTGACTCTTGCGAGAACAAAGAGACTTTCAAGCTTGTAGTGCAGACAAGCATGATCAACGCCCATGTTCTCATGCTCCTGCCATCTTCAGCACAGGCTACGCGAGTTTCATTCTGCGTCATGGGTATCAAACGTATCTGACAGGCGAACCCTTGAGCTCAGAGCGATTTCATTTGCGTCTTCCGAAGGCTCGACACCGGACAACCTGCATTGTGCATGCAGGCGCTGCATCCGACGTCAATGACAGGGACATCGCTCAGACAGCGAGGACATCGCTCAAGGAATGGATTGTCGACAATGTACTGACATTTCGGACAAATTCGAACCTCGCTGCGGAGCCGCTCCTGGAGAGTAATCATATCAGTATCTGTGATAACACGCCGCCGACGAAAAATGCCACGACCCACGTTCCCGTCCAAACCAACAACGCTTCTTTCCATCCCCGTTCCTTGAGCATGACCATCAACGAGGCGATGCAAGGTGTAAAGAGAGTGATCGTTACGAGTGCCACGACAACCTGGTGCGGCTTCAGTGCAAGAACATAGAGCCCCGCGGCCCCGAAGTCTCTTCTAACCATCCCCATCACAAATGCTGTCGCCGCCTCGCGTGGGAGCTGCAGCCAGCCGGTTGTCAAAGGAGCAAGCAGGTTTTGCCACACTGTGAGAAGGCCTGTGACCTGGAGAATGCCGACAGCGAGCGCTCCGAGGAAGAACCACGGTGTCGCTTCCTTCATGAAGAAGTACGACCGGTATGCAGTCTTCCGCGCCACATTGTCCAGGCGGGGAAGTCGCATAGGGGGCAGGTCAATCAAAAGCGGTGTCGCGGCGCCGGGTAAAATGCGGTCGAGGATGGTGCCGACGGCCACGAAAATGACGAAGATTGTTACCGAATAAATCAGGATAGCATCGAAGCCTGCCCCGGCGAGCAATGCGGCCACCACGGCAAGCTGCGCCGAACAGGGAATGGCAAATTGCAGAATTGCGGCGGCGATGGTTTTCTCGCGTTCACTTCCGAGGAGGCGTGTGGTAATCGTTGCCATTGTGACGCAGCCGAAACCGAGGATGAGAGGAATGACGGCAGCGCCGTTAAGGCCGAGCGCGTTCAGACTTCTGTCGACCAGCGTCGCAAGGCGCGGGAGATACCCGCTATCCTCGAGAAGCGCGAGCGAAAAATAGAACGCAATGACGAGCGGCAGCAGCAAGAAAACGAGATATGTGACGGTCATCGTCACAACGCCGAACTCGCCGACGAGGATCGTTCCGACCCAGGAATCGGGCGAGATGAATTTTGTAACGATGCCACCAATCCATGGTTCCCACAGCCCTTTGCCGATTGTCCTCTCAGTGAAGTTGACGAGGTCCTGCGCAACAAGTTTGCCGACGAATAAATAAATGAGATACAGGGCACCGAGGAGTATCGGAATTCCCGTCCACGCATTCACGGCCCAACGGCCAAAAAGCGTTGCAAGCCGGGTTCTCGGGTTGCTCTCCGAAAGGACGGCGCTGATAACGATGTTCACGCGATTGCGCCGTTCGATGTACAGGGATTCACGCTCGTGGCCAAGTGCAACACCGTGACGCTGAGCCGTCGCCTCGTCCCCCTCAAGAACGAGAAGCGCCTCGGCCTCCGAGCCGGTAACGTTCAACATCGCGTGGAGTTTGTGATGAAGCGAGAGATCCTGCTCGCCTCTGCGCGCCTGCTCGAGAGCCACATCGATCTGATCAAAACCTGAGCGAGTGGTTGCCGTGGTCTGGAAGACAGGTACGCCGAGATAGTTTGACAAGAGCTTCGTGTCGATCCTCAGGCCGAGCTTCTTCACCTCATCCATGAAATTAAGAATGACGGCGACCTTCTTTCCCATATCGATCAACTGCTGCGTGAGAAACAGATCCCGCTCGAGGTGAACAGCATCGACAATGTTGAGCACCAGATCAGCGCGGAGCACGAGGTCGCGGGTGACCGCTTCTTCAGCCGTGAATGAAGAGATTCCGTACACGCCGGGAGTATCGTACACCTCGTACGATTTATAGCGCCCTTTTGTCAGCTCGACAGTTGTGCCGGGATAGTTCGAGACATCGACGTACAGGCCTGAGAGGTAATTGAAAACGAGGGACTTGCCAACGTTTGGATTGCCGACGAGCGCCACGCTCAAACCGGGTACTTCAGCCTCGGCGATGTCAATGCCGGCGTGACGATGCTTCTCGATGTGTTCCGGGGACGCCGAGTGAGAGGCGCCTGTGACTGAGTGATTGTGCATAGATGCGAGCTACGTTTTCGATGGATGCTCCGAGGTAGCGTATGCCACGACAATGGACCGGGCAAGTGCCACCCCAATAGCGATTTCCTGCCGATGCTTCTGGATCACAATGGTGCCGCCAGGCAGCCGCTCGAGACATCGGATGAATTCCCCTTTGACCACGCCGAGGCGGATCAACTGTTCCTTGGCGCGCCCTTCAGGGATATCAATAATGATAAGTCGACTCCCCTTCGTAACCTGGTGGAGCGGAACAGGAGTCGTTTTCATATTTGAGACCGAATTCTCGAAAATGAACTAAAAATCGTCAATTCGTATATAGGACTAAAATAGTCCTATTAACGTGGTTTGTCAAGAACTGAATTGGAAATATAAGGAAAAAAACGCAATCTTAGTAATAATTACTGCTTTATTTTTGAGAGATTCTGACACTGGAAATCTGCTGGCCTGTTGATTGCTAGCATGTTGCGTCAAGTCAATCAAATCTACCAGATCGGAACGATTATGATAAGCCTCCTTGGAAAAGTTGTGCTCGTCACCGGAGGGTCTCGAGGCATCGGCGCAGCGGTTGCGATGATGATGGCGAGAGCAGGAGCGACGGTCGCTCTTACGTACAGCAAGAGGAAGCGAGATGCTGAGCGAACCGCCTACCGTGTAGCACGATGCGGCAGTGAATGCCTCATCATCAAAGCAAACGTTGCGCAATCAGAAGAAGTTCGCGGGGTTGTCAAAACCGTCATTGATCACTTTGGGAAAATCGATATCCTTGTGAACAACGCGGGGATATGGAAGCGCGGTGCAATTGGAGCGATGACTGAGCGTCAGTGGAATGAAACGATCGATGTCAATCTCAAAGGGACATTTCTTTTCTGCAATGCCGTAGTCCCTTTCATGAAGAAGCAGAAGTCCGGCAAGATCATCAACATCGCGAGCACAGCCGGACAGCGGGGCGAACCGTACTATTCGCACTATGCTGCTTCCAAGGGGGGCATAATCGCATTCACGAAGGCGATCGCAGCCGAGCTTGCACCGGCAGGCATCATTGCAAACTGTGTATCGCCCGGCTGGGTGTTCACTGATATGACCTCCGGCATTCTTGGCGATCGCCGGAAGATCGGTCCAATAAACAAGCTCATACCTCGTGGCCGTGTAGCGCGGCCTGAGGAAATCGCGGGGCCAGTAGTGTTTCTTGCATCGGATCTTGCGGACCATATCGTCGGCGCGGTCATCAACGTCAATGGCGGAGGCGTGCTCTTCGGGTGACGCGATCTTTGATTTTTGGACGAAAATCGCTATATTTGTTTCGTCCTTTCCCGCCGTAACTCCAAGCTCAAGAATAAGGAAATCTTCCGAAATCGTAGTACTCCAGACCATAGGCTCAGCAGAAACTCCTGCGATCTCGACCATATCTTACGCAAGACTAAAAACGAAATCAAAGAAATCCATTAATCATCATTACGCTTAAAGAGAGAAAGGGACACCCCCCATGAACCGTTATCAAGAACTTCTTGATCTGATCCAAACGTTTCAAAAGGATTTTGAGAAGTTTTACGTAAAGGGAAACAAGTCGGCCGGCACGCGCGTGCGTAAGCACATGGCATCCTTGAAACGTAAAGCTCAGGAAGTGCGAAACGAAGTACAGGAAATCAAGCAGAAGATGGCAGGAGAAGAAGGGGAGAATCCCCAGGCATAACGTCACCGGTCGCCCCAAAGACCGAAAAACGTAGCATAGGCCGGGTGGATGACTGAACAAGTCTCTGCCCGGCAATCTGCCGTCACCTTTCCTCATCCCCGCATCTGCCTCCAGTTCCGCACGTCGGCGCCGCATGATGTGTTTGTGCATCCAAAGTCCCAGAGGTTGAATCCTCTTCATACACCATCGCTTCTGAAGTCTATGAAAAATACACTTGTTCTCCTCCTTCTTGTAGTATGTTCGTCTGTCATCGCCGCGGGTCAAGTTTCCACTTCCCAAATCACCGCTGCGCGAATCGTACCGACCCCCCAGCAAAGTACAGCAACAGGCGAATCATTCAAGCTGACATCGCAGACGCGGATCATTCTCGGTGAACGATCAAATGCAGCTGATCGCTTCGCCGCTCAGCAGCTAAATGCCTGGCTCCTGGAGCAGCGAAAGCCCCTTCTGCGAATCACAGACGAGGGCTCCGTCCGAAAGATCACAAGGAACATTATCTATCTCGGATCTCCGCTGGATACCTTCGGGAAACGATGGCTGAAAGCAAGAAACCTGACTCTCAGTCGCGAACTGAAGGAGGAAGGATATGTGCTTGAGTCAAATCGGGATGAAGTTGTCATTCTCGGGGAGTCTGACCGCGGGCGATTCTATGGAATGATGACACTGCTTCAGCTTCTCGTGCAGCAGAAGAAGAGCGTCCTGGTTCCGGGGATCGCGATTCGTGACTGGCCGCAGCAAAAGATACGCGGTATCACCGACGATGTGAGCCGGGGACAAATCTCCACGGTGGACAACTTCAAGAAGATCATCCGGTTCCTGGCGCACCACAAACTCAATGTGTATTCTCCGTACATCGAGGACATTTTCGTCTTCAAAAGCCACCCGGAAATTGGAAAGGGAAGAGGAGATTTCACCGCAGCGGAAGTGAAGGAACTCGACGCATACGCCAGGCAATTCCACGTGGAGCTCATACCGATCTTTGAAACCCTTGGACATTGGGAGAACATTCTTTCGCTTCCCCAATACATACAGTACGCCGAGTTTCCTGGCGCACACACCGTGAATGTGTCAGATGAAGCCGTGTACAAAATGTTAGATGAAATGATCGGAGAGTTGAGCGCAGCATTCAGTTCTCCGTACATCAATATGGCGGCGGATGAATCATGGGATGTCGGGCTTGGGGCAAACAAGGCGAGAGTTGCAGCGAGCGATCTCGCCACCGTGCACTCGGAGCACTACAAGAGGATCTTCGACATCATTCGGAAGTACAACAAGAAGCCAATGATGTACGGAGATGTCATCCTGAACAATCCGACGATCCTTGACAAGATCCCGAAGGATGTCGTGATCGTTGATTGGCACTACGGTGCCCTCGAGCAGTATCCAAGTCCTTTGGTATTCAAGACCGCCGGTGTTCCGTATATCGTGTCCCCCGCGGTATGGAATTTCACAGGTCCATTTCCGAACTACATCAACACGATCATCAATGTGCAGAATTTGAACCGGGAAGGATTTCGCAATGGCTCGCTCGGGTTGCTCACCTCGAACTGGAACGACTATGGGGGAGAAGCGTTGCGCGAGCTCAACTATTACGGGTATGCATGGACGGCGGAGTGTGCCTGGCGCCCGCTCAAGGCATCCATCGTTCAATTTGACTCGACATTCTTCCGGCAATTCTTCGGCGATGAACGCTCCGCGCGTGCGGGCCAATCGGCATACGCATGGCTGTCGAATCCTCTGAATCAAATAAACTGGAATGAGCTCTGGCGCCATCCCATGCTTCCCGTGCGGCAAACGAACATTCCAACGATGTGGCGGGAACAAAGTCTGACAACCACCATGCCGCTTGTTCTGGAGACGCTTTCCGACCTGAACACAAACCTCAAGGAAAACCAGGAGCAGGTCCGCCTTCTCTCGTTTGTCGCGCGGCTGAGCAACTGGTATGCGCAAAAGCTTGATGCGGCAGATAACCTGAAGAGAGCGACTCAGGACACAACTGCCGCTGTGATAAAACAATCCTTGGTCCGGGCCGCGTTGAAGCAAGCACGTTCTGTTGTGAGCGAACTCGGTAATTTGAGAGAAGAATTCAAGTCGCTTTGGCTTGAGACCAACCGGAGTGTGAACCTGAATCTTCTGATGATGCGCTATGATCGTCAGATACAGTACTGGGAGGAATCGATTCGTGCGGTGGAGCGATGGGGAAGAGTGCAGGATCCTCTCATCGAAAGCCAGTGGTTGTATCATCCGCAGGCCAATCCGGGTCGGCGCGACTCGAGCTTTTCTCAGGTACCGCGGGCATGCTTCCGAAAAGTGTTCACGTTGAGTCAGCCGGTGTCTGGCGCCAGGCTGCAACTCATTGGAGATACGCACGCGCGGCTGTGGGTGAACGGAATCGAGGTGGGAGAAGTGTTTGCCCGCCGGTCACTGTCGCTGTCAGTGGAGCAGCTGAGGATCAAGATGTGGGACGTGACGTCACTGCTGAAGCCGGGCGACAACGTCCTTGCCGTTGAAGTTGCCAACTACAACGCGTTTGCCTCGGCTGGTTTCAATTTGTATGGGGAGTTGAAGAGCGGCTCCGAGATAACAAAAATCCTCAGCGATTCGACATGGAAAGTTTCTCCCCAAGCTCCGGAGGAGTGGAGATCGGCGAGGTTTGATGATCGCGGCTGGCTGAGTGCTGTGCCGAAGGCGTATCCATTCCAGGTCATTCAACCGGACTTCGATACGGGAAGACTCTCCTGGATCGAACGCTAAAAGAGATGGAATTGCGGCTGGTCCACCTTGATGGCGTTTTCTCGCGTGAGGGATCGGAAGCAATGGAAAAAGAGTTTTGTTTCCACTATATTACTTGTTGTAATGAGTGACGTACCGGGTCGGGATTAGATCACGAGGAGGATTTGGGGGATTATGAAAAAGTACGTGGTATTCGGTTTGATCGCAGGGGTGATGATTTCCGTTTTGGCGGTCTACTTCAGAAAAAAGAAACTTGCCGGAACTGAATTCTATGGTTTCTTCGATTCATCGACGGTCGCCGACGAATTGTTCGGGGATGCTTTTGAAGAGCTTCCAGACAAGCCGTAGAAGAAGATACTCACGGGCGATCGCCTGAATGTATGACGTTTACCTGACATCCACTTTCTTCCATCCAGCTCGCTACGCACTTCCTTCGTAGGGACAATGTTGAGGCGCGATGAGGCTGCGTTTGCATTTGTCTCTTCACGTGCCATGTCCGATGTGTTTTCCGCCACACATTGAAATCGAGTGGCTCACTAGATTCTGGTCGACACTTCAGCGATTTGCTTCACGCTCAGCCATCGACAGAAGATTACCACTGTCTACTCTATGGGTTCTCCAACGACCGGATCAACAGAACCATTGCTCTTCGCTCTCCCGTCTGAGGCGGTACGCGGCGAGCGCGACAAGCTTCAGTCTGCCCGCAGCGAGATTGTTCTCTTCGGCGGTGATCAGATTGGCTCGATGGCCGGATTCTATTATTACCGCTTTGAGGTGCCCGAGGATCTCTATCTTCGCCCTGTCGAGCGCGTCTCGTGTTCATTCAACCAGCTGCAACCGGTAACAATTGACGGTCGAATCGTCAGCCTTGAGAACCAGTT
>Ga0187886_1001149_pt1 | contig 25694 bp, 21 predicted proteins | sample June2016WEW_20_1_FD_133001 | JGI IMG/M metagenome (GOLD analysis project Ga0187886, IMG submission 133001) | Peatland microbial communities from SPRUCE experiment site at the Marcell Experimental Forest, Minnesota, USA - June2016WEW_20_150 | ecosystem: Environmental > Terrestrial > Soil >... | reverse complement strand
TCCGGACAAAGACCTTGCCAAGGAGGTGGCAACCGTGTGATACTATGCTTTAAGTGCACCCGGGGTGGCACATTAGCATGAGAATCCAGGTGGAACATTAACTTGAGAATGGGTGGTCATATAGCCTGAGAAACGACACATCATGGACTGGTACAGCCGGTATGTGCTCTCCTGGAGGCTGTCGAACACACTGGATGCCAGCTTCTGTGCCGAGGCTCTGGAGGAAGCGCTCCGGAAAGGCAAGCCCGAGATATTCAACACGGACCAGGGAGCCCAGTTCACTGGTGAGGCCTTCACCGGGCTCCTTGAGCAACACGGGGTCAGGATTAGCATGGATGGGAAGGGGAGCTACAATGACAACCTATTCATAGAGCGGCTGTGGCGGACAGTGAAGTACGAGGAGGTATATCTGAAAGCATATCAGGATGGAAGAGATGCCAGAATCGGTCTTGGTAGCAACTTCAGTTTCTATAACACCGAGCGTCACCACCAGGCCCTGAGCTACCGAACGCCAGCCGAGGTATTTACCTCAATCCCGGTAGAAGCTACCAATGGAGATGTGGTAGAATCCTTAACACCAGACCCCTTGAGGATAGCGGGACCCACTCTTAGTATAGCCCCTATCCTGTCCTAATAATGGGGTCCACCTCAATTAGCTATTATCTCTTTTCTGTCAATCCTCTTTTTGTTCTTATACTTGTTACAGATGGCTAAAGCACGTTAGAATATCCAGCTACATATTCGGATTTTCCCTCTCATTATACCTTATAGACCTTGCATAGGAGCGCTGTCGTTGGCGGTCCGCCAACGTAGTCGCATAACGTAGGTTCGTCAGGCAATATTAATCCACAACTTGATTTCCACACCCCGAATAAGTGTGGGTCTTCTCCAGGCTGTTCTGGAAACCACCAGCCATGCTCGGCATGAACCACCCCAGGTAATATATCGCTTGTTATCTGAACTTTCTGTTGTATCCTTCCTTCCGGAGTCTCTATATAAACCCAGTCACCATTAGTAATGCCAAGTTGGTTGGCTGTATCAGGATGGATTTGAACAATAGGGTCAGGATGTAGTCTCCGCAGCTTTTCGAACTGCCTAAGTGTAGAGTGCCAGAACATTCTAATTCTTCCCCCTGTTATTAGGATTAGGGGAAATTCTTTAGCGATTTCGGGGGTAGACAAAGGGCTTCGCGGCGGTTCCTGATACGGGGTTAAAGGTTCATACCCCAGCCTCGTTAACCAACTGGGCAGCAGCTCCACTTTTCCTGAAGCCGTAGCAAATCCCGCTTCTTTATATTTCTTAAATCTGCGAGTCGGCCGGGACTTGTTACTCATTTCCCATCTTGACTTACGCGTAAATTCTTTGAAGGTAAGCCCCGACGGTTCAAGGAACCTGTCGTACATAGCCTCTAGCGTTTCCGGCCAGTATTCCTGTTGACCTAAACGCTGCCCAAGGTCTTTCCATAAATCGTAATCATGCCGGCGCTCGTATTTCGGATGGACTGACTGCTCACTGGCAGTATGGCCATTGTGGCTAAATGACATGCACGGTCTTTCCAGCCAATCGGTAGCCGGCAGCAAGTAATCCGCAAGCATGCCGGAGGGTGTCATGAAAAGGTCCATATTGACATATAGACCCAGATTTTCGCTTTTAAGTGCTTGATATATCTTCCTGGTAGCAGTTCGTGTAACAAGGATGTTGCTCCCGGCGGTTATTAACGCCTTGATTGGGTAAGGTTTCGCTTCTAATATAGCTTGCCAGATGTAAAAAGGGCTTACATGCGAAGCTATTTCCCAATCATGGAGGAAGCCATTCTTATAAGCCCCCTTTAATGTCTGGCGGAGGAGAGCAAAACCCTTGACAGAGCTCGCCGGGAAGGCATCAGCGCTCACGTTGTCTCTGGTACGAAGCGGATGGTCTATAAGGTTATCCCAGTGCATCTCCACATCATAATTCAGGCCTTCCAGGTCCTGGTGTAATACCTCACCACCTTCGACGTCCAGATTGCCGGTAATCACGCGCAGAGAACACTGGGCCACGTTAATTGGCAATACCACCCCATGCCCCAGATGCGAGTGAGCAGACCCCCATAAAGTGGTAATTTGTGCCGGCTTCGGATTAGCGTACGACCTGGCAGCTTCCACAATCTTTTCATGAGGTATCCCGGTGATTTCCTCGACTATTTGAGGTGAATACTGACGAACACAGCGGCGGAGCTCGTCAAAGCCCAGGCACCATTTATCTACAAACTCCTTATCATAAAGCCCTTCTTCAATGATAATGTTTAGCATGCCATACGCTAGAGCGACATCAGTTCCTGGTCTTATCGGCAACCACAGGTCTGCCATTTGTGCCGTCTTAGTAAACCTAGGGTCGATAACAATAAGCTTTGCCCCTTTGTTCTTAGCTCTGGTGAAATTAGCCAACATATTTTGAGCGGAATCGTATGGGTTACCCCCGAACACGACCATACACTTAGTCACACCTGGTACGGGCTGTTGGATGGCCGTATCGCTCCCGTACATTGCGGTCTCAATTAACGATTGCTCCTGGAAGCAGCCCTTGGTTATATTAAAGTAGTTTGGTGTACCGAATAGATTGCACCATCTGATATACGCCCAGGCGCAATAATTTATGCCGGTGCCTCCCATACAAGCCACCGCCTCTGGTCCATATTTTGCCGCTATCTCTCCTATTCTCGCAGCTATTTTGTCCATCGCCTGGGACCACGATATTCGCTCCCATTTACCCCCACCTCTTGACCCTACCCTCTTGAGTGGATAGTTCAAACGGCTGGGATGGTTATGGAAATCCAGAGAAGCTTTGATACTTCTTTGGCAACGGAATCCTGTGCCATCTCCACAATTACGGTCTCCGCCAACTCTCACTACTTCATTGTTTCTAACGTAGACTTCAATAGGGCAGGAGAATCGGCAGATACCGCAACAGGCTTTTTTTATTTCAGCGCTCGTAGTCATATTTGCTTAATTATTGATTTTTTCTAATGTTTGAATTTCAGTTTAAAATCCCAGGTCATCCCCTATTAGTATCACATTTATGCGCCCTTTATCACGCGGCATAGTCCCGTCAATGATAATTGTATAACGACACATTCTCCACTCGTGGTTACAGTCAATACACTTACCGGTCATGACACAGGGCAGGTCTTTAAACTGGGGTAGCTGGTGTTTCAGAGCATGACGTTCAGCATTCATCGGCACACATATTTGATGAATCCGCTCTAACGCCTGGTTCACATCCTTAACGATTTTATTGACACCAACTACGATAATAACCTTCGACGGACCGTAAATCATGGCGGCGACTCTGTTGCCCCCGCCGTCGATGCTTACGATTTTGCCATCCAGAGTAATAGCGTTAGTACCGGTTAAGAAAATATCAGCGGAGAAGGTCTCGCGCTCTATCTTTTGCCTGTCTTCAGGTTTTACTACACTATTACCATCAGTATCTCTCTCAAAAGGGTTAAGCAGCTTATTTTGTCCACGCTTAACGAGTTCGGGGATAATTTCCAATTGGTCAACAGTGACAGAATCCCCGCGAGCGACCGTCGTCCCGGCGGGAATCATCCCCAAAACAGTTCTAAGAGCTTCCTCCCGGCTAGGAACATATTGAACTCCTATGTTCCTCTTTCGAAGACTACTGGATACTATTCCGGCACGCCTTTCATTGACCAATCTCTTCTCGATAGTGATATCCGCTTCATTTGGCATATATTCTATTTCCTGAATTTAAAACTTATTGACATTTTATTACAGTAAATGTTCCGTTCTGGCTATGATTTCGTTTTGGACCTGCGGCGATAGTTGCACAAAATAGGCACTGTACCCGGCCACCCTCACCATCAAATCCTTGTAAATTTCAGGATGCTTTTGCGCCTCCAGCAAGGTTTTACGATTTATCATGTTGAACTGTATATGCCAACCACCCCGAGCAAAATAGGTTTTTAAGAGAGAGATGAACTTGTTTATACCTTGAGTGGTCTGTAACGCCATCGGGGTAAACTTCATATTTAGCAAGGTGGTCATAGAGTATTCCATTTGATTAACCTTGGTGGCGGAAAGAATCACCGCTGTCGGGCCCTTAACATCCGCACCTTGCGCCGGCGATAGATTGGCGTCAGCAAAAGGCTCCCCCGCCTTTCTGCCATCAGGCAAAGCGCCTACCGTCTTTCCACCCCAATAATGCGCGGTGGCCCCACCTCTGACGATATACATGTGATACCCCGCCATGTCCACCGGCTGCCACATTATCCTCGTAACGTCTAGGGATACATCATTAAATACGTTATCAGCATAATCATCATCATTGCCGTACTTCGGTGCGGCTAGAAGCATTTGCCGTATCTCGTCTTTATTCTCGAAATTAGCATCTATAGCATCCAATAGCTCACCCATGCTTATCTTCTTTTCCTCAAACACCAGTTTCTTTATAGCTACGAATGAATCCGCCACATTCTGATGTCCCACAGGGCCAATGTTTGCCGATATTTGTGGGTAGCGGACGCCACCTTGATACCAATCCTTCCCCTGCTTTATACAATCGTTCAGCAACAAGGAAGCGAAAGGTTGACGGTAAACTTCGCCACGTGCCTGCACCCATACCCGGTAAATCTTGGTAATTAGCTTCACCATAAATTCGACCTGCTTCATAAAAGCATCATAAAGCTCTTCATAAAATTTAAAATATCTGGCATCGCCGGTAGCCGGGCCTAATTGTTTTCCTGTTTTGGGGTCTTTCCCGTTATGTAGAGCTAACTCAAAAGCTTTGACCGTATTAAATACAAAGGAATTGCCTCCCACAGAAGCACCGGGTATATAAACGTCAACACAGTTAGCAGCTACCCAATTTCTGGCTTCTGCAAGAGGGACCCCCCTTTCAACCAGCTTAATTAACGTCACGTCATCATTCAGGAATGCCGGGTTACCGGCGCCATGAGTTCTATTGATTTCCGACGCTCTTACCAAAACTTCATTGCAAATGCGACTATGATACCGGAGGTACAAGGGAGGTTGAGGCATTTTTATCTGGCCTACTACCTCTAGCATCAGAAAGGATAGCTCGTTGGTAGCATCCTTTCCATCTCCAGTTACCCCACAAATAGTTACATCCTGGAACATCGAACTTTGTATCATCTGCTGGTCTGCTAGCGGCTTCGCACTCTGCATCTCATTGAATTTCACCCATAAACAGCCCAGTAACTCTGCCGCTTCCTGGCGTGTTATCTTACCCTCTCTAATATCTTTCTCATAAAATGGGTACAGATATTGGTCCATTCTTCCCGGAGTTTCGGTGTGGGCTGCGCCTTCAAGATTTGAAGCCAAAAAAGTTAACCAGAAGTTCTGTAAAGCCTCACGAAAAGTCCGGGCCGGGTTTGCCGGCACCCGCTCACAAATTTTCGCAATATCCTCCAGTTCCCCCTTCCTTACCGCATTACTTTCCTCACTTGCCAGCTTTCTGGCCAATTTGGCATATCTATTGGCGAATTTAGTCACCGCTTCGCAACAAATAATCCCCGCCTTTAGAAATTCGTATTTCTCCCAGCTCCCCCGGGAGGACAAATCTAAACGACTAAGCTCCTGCTGTATCTCATCAAGAACGCCATTAATCCCGTGATGAACGACTTTAGCATAGTCTAAAGGCCTTTTAGAATGAGGCCGTTCAAATAGCCATGAGATTACCCGGGCTTTTATATAATCATCAACTGGTTCCTCTATTGATTCTCGCACCAGTTTCATTAGTACGTCACCTGGCGATTTATCCTTCCAATATCGAGCATCTTTTAAAAGAGTTTTTCTATCTTCTTCCGTGAGTACAGCTTCTACCGCCTCGCTGCTTGCTGTGGGTTTTTCAGAAAGCGCGATTTGATAAATTAGACCTGATGCAAAATCGATACAAGGTGAAGAACCCCGGACAAATTTAGTCTGTGAACCTACGATAAGCTCACCATCTCTAATAGCGATGCTACCTTTTTGCATTACCTTTTGAAAAAGCTTCGCTCTTCTAATGATTAAAGGTTCACCTTCGGTTTCCTTCCACGATTCGGTGACTAGGTGGCTCCTTTCGGCGCAAATGTGCTCTTTTGCGTCCAGATACTCGCTTTTTAGTTTTTTTACCCTATTAGTATTGACATTGACCTTTTTAATTTCTTCTAAAACCGTCGGTGAAATCATTTTCTTACTCCTCTTTTTTATTTTATTAAAATAAACATCGATATAACAAACTTTTAAAACATCTTTAAGTTTATCAACGAGGCATGTTACAATATTCCCCTTAGTCTCGGGTCAAGAGCGTCTCTTAAGCCATCGCCGACCAGGTTAAGGGCCAGAACAACGAGTAGTATAGAAATACCCGGCGCAAGCGAAATCAGCGGATTGCTAAGAAGATAGCTGTAACCATCATTCACCATAGCTCCCCAACTAGGCGTTGGCGGGCTTATCCCCAGACCGAGAAAGCTAAGACTGGCCTCTGCCATTATGCCCAAGCCCATATTTATCGTGATTAGCACCAACAGTGGTGGAAAGGAGTTGGGAAAGACGTGACGGCCAATTATGCGCACATTACTTGCCCCTATGACACGAGCCCCGAGTATGTAATCGCTAAACTTAATGGAGAGAACCTGGCCACGCGTCAGCCGAATATAAGTTGGTATCAAAACTACACTAAGAGATATTAAGATGTTTTTGAGGCCTCCGCCAAGAGCTGCCGCTATTGCTAACATGAGTACTAGCGGAGGGAGTGCTAAAAAGGCGTCGGTGAACCGCATGATTATTATTCCTGCCCAGCCGCCAGTATACCCGGCCACTAATCCTAGTCCCATGCCCAAAACAGCGGCGATTATAACCGGTATTATGGCAACAAGAAGCGAAATCTGTGTCCCGTAGATTATGCGGCTCAATACATCCCGCCCCAATTGGTCGGTACCCAAGAAATGTGCCGAGGAGGGTTGCGCCAGAACCGCCTTAAAATTTGGCACCGTTGGGTCATACTGCGCGATGAAAGGAGCAAAAATAGCCGTGAATATGAGTATAATGATAATAATCATGCCAAATACCACCACCGGCCGGTCGAACATTACCCGGGTAATGCGGCGGAATTCATTCACCCGGAGCGTAGCCTCGGTGAAAGTAGCAGGTATGGCAGAATTTTTAACCCGAGATTTCATAAGCCACTCACTCGTAACGTACTCTAGGGTCAAGCCAACCATAAGAGAGGTCAACCAACAGGTTAGCCAAAGAAACTATTAATGCCATCAGCAAAGTAACCGCTTGCAAAAGAGGGAAATCTTTATACAAGACCGCTTGCACCATGAGCCTACCCATACCTGGTATATTGAATATGGTCTCCACGAGAACCGCACCCCCGATAAGTGTACGGACCTGTAAACCAACCAGAGTGACCACAGGAATCAGGGCATTCTTAAGCCCATGCTTTAGCACTACCACGCGTTCTTTTAAGCCCTTTGCCCAGGCAGTCCGGATGTAATCTTGTCTGGTTACCTCTAGCATACTTGACCGTGTCTGACGGGATAAAATAGCGATGGAGGGAACCGCCATACAAATTACGGGCATAATTAATTGCCTGGTACTTTGCCAGAAGTCCGTCGTTGGGGGAGTAAAGCCTTGTATGGGCAGCCAGCCTAGCTTCAGCCCCAGCCCATATATGCCCAATATGCCCAACCAGAAAATAGGAATAGCGATGCCGGCGTTAGCCATAACGGATACAAACTGGTCGAGAGCACTACCCCGTCTTATGGCGCTTATGGTACCCGTTAAAATACCGACGAAAACGCTAATAATAAGGGATAGCAAAGAGATATAGCCTGTAACAGGCACACGGGTGGCAATTACACTCGTAACGCCTTCCTGGTATCTTAATGACCTGCCAAAATCGCCCTGAAGGATATTAGATAACCAATGACCATACTGAACGGGTAAAGGTCTATCTAACCAGAGCTCGCTCCGCAAAGCAGCGACTTGTTCAGGTGAGGCATCCATACCGAGCATAATACGAACCGGGTCTCCAGGTGTTATGTATATGAGTAAAAAAATGAGGACAGAGACTATTAACATCACAGCCAAGGTTGATATTAAACTGCGGATAATAAACCCTTTCATATCTCGTAAACACCCATCCTCTAACTCATCTTAACATAACACGTCCATAAAAACGATGCCTGAACGAGGTTAAAATAAGAGTCATTGCGTAAATATCAATGACTCTTATTTTGCCCATCTTATCTTTTAATCAGTTATTATGCTAGTAAGCGGATGATTTCACCTACATCTGCGACGTCCTCGAGGCCTTTAACCATCTTTACTACCTTATCTTGCTTATCTTTTGCCACGCCAGCAAAATCACAACAATGTCTAAACTTCTTGGTAACGTCGTCAAGACTGCTTGGCCTTTCGGGGCTACCATAGGCGTTTTCAACTCGCTTTGAGCTAACGCTTCCACTATTGGTTTTTATATCGACAATCACCGGGTCGTCAACTCTTTCTCTATTAAGCTCCAACTCGGTCTTTCCCTTAATTTTTTCAGCCAGCTGAAGAATTTTAGCGTTTCGAATTTCTTCTTCAGTAAAATTATTCAAGTTAAGCTCACAATGAATGATAGCACTCGCCACGCAGAAGGCGCCGCTTAATTGAGCGATAACAACAGTTGGGGGTTTTTGGCTTTCTTTCCCAAACAATGCCGAGTGGAATGGCCCAGTATGGATAACTATTTCAGCGATATCTTCAGGTTTTATATCATTGTCTCGCGCTAAACTTATGGCAGCTTCAACTGAAGTCGCCAGGGTGTGAGTGCAAGGATATAGTTTTTGACTTACGGTTGTCCCTCTGAAGTCTTTACCCAAATCAAGTGTTAAAAGATTTGGGCGATATAAACCTTCGCATAATGATTTGTACAAGCCCCTGGGGCCTTCAAGGCTGCCCTCTCCGTCCGAAGAAAAGCCTTTTGACGCGAGTAGAGCAGCAGTCACCCCTGCCTTACACATTAAACCTGCGCTCAAACCTTTAGTCGGGTTACCACCGAATACACCACCACCGCTATTGAGTAGTAATTGCTCATAAGCCATCCCGAAGGCGCTGTTCATTAATTTTTCGTCAAATCCCATTATTTTCCCGGCAACAGTTGCGGCTCCAAAAACGCCCACCCAGGGAGCGTCGGCGACAACACGGAACGAGCGAGAGCGAGAAATCCGGCATTGCAAATCAACACCCAGGGATACGGCAGTGATAAAGTCCTTTCCAGTTACCTTTCCCTGGCGTTCGGCAACTGCTAAACCTGTTGGAACTGTTGTCCGTGAAGGATGATTCCAGTCTATCAGGTGAGTGTCATCATAATCTAAACGAACCGATAAGGCTCCGTTGATAAAAGCTGCTTCAGGAGTCGGCACTTTTCCACCGAAAACAATAATTGAACTCTCCTCCTTGCCGCCCCATTCTTTAACCAGTTTAGCTAAATCTTTCATGGAACTTTTGCTGCTGGCAATCATGGCGCCCAGGGTATCTAGGGTTTGTTTTTTGGCAGCTTCAGTCACGCTACTGGGTAATGCTTCATATTTTGTATCGGCTATATTCTTGATTAATACTGTTGTTGAACTCATTGGAAACCTCTCCTTCTAATCTATTTCTATAGTTCTATTTCTATAGTAAATGTAAAGTATCAGATTAGCCTAATCTGTTAGAGTAATAATCAGGGAGACCTTATTCTGGTATTAAAACTTCTTACAAATTCTTGCATCGTGAAAGCTCCATTACGAAGCCTTAAATAAGCCTAGCCTCGAGCAAGCTAAATAGCGATAGTTTCTCCATGAGTATGCTAATATCTGTCAGCGTATCTAATTGGTCGATAGTGTTGATAACATCGCTAATCTGTGTATCCATCATAAAGTCTGTTGCCAGGCTTCTGAATTTATCTTCCAGCTCTTTATCTGTCATTGGATTACGGGGTTCACCTCTAGGATAATCCACCCGTTTTTTGTAAGTCTTGCCTTGCTTAGTGGTAATCTCGCTAATACCGGCGGTAGGGAGATTGTCCAGGCTAGGATCAGCCTCAAAGATGACCTTATCATTCAACTCTCGAATCCGGGGGTCGTCATATTTTGCAGATGTATATTGCCTTGAGCTCACTTCCCGGTCCGAGATAGCGACAGCAGTGAGGTAATAGGAACTATGGTCGGCAGTTTCCTTGTTATGTGGATAGCGTTTTTCCGGTTGCCCCGTATGCTCCACATCTCTCGAGCTGGCGAATATTCTGACCTGGGCAACGTCCTCTGGTTTAATATCATTCTCTTTAACGAGCTGTAACGTGGCGGTAAGATGTCCATGGGTAGTCCCATCGGAGGGAAAAGACTTAAAAGAAGTCTGCATAATTCTAAAACCGTTAAAGTCTGTGCATTTCTTAAAGTCAAAATCCCCACCCATCACAGATTCGACAAAGCCGCGCTGCCCTTCGATAACTTTCTTGGGTCCTGTGAAGCCCTTTTGTGCCAAAATAGAAGCAATTATGGCATCATAAGCGGTAAAAGGGAACCGCAGGTTCTTGGACATAGTATATTCTTCTTTGGGGGCGTCCAGGATACCCAGCACCATATTGAGACTACCCGCGATGCCGATGGCGTTTTCAATCTCCTCCGCATTGAGTCCGAGAAGTTTACCCACGACTACCGGTACAATGAACCCTGCCCGGAGGTCGATATTCCACCCTTTATGTTCGATAGATTTATTTACGGTGCAGGCATCATTAAAGCGAGCCGATAGCTCATAACCGGCAACCATAGCCTCAATCACCTGTTTCCCTGAAGACCGCTGCCGTTCACCTACGGCGAAGATTGGCGGGATAATCTCGCTCGGATGCGTTCCGGTTAATACTGGCTTCGCTATTATATATCCGTCATTGAGGTCAAGAAAGCGCACCATGACTCCATTGGCTAATGCCGCATTGGCGCAGGAGGTTTTAATTCCACTGCCGATTATTGTGGATTCTGCTGTCCCTCCGAGGTCAGGTATGGCACTAATCAGGATACGGCTGGCATCGCTGGTGTAGCCTCCAATCGCACAGCCGATTGTGTCTAACACCAGACGTTTGGCCTGCTTTATCACTTCCGCCGGCAGGTCTTGAAAAGTCAGGCCGAGACCATATTCGGCGAACTTGCCACCGATAGTCGACATTTTTCACTCCTAAAAATTAAAAAATCACCTTTTGTTCTTTCAAAATCCCAATATCATCCCAACTATAACCTAACTCCAAGAGAATCTCCTCGGTATGCTGGCTAAACTCCGGCGCCGGCGCTCTTATACTGCCGGGAGTTTTACTAAGCTTTACCGGGTTTGACACCAGCTCAATTGCCCCATATGAGGGATGATTAAAAGTGACGAACACTCCATTAGGTCTAGCCTGTGGGTCAGCTACAACATCGGTAAGGCTCTGAACTGGTTCCCAAACGAGGTTGTATTTTTTTAGATGTTCTTTCCATTCCGCTAATGTCCTGGATGCAAAGATTTTATCTAAAATGTTAATCAATTCGGCACAATTCTTTTGCTTGTGTTCAAATGAATCGAATCTGATATCATGCTCTAACTCTGCTCGGTCTATCGCCTGGCAGAACGCGGGCCAGTAGGAATCCGGTTGCATCATCGATAGTAGCAACCACCTTCTGTCTTTGGTACAATAAAAATTCCTCAATGGGTTCTTTGTTGTCTCCCTGCGCTCCGGTTCAAACTCTTTCCCGGTAAGAAGTGCTCCTTGTATATCTAAAGCCAGAGAAAAAACGCCGGTGTTGAATAGTGACACATCTACTTCTTGCCCTATACCAAGTCGCTCACGCGCCAGCAGCGCGAGCACAATTCCACAAAAGAGAACCAATCCGCTTATATTATCTCCCATGGCGGGTCGGCTTAAGACAGGTGACGCATTTAATGCCGACAACTGGTGAGTAATCCCGGTTCTAGCAAAATAAGCACAAGAATCAAAACCAGGTTTCTCTCTATCGGGCCCTTTTCGACCATAACCAGTAAGGTTAGCATAGATAATTTTAGTGTTGAGCGTGCTTAAATTCTGATATTCCAGCTCGTACCTCTTCAGTTCGTGCGGGCGGAAGTTCGATATAAAGACGTCAGACTTCCGCGCCAATCTATGCATGATTTCCTTGCCTTGCTCATGTGCTAAATCAACCGTAACGCTTTTCTTGTTATGGTTGAAGAATTCCATGGCATAATTGACCCTGAATTGCTGAAATAAACCAATGCCCGCGCCAGATTGAACTCCCCTGGTTCCGTCACCCCTTACCGGATGCTCGATATGTATTATCTCGGCTCCCCACTCACCGAGAAGAGCTGCCGCTAGCGGTGCGGCGCCAAAGGCTGCGGCATCTATAACCCTGATTCCTTCAAGTGGAAGCTTCATTTCCCTTTACCCCTACAATATATTCTTTAAGGAATTATACTTAGATAGACAACTGGATATTCCTTAATCTTCCAACCAGCCCACAGATAATTACTCGTAAATCTGTATTTTAAAAGATTAAAAACATCCGCCGGCAGGAGGTTCGTACTTGGGAACCTTGCCATATCTCGCACAGAAGGACCATAACTTCCTTTTTAGAATTGCCTCGACCCATTTACCTAAAACAAGCACCTTGTCTGTATCAATACCGGTCTCAATTCCCATGGCATCACACATCACCACGAGGTCTTCCGTGCTTACCAAACCTGTTCGGTCCGGGTAATAGGCGTGATACTCGGCTGCGGCTGTTGAAGGTACACCATCCACGATGGTAGCGGGCGGGCCACCTACGCCACCCAAACACGCATCAAATCGGCCGCAACCTGCCTGCATGGCGGCAATGTAACTAGCAAGGCCAAAACCACGGATATCATGATAATGGAAAGCGTGTGAGTCTGGCTTGGGATTCTTATCCAGAGCTTGACTGAAATATTCAAACGCCTGTGGGGGAGTGACATAACCTAACCCGTCACAAGCCCTCACGATATCACAGCCAATATTTAATAGATTGTTGGTAGCTTCTAGCGCTAGATTAATATCAGGGCAATCCCAGGTATCAAGAACGCTTACCTGTATCTTAACATTAACATCATGAAGTGCCTTGACAGCATCCTCAATATATTTCCAGCGGTCGGAAACACCTACCCCGAACATGCTTTGAGAAAGTTTCTCCACAAGGGCATATTGGGTATTAATTAAATCCGCGCCATATCCTTCTTTCTTGGCTTTAACTGCTCTCTCCACCAGCTTCATATTGAAGGCATTGCACTTATAGACAAGGTTCGGCTTCCGCACTACACGTTTTAATATTTCTTCCGTATCCCGGAACTGTGGCATCGCCGTCGGAGACGCAAACGCCCCGGCTTCCATACACTGAAAACCAGCGTCAATAAGCTTATTTAAGATGAATAGCTTGGTGTCCGTCTTAACCAATAATTCTTCGTTTTCCAAACCTTCACGTAGAGTTCCATCAATAATTGTTATTGATTTTGGTAGATAGTACCTCTTTAGCATGTTTTTGACCTCTTTTCAGTTTCTCATTGTGCGCATCGAAACTTTGTAATAGGTTTAACCAGCCAAGGTCTCAATATTGATGTTTATCACTTCCATTTGAGCTGCTCTTCAATAAACAGCACCGAGCACAAACCCCAGGGCGGCATTTTCCTGGGGAAGCACCCGATTACATCTGCGCCCTTCTCCGAAGGTGCGCTCAAAGGTGTTAGTGCTGCCGATGCTCTTCCAGTGGAGCTGAGGAAAGGATAGAATATTAGTATGCTTTTATGCCGGAAGAGAGGTTAGCCAATATATCGGCTAACCTCTTGTAGTCCTTAACTCGTAGGTATTTATTTATTGTAGATGAAAATCCTTTAGGTGATATTTTTCTGCGCGAAGAATAGCTGCATCTCGGCCACTACTTTATCCGGCGCTTCGGCAAACATGAAGTGACTTTCATCCTGGTATGACACCATCTTGGTTCCCGGAATTGTCCTGGCATTCATGATCCACAGGTTATCATCAAGACCAGTATCCTGTACACCGAATACCTGGAGAACTGGCACCTTAACTTTACTAAGCCAGGCCACCATTTCAACCTCATCGTGGATTTGGTTGGCCAGTGGTCTCTCCATAACATTCATGATTGCCCTTGATTCGGGGGCCATATACCGCTGGGCCTCGATTCGGCGCTGTAACCAGGCCGGGTCATGCGGATGATGCTGTTTCTTATATGCTTCCACACGCTGCTCGGGGGTAGTTTTAGGGTTCATAATGAAAGCAACGAACTCTTTTCTCGGGTCCATGTCAAGAAGTTTCCAAGAGCGAACAGCCCATGGAGACATCTTATTGATTGCTACGAAGCCCTTTAACACCTCGGGGTGGTCATATAAGAGCTGCCAACCGATATGGGAACCATGGCACTGTCCGGCGTAGACAAATTTGTCAATCCCGAGTTCACGCGATAGACGGTAGACATCCTCCGCCCAGGTCTTCATCATGCTGGGATTGCCAGCGGGGTCGAATTTGTAAAAAGGACCGACAAAGCGTCCGGGTATGAAGATTACGTGAAAATGCTTGGCCATCTCCCCCACTAACAGGTCATAGGTATTGGGGTACCATTGAGATTGGATAATGGTTGGGCTTTTACCCTTTCCTTCCTCGATATAAGTAATCTCGGCATAATCCTTGATCTTTAGTTTATTCTCTTTCCGTCCAATTGGTCCGTATAATGTCATTTTTTCTCCCTTTTCTATTTTTTGTTCAACTTAAAGTTCGTAATTAAGCACAAGCTAAGTCAGTCCGGTGTTTTCGCCTCTTTTATCTCTTTTAATCTCGAATTATTCTCTCGATGCGTGCATCACCTCCTTCTAAATAAGTGTTTTAGTTAGGCTTCCACACCGTACCTTCTATATGATTGTACTTAACCATTTACTTTAACTTCCTATTTCTTCAACCAGGTATCTGCAGGGTTCCATTGATACTTAGTAGCCTGGCCAAATCCAGAGTTTTGAACATTTGTCCGTTGTGCAACTATATCCGGTATAATAAAGATGTTAGTAACTATAGCGTATTGTTGGAACACCACTTGTTGTAATTGTTGGGTTACAGATTGCTTCGTTGAAGAAGATGTCGTCGATAGAGCCTGGTTGATGAGATCATCAATATCCGTATTATGGATTGTGGTTTTGGCAAAAGGCCCCGTGGCTGTCGTGAGAAACCTGGATGCCATTCCGGTTCCTGCTACCGGGTCTGGTGTCATACTTGCAGCCCATTCCATCAATCCATCCCAACCTCCAACGGCAAACGTGTTAAACTTTGCCGAATCTACGGGCTGTAGCGTGACTTTAATACCGACAGCGCTTAGATAGCTCTGCACCGCCGTATACAAAATCGGCAACTGCGGTTTCGAGGTATCGTAATAAAGGTTAGAGGTAAACCCGGTACCGAAACCTGCTTGAGTAAGAAGTTGTTTCGCTTTATCAACATTATAAGTATAGTTAATTTGCGTATTGTAAGGCCAAGTTCCGGGAGTCGCCCACTGGTCGGTAACTACTCCCAAACCCAGGTTGACAAGCCCGTCCAGAGAAGCTTTATCAAGGGCATAATTTAATGCTTGTCTCACTTGAACATTGGAGAAAGGAGATTTCGAATTGGCACTATCACCGATTATTCCATAGATTGCTCCCAGTAGTCCATTTTGTAAAGTGGTAATGTTGTAATTTCCCTGTTTCTGGATGTCTTTGGTAACCGAGGCTGTTGGTTCCCAAAGGATGTCAACATCCCCTTTTATAAAAGACAATTCAGCTACCGTTGGATCAGCGATAATATCAAATTCAACACCATCAAGATACGGTTTGCCCTTCTGCCAGTACCCATTAAATTTTTTATAAACAACCTTAACGTCACGAGTCCAGCTTACAAATTGGAAAGGACCAGTACCGACGGGGTTATGCAGTGACCAGTCCTGCCGTGCCGCATCAGTGCTACCCCCGTTTTGATAGGTTGTCGGTGATATCATTACCCCGGTGCTTGTATCAGCTAATGCCTGACTAATACTATTATTCCATGTTGAGAGATTGAGCCGGACGGTATAATCGTCTACTACATCTACTGACGTCACACCTGCCAGTGCCGATTTTTTGGTGGCAAGGTTCTTATCCAAATTCCATTTAACTGCCGTGGCATTAAAAGGCGTCCCATCTTGAAAGGTGACCCCTTGCCTCAAGGTTATCGTGAATGTCTTGGCATTACTATCCGCTGTAAAATCCTTGGCCAACCAGGGCACCAGGTTAGCGGCTGAATCAAAAACCGCCAGACTCTCGAGACATGGCTCGCGCATTTCGACTTCAGCGGCCAGGGGATTACCAGCCGCTGACGGCCAACCGAGATTCTGGGCGTCAGCATATATGGCTATCTTTAAGGTACCACCGGTTTGAACGCTTGGTGTTGTTGGTGGTGGTGGTACGGTAGAGGTGATTGTTTTTGGTACAGTAGAGGTGACTGTCGTGGGCGTAGCACAACCAAAATTAATAAGTGGAATTAAAAAAACCAAGATTAAACCAAGAGGAATGTATTTGCACTTGTATAACCATCCAGTTTTACTCATGAATACTTAATAACCTCCTTTTTCATTTAGTTTTTTATATTAAAACAAATGCGAATATCACTTCATCCTTTGACCTTACAGTCGGGGAATTTAGTGAACATGCATTGGTAATTTTATTCGTATTCTTATACGATGCGAAGTGTAGCATAATTACGATGCGAAGTGTAGCATAATCTAAATTTTTTGTCAAATCAGGTTTTACCGCTATTGGTGATTTTATTCGTATTATTATACGATGCGAAGTGTAGCATAATCTAAATTTTTTGTCAAATCAGGTTTTACCGCCACGGCTTGATAAAATCTAACTAGTTTTTATATAATAGTAGATGAATATTCATTATATATTTCCTGATAAAAGTATTGAAATGTAGCGTTGTAAGGCATTAAGCGAAAGGGAATTAAATGGCAAATACAATTTCAGACGTCGAGATAAAAAGATCGCATTGCGCCATGTGTGGACAACATTGTGGTATGGAAGTATTTGTTAACAACGGAGAGATAGTAAAAATTGTTGGTGACAAGAATTCAAGCAGCAAAGGATTTAGATGTGAGAGGAACACTTTAGGAGCTTTGGATTATCATAATCATCCCAGCCGTGTGAATTATCCTTTAAAAAGGGTTGGCGCCAGAGGTGAGGGAAAATGGCAAAGGATATCATGGCAACAGGCTATGGATGAGGTAGCCCAAAAAATATCTAACATAAGAGAAAAATATGGGCCGGAAGCGCTGGCAATTATGGCCGGTAGTGGTACCGCCAACTATGGATGGCTAGATGTCAGGTGGGCCAATCTTTTTGGCACGCCTAACCGCTTTTTTTCCTCTATGAACTGCTTTGCCCCGAAAGGAATTGTCCATTGTGCGATGTATGGCTCCGATGCCACGGGCTCTCCTCAACGGGGAGTCACTAAATGTATTGTCTTTTTTTCGGGCAATAAAAAACACTCGCGGCCTTCCACCTGGAAAACCATTGTTGACACAAAGGAGCAGGGAGCAAAGATTATTGTCGTGGACCCCAGGCTCACTGAACTGGCGAAGATAGCTGACATCTGGTTACAAATCAGGCCAGGCACCGATGCCGCCCTGGCTTATGGCATGTTAAATATTATCATCCAGGAAAACCTATATGATAAGGAATTTGTGCAACAATGGTGTCTCGATTTTGAAAAGGTGAAATCATGTGTCCGGAAATATACCCCTGAAGTCGTCGAGGAGATTACTTGGATTTCCCGCGAGAAAATCATAGAGGCCGCCAGAACATATGCTACCAGTAAGCCGGCGCTAATTGAGCCTTCTATTGACGTATCGCATTCTCATCTTGGAGGAGACCCCGTCCTACAGAGTAATCTGGCAAAATGTGCTCTACGGGCCATAACAGGTAACCTGGATGTTAAGGGTGGCGACGTCATGAGAGATACCAACCAGGCATCCAGTCTTAATTATGATGATAATATGCACTGGGATAAATTGATTAATCATCCAATGAGGAAAAGAGATAGTCTTAGTGCTGAAAAGTTCCCTATCAGCTCCGTAGAAGGATTTGCCTTACTTAGAGAATCAATGGCGAAACCGAATGGAAAAGTTGATTTTATAGCCGATTGGTGTTTTTCGCCGATGGCCAGTCCTCACTATATATGGCAGGCCATTCTAGATGAAAAGCCGTATCCCTTAAAGGCTTTAATTATTGATGGCTTGAGTCTGATGTGCTCACGTACCAATACCAGAAAAATTTATGCCGCCCTAAAGAGTGATAACCTGGACATCAGTGTAGTCATGGACCAATTTATGAGGCCAGAAGCCATGCTCGCTGATTATGTTTTACCCGCTACCGATTGGTTCGAAGTATCCTGGTTGGACCTGGTAAGGAACCAAACCAGCGAACAAGCGGTAACGCCTAAATTCGAACGTAAATCAATGTATTATTTTTTGCGTGAGCTTGGGATACGACTAGGACAAGAAGAATATTGGCCCAATACTTTGGAAGAGATGTATGACTATATTATACGACCAAGAGGTTTAAAGTTTCAGGAATTCTCCTCGCACGCCCCCACCGCCAGATATAAGAAGTATGAGACCGATGGATTTCGCACTCATTCTGGAAAGGTCGAGCTTGCTCCCAGCCTACTTAAAAAGCTGGGATATGAACTCTGGACTCCTTTCAAAGAGCCACCTAGAACTCCAGTTTCAGCTCCCGAATTAGCTAAAAAATATCCCCTGATATTAATAACGGGAGCAAGAACAATAACCTTTTTCCACTCGACATTACGTGAAATAGCGAAATTGCGTGCCCATCACCCCGACCCTCTAGTTCAAATCCATCCTGATACTGCACGGGAGAATGGCATTGCTGATGGCGACTGGGTGTATATAGAAACACCCGAAGGGAGAATTAAACAAAGAGCTGAAGTGACAAAAATAATACATCCCAAAGTTGTTGGCATAGAACATGCCTGGTCATTCCCGGAACAATCTGGGGAAGACCCAAACCTTTTTGGAATCTGGGAATCGACGGCTGGCGTGATTCTACCGGATGACCCCGAATTATGTGACTTTCAAGGTGGCCCCCCACTAAGAGCTCTTCTATGCAAAATTTATAGGGTTTAGCAATTTCTAAATATTTACTTGACAACCCGGCCGGTAATGCACCAAGATTTAGTAGAGGAGAGCTCGCGGGATGAACGAAAGAGAATATATCACCGGCGTTATCTCTAATCTTCTGGAAAACGGGTCTAACCTGGTGCTGGCCTTCATCGTGGGACAGCAGGGCTCCACGCTGAGGGCCAACGGCGCCAAAATAGTCATCGGGGCCGATGGCCATTGCTACGGCACCATCGGCGGCAGCTCGCTGGAGGCCACCGCCATCAAAGAAGCCCGCACCGCCCTGGTTAAAGGTCAGTCAAGGTTTCTCAATTTCAGCCTGACCAATCGCAACCCCTTCAGCCCGGGCATGGTCTGCGGAGGCACTACCAGGGTACTCCTCGACTTCATACCAGCGGTTACCGGGGACATACCTAAGTGAACATTCCAGCATTTCCACTAAGTCACAAAACATCTTTAAGTGTAATTTGAAATCAGCAACTGCTGTAACGCCGAAATGAACTGCCTCTTCTCAAACAAAAGTTTGGGAACTGTCCCGAAAAGCCTACTTGAAGGGATTTGAACCCATATCTTCAAGACTTGGAAACTGGCCCTTTCCCTGTCATCGTTTCGGTTCCCTTTAGAAGCGGACATAAACTCCTACCCTCGATTTGGCCTGAATTCGCTGAGCGGCATAAGACTGAAAGCTTGCGCCAGCTGGCTAAAGAATACGATGTCTCTCACAAAGCAGTAAGGCGGGCATTGAATTATATATCCGGTTAGAAGTGGTACTACCACAAGAGTATCGCCAAAAAGGAAAGGTCGTTAGAACCGGGGATAACTGCCCCCCGGTACTTCTATCTCACCAGCGGGCTATCTTGTTGGGCTGGATGATCCGTCATCAGTTCTTGTTTAATCTCCTCCCCAATTCCGCGGAGGACCTCAAAAAGTTTCAACAATTCTGTGATATCTATTGAGGCACTCCAACTTCCAATCATATCCCGGTGGATGTTAATATAACCATTTAAAATGATGTTAGATGGAGGTGGCGGAATAGGTGGTGGCTCAGGGGCATCTGCCAGGTGTATTAAGCCCAGGTAAAGCTCGGAGACAAATAGACCCCGGGGGTTGATTTGATATAGCTTTTCGTCAGGTATAGGGAACTGGCCAGGGCTACGACGGTGCAAAATTGCAAGCAGATAGATAAGATCAGCAAAATTGGGAGTCAAAGGCTGGGGACCTATCTTGACAGTCTCCCATGCGGATTGAAAAGTACGAGTTCTTGCCTCGGTGTAGATTTTCCTGTAAATGTCGCGGCACATTATCAGATACCGGCCACTCTCTTTTTTCCAGATAGAGAATTCCTCCTGTGCTGCTTTCGAGAGTAACTTTTGGAATAAGGGGTGCTCTTCAACAGGGCAAAACAGTTCCAAGGTACCAAAGGGGGAAACAATATAATTGATTTCAAGGTCAGCGGGTATCTCGCTAGAGGGACGCCAGTCTTCCTTGGAAACCCAGAACTTGACGATGTTATAGCCTATTTTTGATACCACTTTAAAGATGTCTTGCCTAAAGCGAATAATATGATGCCCATGCCCGCCAAAATCATCGATGCGAACTGTTTCGGGAGCTGGAAGGAAAAGCTGAGACTTTAGCTCCTTTGCTGCGATTGGTAAGTCTTCGCCGGGAGCCTCTTGCCCTTTGCCAGAGCGAGTAGGTCGCAGTTCTTTCCACCGCTTTTGAAGGTTGGCCGGCAATTCCCCGGCTTGCGCCTCGCTCAGGTGTGGAAATTCATCGACCACACTTTTAACTGTGTTCCAACTGTAGGACGGCGGTGTTTCTGCGGCTTCGTGCAGAGGCCGTTCCTGTCTGATTCTGTCTATTGGAGTTTCCAATAGGTAGCGTAACTCCCAAATTTTGATTTTGTCAGGCCAAGGCACCTTTGTTCGCATCAAACCTACACCCGTGAGAAGAGTGAGAGAAGTTGAGAAAAATGTTGGAGACAACTCTGGAAGAACTTCATACACTGATTATAGGGATCGAGAACGATTGATGCAAGACAAACAGGAGGGAAGTGGTATGGCACAAGCCGCGTCTAACCCGGAAGGAATCAAAATCAAAATAGCACGTATACGGGCCGGGTTACGCCAATATGAAGTAGCCGCAAGTGTTGGCATACTGGCAAACAGGCTATCCGAAATCGAAGCAGGAAGGCGGCGACCATCCCCTGAGCTTCTTGAGCGCATTCTCCAGGTCATAAAGGGCAACCACGATGGCCAGACAGAGAGAAAAAGCTAAGACTAACAAGCCAACCAGATTGACGGTTGACATACGTCCTGGACCAGCGACACCGGCCCAGTTGATGCGCTGGCGCAAGTTCTGGCAAAAGCTCATAGCGGAAGCGAAAAGCGAGGCTGCAAAATAACTGTTACACAGCCGAAAGCCGATGTTACTGAAATCAAGCGGGCGCTCGATGTTTTTTTCCAGCCGGGGGACGTGGTAGAACTGAGGGCGCTAGATGTTGGCGGCAAGGTACACGCGGGCTATTTTAGCGACTTTGACCGGCTAGCAAACGAGGCCGCGAGACTGAGCAGCCAGGCAGCCGGCGTCTACGTGGTACTGAATCAGGTAAACCGTGAGTTGCTAGCGCGGGCACAGAACAGAATCACGGTAGGCCCAAAGAATCTTACACAGGACACGGACATAACCGGACGCCGTTGGCTACCGATAGACGCGGACGCCAAGCGCCCTTCCGGTATCAGTAGCACAGATGCGGAACACGAGGCGGCGCTAGGTACAACCAAAGCAATTAAAGCCTATCTGATAGAACGCGACTTCCCGATGGATTCTATTCTCACCGGCGATTCTGGCAATGGCGCACACATCCTAATTCGCGTAGACTTACCGAATGACGCGGAAGCTGAAGCTATCGTTAAGGCTTGCCTGAAAGCTCTTGCGGCGAAGTTTGATAGCAGCCAAGTAAGCATAGACCTGAGCGTATTCAACGCTGCGCGTATCTGGAAGCTACCTGGAACTATGGCGCGGAAAGGCGATTCTACCGAGACACGCCCGCACAGAATAGCGCGACTGCTAGACGTACCAGCTACCATGACCACAGCGCCAATTGAATCAGTGAAGGCGCTAGCGGCAACCACGCCGGAGCCGGAAGCACCAAGACAGGCGTCCAGGACTTACCAGGGTGGCGGCCAGCCGTTTGACCTTGAGACATGGCTAGCCAACAACGGCATCGAAGTAAAGAGTGCCGGGCCTTACGAGGGTGGGACACGGCACATTCTAAAGGCTTGCCCGTTTAACCCTGAGCACACTGGAACGTCCGTAGCGGTATTCCAGATGGCGGATGGAGCATTAGGCTTTAAGTGCCAGCATAGTTCGTGCGCTAATAAGACATGGGCTGATTTGCGGGAACTGAAAGAGCCGGGATACCGAGACCGAAAGAACGGATACCGGGACTATAAGCCTGATACCACCTTGCCGATAATCGCGGTAGGCAACAGGCAGCTTAGAGACCTCACGGCGGACGGACTTAAGGCGCTGGAAGCAGCGAATAAGTCGAAGCCAAGCCTATTCCGTTTTGGCCCTGGACTAGCGCGAATTGGGCATGACGACCATCACCGGCCTTTTACTGAGCAGGCAAGCGAAACGATAATTCGGTATCAACTGAGCAAGTCGGCTACCTTCACACGGTACGATACGGAAGGTAATCCGCATGACTGCCTTCCACCGTTGGATTTGTCCCGGAATATCCTGGTTGCGGGCGCGGATTGGCATTTCCCTTCACTATTTGGCATTGTGGAAGCGCCTACACTTCGACCGGACTTTAGCGTAATCAGCGTACCAGGATATGACGCGCAGACTAGCTTATTCCTTGAACCTTCACGCGGGCTGGCAATACCACCAGTTCCGGAACGGCCTACAGATAGCGAGCTACAGGACGCCATTGATCTGGTACAAGAGCCGCTTTGCGACTTTCCTTTTGTTGACCAGGCCAGCCGTGCGAATATGACGGCGGCAATACTCTTATCTTGTATCCGTGACGCTATTACCGGGCCTGTACCACTTACGCTTGTAACCAAGCCGCAACCAGGATGCGGGGGAAGCCTGTCTATTGATTCAGTCGCTATCATAGCAACCGGGCGGACAGCGCACATGATACCGGCGACCAGAGACCCGGAAGAATGGCGCAAGCTCTTGACTAGCCTACTAATAAGCGGCGACCGCTATCTTATATTCGACAACGTTGACCACACGCTTGAATCGGAGTATCTGGCAGCCTTTTTGACCGCGCTAGTCTGGAAAGACCGCATATTAGGGCAATCGCAGCCTGTACAGCTACCCAACCGGACGGTGTGTTTTGCAAATGGGAATAATGCTCGTGTTGGCGGCAACCTTGCCCGGCGCATAGTGCCAGTCCGTTTAGATTCACCGGAGGCGCAGCCTTGGTTGCGTGACACTGGCGAATTTAAGCACCCGAAACTGCGGGAATGGCTTGCAGAGAATCGAGGGCGGATAATAGCGGCAATCTTGACCATAGTGCGCGGGTGGGTAGTGGCCGGTAGTCCAAAGGCAGCCGACACGGTAGTGCTTGGTAGCTTTGAAAGTTACGCCGAAATAGTAGGCAACTTGCTTGCCTATATGGGCGTCAAGGGCTTCCTGGACAATCTTGAGGAAATATACAGCAAGATAGATGCTGACACGCCAGCCTGGGCAAACTTTTTTGGCGTATGGCTAAACGAAGTAGGGCCGGAACCAATTACAGTCGCGGATTTAGTAAGCCGACTAAAAGATAACGCAAGCTTGAAGTCGGCTTTACCTGATACCGTAGCAGATTTGGAAAGCAAGGACGGCGTAGCTAAGGGGTATACCCGGCGTTTGGGCAACCAATTGGCGAAGCGGGAAGGCCAGAAGTTTGACAACGGCTTGACTCTGACACGCGGCGGCGAATTTCGCAAAGCCGTCATGTGGAAGGTTGAGAGTTTTGAGAGTTTCAAAAAGAAAACACACACTAATTTAGCTTCCAATGTGTGTTTTGAGAGTTTTAACTCCTCTCTTCGCGGAGGAGAATTAAAACAAGAAATAATTAAAGAGTGGAAAGGACCGGTAGTAAACTCTCAAAACTCTCAAATGAGCGTGAAAAGTGAGAGTTTAGTCCCGGATGTTCTCGGTATGCCCGTTGACCAAGCGCTTGAACTATGGCGGCAACACGGCGCGCCGGTAATCCACTTAAGCCAAGGCGTCAATTGTCTTGACCTGGGGAAGCTGCTATCCCGGAGGGACGTATCACCGGAACACCTCAAAGCGGTTAGGGCTTGGCTACAAGAAAATAAGGGCGGTGAACAATGCTAGTCCAGTGTCCACACTGCGGTCAACCGGTAGTGGTGAATGGTTTAGGACGCAAAGCGTTTAATATACCAGTCACTAATGTTTATGACGCCTTACGGCTTCGCCGTAGCGTGTTAGCGGCGGCCAATGAACTGGGGTGCAGCCGCGCATACATCTATAAAGTCCTGAAAGCCAATGGCATGACACCGGCGGACGTAATAAAGGGATTGGCAACAAAAGATACCAGAATGTTGTATAAGGGGGCTGAAAGTGACGGACTGTCAGAATGAGACGGCCTTGACGGTAAGGGCGGTCAATACCGCTTTACGCAACAAAAGTATCAAAGTGTCCGCAATTCAGAGGGCGGAAGCCGGAGCCGCCGACTATGTACCGCACGTCAGCGCGGGCCAGGTTAAATAAGGGGCGATTTTCCAGCTATGTTCATATGAGGAGGGAACTTGACAATATGATGGCTTACTGTCATACTGGTAACGGAGGTGGATGATGACTATTGCGAGTAGTAATTACAAAAAGGTGACGCTAAGCCTGCACCAGGAGGAATATGACGTCTTGCGCTTTGTGGCGTTCAAGAGGAAGACTTCTGTGGCTGGCGTTGTCCGAGAGATGATAAAGGAAGTCCTGGAAGACGAAGATGACATACGGGATGGGATGAAAGCCTTAGAGGACAGAGGGGATAGCCTGGACTGGGGGACCTTCAAGAGGGAACACATTGGCTTATAGAGTGGAGATTCATCGAGCCGCCCAAAAGCAATTCCTTTCTTTTACACGGGAGGCACAGGTGGAAATCGCCAAAGCTATTGATGAGCTGGAGAACAATGCGAGGCCGTCCGGGTGCAAGAAGTTAAGAGAGACGGGATTGTGGCGGGTAAGGGCGGGGCGTTACCGGATGGTCTATGTCATTGATGACGAAGCTAAGGTGGTAACGGTGGTGAAGGTAGCCATCCGGCGGGAAGATACCTATAAAGGGCTATGAAGGAGGGCAAATGAAAGCCGCAGTTATCTATTGCAGAGTCAGCACAGACAACCAAGAGGCTGAAGGCACCAGCCTACAGACGCAGCTTGAAGCTTGCCTGAACTATTGCAAAAGCAAAGGCTATGACGTGGCTTACCGCTTTAGCGAGGCATATTC
>Ga0187886_1001145_pt1 | contig 25773 bp, 19 predicted proteins | sample June2016WEW_20_1_FD_133001 | JGI IMG/M metagenome (GOLD analysis project Ga0187886, IMG submission 133001) | Peatland microbial communities from SPRUCE experiment site at the Marcell Experimental Forest, Minnesota, USA - June2016WEW_20_150 | ecosystem: Environmental > Terrestrial > Soil >... | reverse complement strand
GGATCGGAACCCTCGACCTCAACAGGGTACCATCCACCCAACCATCCTTGCACCTTCAGTCGCAGGTCGCGTGTATGTACCTTCTGGAATGCATCCGTGCGGGAACGGAAAAGCTCATTCCTGCCAAGTTCTGTTATCCTACCTCCATTGAGGCCGCCCCAGAGGCCATTGTCCGCTTCTACATGGGCAAAAATGAGAAAGTAGTCCTTTTCCAGCTTGTCCAATTCGCGAATGGTTGCAAGCAGATCGTGGTTTGACCGGGCATTGCTGTTGTCATAGCTGGTCTGGCCGGCGAAGGTCAGTCCGAGAAAGCTGTTGATGTAGTCTGCGTTCTCTCGATTATCAATCCAGTCTTCGTGAAACACCACCAGCGTGTGGATTCCGTTGCTACCATCCTTGATAGATAGTTCAACACCCGGCAATAGGTAGATGTTCTCCTTCTTCGCCGCTTTCCGAAGGGCTTTGAACTCCTCCCGGTCGAATTTGTTGTGGTTGGTGATGACGCCCATATGGATGTTTGCCTGTTTCAGTGCCGCGATATACCGCGACACAAAGTCCTGCTCGGAGCCAGCATCTTTAAATTCCTTGTCTTGCCGGGTATGCAGGTGAAAGTCCGCCCGGACCCATCGGCTGCCGTGGGCGAAAAAGGTTGTTTCTTCAGCCATGGTTTGTACCTCCCTTCGCCTCTATATTTTAAGCTTCGGAGGCAGCATTCGTCACTCCAGCACTATTCTGACCTTGCCGTCACGGAAGGAGGGGACGTTCATGCAGAACGTGCATAGCATTTTGGCACAAAATCGTTTTTACCAAGCGACTGAAGGGAAAGTCGGAATTGCGTCCCAAGTTTTGCCATTCAAAATCCGCCCAGCCCTTTTCTTCCCCACCCTCCTTCCAGATTGGTCGTAGGCTCCCCATTGCTTGAAGAAGAATGGGATATGGTATCTTTCACATTGCTGGCGAATATGGCAAACCCATTCTGGTTTCATAGGCCTGGCGCGGGGGGCGCTTTCTCCCCCTACAATAACCCACTGGATGCCATGCAGGAGTTTGGCATTTAATGATATTGGGCCCAAGAGAGGTTCAATGGATAAATGCCTCACATGCGCCGGAGTGCTCTGGAGATCCTTAATCCGCCAGGCATAGTTTTGATTCTCTACGGAAACTCCAAGCCAGATATGGGATGGCCATGTGGGCTTTCCATTTCCATTTGAATCTGTAGAAAAATTAGATTGTACCCAGGCCAACATTCGTTCTGATCGTTTCGTCAAGACCTGAAAAATATGATGCCTTGATTGGATCATTACATCAAAAACCCTTTTAATGAAGTTATCGGGAACGTCAGGATGAAAAAGATCGGACATGGAATTGACGAAAATCCTCTTTCGTTGGTTCCATATCAAAGGTAGTTTTAAGCGATCCGGCCATAGCTTAAGCGCGAAGCCTTGTTCGTAAGGGTGGCCAGGGACACCACGGAATCGTTCTGCAAACCTTTCTGCGTAGCAATTGGTGCAGGCCGGGCTTACTTTCGTGCAGCCCGTCACGGGATTCCAGGTAGCGTCTGTCCATTCGATTTTTGATCTATCGCTCATCGCTTATGAAATTCAGGGCGAGTTGACTAAAATTGCAACTTCTAAAAAAGTGGTAACTCGATTGTATAGGAATTTCCTTTTCTCATCCTTCCCCCTCACCCCCGCCCTCTCCCCCGTTTGCGGGGAAGAGGGGAAGGGTGAGGCGGGTTAACTCGATCTATCTCTTCCCATACGTGGCCCGTCTTTCCCGCAATTGGAAGCCAATTTTCTTACGGGACGCAGACGGCGGAGCCATCAATTGACGGATAGCATCGAAGACCACTTTGAATTGGGCATCGTGTTTCCTTTCCAGTTCATTGAGTCTGCGCTCCAGGTTTGCATTGGTTGCCAGCATTTGCCGCAAACGAACAAAGGCTCTCATAATCTCGATATTTACCTGGATTGCCCTTGGGCTGTTTAAGACGCTTGAAAGCATAGCAACGCCCTGTTCCGTAAAAGCATAAGGTGCGTATTTAATATTATAACCTCGTTTCAAGATCACAGATTGTGATCTTGAAATATTGGCTGATTGGACTCTTGAAATCACAATTTGTGATTTCAAGAGAGAAACCTCTTCCCAGTTTAGCTGAAACATAAAGTCTTTAGGGAATCTTTCGATATTCCTTTTCACGGCCTGAATTAGCACCCGAGGTTCAACCAGATAAAGCTCTGCCAAATCATTACTTAACATCACTTTTTGGCCACGAAGAAGAAATATTTTTCTTTCTATGCGCTCGACAGGAATAAGAAGTTGGTCTTTTTTCACGGTTCCATCCTCACCAGATCTCCTCGCTTAAGATTCCTACTTCCTGAAATCATACGAGATCCTTTTGCCAATCCTCTTCCTATTCCTTCGCCGATTCTCATTTGCCTCCATCCATTGATCGATTTTTTGCTTCTTAAATCGCCAGGCGGTTCCGACTTTGGATGCGGGGATCATACCCCGTTGGGCAAGTTTGTAGATAAGATCAGGGCTCAATTTGAGGTATTGAGCAACTTCTTTCACGGTTAGCCATGTATCCGTTATATTATTCCAATCCTTCATAATAGAACCTAACAAATACCAACCCATATTAGGAGAACCACCAAAATAAGTCAACATTTTCTTTTGGTTCAAGGACGAAAAAGGGAAAGGGAAAGAAGGAGGTGTGAATTTGGAACATCAATTCTGCTATTTGAGCAGGTGGAGATTGCCGATCCTTACGTTTGTAAGCCCTGCTTCCTGAGCAGCCTGCAGACATCTTTGAGCCAAGGCCTTCGTCGTTAAACGGAGGTCGGACATGTAAAAGTGAGGATAGAAGGCGAGCAGGCTATAGGGAATGTTCGGATTGATCGAAGCGATAAACTTTGCCAGAGAGGCAATCTCCTGCTCATCGATGTAGCCAGGTACCAGAAGCGTGCTGGCAATCAGAAAGGGGGGAACTGGTCTCAGACCGATATTCTCTCCAACCCTGGAGAAGTTTTCTATCGTTCTCTGGTTCGTAATCCCAGTCAAAGCAATGTGCAGATTTTCGTCCCAGGCCTTCAGGTCAAACTTTATGCAGCCACCCGAGTTTAGGGAAAGCATGATCATCTCCTCGAGCAGGCCCTCATGCATCGAGCCGTTCGTCTCCCAGCAGATCCTCAGGATCTTACCCTTCATCGCCTCCAGGGCTTTTTTCGACGCCTCAAGAGCGAAGGGAAGTTGGGAGGTCGGGTCGCCCCCAAAGAAGCAGATACAGGATGTCCTTTCATCGACGTCTGCGACCAGTCTCTTTGCAGGAGTTGTATAGGGCCTTAAGGTTTCCTCCCGGAAGTGCCAGTTCTGGCAACAGAGGCAGTCGAAGGTGCAGGCATGGAAAAATACTGCGAGATTCTTATACCCATACTCTGGCCCAGAAGAGCAAGCATACTCTGGATACCCTGCGCCTGTTCCTGCAGGGCACACCCAGTCGGCGACACAGTTTGTGGGCAGGGGGTCGTGGTACCACGATAGCTTTCCTTCTTCCGGCGATACACCCGTAAGTTTTCCCCCAACATTCTTCCTCAGCCCACAGTATCCCATCCCCTCTTCAGCGATCCTGCATTCATTCACGCAGATCTTGCAGGAGATACCCTGGGGGTCTTTGGGTGGTTCTAGGGGAAGTCCGAAGGCTGCTCTACTTCTCTTATGGGTCTGCATGGCTATAGGCACAGCTTCATCGGGTCTCTCCCTCAGGCATTGGAGGCAAATACCGAGCTCTTGGGAGATAGAGGCAGCATTACATAACGTACACTGACCCATGATCCTTCTCAAAACCTCCCTGGTATGAGAGTCTTACATTTTGGGCATCTCCCCTCTTCCATTCTGTTTCTAATAACCTCAAAGACATACCTCTCGATCAAGAGTTCGCCACAGGCGTGACAATATGTGTTCTCATGCCTGTGGCCGGGAACATTGCCTAAATAAACATACCACAGCCCTGCTTCTTTTCCGATCGTCCATCCCTTCTCGAGTTTTGAAACAGGCGTTGGGGAGAGATGGCCGAGCATGTGGTGAGGAGAGAACCCTGTTACATGCCAGGGAGTATCTGGCCCCAGGGTGTTTTTAATCCATGCGGCAGTCCCCCTGAGTTCAGTTTCCTGATCGTTGAATCCCGGGATGATATTCGTAACCACTTCCACATGCATCCCGTATTTTTTTGCTTTTTCAGTTACCTCGAGGATTCCTCCGAAATTTCTTATTTCCCCGATTTTGGAATAGGTACTGTCAGAAAAGCCCTTCATATCTACCCGATAGACATCGAGATAGGGGGCGATCATTTCCAGAGCCTCTTCCGTCATAAATCCATTGGTCACGTAATTTGTGTAAAGCCCCCGGGCTTTGGCGAGTTTGGCGCCGTCCAAGGTGTACTCAAACCAAAGTGCCGGTTCGTTGAACGTCCAGGAAATACCGATGCATTTTGCAGCCTTCGCCTGGGAGACCAGTTCTTCTGGCGATAGATATCTGGTGTCCATTCGCCCTCCCTTCCAGTGGGCTATATCCCAGTTCTGGCAGCCAGGACATCTGAAGTTACAGCCTACGCTCCCCAAGGAGAGCCATCTCGAACCAGGATAAAAATGGAAAACGGGTTTCTTTTCTATGGGATTTATGGAGATGGATGAGACCTCACCATATATAGAGGAGTGCAGAGTGCCTCGATTGTTTCCCCTGGTCTTACACCAGCCAGTCTTACCCTCAGGAATTGTGCACCTCCTCTGGCAGACCTGGCATCTGACCTTTTTGTCCTCAAGTTTTTCGAAAAGCAGGGCCTCTTTTTTCATAACCTTATGCTCCATTATAGGGGTGTAAGATTCATGAATCAAAAATATTTTCGGATCATCTGCAAATTAATTTTTGAAAATACACCACAATATATTTCCCTTCCCCTTGCGGGAAGGGATAAAGGAGAGGGGGAACCAAATCTATTCACCCCCACCCTCCCCCATCGAAGGGGGAGGGGAATAAATTGATTTTCCATAGTTCGTGGGTGATTAACCCGTCATGAAAAATTAATTGGTGGGAAAAGGCCACTGATGGTCAATCCAGCTGGCGCCATGCTGTAATCCTTTTCTTTTGAAACACCATATTTTTCTGTGCTAAGATTACCAGGAAGATTGCAAGACAAATAAGGGGGATTTGCCAATGACCATACCAATTGCAGAACGGATGAGCCGCATCGGAACCGAAACCGCCTTTGCCGTGTCCCTGGAGGCCAACCAGCTGGCCCGGCAGGGGAAGAGAATCTATCCGTTTCACCTGGGGGATATGAACCTCCTCACGCCGGCGGAGGTGATGGACGCGGCCATCGAGGCCATGAAGAAAGGCAAGACGGGATACTCTCCCACGGCCGGGATCCCCGAGCTTCGTGAGGCAGTGGCCAAAGATGTCGGCGCTGCGCGCCAATTGCATTACACGGCGGAGAACGTGTCGATTCAGCCCGGCGGCAAACCCACCATCGGGAAATTCATCATGGTGGCCATGAATCCGGGCGACAAGGTGCTCTATCCCAATCCGGGATACCCGATCTATGAATCGCAAATCGAGTTTCATGGCGGGGTGGGCACACCCTATGGCTACAAGGAAGGCAGCGACGGCTTCATGCTCGACATGGATGCCATCCGCAGGGGTATCCGGGCGGGGGCCAAAATCCTGATTTACAATAATTACCAGAACCCGACCGGAGCCTCGTCACCAAAAGAAGAGATGGAGGAGCTGGCCGGACTTGCCTTGAAGAACGACCTTCTCGTGCTCTCCGATGAGGCCTATTTCGACATCCGTTACAGGGGCGTGTCCATGAGCATCGCCAGCCTGCCCGGCATGGCCGAACGTACAGTGATCCTGTACACGTTCAGCAAGAAGTTTGCCATGACTGGATGGCGACTGGGAGCGGCCGTCGGCCCGGTGAAGTTCATCGAGTACGTTTCCAAGATTAACGTGAATGATGAATCGTGCTCGAACCACTTCATCCAGTACGGGGCCCTGGCAGGATTACGGGGCAGCAATGTGGGGCCGGGCTTCATCCTGGCTACGCTCAAGGAGCGGCGCGACGTGCTGGTCGAACTTCTGAACGCCATCCCGGGCGTCAAGTGCTTCAAACCCGAGGCCACCTTCTACTTGTTCCCCAACGTAACAGGGGCGATGCAGCGCAAGGGTGTGGCAGACATCGAAGAGTTCCGCAAATTGTGCCTGCACGAGATCGGGGTCAGTTTTTGCACGCGGCGCCACTTCGGCCGTCCGCTGCCCGGAGAGACGGAGCAGTATGTACGGTTTGCCTACTCGGGGATCGACGTACCGGAAATCCAGGAAGGGCTGGCGAAGCTTACAAAATTCCTTTGCTAATGAAAAAAAGGGTGTTGGGTGTCGGGTGTTGGGTGTAAGTCTTTAGGGTTTACGCTCTCGTGCCTTATGCCTTGCGCCCTACACCTTTCTTTTTTAACCTCTTTCTGTTACGTACCGCCGAATTGCCTGGAACTGGCTCTCCCCGTCGAGCCCGGCTTCTTGCAGGACCATCTCAGCCTGCCCGCTTCCCAGATAATGGCCTTTCTGAAAGGGGTAAAGCGTCCTCTGACGCCCCTGGTCAGAACGGATCCAGCGGTCCATGGTCGGCAGAGTGAATCCAGTGATCCCCATGGCCTCTTTCGCCCGGGCTTCCGGATAAATCTGTTGTTGGTCCTCGCGCGGCAGGAGGTCGAACAGCTCAGCACTGGCCACATAATAGACATCCAGCTCGATCCCTTCCTTTTGCAAAAGCGGCATCGTCCTTTCGATAAAAGCATAGGCGACTTCACTGCCCTGGAGAACCACAGTCCCCCGGCTCTTTTTTTCTGCCCGCAGGAGGAGATAGAGGCCCGACGACGCCGCCGTGGCCGGGGCGAGAGCCAAGGCTTTTCGATCGAGAATCTTTTCCGTGGGCCGGGTAACAAACGGGGCAATGACCGCCGGTCGTTTGGCCAGAGCGGCTGATAGGAGTGTCCAGATCTCCTGGGGATCCCAGGGGGTAAGGGTGATCATCGTGCCCAGGGGAAAATTTTCCTGGAAGAGCTGCAGGGCCTGGGGATCCGCGTGGGTGGGCCCGTCTTCTCCTGTTTTAACGCCAGCATGGGCGCAGATTAGCACCATCGGCCGATAAGGCTCTGAGGCGATCGCCTGCCGGGCCTGGTTGCCGATCGCATGCAACCGGGCGGCAATGTGGCCCAGGGGAGCAATAAATGCGCCGTAGGACGACCCGACGCCTAAATGTTGTCCATAGCTAGAAAGGCCTGAGAGGATTCCAGCCATGGCATCTTCGCAAATGCCACCGATGGAAAGTAGCCGCGCCCAGGGGTTGGTTTTGGCATTGTAGTATCCTTCCGGAAAACCTTGGGCGACCGTGTTTATGCTGGTCGAAGCCAGCAAATCGGCGGCCGCCGCGAATATCGCGCCGTTGCTGATGGTGTTATAATACCCCAGTACTCGGCCCAATTCTCCCCGGAGGGTGGTTGCCTTACCGGCAGTCAAGGTCAGCTCCTGCGGAATAGAGTCTTTATGCTGCGTGGCGGTATCGAATAGGGTCTTGATGGATGGCGCCCTGCGGCGGGGATTGCGGTTTCGGCTGTTCAGGCGATCGCGCGCGGTTCGGAGCCTATGGGCCAAAAATTCTAGGGTCGAACGGTTCCCTTCCATCGCCGTTCGTATGGTCATCAGGGCTTCCCAGAAACATTCCTCGACAACCTCCCTATTTTTGCCGGCATCGCAGCGTTGGTTGGCCAGCTCGCAACGGGGGAGCGTACCTCCCGTTTTATCAAGCAGCGGCTGGAGCGCCCGATAAAAACCGTCGACGCAGAGGTTGTGCCCCGCTCCGTGGGATGCCCTCCCTTCGACGCCGTACTGCCACCCTTTCTTCGTCCGGTAAACGATCGCCCTGGGCTGGCAGTTATCGATCGTTAAGGCGGCCCGTTGGGCGGCGAAGATTTGCTCAAAATCCAGTCCATCGGGCACAAAAATAGCGTTCCAATCGTGCAGGTAAACTAATTCCAGCGGACTCCACTGGACGTAATCACCGGGGATATCCGCCTCGCGGCAGACGCGGTTGGAGTCAATCGAGGCCTGATTCCAGTCCACGTGGAGGATGGCATTTTTCAGGGAAGCAGTGCCGGCTGCGGCCAGGGCTTCGCTGACGCGGCCCGGGGTCATGCCTCCTTCCCCTTCGACGATATGCACGCATGGCCCATCCTCATAGTAATCCATCGCGCCGAAGGCCAGCCCGAGGGACGATGCCACCCCTACACCCGATGCGCCAGTAGCAATTCGCAGGAAGGGGGTGGCCGGTGTTGGGTGGCCGTCGAGCGGTTTGGCCTTAAATTTTAGAAAGAGAGGAGTCTTGGTAATCGGGTTTCGGCGAAAGCCCAGGAGATCTTCCAGGCGGAGCTGATACCGCTCGTCCTGGGGCAGAAGTTCGGGCGCACCGATCCGCATCACCTCATTGCGCAGAGCCCACAGGGCGTAGAGGCCCAAGGCCTTATGGCCTGCCGCATAAGAAATGATATCTGCCTCTTTCCGGTCAGGGTTGGATACATCATAATCCATGGCGTTGAAAAGAATACCGGTGACAAAGCGCCCGGAAGATATCGACCCACCCGGGTGTCCGGAAGTAGGCACATAGTTATACAACAAGGCACACAAGGATCGATAGATCAGGTCAAAGGTCTCGAAATGCTTTATTTCCTCTGCCGGGAGCCGTTTCCCCTCTGTTTTTATCGCCTCGGTGATATCGATGTAGATCCCTCTCCTCGGTCCAAGTGTGAGTAGCATAGGATTCTCCTTTGCGGTAGTTTGTTCCAGCCTATCGGCCAATGGGTATCGCGGGGATTCCCTAACTCCGGGCTTCCTGGAATTGGGAAAGAATTATAAAGGAGTCCAGGCAAAAGCCTTTATTCCTTGGGGTCGGCCGCAGGCAATACTTCTTTCGCCCGGGCAATGTCCTTTTTGATTTGGGCAATCAGTTCCTCCGGACCACGGAAGAGGACTTCGTCGCGGAGACGTTCCACGAACTCTACCTGTAAGCGGTGGCCGTGGATCTCCTGGTGGAAGTTGAGGATATGCACTTCGATGGAGAATTTTTGATCCTGAAAGGTAGGATTCCAGCCCAGGTTAGCCACGCCCGCGTACCTCTTGCCTTCGTAGAGGGCGAGGACGGCGTAAATCCCAGGTTTGGGATAGAGCACCCCAGCCGGTCTTAAATTGGCGGTAGGGAATCCCAGCTTCTTGCTCCCCCGGCCATGGCCGTGGATGACCTGGCCAATGAGATGGTAGTTTCGGCCCAGCAGCTTTGCCGCCTCTCGCAGTTCTCCCTTCTGGATGAACTCCCGGACCCGGGTACTGGAGACCACCATTCCCTCTACCCGCACGGCCTCAACCACTTCCACATTGAACCCCAGCATCCTGCCGAATTCCTTCAGCAGGGCGATGTTACCTCTTCGGTTCTTGCCAAAAGTGTAGTCGTGCCCCACGAAAAGCTGGCGGATCTTAATCTGATCATAAAGAATTTTTTTTACGAAATCCTCGGGTGTTTGATCGGCGAATTCTTCGGAGAAATTCGCGCAGATGGTGATGTCCATACCCTGATCTTCAATCAGCCGGAGCTTCTCCTCCAAAGGAGTGATCAAAAGAGGCTTGAGTTTGGGAGCCAGTACTTCCGCGGGATGGGGCTCAAAGGTAAAGACGATGGATTCTCCCCCGATTTCCCTGGCTTTCTCCTTGACCAGCTGAAATATGCGCTGGTGGCCCAGATGCACACCGTCGAAATTCCCGATGGTCAGAACCGGATTTTTAAAAGATCGCTTGAAATCCTTGGCTTTCCGAATAACTTCCATGGTTCTCCTATATCATTGGATGAGGCTAAAATCAACCTGTCTGCGCTCCAGGTTGGCTGCCTCCACTCTTACCCGCACGCGATCCCCCAGACGTAAGGCCTTTTTCCTGCGCTCTCCAATTAGGGTGTGCTTCATTTCCAAAAACTGGTAATGGTCCTCCGGGAGCCGGGTCAGATGGACCAGCCCTTCGATGGCAAAATCCTCCAGCTCCACAAAAATTCCAAAGGGAAGAACGCCGGAAATATACCCGTTAAATTCCTGGCCGACTTTGTCCCTCATGAACTGAACTTTTTTGCGATCCACGATTTCCCGTTCAGCCTCCATGGCCACCCGTTCGCGCTGGGAAGAATGCTCAGCGATCTCTGGAAGCCTTCTCTGCCAGTGCTGGCGGCGCTTTTCTTCCCCTTTCCTGGACTGGAGGACCTCTTTTAGTATCCGATGCACAACCAGATCCGGATAGCGGCGGATGGGAGAGGTAAAGTGTAGGTAATGGGCAGCGGCCAGGGCGAAATGGCCCAGGCCTTTCTCCGAATAGCGGGCCTGCTTCATGCTGCGAAGAAGCAGATAATTTACAGACTTCTCTTCGGGTTTTCCCTGGACTTGATGCAGAAGTCGCTGGAAGATCCGGGGTTGAAGTTTCCCCTTCGCGGCGAAACGATACCCCAGGTGGCCGATAAATTCTTTGAACTCCTCCACTTTCTTCTGATCCGGTGGCTCGTGCACCCGGTGCAATGCCGGGCTGCCTTCTTGGGCGAGAAACCGAGCCACCGCTTCGTTGGTCGCGATCATGAATTCCTCGATGATCTGATGACCGATGTGCCGTTCGGCCCGGACAATCTCCTCAATCTGCCCCTGGACATCCAAGACAACTTCCGGCTCGGGCAAATCGAAGTCGATGGAGCCCCGCTCCATCCTTCTAACTCGGAGCGCTCCGCAGAGGTCAGCCATAAGCAAAAGGTCTTCATAAATGGATGGATGGCTGGCCATGAGCTGCCGGTTATGCTGCCGGATCATTTCCTTGACCATGGAGTAGGTAAGGCGACCCTGGCTATGGATCACGCTGGGGAAAAAATGGGCTTCGATCACCCGCCCCTGGCTGTCAAATTCCATGGCCGCGGTCATGCAGAGTCGGTCTTGGTCGGGGTTTAGACTGCAGACCCCATCGGAGAGACGGGGCGGCAACATGGGCAGGGCGCGCTCCGGGAAATAGACGCTCGTCCCACGCTGGAAAGCTTCCCGATCTAATCTTGATCCTTCCTTTACATAATAGCTGACGTCGGCGATGGAAACCCAGAGTTTCCAGCGCCCCTCGGCCTGGCGAGAAATCGCGATGGCGTCGTCAAAGTCGCGGGCAGTATCTCCGTCCACGGTGAAGAAGTTCAGGCCTCTCAGGTCTTTCCGGGCAGAAATTATTTCCCCCGCAATCCTTGAGGGAATTGCAGATGCTTCCTGGAGGACGGCTGGCGAAAAAGCATCCGGCAGGCCGTACTTGTGGATGATAATCTCGGAGTCGATGCGGGGGTCATTCGCATCCCCAAGCACCTGGAGAATTCTTCCTTCCGGGCCTTCCCGCTGGGTCGGGTACCGGGTGATCTCAGCCAGGACGATCTGGTTTGCCCTGGCTCCGCCCGCAGCTTTCTTGGGAATGCGGATGGCTTGAAGGAGCCGGGAGTCATCGGGGACGACCCAATCGTATTTCGCCCCCGCCTCATACCTCCCGACAATCCGGCGATGGGCCATCTCCAGGATTTCGAGAGCCCGGGAACCATGCCTACCGCCTCGCTCTCTCTTACTCAGATGAAGGGCCACCCGGTCGCGGTGCATCAGGTCGCGGACTTCCCGCTGGGGAAGAAAAATATCGGAGAGACGAGAGTCTTCGGGGATGAGGAAGCCGTATCCATTCGGGTGCGCCTGAACCCGACCTACGATTACCTTGGCCTGCGGGGGAAGGCTGTAATGCCTGCGGTCGAGTTTAATGATCTTGTGTTCTTCGATTAAATCTCGCAGAGTGCGCCGTAATTCCTTCCGCTGTTCGGAACCCACGTCGAGAGCCTCGGCGATCTCGCTCAGGGTGAGCGGCCGGTCCTTGTGGGCTTTGAAAAAATTCAGAATTTCCGGAGGAGAAAAAGAGGAAACCGAAATCTTTCTTTTGGATTTTTGGTCCAAGGCCTTAGGCTGGCTTCTCAATTATTTTACCAATCGAAAGAGGGATGAAAAGTCTTTCTTCTTGATTTTCAGCGCAATTCTTTCATCAGAAATTGTAGCCGGCTTTTCTATAATCCTCCATCGCTCGCTCTTTTAGACGAGCCTTCTCGGGTTTCTCACTCTCCTTGTCAGCCAGTTCGGCCGCGTGGCTGTACATTCCCTGCCGTTCATATTCGGCCACTTTCTTTTCCACCTCATCCTTCCCTTTGGCCAACCCAGGAAGGATCACCCGCGGGCGGGAAATTTTGCGCCGGATTTCCTTTCTGCATTCAGGGCAGGATGCAAGTGGTGGATCCGAGAGGCGTTGGATCACTTCAAAAATCGAGTTGCATTGCTTACATTTTCTTCCGGGAGAGGTGGCTTCATATTCATAGATGGGCATAGAAATCAACCCTCCTTTGGAAAAACTTAATCTCAATAACACCGCACTCCAACTTAATTTTTGGTGCAAACGGCCGATCGCGTGTTGGTTGGAAGAGAGAGGGGAACCATTTCCCGAATCGGGTCGTAGTGGCGACCCTGGGGCAAGAAAAGTTTCTCCTCCATCGCCCGCAACAAGGGGGGGAAGGTCTCCGGGTTTAAGGCCGATATGGAGATGGCGCCAAAGGCGCGACAGAGCTGATCGGCCGTCTCCGGATCCACTTTGTCCGCCTTGTTGAAGACCCTCAGCAAAGGCGTGCGCTGCAAATCCAGATCTTCCAAGATTTTTTCTACTGCGGCCATCTGCTCTTCACACCGCGGGTGGGCGATGTCGATGATGTGCAAAAGCAGGTCGGCATCCTTCAATTCAGACAAGGTGGCCTGAAAGGCATCCATTAAGTCTTTGGGGAGATCCCGGAGGAACCCGACCGTGTCTGTGATGATGATCTCTCTTTCCCGCGGGAATCGCAGGCGCCGGGTAGTCGGATCTAGAGTGGCGAAGAGTTTGTTCTCGACGTAAACCCGACTTTTGGTCAAGGCGTTGAGCAGGGTAGATTTGCCAACATTCGTGTATCCGATGATGGAAACCACGGGCAACCGATTGTTCTGGCGCCTGGCCCGCCGCACGCTCCGCCCGCGGTTTAAATTTTCCAGTTCCCGGCTCAACCGGTGGATGCGGTCGCGCACCTTCCGACGGTCGATCTCCAGTTTGGTTTCACCGGGTCCACGGCCCCCGATCCCCCCGGTCAACCGGGAAAGCCCGCTGTCTCTGGCCGTGAGTCGGGGCAGCAAATATTTCAACTGGGCCAGCTCGACTTTAATTTTTCCCTCCCGGCTATGCGCCCTTTGGGCAAAAATGTCCAGGATCAGTTGCGTGCGGTCGATGACTCGCAGCTCGGTGAGGTCGGCAATGGAGCGCATCTGGCTGGGGTTCAACTCCTGGTCGAAGATCAACAGGTCCGCGCCCCGCTGAAAGGCCCGGAAGGAGAGGTCCATCAGCTTTTCTCGACCCATGAGAAAACGGGGATGAAACTGATGGCGTCGCTGGCTGATCTTTTCCAAGATCAACACTCCTGCTGTGTCTGCCAAGTCGGCCAGCTCATTTAAAGAATCCTCAATGACCGACTTGGGGGCCGAGGAAGCATGGACCAAGATGGCCCGGTCTCGCGGGTCCCCCGCTTCCCGTCCTTTTTGGGTTCTGGCAAACTCATCTTCCAGGGCCTGGATCAACTGCCGGCAGTCCAGGTCTAAACGGGCCACTGGCAGGGATTCCCAGCAGTGCCAATTCTCACCCTTATCATTTAGGGGTACAAGATTCGCCATGGAGATATCTCCAGGCAGGCCGCGGTCCGAAACCTCGATGGCGGCCATCAGATCCAGGCGCAACATCGCCAAGTCTGTAAGATCATCATGGGTTAAGGATTCTCCCCGCAGGTGGGTATGGACGCACCGCAAACCCCGCAGGCGCGGCCCGCTTCCGATCCGGAAGTCGGAAAGATCGGGGATCCAGATTCCGAGGGGACTGCCTACAACCACGTATCGCACGTTGCCTCCGCGGTCCATTAAAACGCCTAGCTGTCTCTGGGTATCCCAGGATAATTCGGAAAGGGTTCGGGCAAGTTCAGGGGTAATCACCCGATGGGGGGGGACTCTCCGGTGATAGAGGGATAAGATTTTTTTCGTCTGGGAAGGCTTCAGCCCTAAAACATTCCCAAAGATTTTTTGGATTTTAAAAAACCTCCCTATGGATCAATCTAACCTTTGTGACCGAGATTGCTTGGTCATCGGGCTGCTGCGGGACTCCTCCCTCAGGTCTTCTTCTTGAAGAGAGCATCGAGTTTCATCCGGGCTTCTTCCCGGTCTCGTACCCTGCTTCCCGCAGCCCTGGATTCCTGAAAGGTAAAAAACTCGCAGAAATTATTTTTCTCCCCGTCCCCCACCCATTCCGCCGAAGGCTCCCGGCATTTATTCTGGGCGTATTCATCATAAAGTCTGCAATTTAAGCAGCAGTGAAGGTCACTGCGGCATTGGGGGCAGATTTCCTGGCGCCCAACGAACCCTCGATCCCCGATTTTTTCCCCGCAAGCATAACAAGCGAACATATTTCATTATACACCCGATTGCCGAGAAAAGCTAAGAGGGGCGAGCCAAGAGTTGAAATCGATCCTTTTTTACTCATTCTAAAGCCCTCATCGCTCAGCCCTCTTTACGCGGGTCGCCAGGTCGTTCCCTGGGGGCCATCTTCCAAGAGGATCCCCCTGGAAGCGGCCTGGGCGCGGATTTCATCCGCCCGGGCCCAATCTTTGGCTTTGCGGGCCGCTTCCCTCTTACCGATCCAGTCCTGGATTTCTTCTGCTTTCAAGCCCTTGGCCTGAAGAAACTTTTTCCTTTGATCGGCAAAATACGCCTCCGGCTCTTCTTGGAAGAGGCCCAATATTCTCCCGCTTTCCCACAACCGGATCCGCCCCTCGCTCAAGAGCCCCGCCGCTGCGGGGTCTTTGCGGAAGCCTTTATCGGCCACCGCGCGGTTCAGAGTGCGGGTCAGCTCATGAAGGTATCCTAAGGCTAGAGCCGTGTTGAAATCATCCTCCATGGCTTCCAAAAATTTTCCCTTTACCGTGGAGATCTTCTCGTAAACTTCCCGGCCGATCCCTTTTGGCTCCTTGGGGGTCGGAGGAAGGGTTCCATTCCTTCCGGCCAAAAATTCTTCGATTCCCAAGAGGGCGGCATAAAAACGGTCGAGGTTGGCCCTGGCCTCAGCCATGTTCTGAATGGAGAAATCCACTGGACTGCGGTAATGGTTGGAAAGAAGAAAGAGGCGAAGGGCCTCCGGATGATGGTCTTTGAGTAAATCGCGGATGGCCAGAATGTTGCCCAGGGACTTGGACATTTTTTCCTGGCCCATGTTCACGAACCCATTGTGCACCCAGAAGCGCACGAAAGGCTTGCCTGTGGCGGCTTCCGATTGGGCGATTTCGTTCTCGTGATGGGGAAAGATCAGGTCCTTGCCCCCGCCATGGATGTCGAAGCTCTCTCCCAGAAAACGTTGGCTCATGGCCGAGCATTCGATGTGCCACCCCGGACGGCCTTTGCCCCAGGGGCTATCCCATTCAGGTTCTCCCGGCTTGCTTGATTTCCACAGAGCAAAGTCCAAGGGGCTATTTTTTCGCTCATCCACCTCCACCCGGGCTCCGGCTCGCATCTCCTCAAGGTCGCGTCCAGAGAGCTTCCCGTAAGCGGGAAATTTTCCCACGGAAAAATAAACATCCCCATCCACGGAATAAGCGAAGCCTTTATCCATCAATTTCTGGACGAGGCCGATAATCTCAGGAATGTTTTCCGTGGCCCGGGGCTCATGGTTCGGACGCTCCACGCCCAGAGCCTGCATATCCTCCTCGTACTCCCGGATGTACCTCTCAGCGATTTCCTGGCTCGACACGCCCTCCTGTTTGGCCCGGCGGATGATCTTGTCGTCCACGTCGGTGAAATTGCGGACGTAAGTAACTTGATAGCCCAAGTGGTGGAGAAAGCGGAAGATGACGTCGAAGACCACGGCCGCCCGGGCATGCCCGACATGGCAACGGTCGTAGACGGTCACCCCGCAGACGTACATCGAAACCTTACCCTCTCGCAGCGGGGTAAACTCTTCTTTTTTCTGCGTCAGGGAATTATAGATTTTCAGGGGCATAGGGTTACCAGAATTTCCTTTTTTACAAGGGGTTGCGATTCTCTAAGGATTTGCTCAAGGTAATCGCATCGATGTACTGCAGGTCCCCGCCCATGGGCACTCCCCGCGCGATACGCGTCACCCGGATGGACAAAGGCTTGATGATCTGGGAAAGATACTGGGCCGTGGCTTCCCCTTCCACTGAAGGATTGGTGGCCACAATGACTTCCTTCACTTTTCCCCCTTGCAAACGCGAGAGCAGCTCACTGACCCGCAGGTCCTTGGGGCCCACCCCTTCCAACGGAGAAAGGACGCCGTGAAGCACGTGATAGAGGCCCCGAAAGCTCCCGCTCTTTTCCAAAGCCATCAAGTCTTCCGGCCCACTGACCACGCAGATGACCTCGCCGTTTCTCCTCGGGTCCTGACAGATTCGGCAGGGATCCTGCTCCGTGAGGTTGAAGCACTGGGAGCAGAGCCGGATCTTCTCTTTGACCTCCAGGATTGCCCGCGCCAGGCTCTCCCCGTCCTCCTTGGATGCTCGCAGGATGTGCATGGCCAGTCTGAAAGCGGTCTTCTCCCCCACCCCGGGAAGTTTGGTCAGTTCCTGGATTAGCCTGGATATGGGCTGGGCATGCTCCATGGCCACCGCTCGATCACGGCAAACCCGGGATATTAATCCCGCCGGTGAGTTTCTTCATCTCCTCGGAAACCATCTCCTGGGCCTTTTTCAGGGCCGCGTTGACTGCGGCCACGATCAAGTCCTGGAGCATCTCCACATCTTCAGGGTTGACGACCTCTTTCTCCACCTTGATAGATACCAGCTCCTGCCTGCCGTTGGCCACGGCCGTGACCATGCCTCCGCCGGCCGAAGCCTCAGCCGTGCGGGTGGCCATCTCCTCTTGAACTTTGAGCATCTTGGCCTGCAGTTGCTGGGCCTGCCGCACCAGATTTCCGAATCCTTTGGTCATCACTCTCTCCTCATAAATTCTTGATTTCTACCACCCGCCCTCCGAAAATGTTGAGCGCCTCCCGCACGAGCGGATGGTTTAAAGCTTCCTCTTCCTTTCCCCGCTTGGAATTCTTTCCTTGATCCTGTCCTTCTTCATGGACGGAATTGCCGCGGTCCACGGAAATGGGGTTCAGGCCTGAAACGGTAACCCGCATGGGTTTTTTAAAAAATTCCGAGCAAAGGGTTCCCAAAAGAGAACGGTTGTCTGCCTCCTGCATGCGTTCTAGGTAGAAGGATTTTTCTGGGTAGCCGATTTCCAGCGAGTTTTCATCCAGAGCCAGCGGGCATCCGTGCTCTAAGATGGAAGCGAAAGGCGGTTTTTTCTTCTTCGCAAAGTTGACGAACTCCTTCCATGTGCCTTTCAACTCCTCTGGCAATTCCCCTGGGATTCTTTCGGGCATTTTCTCTACCGTTCCGCCTGTTGGCCCTTCCCCCTCCTCTGCACCCAGCGATTCTTGCTCCTCCTCTTCGGCCTTTGGTGGGCAGATGGATGGGACCCCGGGCTGAATCATCGGCGGCGGGGCGGGCTGCAATGGAGCGGAAGGGAGAGAGAGGCCCCCTCCAGCGCTCAGCCGATCTTCCATAGCCCGGAGCCTCTCCAGGACTTCTTCCACTGAGAGAATGGGCCTCCTCCGGGCCAATCTGGTCAAGGTCATCTCCAGAACCAGCCGGGGGAAGGTTGACCTGGCGGCTTCATCATGGGCTGTCATCAAAGATCGGAACAAGCTGTGGATTTCTTCCAGAGAAAGCTTCTCCGTCTGAAGAGCGAGATCGCGGACCTCCTCCTCGGGCAGATCAATCAATCTGGCAGACTCGGCGCTGACTCGCGGGAAGACCTTGAGAACCAGAAGGTCGCGCCCGAGTCTGGCCAGTTCTTGGCAGAACTCTTTGAGGTCATAACCAAAGTTATGGACCTCCTCGACGATTTGCAGAAGCCGGGCTTTGTCTCCATCGGCTAAGGCTTGGACGGCCTCATGGAGGATTTTACGGTCGATGACCCCCAGAACTTCGATGACTTTTTCATCGGACACCTTCTGCCCGCAGAAAGAAACGACCTGATCCAACAGGCCTTGTCCATCTCGCATCGACCCTTCGGCTGCCCGGGCGATGAGATGTAAGCTCTGTTCGCTAATCTCTATTCCTTCTTGAGTGGCGATCTTCCTCAACTGCTCTAAGATGAAAGCCAGAGGGATGCGCTTGAAATTATACCTCTGACACCGGGAGAGGATGGTGAGAGGAATCTTGCGGGGCTCGGTGGTGGCGAAAATGAATACAACATGGGGCGGAGGTTCCTCCAGGGTTTTGAGGAGGGCGTTGAAGGCTTCGGTGGTGAGCATGTGAACTTCATCGATGATGTAGACTTTGTATTTATTCTTGGAAGGAAGGTACTTGACGTTCTCCCGCAACTCGCGGATTTCGTTGATCCCCCGGTTCGAGGCCCCATCAATCTCCAGCACGTCTACCGAGATGCCTTCGCGGATCTCCTTGCAGAAGGAACAATGATCGCAGGGACGGGCAGTGGGTCCCTCCTGGCAATTGAGGGCTTTGGCCAAGATGCGGGCCACCGAGGTTTTGCCCACGCCCCGTGGACCGGCAAACAGATAGGCGTGGGCCACTCGCTGGGTGGCGACAGCATTCTGCAGCGCCTGGGTAATGGGCCGCTGCCCGACGACTTCCTCAAAAATCTGGGGCCGCCATTTTCTGGCCAGGACTAAATAGGACATATCACAGATCTCGCCTCGGGGTCGATGCTTTTAACCCATCAAGCTATTGAATTTTCCAGCATAGCGGAGAGGGCAAAGCCCATAGCGTAATTTTCATTGGCGTTTCTCTTTGCGCTATGCTCTATGCGCTCTGCCAATTTTGGGGGTGATAGCCAGGCTCCCCCGCGGCACACGGAGGGCGTTACGGCCGCTGCTTCCTTCCGGACCTGACGGGGTTGGTAACTTTCCGTTGCGCAGGACCCGGCTATCATAAATTTTATCGGGACGCAGATTTACGCAGATACACGCGGAAAAGGCATAAAGAGCCCAAAACAGAAGTCAAATAAATCTTCTTTGCCGTTCCTTCCGTCTCGACTGCTTTTGTGATTTTCCCATTCTGAAAATCGGCATTTATCTGTGTCCCAAAAGAAAAATCTCTATTCCTTATGGAAATTTTGTGGCGCCCTGAACTACGTAGAGTTCAGGGCTGCCATGAACCTTACATGGTTCATGGCGGAGAGAGTGGGATTCGAACCCACGGTCCCGCTTTTGGCGGGACACACGATTTCCAGTCGTGCCCCTTCAGCCAACTCGGGCATCTCTCCGACATCCCGCTAAGGGGGGATACGTTCTATTTTCTTTAGGACGCAGATTTGCGCAGATACACACGGAAAAGGCCTAAAGAGACCAAAACAGAGGTCAAATAAATCTTTTTTGCTTTTTCTTTCGTTTCGAATTCTTTTGTGATTTTCCCATCCTGAATATCCGCTTTTATCTGCGTCCAAAATATATTTCTTGGCAAATTTTCTGGCTGCCATGAACCTTACATGGTTCATGGCGGAGAGGGTGGGATTCGAACCCACGTGAGGGCTTTTGGCCCCCAAGTCGATTTCGAGTCGACCCCGTTGCGACCACTTCGGTACCTCTCCGAAAAAACTCCCCTTGCCACAGAGTTCACAGAGGCCCCAGAGAAAATCGAAATCTTAAAAATTTCTTTCTTTATTCCTATTCTCTGTGGTCTCTGTGCCCTCGGTGGTAAATATTTTTTAGCGTCTTTCCTGGAAGAACTGGCGGAGGATCTCTCGGCATTCATCAAGGAGAACGCCGGGGGTCACCTCTACACGATGGTTCAAGCGTTCATCCTCTAATAAAAGATAAAGCGATCGCACTCCGCCACCCTTGGGATCCGTTGCGCCATAAACTAAGCGCCTGACCCGTGCTTGAAGGAGTGCCCCCGCACACATGGCACAAGGTTCGATGGTGACGTAAAGGGTGCTGTCCGGGAGCCGATAGTTTCCAACCTTGGCAGCCCCTTCCCGGAGAGCCAAGATTTCGGCGTGAGCCGTAGGATCGGACAGCGCGATCGGCCGGTTGCCACCCCGGGCGATAACCTGGCCACCGGAAACTAAAACCGCCCCCACGGGGACCTCTCCTTCCTCCCCAGCTCTCCTTGCTTCCTCAAGGGCCATGCTCATGAACTGCTCGTCTTCGCTGTATGCGGATCGAAGATTGATGACCAAATCTCCGTCTCTCGACGATCGCTCCTGGCAGGAAAAGTTCCCAAGTCTCAAAGGAACGGTTTGGCGGAAACTCTCGATCTCTGGGAAAAAATTCATTTTCTTTATATCACTTTCCTGCATTTTGTCAAGGAAGAAAGGATGCTGGACTGGGAAAGCTTCCTTGCTTTGCAGCGCCTTTTCTGTTAATTTGGAAAAAATCCCAAATCATCATGATTTCCTCTATTCCAGAATTTGCCATCATCGCCGACGACCTTACCGGATCGTTGGATACGGGCTTGCAGTTCCGCAAAAAAGGATTGGCCACCTTTGTTCCTTTGAATTTGGCCCGTCCTTGGCCCAAAGCCCAGGCTCTAGTTTTGAATACAGATAGCCGAAACCTTCCGGAAAGCTTGGCCTACAGAAGGGTCTATAAGGCCTGCCGAAGTCTAAAAGCCAGGGCCCTTTATAAGAAGATCGATTCGACCATGCGGGGGAATGTAGGGATGGAGGCATTGGCGATTCTCGATGCTCAAAAAATCCCCAAGGCCATCATCGTCCCGACCATCCCGAGTCAGGGGCGCACCGTGGAAAGAGGGATCCTCCGGGTGCACGGAGTCCCTTTGCTCCGAACTTCCTACGCCAGGGACCCCTTCCATCCTCTCGGGACTTCCAGGATCGCGGATTTGCTCCGGAAGGAAACGGGACAACCCGTGGATCACCTGGCTCTTCGGGAAGTAAGAAAGAACCCGGCCTATTTGGCTGAAAAAATCGAGAAAAGCCCGGCGCGCATCCTGGTTGCCGATGCGGTCTTACAATCGGATTTGAAATCTATCGCCTTGGCCTGGAAACTTCTCTCCGGACGGGTATTGGCCTGCGGCTCGGTCGGGTTGGCTGACGAGTTGAGTTTTCCAGCTAAATTGCAGAGGAAAAGGAAGAGCCGAATTTTTCGTGGGCCCCTTTTGATCATCTCCGCCAGCCGGAACCCCAGGACGGCAGAGCAAATTGAGGAGGTCCGGAAACACCTCCCCTTCCCTTTGCTTGAACCCGACCTTTTTCGCTTAACCAACCCACGAGGGGCAGGAATGGAGACCGGGGCCCTAACCACCGGCCTTCGGGAAATTGTGTCCCAAGGCCCCGGCGCCATTCTCACCACTACCTTCCAAAAGCATCTTTTGGGAAAAGAACGAATCATCCCTGAAGCTCTGGGGAGAGTCACCGCTCGACTTCTGCGCCAGAAACGTCTCGGAGGATTAGTCCTTACGGGAGGCGATCTGGCCATGGGGGTCTGCAGACAGCTTTCCGCGTCAGCCCTACGCATCGAAGAAGAAGTCCTGCCGGGGATCCCTTGCAGCACTTTGACCGATGGCCCTTTTCAAGGACTCCGCCTCGTTACCAAAGCCGGAGGGTTCGGTGAAAAGGATGCTCTATGGCGAATCACTCAATTCTTGCGAGGAGAACATGAAAAGAAAAAAACCTAAAATCCCCATCGCCATCACCATGGGCGATGCGGCGGGCATCGGACCCGAGATTATTGTCAAGGCTCTGGAAAGGAAAGAATTGCATCGCCAGATTCTCCCCGTGGTTGTCGGAGACGCCCGGACGATGGAACAGGCGCTATCCATCGCCAAGAGCCGACTAAAGATTCTGGCCATCTCTGACCTCGGTCAGGCCCGAGATGACCCGGAAACCGTCAATGTGTTGGATCTGAAAAACATCGACCTTCAGGAGCTCAAACACGGCCGGGTTGATCCCATGCCCGGGAAAGCAGCGGTAGAGTACATCCAGAAAGCTGTGTCCTTGGCCCTGGAAGGCCGTATCGCTGCCATCGTCACCGGGCCCATTCACAAGGAAGCGATCAACCGAGCCGGGTTCCATTACTCAGGGCACACAGAGCTATTGGCCGATCTTACCGGAACCAAAGAATATGCCATGCTCCTGGTCCATGGTCCCTTCCGGGTCTCTCATGTCACCACCCACACTTCGCTGCGCCGGGCCTGCGAATTAATCAAGAAAGATCGGGTGCTCACGGTTATCCGCCTCACCCAGGATCTCCTGAAACAATTGGGCATCGAGAATCCAAAGATTGGCGTCGCCGGCCTGAACCCGCACTCCGGAGAAGGCGGCCTTTTCGGGGATGAAGAGCAAAAAGAGATTGGCCCGGCGGTCGCGGAAGCCAGGAAAAAGGGATGGGACGTCGAGGGCCCTGTCCCCCCCGATACGGTTTTCACCAAGTTGAAAGGAAAGTCATACGATGCCGTGGTGGCGATGTATCATGACCAGGGACACATCGCCGTGAAGCTCGTGGGGTTCTCCCTGAAGGCCGGCGGATCCGAGTGGACGAAGATGAGTGGAGTGAACGTGACCCTGGGTTTGCCCATCCTCCGCACTTCCGTGGACCATGGGGTTGCCTTCGGAAAAGCTGGCCAGGGCCGGGCAAATCCCCAGTCCATGGTCGATGCGATCAAGCTGGCGATCCAGTTAGCCTCGAAGAGCCACCGGCAGGCTCGTTGAACCCTCGTTGACTGATCTATGCCCTTTTCCACCGCAGAGGGCATCGCTCCGCTCGGCGCTTAGCGCCGAGCGTTTTTATTTCTTGCATTTTCAACTTTGCCTTCTCTCCGCGTTTTGCGGGTCCTCTGGAGTAAAAAGAAAATGGCTTTTGGCAAAATGAAGAACAGGAGTCTGAAATTACTCTTGTGGCGGTTTTAGAAACATGCTTAAATTATTTTCCACATCAGGAATCAGGGTTGCCTTTTTTTCATTCGACCTGTTGAACAGGATGTCACCGGGGTAACGGGCGCACTGAAGGAGTGATGAAAATGGCCAAAGTCGTCATGGAAAATCTCAGCAAGTATTTTAGCGAAGTGGTGGCGGTAAAGAACCTAGACCTGGAGATCCCCGATAAGGAGTTTGTCGTCCTGGTGGGTCCCAGCGGCTGTGGCAAGACGACGACCTTGCGCATGGTGGCCGGCCTGGAAGACATCACCGCTGGAAACATCTATATCGACAATAAGCTGGTTAACCATCTGCCCCCCAAAGACCGGGACATCGCCATGGTTTTCCAGAACTATGCCCTTTACCCACACATGACGGTCTATCAGAACATGGCCTTCGGCCTTACCTTGCGCAAGTTTCCCAAGGATGAAATCCATCAGCGGGTCAAAGAGGCTGCCGAGATCCTGAACATCGGCGAGCTTTTGGAACGCAAACCCAAAGCCCTTTCTGGCGGACAGCGGCAGCGGGTGGCCGTGGGCCGGGCGATCGTGCGCAAGCCCAAAGTCTTCCTCTTCGACGAGCCGCTCTCCAATTTGGACGCAAAACTACGCGTGCAGATGCGCGTGGAACTCAAAAAACTCCATGACCGCTTACAGACCACAATTATCTATGTCACTCATGACCAGGTGGAAGCCATGACGATGGGTGACCGCATCGTGGTTATGAAGGATGGGCTGAAGCAGCAAGTGGGGGCTCCCTTAGAGCTCTACTTCCATCCGGCGAACCAATTCGTCGCCGGCTTCATCGGCAGTCCGGCCATGAACTTTGTGGAGGCAGAGCTGGTCTCAGAACCGGGAGGGCTTTTCCTGCAAGCTTCGGGGTTCAAGTTGAAAATTCCCGAGGAAAAGGCCGCAAGACTCCAAGGCTACAGGGAGAAGCGCTTAATCTTCGGCATTCGGCCAGAGGATTTGCCAGAAGCGCCCTGCTCCGTTCCTTTGGAGACATTTGAAGTCTTGGTGGAGGTGATGGAGCCCTTGGGAAGTGAAGTATACTTGGACGTGAAGGTCGGGGAGGATACGCTGATTGCCCGGGCTGGCCCAAACACTCAGGCCAAGCCCCATACGAAACTGTGCCTCAAACCCTCGATGGAAAACATGCATCTATTCGACGTCCGGGAGGAGCGAGCGCTCCTCTGAGAAGCGAAAGAAACAGGAGAGATTCTTACCACAGCGGAATTCACCAGGAAGGTCTGGCCCTCTGTAATTGTGCTAATCATTGCGCCTTTCCTGGTCCCATACCTATCTCAGTATTTATGTCATCGCTTTGCTGGCAGGGCTCCTGCTGATTACTCTGTTTGCTCCGCGGGTCACCTGGATTCCGTTTACCCTGCTGAGAAGATAAGAACAACCCAAGGGGCGACTTCTTGATGGCAAAAATTGAGTGATTTAAACTGGGATAAAATGATAAACTGGATTAAAACATCAGACCTCAATTTTTATTGAATAGAATTGATGAAAACGTACAGCGGAGGTATTCATGGCGAATGTAAGAGAAATGGGTTATGTAGGAAAGATCTTGAGAGTGGACCTTTCCAAGAAAAAAACATGGGAAGAGGATTTGGATGAAGAGACGGCGAAGAAGTGGGTTGGCGGCGTGGGGCTGGGAGCCAAGATTCTCTACGATGAGGTCCCTCCGGGAGTCGCCTGGTCAGATCCGCAAAACCGACTCATATGGGCTACCGGTCCTTTAGCAGGAAGCGGGGTTTCCGGAGCCGCCACATTTACCGTGGTGACCAAAGGGCCCATGACCAACTCGGCCGGGGCTTCCCAAGCCAATGGCTTCTTGGGGGCTTACCTTAAATTTTCTGGTTATGATGGCTTTGTCGTCGAAGGGTCGGCGGCGAATCTGGTCTATCTTTGCATCAAGGATGGAAAAGCGGAGATTCGCGATGCCCGCCATCTGGCTGGAAAGGACGTCTGGGAAGTAGAGGATCTATTGCGGAAGGAGTTGGGGGTAAAAGAGCATGATGTAAGTATTTATGGCATTGGCCCGGCGGGAGAGAACAAAGTTTATTATGCCACCATCGTGGGAGATCGGGGTCATGTTGCGGCCCATAATGGAATGGGGGCCGTGATGGGAGCAAAGAACCTGAAAGCCGTTGTGGCTTACAATGGGAAAAGAAATTTTGAGATTCATGACTCCCAGGCCTTACGGGAAAAAAACAATGAATTGTTTGAGTTCGCCAAAACCTTTGGAACGATCTACCAGTGGGGATCTGGCGGAGGTCTTTCCACCCTCTACGCAATGGGTGCCTTACCGATAAAAAATTACACCACGAATATCTATCCCGAGCATGAGAAAATGAACGGGCAGTATCTGAGGACCCATTTTAAGATTCGCCCAACACCCTGTTATCAGTGCCGGATCGCTCATGTCAAAGAAGTGACCGTGACCGAGGGGCCTTATACGGGGTTTGTGGGGGAAGAGCCGGAATATGAACTTTTGGCCGCTTGGGGGCCGCAGATCGGAAATACAGATCTCGGGGCCGTGGTCATGTTGACGAGAGAAGTAGATAAGCTGGGGATGGATTGCAACGAGGGGTCCTGGAATGTCGGCTGGGCCATGGAATGTTTTG
>Ga0187886_1001144_pt1 | contig 25775 bp, 18 predicted proteins | sample June2016WEW_20_1_FD_133001 | JGI IMG/M metagenome (GOLD analysis project Ga0187886, IMG submission 133001) | Peatland microbial communities from SPRUCE experiment site at the Marcell Experimental Forest, Minnesota, USA - June2016WEW_20_150 | ecosystem: Environmental > Terrestrial > Soil >... | reverse complement strand
GTTGCCGCGATTGAAAAACAATTTGGCGCCGGCTCGATCATGCGCCTCGGCGATGAGACGGCCCGCGTCGATATCCCCGTGATTTCGACGGGCGCGCTGTCGCTCGACCTGGCGCTCGGGGTGGGCGGCGTGCCGCGGGGACGCGTGGTGGAGATTTTTGGTCCCGAAAGCAGCGGCAAGACGACATTGTGTTTGAGCATCATCGCGAACGCGCAGCGCGCCGGCGGCTTGGCGGCGTTCGTGGATGCCGAGCATGCGGTCGATCCGTCCTACGCCAAACGCATCGGAGTGAATCTTGACGATCTCCTGATCAGCCAACCCGACAGCGGCGAGGAAGCGTTGACGATCACTGAGACGCTGATCCGCAGCAACGCCGTGGACGTGATCGTCGTGGACTCGGTGGCGGCGCTGGTGCCGCGCGCGGAACTGGAAGGTCAGATGGGCGATGCGACCGTCGGCGCGCAGGCCCGGTTGATGAGCCAGGCAATGCGCAAGCTCACCGCCGCGATTCACAGGTCGAAGACCTGCTGCATTTTTACCAATCAGATCCGCGAAAAGATCGGCGTCATGTTCGGCAATCCCGAGACGACGCCCGGCGGACGCGCGCTGAAGTTTTACACCAGCGTGCGCCTCGACATGCGGCGCATTAACATCATCAAGGACAGCATGGGCAAGGTGATCGGCAGCCACATCCGCGCCAAGGTGGTGAAGAACAAAGTCGCTCCGCCGTTCACCGAGGCGGAGTTCGACATCATGTACGACCGCGGCATTTCGCAGGAAGGCTCGGTCATTGATGTGGCGACAGATCTCGGCGTGCTGGAGCGGAAAGGCTCGTGGCTGGCGTTCGCGGGCCAACAGATCGGCCAGGGCCGCGAAGCCGCCAAGGATTTTATGCGCGAGAACCCGAAAACGCTCGACCAGGTCATCGCGGCGGTCAGGGTGAAAGTTGCAGCGGGGGCGCTCGTAGGCAAGCGGATCGGCGGCACGGCCGAGTGACGTAACGCATAACCCTCACCCTGACCCTCTCCCTTACAAAGGGAGAGGGAAGAATCTCCTCGCCCCGTTTGCGGGGAGAGGATTAAGGTGAGGGGCATTGAATTGAAGCGACCTTATGATGACCTCATCCGAGATTCGCCAGAGCTTCCTCGATTTCTTCCGCGAGAAACAGCACACCATCGTGCCGTCGTCGTCGCTGCTGCCCGACGCGCCGAACCTGCTGTTCACCAACGCGGGCATGAACCAGTTCGTGCCGATCTTCCTTGGCCAGAGCAAACCGCAGTGGAACCCGGCGCGCGCGGTCGACACGCAGAAGTGCATCCGCGCCGGCGGCAAACACAACGACCTCGAAGACGTCGGCCTCGACACCTATCATCACACGTTCTTCGAGATGCTTGGCAACTGGAGTTTCGGCGACCCCGACGCAGACGACGGCATCGGGGCAGGCTACTTCAAGAAGGAAGCAATTGATTGGGCGTGGGAACTTCTCGTCAATGTGTGGAAGTTTCCGAAGGAGCGGCTCTATGCCACGTACTTCGGAGGGGACGACAAAACGCCTGAAGACAAAGAAGCCAAAGAACATTGGCTGCGTTATCTGCCCGCCGACCATCTCCTTCCGGGCGACCGCAAAGACAATTTCTGGATGATGGGCGACACCGGTCCGTGCGGTCCGTGCAGCGAGATTCACGTTGATCTCACCCCAGCGGGCGACACGCAGGGCAAACTTGTCAACGCTGGGACACCGCAGTGCATTGAAATCTGGAACCTCGTGTTCATCCAATTCAACGCACAGATCACAAAGAGCATGCGATTGGACTTTGTTCAAGAGGGTCTGGTTTCTGTGTTTCCTACTGAATGGAAATATGACCCGCTTCCCGCTCGACACGTGGACACTGGAATGGGCTTCGAGCGCGTGTGCGGCATCATCCAGTGCACAAAGAATTTCACGGACTTTAGCGGCGTCATTTCGAACTACGAGTCCGATGTTTTTACCCCGATCTTCCGCGAACTTGGGAAGCTCTCAGGTAAGCGCTACAGTTCAACCTTGCCGACTGGTCGCAACGAACGAGGCGAAGTTATTGCGGCAAACAAGGAGGAAGAAGTTGATTTGGCATTTCGTGTTATCGCTGATCACATCCGTTGCCTCAGCTTCGCCATTGCTGATGGTATCGACCCATCAAGGGGAGATCGTGGTCACGTCCTGCGCGGCATCCTGCGCCGCGGGGTGCGTTATGGTCGCAACCTCGGCTTTCACGAGCCGTTCTTCTACAAGCTCGTTGACGTACTCGCTGATACAATGGGCGACGCGTTCCCTGAAATTCGCAAAAAACAGGGGCGCATCAAGGAAACTCTTTGCCTTGAAGAAGAGTTGTTTGACAAAACGCTCGACGCGGGAATTCTGATTTTTGAATCAGCAGTTCGGACCAGTGCTGAAGCCACATCAAACGCGACAGAGATTCGCACGCTCACAGCCGAGCTGAAAGATCAGGCCAAGAGCTTTGTTGAAGGTGGTGGAAGCATACGTAGCTTTTTGCAGGAAAATGCGAGCACAATTGCTAAACTCAAACAACTCGCAAACGCGATTTCTTCACCGGAATGCTTGAGGTTTCTAGGAAACGCGGGAAACATTGTCCGGAGTTTCGTCAACCAGCTCTCGACAAATGCGGAAGAGAAGCCTTTTGGCAACCTCACTCAGGTTGATGACACAATGCAAGCCCTCGACCTGATTCTATCCTCGGCGGGAGAAGAGGAACTGCATCCTGGTGCCTTCCCCGGCAAAGCAGCGTTTCTTCTGCATGATACCTACGGTTTCCCGCTCGACCTCACACAACTCATGGCTCGTGAGCGCGGTTTGACGGTTGACATTTCAGAATTCGCAAAACTTATGGAGGAGCAGCGGCGCCGGGCGCGGGCTGATTACCAAAGCAAGAAGATCGCAATTACCACAGCAGGTGAATCGTTGATGGCCGAGCCTACCGAGTTTGTCGGCTACGAAACACTGGAGGCTGAAAGCGAAGTGATTTCAGTCCACCCAAGCTTGAGCATAGAACCTCCTCAAGGAGTGTGGGAAGGCGGTAAATGGATAGGCGAGATTGTTGTTCGCAAGACACCCTTTTATCCTGAGATGGGTGGCCAAGTTGGCGACACTGGGATGATTGTTGTTTTGGACGACAGAAATGCGGAGGCAGGGAGATTTGAAGTTGAGGACACTCAGAAGAGTGGACCCGCCATTGTGCATGCCGCTGATCTCAAGAGCGGTCGCAACCCGAAGGTTGGCGAACGAGTGCGCCTTACAGTCGACGCGTCGCGGCGTGGCAACATTCAGCGGCATCACACGGCGACGCATTTGTTCCACTGGGCGCTGCAGGAGGTGGTGAACCGTGACGCGCGGCAGCGCGGGTCGCTCGTGGCACCCGACCGCATGCGATTCGATTTCAATCATCCCGAGCGGCTGACGGAGCAGCAGATTGCCGACATCGAGCGGCTGGTCAACGAGCGTATCCGGGAGAACGCGCCCGTGTCTTGGACCAAGGTGCCGTACGCCGAGATCAAGAACCACCCGCAGATCCGCCAGTTCTTTGGCGAGAAGTACGGCGACATCGTGCGCGTGCTGCAAGTGGGCGGTCATCCGGGCAAGCTGGATGGTTTTTCGATGGAATTGTGCGGCGGGACGCACGTACGGAACACGGGCGACATCGGGCTGTTCAAGATCGCGAGGGAATCCGCCATCGCCGCCGGTATCCGTCGTGTCGAGGCGGTGGTCGGTGAGTTTGCCTTGGAGTACATCGAGAAAACCAAATCGCAAGAGCGGGCCGAGGCGGAGAAGGCGAAGGCGCGGGAACGCCAGAAGGAAGAAGAGCGAAGAGCGAAGAGCGAAGGCCAAAAGCGGGCGGCGGAACTGGTGGAACAGGTTCTCGCCAAGACGCAAAGACGCGAAGGAGTCAGCCTCGTAGTGGACGAGATCAAGGAAGCGAATGCGGAGTTGTTGCGGGCGGTCGTGGACGTGCTCAAGTCGAAGCTCCAGAGCGGTGTGGTCGTCCTCGGCGGCGTCAGCAACGGCAAAGTCTCGTTGATTTGTTATGTCACGCCCGACCTCGTGAAACAGGGCAAGCACGCCGGCAAAATCGTCGGCGAACTGGCCAAACTCTGCGGCGGCGGCGGTGGCGGTCGGCCCGATCTGGCGCAGGCGGGCGGGAAGCAGCCTGAAAAGTTGGCCGAAGCGCTCGCGGCGGTGGCGCGCGTGATTTCCTTGTAGCCGCACCCTTCATGGGTGCGCCGAACGCAGGCTAAAGCCTGCGGCTACACCAGCTTCGAGATGCTTGCTCTGGCGCATGCTGCGCCGTATCATCCGTCCCATGCTCGACATCAAACTGATTCGTGAGAAACCGGATTTCGTTCGTCAACGGCTCGCTGCGCGCGGGCGAGGCGATGAGGCACGTCTCGACGAGATTCTTAGCGTTGACGGCCAGATTCGCGACTGGAAAAGCAAGGGCGACAACTTGAAAGCCGAGCGTAACCGTCTGAGCAAAGAGATCGGCTTGCTCAAAGCTAAAGGTCAGAAGACCGAGGCTCCCATGGCCTGTGTGAGAAAAGTAAACGAGGATATATCGGAAGCAGATGCTCACGTAATGGCAGGGGAAGAAATCTTGAAGAGATTCCTTTTGGAAACTCCGAACCTGCCTCATGAATCGATTCCCATCGGCAAGGATGCGGCGGACAATCCCGAAGTGCGCCGCTGGGGTGAACCCCCCAAGTTTTCGTTTCAGCCGAAACCACATTGGGAAATCGGTGAGAAGCTGGGCATCTTGGATTTCCCGCGGGCGACGAAGATTTCCGGCAGCGGATTCATCCTCTACAAGGGTGCCGGCGCGCGCTTGGAACGGGGGCTGATCAATTTTCTGCTCGATCTGCACACGCGCGAGCACGGCTATACGGAAGTTTTCCCGCCGTTTCTCATCAATCGCAATGCAATGATCGGCACGGGGCAATTGCCGAAATTCGAGGAAGACATGTACCGGCTGCGCGACGACGAGTTGTATCTTGCGCCGACTGCCGAGGTGCCGGTCGCAAACATTCATCGTGAGGAGATTCTGCGCGAGGACCAGTTGCCGATTTACTACTGCGCGTACACGCCATGCTTCCGCCGCGAAGCTGGCGCGGCCGGCAAGGAGACGCGTGGGATGATTCGCGTGCACCAGTTTGACAAGGTCGAATTGATCAAGTTTACGAAACCCGAAACCAGCTACGACGAATTGGAGAAGTTGGTCGCGAATGCCGAGCGCGTACTACAAACGCTCGGGCTGCACTACCGTGTAGTGTTGCTCTGCACAGGCGATGTGGGGTTCGCCAGCGCGAAGACGTACGACATCGAAGTTTGGGTGCCGGGGTCCCGCCCCAGCGGGACGTACCTTGAAGTGTCGAGCTGCTCCAACTGCGAGGACTTCCAGGCGCGTCGGGCGAACATCAAGTTTAAGAGCGCTGATGGCAAGAATCGGTTCGTTCACATTTTGAACGGCAGCGGCACCGCACTGGCGCGGCTGTACGTCGCGCTGTTGGAAACCTATCAGCAACCCGACGGCAGCGTAAGGTTGCCGGAGGTACTTGCTCCTTACATGGACGGGGTGATTCATATACATTTGTAGCCGCGAATCGTATTCGCGGCGCGCGGAAGGCCGCGAAGAGGTTTCGCGGCTACAATCATGTTGTCCAAGGTTCAATCGGCATTAAAGCACTTGCTCGCCCCCGGCGAGCCGCTTCTTATCGGTGTCTCCGGCGGACCTGACTCGGTCGCGCTGCTCGACGCGCTCGTATCGTCCGGTTGGCGCCCGCACGTTTGTCATCTGAATCACAAACTGCGCGGCGCGGACAGTGATGCCGACGCGGAATTCGTGCGCGAAATCGCGGGCCATTACGGTTTGCCGTCCACGATTGAAGCGCGAGCGGTCGAGCGCGACGAAGACGCGGCGCGCCGGGCGCGTTTCGGTTTCTTCACCGACGCGGCGCTTCGCACGGGTATTAAGAAGTTGGCGTTGGCACACACGGCGGACGATCAGGTGGAGACGTTCTTGCTGCGATTGGTGCGCGGCGCGGGTGCGCCGGGATTGATTGGTATTTGGCCGGAGCGGCAGATCGGCGCGCTGCGCGTGATTCGTCCGCTGTTGACCATTTCGCGCCCCGAAGTGTTGGAATATCTCAAGGGGCGCGGCTTGCGCTATCGCGTGGATGCGACGAACGCTGACGCGCGATTCACGCGCAACCGGATCCGTCACGAACTGCTGCCGCTGCTCGAACGGGAATTCAATCCTGCGATCCGCGACGTGTTGCTGCGGACGGCGGAAATCTTGCGGGACGAGGATTTTTACCTGACGCAGCACGTCATGAAGGCATTTTATTCGGCGGCGTGCTGCAACGACGTGGTCAACCTCAAGGTGCTGGCGAACTATCCGGTCGCGGTCCAGCGGCGGTTGCTGCGGTTCTGGCTCGGCGCGGAGGACGAGAACGGCCCACAATTCGCTTTTGAGCGAATCGAAGCCGTCCGCGAACTGGCGCAAAGCGAATCGCCCAGCGCCCAACTCGATCTGCCCAACGATCTCGTTGTGTACCGCGAATACGACGAATTGAAAAAAGCGCGTTGTGCTGATCTGGAACCGGTACGCGGCCGTTGGTCGTTAAACCTGAACGGCGAAACGGTGGTTCGCGAACTTGGCATTACCTTCCGGTGCTGTCACCCTGAGCTTGGCGAAGGGTCTCTGTCGTTACGCCAAGAGATTCTTCGCTCCGCTCAGAATGACAAGAAGGATGAGGAATCTTTCGACGCCGACGCACTGGGCATTGCGCCCTTTATCCGCACGTGGCTGGAGGGCGACCGTTTTCAACCGCTCGGCATGAGCGGTGAAAAGCGGCTGCAAGACTTTTTTGTGGACGAAAAAGTGCCGCGGCTCCAGCGTGGTCGCGTGCCGCTGCTCTGCGCTTTCGACGGACGCATCGCTTGGGTTGTAGGCCACCGCATCGCCGAGCCGTTCAAAGTGACTCAGCAGACCCAGCGCGTATTGTGGGTGCGCGCGGCCAGATTGTAGCTACGAATCGCATTCGCGGCCACAAGGCAGGTCTTTTCGGGGTTGACAAGTCATGCCTTGGGCGGGTATTGGCAGCGTGAATGGCGGCCAACCACAAGAACAATCACAGAAACAGCCACAAGAATAATCTGCGGCATGTTCGGGTTGATCTGGGGGAGCGCAGCTACGACATTGTGATCGGCGGCGGTCTGTTGGCGCGCCTCCCTGAGTTTCTTCGCCCGCTCAAATTGGGCAAGCGCGGCGTCATCATCACGGACATGCAGGTCGGCCGGCTGTACGCGAAACCGGTTCGCGAGGCGCTGCAGGAGGGCGGATTCGAGACGGAGATCTTGGATGTCCCCGCCGGCGAGGCCTCGAAATCGTTGCGGCAGGCGAATCGGTTGTTTGAGAAGCTGCCGTCGTTCGGACTGGATCGGCAATCCTTTGTGATCGCGTTGGGCGGCGGCGTGGTCGGAGACCTGGCGGGATTCGTCACGGCGGCGTATTTGCGCGGCTTGTCGTTCGTACAGGTGCCGACGACGCTGCTCGCGCAAATGGATAGTTCCGTTGGCGGCAAGGTGGGTGTGAATCTGCCACAAGGTAAGAACCTCGTCGGCGCATTTTACCAACCGCGGCTGGTGCTGGCGGACACCGACACGCTGGCGACGTTGCCCGAACGTGAACTGCGCGCGGGATTTGCGGAAATCATCAAGCACGGCGCGATTTACGACGCGGAGTTCTTCGCGTGGCTGGAACGCGAGTATCAGCGCGTGTTGAAACTTGATGCGGATGCGGTCACGCACGCAGTGCGTCGCTGCTGCGAGATCAAAGCCGAGGTCGTTTCGGCTGACGAACGCGAGTCGGGGTTGCGCGCGATCCTGAATTTTGGGCACACGATCGGCCACGCGATGGAAGCGTTGACGGAGTACGTCGGCTTGCTGCACGGCGAGGCAGTCTCGATGGGGATGTACTGCGCCGCCCACCTGTCGGTCAAGCGCGCGGGATTGGACAAAGTGGAGGCGGAGCGGCTCCAGGCGTTGATTGCCGCGAGCGGGTTGCCGACGCGACTTGGGCAGAGGTTTGTGCTCGGCCAACTCATGACGGCGATGCGTATGGACAAGAAAGCGCGCGAAGGCAAACTGCGGTTCGTGTTGTTGAAGCGGCTGGGCGAAGCGGTTGTTTTCGATGCAGTGACCGACGCGGACATTGAGGAGACAGTGAATGTCTGCCGTTGATGAAACGATTGTGCGCGAGTATTTCGAGTCGCACGAGTTTCTGGTGTGCCAGCGGCGCAAGTACATCGTGCAGGCGCGCCAGAAGATGGCGCACGAAGAGGTGGACCTCGTCGTGCTGAACCCGCGCGCCGTGGCCGGCGGCGAGCCGTTGGAGTTTGAGATCGCTTCGGAGTCGCTCGACCGGGTGGCGCGCGCGGTGGTGGCCGTGAAGGGCTGGCACACGGAAGTATTCGCCCCGGGCGTGCTGGCGCATCAGCCGAAGATTTTCGGGTTTGTCGAGAAAGGTGTGCTCGACAAGGCGGCGCGGCTCGTGGGCGGCGAGGGGCTTTTAAAGATCCTGGTCGTGCCCGGCCTGCCGCGCAACGCGAAGCTGCGGCAGCAGAGCATCGAGGTGTTGCGCGCGAAAGGCGTGGACGGGGTGATCTCGTTCCGTTCGATCCTTCAGGAGCTCATCGCCGGCGTACACACCAACCGCAACTACCAGAAGTCCGACCTGCTCCAAATCTTGCGGTTGCTGAAAAACTACGACCTGCTCAAAGAACCGCAACTCGAACTGAAGCTCAAACCCAAGAGCCGCAAGAAGTGACTTCTCGCGAGGCGTACATCGCACTCAACATGATCGATGGCGTCGGGCCGATTCGCGTCCGCGCGCTGCTGGAACGATTCGGCACTCCGGAAGCGATTCTGTCAGCGCCGCGTCAGGAGTTGATGCAGATCGAAGGCGTCGGCGAAGAGGTGGCGCGCAACGTGACGCAGTGGCGCGAGAACATTGACTTCGACGCGGAATTGGCCTGCATTGAAAGGTCCGGGGCGCGCGTGGTGACGCGCGACGACGCCGATTATCCGAAAAACCTGCACCAAATTTACGATCCACCGCTGGTGCTCTATGTGAAAGGCGCGCTCAGTGAGCGGGACGCACTGGCGATCTCGATCGTTGGTTCGAGACGGACGACGTTGTACGGGCAGGAAATGGCCCGGAAGCTGGCGTATCAGTTGGCGCGACTGGGTGTGCCAGTTGTGAGCGGGCTGGCGCGGGGAATCGACACGGCGGCACACAAGGGAGCGTTGCAGGCGAAGGGGCGCACCGTCGCCGTGATCGGATGCGGGATTGACGTTGTGTATCCTCCCGAGAACAAGAAGCTTGCGGATGAGATCGTGGAGAAGGGTGGCGCGGTGGTGACGGAATTTCCCTTCGGCGTAAAACCCGATCGCCAGAATTTCCCGATGCGCAATCGAATCATCAGCGGCTGGTCGCTGGGCGTGGTGGTCGTCGAGGCGAATCTGAAGAGCGGCGCGTTGATCACGGCCAATCAAGCCGCCGAGCAGGGTCGCCAGGTGTTTGCGGTGCCGGGTCGGGCGGATTCAATTCTGTCCAGAGGCACGAACAAATTGATCAAAGAAGGTGCAAAATTGACCGAGGATGCCGAGGACATTCTCAGCGAGTTTGAGTATTTGCTGCCTCAGGGCCAAGGAGAAACGCTGCAAGAACCAGTGCTCACTGGGGGCATCAAAGCTGCTGTCAAGTTGTCAGATACGGAGGAAAAAGTGATGGCGCTTATCAGCAACGAGGAGGTCGCGATTGATGAGATCATCCGGGGCAGTGGTTTGACAAGTGGATGCGTTTCCGCCACGTTATTGGGGCTGGAGATGAAGCGCATGATCAGACAGCTTCCCGGCAAATGCTACGTGCGCAACTTCGCAGTTTCAGAGTAAATCATGGCCAAGCGACTCGTCATCGTTGAATCGCCCGCGAAAGCGAAAACGATCAACAAGTATTTGGGCCCGGACTTCAGCGTGAAGGCCTCGATGGGCCATGTCCGTGATTTGCCCGAACGCAAGTTTGGCGTCGAGATCGAAAACAATTTCAAGCCCACCTACCAGATCACGCCTAAACGCAAAACGCTGATCGCCGAATTGCAGAAGGTCGCCGAGGATGCGCAGCAGGTGTACCTGGCAACCGACCCCGACCGCGAAGGCGAAGCGATCGCCTGGCATTTGCAAGAACTCCTGAAGAGCAAAAAGAATGGCCCGGAATTTCTCCGCGTGCAGTTTAATGAGATCACCAAGAACGCCGTCCGCGCTGCATTTGATCATCCCGGGCACGTGGACATGAAGCTGGTGGACTCGCAGCAGGCGCGCCGCATTCTTGACCGGATTGTCGGGTACAAGATCTCGCCGCTGCTTTCGAGACGTGTCGCCCGCGGTCTGAGCGCGGGGCGCGTCCAGTCGGTTGCGGTGCGGTTGGTGGTGGAACGCGAACGCGAAATCCGCGCGTTCAAGCCGCAGGAATACTGGACGGTCGAAGCTGAGCTTCGCAAGCTGCTTGATCCCAAGGATCATTTCCTAGCGCGGCTCATCCAGGTCGGCGACAAGAAGGTCAAAGCCCCCAATGGAGACGTTAAAGACGACGTCATCGTCATCGGAAGCAAAGATCAGGCGGATCACCTGCTCGCTGATCTTCAGCAATGCGAGTACAAGGTCACCAAGATCGACATCAAGTCGAAGAAACGCAATCCGCCTCCGCCGTTTACCACCAGCACGCTGCAGCAATCCGCCTCCAAGGCGCTCGGCATGGGCATTACCAAGACGATGATCGTCGCGCAACAGCTTTACGAGGGCATCGACATTGGTGACGAAGGATCAGTCGGTCTGATCACCTACATGCGTACCGACTCGTTTAACGTCGCCAAGGAGGCACAGGCGGAAGCGTTGACCTACATTCGGGAGACGAGCGGCGCCGACTATGCGCCCGAGACGCCGAATTTTTACAAGTCGAAAAAGGAAGCGCAAGGCGCTCATGAAGCGATTCGGCCGACGTCCGTGCGTCGCACGCCCGAAAGCGTGCGGCCCTATCTGGATCACGAGCAATTACGGCTCTATCGCCTGATCTGGGAACGGTTCGTGGCCAGCCAGATGACGTCGGCGGTACTGCGCGTGACCAGCGTGGACATCGACGCACGACGCCAGGGAAAATCCTTCCTGTTTCGCGCCACGACGACGGAAGTCGTGTTCGCAGGATGGTTGAAGATTTACGGCGTTGAAGAAGATGCCGAGAAGAAGGCGGAGCAGGAGAAACCGTCGGAAGAGGAGGAAAACAAGAAACTTCCGCCGCTGGCGGAAGGTGAGCAGTTGCACCTGATCCAACTGCTTCCCGAACAGCATTTCACCGAGCCGCCGCCGCGCTACAGCGAAGCGACGCTCGTCAAGGCGCTCGAGGAACTCGGTATCGGACGCCCCAGCACCTATGCGCCGACGATCGCCACGATTCAGAAACGCCGCTACGTGAACAAGGACAAGGGCCGGCTCGTTCCCACAGAACTGGGCGAAGTGACCACCGACATGCTCCGCAAGCATTTTGAAAAGCTGCTCGATTACAGGTTCACGGCGCAAATGGAGGATCTGCTCGACGAAATCGAGGAGGGCAAGGTCGAGTGGCGCGATATGCTTGGCGAATTCTACAAGGATTTCGAGCCGACATTGAAGGCCGCGACCGAGAACATGGAGGATGTCCGCCCGAAACTGATCCCGACGGATATCAAGTGCGAAGTCTGCGGCGAGATGATGGTGATTCGACCGGGTAAGAACGGTGAGTTTCTCGCCTGCTCCGCCTACCCGAAATGCAAGAACACACAGAATTTCACGCGCAAAGAGGGCGGCAGCATTCAGATCGTTGAAAAAGAGCAGACCGGCGTCACCTGCGAGAAGTGCGGCTCGCCCATGGTCATCAAGAACAGCAAGCGTGGCGAGTTTCTGGCCTGCTCCGGTTATCCAAAGTGCAGAAACGCCAAATCTTTTAACCGCGACGAGCACGGTAAGATTGTCGTCATCGAGAAGCCCAAGGAAGTCGCCACTGAGATCAAGTGCGAGAAGTGCGGTTCGCCGATGGTCATCCGCACGAGCCGCCGCGGTCCGTTCCTCGCCTGTTCCGGTTACCCCAAGTGTAAGAATGCCAAACCGCTCCCCGATGAACTGAAAGCAAAGCTTCCGAAAGCCTCGCCAAAACTGCCGCCTGTGATGACGGACGAGAAATGTGACAAGTGCGGCGCGCCGATGGTCAGACGCCGCGGCCGCTTTGGCGAGTTCCTTGGTTGCTCGGCCTACCCGAAGTGCAAGAACATCAAAAAACTTCAGCCAGCCACCGCGTGAGCGACGCGCTGGTCGAGCAGTTCCTCGATTACCTTCGCGCCGAGCGCGACGCTTCGCCTCTGACGCTGCGCAATTACAGTGCCGACATCCATGCGTTCCGCGGTTGGTTCGAGGAACAATTCAAACATCCACCCGACTGGGCTCGCATCGACTCGTTTCACTTGCGCGGCTATCTCGTTCACCTCAGCAAAGGCGGCTATGACCGCGCCACGATCCACCTGAAAATGTCCGCCTTGCGGAGTTTCTACCGCTGGCTCGTGCGCGCCGAGCGCGTCAAAGACAACCCGCTCATCGGTCTCACGCTGCCGAAGAAGCACCGCAAACTCCCGAAGTTCCTCACCGTGCAACAGATCGAGGCGCTGCTGGATGCGCCGTTGAAATCTGAAACACATCGGCGCGCCCGGCGGTCGCGCCCTACCGACGACTTCTCGGCTTGGCGCGACAAGGCCATTCTCGAAACCTTCTACAGCGCGGGCTTGCGCATCCACGAACTGGTCCAGCTCAACGACGACGACGTCGATTTGCTCGGCGAAGTCGTCCGCGTCCGCGGCAAAGGCAAGAAGGAGCGGCTCGCACCGCTCGGCGGTCCGGCAGTCGAGACGCTGCAGAAGTACCTCGAACTGCGCGGGCGAAGTCCGCGCGGCCCGCTCTTCGTCAACAAGTTCGGCGGTCGCATGACCGCGCGCAGCATGCAACGGATGCTGAAGAAATATTTGCTCGCCGTCGGACTCGACCCGTCACTTACGCCACACAAGCTGCGTCACAGTTTCGCCACGCACATGCTCGACGCCGGTGCCGACTTGCGCAGCGTCCAGGAACTCCTCGGCCATGCCAATCTTTCCACCACGCAGATCTACACGCACATCACGCCCGAACGCCTCAAGAAAGTGTACGAAAAAGCGCATCCGAGGGCTTAATGCCAAAGCTCACCGACGCGGCGGAGGTGCGTTTGGTGGACCGCTTGGTTCGACATTGGTGAACTCCGCTTCTTAACCAATCACAAAGCTGTCGCGGCCTCTGTAATTGAGGGCCATGAAGTGCTGGCTGCTCTCGTCAAATGTACACGTCGGGTTGGTTGACCCGCTGGAAGTTGAATTTGGAGTAATACGCCGGCTCGCCCAATACAAACACCGGACACGCATTGAGCGGGGGCTGCTTGAGCGTTTCGGCGATGATCTTGGAGCCAAGGCCCTTTCCCTGACGCTCGGGCATCGCCGCCACTGGCGCCAGATGGTATCCAATGGGCTGTTCGCCCCGTTAGGCTCGGGAGTAGCAGATATAGGCCACCATCAGCCCGTCGTCTTCCAAAACCCAGTGAAAGATCGGACGCGCCCCTGCAACCAGTGACTTCACAAGCTTCGATTCATACTTGCTCGGCGCGAATGCGCGGTCAAGGAGCACCGTGATGGACTCGATGTCCTCGAGAGTCGCTGAGCGTATCATACATAGTCGGCGACCGACCACCGCCAGCATCAGAGACGCTCGAACTCGGAACAATAGTTTATCACTGTCCGTGGTTCGCTGCATCGGCTGGTTATGCGCTGCCATTGGACCAAACGGCTCTAAAACCTCACGACGCGGCCGAGCCGCGTTCGCTGGGTCACCTTGTTCGCCGCATCTCATATCCTGATTGTTCCTGAGAGGTATGTCACTGCTCGCCCGGCAATCGTCACCCGATCTCCCCTGTCGGTGCAGAACAATTCTCCGCCCCGTTGGGATAATTGGAAAGCGTGCATCTGCTTTTTCCCCAAACGGCCAGACCAGTAAGGAATCAAAGTGCAGTGCGCCGAGCCGGTGACGGGGTCTTCTGGGATCCCCGCGCGAGGGGCGAAAAAGCGGGACACGAAATCAGACTTTCGGCCCGGGGCGGTGACGATGACGCCAAGACAATCGAGCGCGGCGATGCCTCCCATATCAGGCCTGAGGTTCTTGATCTGGTCGTCGCTTTCATAGACAACCAGAAGATCCTTGGAGCGCAAGACTTCAGACGGCCTTTGCCCCAGAACCTTATCGATGCCCTTCGGTGGCGGACAGTCGTGCCGCACGCCCACTGCTGATGCTGTGACCGCGGCCAGAATCGCTTCGGCACAGCTTCCCCGTCGGATACCTCAGATACTGATGCATCCCCGACACTACGATAGATATATCGCCAGGTGATATATCAGGGAAGGTCGCAGCGGAGGTGAGGACAGGTAGCGTTGGCTTCCAGCGCGGAAGAGAAATGCCAAGGACACCGTTGCAGTTTCGGCATGTACCCCCTTTCAACATGAGCGGAGCGGAACCCTCACGAGTTCCGCTCCGACACCGAGTTGTGCGCTGTTAATAAGCAGGCGGGTCAGAGTCCGCCGTCGAACAGGTAACGATTGGCTGGGTTGTCGTTTCTTACTGCCAGGTTCCACTTCTTGATTTGCAGAGCACGGCACTTTACAAACCAAGCCGACTGCTCCGCCGACCAGAAAGCTTCACCGACCTCTGTCACGGGGGCTAGTTTGCGCACGTCCATGCCGGCTTTTTTCGCCTCTTCCAATTGACGCTTGTCATTTTCCACGTCGTAGGCCGGCACAAATTTCTGCATTTCGACCCAGTTCATTTTCGATTGTGCTTCAAAGTATGCTCTGGCAACCTCCGCCGGCGACATTTTGGCATAGGCGTCGTTATTGACTAGAACCTCCGGCGCGTTCGTCCATTTCAGCTCGTTTTGAAGCCGTAGTTTGCTGTCATAGATTCCAGTGATTACATATCGTTTCGCCGAGTTCGAGTTGGACACGCGCACGTTGAATTCCATCGGTGGAAGTTTGATTTCGTAGGGCACATACCAGCCCGGATATTTACCGGATTTGTATGGCTCGCCAACGCTGAGAATCTCCAGTCCGCCAAGATATTCTTTCATCCGCTCGAATCGCTCGTCAGCGCCTGACATCGGCCAGAATTTTAGAACTTCATCCCAGTTCTTTTCCGCGCAGGCCTTGAAGAACGCTTCCGCAGCCTGCTTGGGCGTCATTTTCTCATACCTTGCATTGTCCGGCAGGATCTTGACGGCGGTTTCCCCCGGATTAATTCCGCCGGTGATGTTCCAACGGTCGGGATGCATTTCATCATCCCCGGGTCTCACGTAAGGACTGGACTTCCAGACGGATTTTTGTCCGTCCGAATGAATTATTTCCAGTTCGCAGGGGACTCTGAAGCCGTGTTTGACCCAGTCCGGCTGCGGTACTGAAGGACCGATAGACACGATTCTGGCAACATTGACCGCGCCAAATTCTTCTTTCGCGTATTCTTCAAGCTCGCCGCACCAGATCAACCCCACTTTCTTGTAGTCCTTGTCAATGAGCGCCTGGAAGAACTGGCGAACGGTTTCGGCCGCAGCCTGCTCGTCCGTCATGTTTCCTTGGGCCACGCCGATAACCTGGTTGAGCTGGTCGGCTATTCTTACATCCTTAGGCAATTCGCCTCTCAGCGAAAACATCTTCTCTTCAATCGGGACGTTATAGTCACAAAACTCCGTCCTGGAACTCAGGACTTCGTTGGTACCATCAAGGCGATAAAACTCAATGCGGGTGATTAAATCTGTTTTCTGGTCTATCCAGTAAATTTCCTTTTTGGGGGCGCTCTTATGGGTCACAACGATCGCGCCAAGTTTCTGTTTTTCCGGTGGATTTTGTATGTCTATGCCAACCTTGCCGGCCTTTTGGTCATCCAGGAGTTTTTTCATGACCGATTGGGGCTGGCTCTGTTCCAGCAAGCTCTGCATCCAGGGCGCAATCCGTTTGGTCTGGAAAGTCAGGAAACGACGTTTGGTTTTGAACCAGATTTCCGACCTTTCGGGCGTCCAGGTGATGAGTTTTGCGCCATCCTCGGTTTCAGGGAGGTAATAACGTGCTTCTTCAACTTGGCCTGGGTCATTCGATTTAATCCAGAACTCGGCTGGCTCGTGCTCCGCCGCCCCGAACGTTTTCACGTGTAAAAAGCGGACCTTGTTGTAAGCCTCGATTACCTGCTCTATTCCGAAAGCCTTTGGCGCTGAGATGTTCAAAACTGACGTGGCTACGACAATTGCGATGATGATCGCCGCCGCGCTTGCGACAGCGCCCAACCCAAATCCCCAACGATGTTTCAGTAATACGCTCGTAATTGTGTTCCTTTCCGGTTCCGTCTGTTGTTGGAGAACCCGGCGCATGACCGGCTCGACAATGGACACACCGGCGGCAGCCCGGCCGTGGGCGACCAACCGCTGTTGCAGGTGGGCGATGGCCGCGTATTCCGCGCGGCAAGCCGCGCAGGCTTCCAAGTGTGCCTCGCATTGGAGAGATTCCTCGTGGCCGAGCAATCCTTCGATGCAGGCGACCAAATTGTCCCGGCATTCAGCGCAGTTCATGGGTGCTCCGTTTGGTTGATCGTTCGATCGGCGCTTTCGCGGGCTTGAAGCTCCTGACGAAGCAGGGCGTAAGCTCGCGAGAGCGTTTTCGTGACCGTGCCGAGCGGCATTTCGAGTCGCTGGGCCACCTCTTGGCAGGACAGCCCTTCGTAAAACCGCAGCAGAATCACCTGGCGATAGGTTTCGGGTAGGACAGCAATGGCTTCATCCAACGGATACTCCGCGTGGTTGTCGGCAGGTTCGGGCATCATGGTTTCCGCAACTTCGCGATCCTGTTGGCGACGTTTCAGGGAACGGAATTGTTCTTTGGCCACCCGTCCGGCAATGCCCAGAAGCCAGGAATAAAATGATTCCGGCTTCCGGAGCTTCTTCAAGGACTGAAAAGCCCGGACGAATGATTCCTGCGCTGCCTCCTCGGCCTGCGACCGATCCCCAAGTCGGCCTGTCAGGTAAGAGAACAGCGGCCCCTGATAGCGGTGCACCAGCAGGCGGAACTCCTCCGGATGTCCGTCGCGGCAGCGTTGCACGTATTCTTCGTCGGTCAAATCCATGCCATATCCTTCTCCAGCGAATTCATACCGCCATCTTATAGTGACGTCCGGCGCGTTTTTGCGACAAAACAATAGGGATCTCCTCGGCACGCTTCTGGGCTGTGTTTTCGTGGTGGCTGTACGCAAGCAACCGAGCACCGGTCATCTGCGGTCTTTTCGTTCTCTTCACGGCACTGCTTGGTTTGTTTGCAGGTTGGAACCTTTTCCCAGGGTTGGTGTCGGACATGGCAGGCCCTGAATGGTTCGGGGCAGGAAGAAAGGATTGCCATGAAACATGTGCTCATTGCGTTGATGGTGTTGGTGACGGTGCGCGGGTTTGGCGAGGAGGAGATGCTGCCCCGTCCGCTGCAACCGCCCGCCCCGGCGAGCGAATTGTCCCGATTGATCGCGGAGACGCGGGTTGGCGAAGGCCAGTCGCACAGGAACCTAGTGGTATATCCGCTGTTCACGTCGAACCGGGCGCGACGGGGTTACTGGACGCTGGATCAGGCATTGGCGAAGGGATTGATCCGCATTTCGGAGAAAGGCGGGGGGAGCGTGCCCGAGTTGCTCGTCGAGAATCAGTCGGATGAGCCGATTTTTCTGCTGGCGGGCGAGATCGTGACGGGCGGGAAACAGAACCGCGTGGTCTCGCAGGATATCTTGCTGGCGCCGCGCAGCGGGCCGATCGGGCTGGGCGTGTTTTGCGTGGAGCAGGGAAGGTGGACGCAGCGGACGCAGTACTTCGGCGCGGAAAAGGAACTGGCGCATGGAAAACTGCGGCAGGAGTTGAACGCGCCGATGGTGTCGCAGTCGCTGGTATGGAATGAGGTTGCACGCAAGGCTGATGCCGTGGCGGCGGCGGTTCCCAACGAGACGCATTATCTCGGGAAGATCTATGAATCAGGCGACGTGAGGCGTGATCTCGACGATTACACTAGGGCGATCGTTTGGACGCAGGACGCCAACGGGATGGCGGTGATGATCGGCGGTCGAGTCGTCGGCGTGGAGTTGTTTGGCGACAGCGATACGTTTGCGAGGTTGCGTGACAAGCTGCTCCGATCCTACGCTGTGGACGCCATCGAGGTCACCAACCCGGTCAAACTCGCAGCAGACCGAGGAGCAGTCGAACGATTCCTTCGGAATGCTCAACGGGCGCGGCTCACGCCGAAGGAAACGATTGGCATTGGCCGGTTGTTTGCGGTCAATGGCAGAGGACTATACGGCTCGGTGTTGTTCTGGCACGAGCAAACGGGTGCGCACAGCGTCGTTCATGCCAGCCTGTTTGCTGCGCCGCGCGTCGAAGAGCATCCGCCGATTGTGCCAATGCCGATGCCGCATCCGATGCCGAGAGAGTGAGGACGTGAAGCGTGCGGCGTTGAGCGTCTGTCATCACGCTTCCACGCTCTTCGCTCAATGCTCGACGGGTTTTTTACGCGCGGTTGAGGTATTTGCCGGTGCGGGTGTCCACTTCGATGGAGTCGCCCGCATCGATGAAGAGAGGGACGCCGACTTCGAAGCCAGTTTCGACTTTCGCCGGTTTGGTGACGTTGGTGGCGGTGTCGCCGCGAACGCCCGGCGGGGCTTCGACGACCTTGAGCTTCACCTTCGGTGGCAATTCCAGTTCGGCGGCTTTGCCTTCCACTTCCATCAACGTGCACTGGAGATTTTCCGTGAGATACTTCGACGCCTCGCCGACGAATTCCTCGCTGAGCGTGGTGGTTTCGTAGTTTTCCGGATCCATGAAATGGTAACCGTTGTGATCCTTGTAGCTGAAGTCGAGTCGCCGCGTGGTCATCGACACGACCTCGATTGACTCGGTGGAGGCGAAGCGGACATTGGACGATTTGCCGGACTTCAGGCTGCGCAGGGTGGCCTGTACGAAGGCGCGCAGGTTGCCCGGCGTGCGATGCTGCATGTCGAGCACGACGCAGACGTCGTTATTGTATTTGATGCCCATTCCTTTGCGGAGGTCGTTGGCTGACGGCATTTGCTGCTCCTATTGTTAAAACCGTTAAAAGATCGTTGTTGTCACATGATTTTGAACTTCGGCAGGTCTTGGGAATCGACGATGCCGACGGGGCGCCTATTCTCGTCCACGACAATCAAATCGTCAATCTGCCGCTGCTGAAAAATCTTCAGCGCCTCAACCGCCAGCGCGCTCTGGTGGATGGTGGTCGGGTTGGGCGTCATCACAGTTTCGATCTGCGCGTGCAATACGTTCGGGTCGCGCGCGATGTGACGACGAAAATCGCCGTCGGTGAACACACCCACGACGCGGCCTTTGCTGTCCACCACGCTGATGGTGCCCGATTTCGCCTTCGTCATCACTAGCAACGCATCCTTCACGGATTCGTATTCGTGGATCACGGCGTTGCGGTCGCCCGTACGCATGATGTCCTTGATCTGCACGAGCATCGTGCTGCCGATGGCGCCCGCGGGATGCAACCGCGCGTAGTCGGATTCCTTGAACCCGCGCGCTTCGAGCACGCACATCGCCAACGCGTCGCCCATCGCCAGCATCGCGGTGGTGCTGGAGGTCGGCGCGAGGTTAAAGGGACAGGCCTCCTTCTTCACGTGCACGTTCAAGATCGCATCGCTGTAACGGGCGATGTGTGACTTCGAGTGCGCGGTCATGGCGATGATTTTCACATCGAAGCGCTTGATCGCGGGCAGAATGCGCAGCAGTTCTTCCGTCTCACCCGAGTAACTGAGCGCCAGCACGACGTCGCCGTCGCCGATTAGGCCAAGATCGCCGTGCAACGCGTTGACCGCGTCGAGCACGACGCTGGTCGTGCCCGTGCTGGTGAGGGTGGCGGCAATCTTGTGGCCGATGTTGCCCGACTTGCCCACGCCCGTAACGATGACCTTGCCCTTGTTGCGTAGCGCCTTGACGATGAGATCGACGGCGGTGGAGAAACTCTCGTCGAGCCGCGCGCGGGTCTGCCGTAGCGCGTCGATCTCAATGTCGAAAATGCTTTTGGCACGTTTGACGTAGTCCATGGGAGTACGGGCGCGCAGAGCATAGTGGAAACACCTTGGTTTGGCAAGGGGAGGCGAGGGTTCCCCTGGCTAGGCGCAAGTATTGTTTGCAGAGTGGCTCAGGAAGCAGAGGCGGTCGGAGTCGATGAGCCGTGCGGAGCAAACTCGAATGGCTCCGGCTCGTTAGGCACGGTGGCCTCGATGTAGCGGACGAGCCTACGGAGATTGATGGGTTTGGCGAGGAAATGGTAGCCGCCGCTGAGGAGAGCTTTCTCGCCGGCTTCTTCTTCGGACACCATGGAGGTCAAGAACACGATGGGAATGTGTTTCAGGATTGGATCAGCCGCGATCTGGGCTGCGACATCGCCGCCGGCGACCGTCGGCATGCAAACGTCCAAGACAATCAAGTCAGGCTTGAACGCACGGGTTGTCGAAAGAGCATTCGCGCCGTTGTTTTCTTCCCTGACCTCATAAAAGCCGGTCTTTTCCAAGCCAAACTTCAGGAGCCGGGTCGTGGCCACTTCATCGTCAACAATCAGGATTCGTTTCTTCCTCATAGCCGTTCCATCCTCAACTCCTTACGCGACAGGTTTCTGTAAGAGCAGGTCGCATGCCGTCTCTCGACGGATTTCGCTTCGGGTTGTCACTGTCGCAATTGCCTCTCGCAACGTCTGCTGTGTGATGGGTTTGGATAGCACAAGGTCTGGGCCTTGTGATTCCTGGCGGTCACTCTTGGGTAGGTCTGCGAAACCTGTCACCATGATCACGGGCGTGCCGGGTATGAGCGACTTGATGGCTTCGGTCATTTGATCGCCATTCATTTCGGGCATCGCACGGTCGGCCACCACCAAGTCGAACTGGCTGGCTCGAAATTTTGCCAAACCTTCCTTTCCGTTTGTCGCAGTCGCGACGGCATGTCCGTCGCCGCGCAGATACTCAGCTTCGATGTCGCGGATGTACGCGTCATCCTCGACCAACAGGACATTCAGCGGAGAGCGCGCGGCCGTGTGGGTCGGTGCATCTTCCACCTGCTGTTCTGCCTGGACCGGCAGGCGCACGCTGACGGTTGTGCCTTTGCCGACCTCGCTCTGGATTGCGATCTCGCCCCCGTGGCGCTGGACGATGCCGTACACGATCGCAAGGCCGAGGCCGGTGCCGGTTTCTTTCTTCGTCGAAAAGAACGGCTCAAAGCAACGCTGGCGGACTTCCTCGGCCATACCGGTGCCCGTGTCGCGGACTTCAAGGATCACGTGCGCGTTATCGGCCCGGGTGGCAATGGTGAGCGTCCCGCCATCGGGCATTGCATCGACCGCGTTGAAAATGAGGTTGACCAGCACCTCGCGCAAGTCAGTGCTGCTGCCGCGCACGAATGAAACGTCTTGCAGGTCGGTTTCGATCCTTACAGTTGCACCGCTGGCCATGACCTGATCCTTCCACTTGGGCTGCGTAAGCACGACGGCTTGCTCGATCACTTGAAACAGATCCACCGGTTTGTAAACCTCGGTGTCCTTGCGGTGACGGTAGAACTCGCGCAAGCGGTTGACAATCTTCACGGCATCGAGCGTTGCGGCGTTCATCATCTGCAGGTACTTCTTAACTTTCTCCGGATCCTTGAGGTTCTCCGGCCAGGTGAGCAGGAGTTCGTTGAAGCCAAGAATCCTGGCTAACGCATTGTTGAAGTCATGCGCCACGCCACTGGCCATCTTTTCCAGCGCGCGCAGACGTTCCTGCTGAACGACCTGCTGCTGTGTGGCCCGCAAATCGATGAGCGCCTGCTCGAGCTGACGCGCGGTTTCTCGCAACGCTTCGGTCGCGCGCTTGCGCTCCGTGATGTCGCGGGCATCAATCAGCAGCACCGGCCCCTGCGGACCGAAAATCATGTTCGCGGTGGCTTCGTACACGAGACACTGTCCATCGGGACGTGGCAGGCGCAATTCGCGTAGCGGGTTGTACTCCATCAATCCCGTTGTTTGCGCGTCTGGCGCGTGGCCGGTTCCTTCGCGCAGTTCTGGAAATAGATCAAGGATGCTTCGACCAATCAGCTTCGCATTTTCACGGCTTGCCAACCGCTGCGCGGAGAGATTTGCCTCCAGAATGCGCAACGTTTCATAATCCACCAGAAACATGGCGTCGCCTGCCGAGTCGAACAGCTCCCGGTAATTCTGCTCTGACAGGGTGAATTGATGTTCGACAACCATGCCCACCGTAATCAATAGCGACAGCGCGGCTGAAGTCAGATACCCTCCCGCCAAGAGCGCGGGCGATCGTTCGACGAATGGAAACGCCACGAGGTGCAAGCCCCAGAGCAAGAACCCCACGGCCAGAATATTTGCGCCTTGATGTCGTTTGCGGTGGCGCACATACAGGATGCCCGTATAGATGCCCGCAGCCGCCAGCAGCACAAAGACGGGAATCGTGATCCATAGTTGGGCTTGCACCTTGTAGGCTGCGACGCAACTCCAGAGCAGCATCAGGATTGTCGCCGACCCGAGTTCCCGTTGACTGCGGCTGTGACCTGTGAGCTGAAAACTGCCCCAGAACATGAACAGCGCACTGATCCCGATGCACGCGCGCCGCACCATGACGAGAAACGGCGTGTCCGGTGTTTCCTCCAAGCCGATCGCGGCAGCCAAATACAGCGAGTAGAACATCCAAGCGACTGTCCAGAGGTTGAAATAGGATTTCTTGGTGGTGCGATTGAGGTAGGCGAAAAGCGCGATCACTACCCAGATGCTGATCAGGGCCAAGACTAGGGCGGCTCGGACCCACTCGGGCGGGAACAGAAGACCCGACTGGTCATATTGACGTAAAACCATTTCCGCCAGTATTTTCACTGGAGTTACACGACCACCGTTCACCCCTTTAACAGCACCACACATGCCGTAATTTGCTGTAAAAACCCGAAGTTCTTGCAGATAACGGCCTTTGGAAATGAAATCGGTCAGGGAAGTGGAGGCACGCGTCGGTCTTTGTCGGACGTTTTCGTCCAAGTCCAGAAATATGGCTCCCAAGGACGGCAAGACGCTCAAGCGTGTCCAATGCGACCACATTGTGCCGCGTCATGATGGATTTGGTCAATGGCGCGCAACCTCTCTCTCGCTGAAGTCGTCGTTGGTCGTGTTGCCGAGCGACGGGCTTGTGCTTGACGTGCCGTGTGGGTGTTGAGAATATCGCCTGCGCTTGCTGCGGGTGACTTAGACCGCCTAACAAAACTGTAGCCGCAGGCTTTAGCCTGCGCGGGAAAGGCGCACCCGTAAAGGGTGCGGCTACAAAAGGGCCGGTTTTGTTAGGCGCTCTTAATCTTTCCAATGCAAACTCACGAAGTCAGTCAATTGGAACAAGCGCTTGATGATTTCAATCCAAGCGTCAGAAGACAGGCGTTGCTTCGGTTATGCGAGCACGCCAAAGCAACGGGCGGCCTCTGGCCGACCGCTCAACCCATTATCAACTTACACAGTCACACCTTTTTCTCCTACAACGCCTACGGCTACTCGCCGTCGAAGTTCGCGTGGCTGGCACGCAAAGCTGGACTGACAGCAGCAGGGATCGTGGATTTCGATGTGCTCGATGGCCTGGAAGAATTCCTCGAAGCAGGACGTCTGCTCGGTCTGAAGACCTGCGTGAGCCTGGAGTCGCGCGTGTTTGTGCCGGAGTTTGCCGACCGCGTGATCAACTCGCCCGGCGAGCCGGGCATTGCCTACCACATGGGCGTCGGATTCACCTCAGCCAGGTTATCGGGATACGCGGCGGAGTATCTCGCCTCGATGCGGCGCACGGCGGAGCAACGCAACCGCGAGTTGATCGCGCGCGTCAACACGTTCATGCGTCCGGCCGAATTGGATTACGAAAAGGATGTGCTGCCGCTGACGCCGAAGGGCAACGCCACCGAGCGCCACGTCTGCGAAGCGTACGAACGGAAGGCAGCGGCGATGTTTCCCGACCGAACCACGCGGGAAGAATTCTGGACTGACAAGCTCGGCGATTGTCCGGCGGAAAGCGGCAAGTTGCAGGCGCTGATCCGTGCCAAGACGATGAAACGCGGTGGCGTCGGCTACGTCCAGCCCGGCAAGGGATCGTTTCCGTTGATGGCCGAAATGAACCGGTTTATTCTTGAAGCCGGCGCGATCCCGACGTTGACGTGGCTCGACGGCACGTCCGATGGAGAGAAGTGCATCGAAGAACTTTTCCAAGTTGCGATGGCGTCAGGGGCTGCAGCGCTGAACATCATTCCGGACCGCAATTACTCCCCGGGCGTGAAAGACCAGAAACTGCAGAATCTGCGCGACGTGGTCGCGTTGGCAGAGAAGCACCACTTCCCGATCATCGTCGGCACGGAGATGAACGCGCCGGGCAACAAGTTTGTGGACTCGTTCGAGACAGCGGAGCTGAATCCGTTTGTGCCCGTATTCCTCAAGGGGGCGCACATCGCTTATGCCCACTCGGTGCTGCAGCGGCAGAGCGGCTTCGGTTATCTCAGCTCGTGGGCGCGAAAGACATTTGCGTCGGTGGTCGCAAAGAATGAGTTCTTCGAGAAGCTGGGCCGCAAACTTCAACCGTCGCAGGAAGATCATCTCCGCAGCTTGCCCGCGGATGCTTCTCCCGCTACAATACTATCGAAGATTCGCTAAAAGGAAATCATGGCAACCGCGACCATTCCGAAACAACAACGGGCCGTGCAATTGGTCGGTCCGGATCAGTTGAGAATCAACGAGGCCAAACCCGTCCTCAAGCCCGGCGCACATCAGGTCCTCTGCCGGGTCGAAGTCTGCGGCTTGTGCTTTTCCGACCTGAAGTTGCTGAAACAGTTTTCGGGTCACGCCCGCAAATCGGACATCGCCGCGGGCATCGACAGGCAAATTCTGCGCGAAATGCCCAATTACGTTCCCGGTGATAAGCCAGCCGTGCCGGGCCACGAGACTGTCGTGCGCATCGTTGAAGTCGGCCCGAAAGTCGAAAGGTTCAAGCTCGGCGAGCGTTACCTCGTGCAAACCGATTACCGCTGGCTGCCAACCGCCAACTCCAATTCGGCGTTTGGCTACAATTTCGAGGGCGCACTGCAAGAGTACGTGCTTGTGGATGAACGCGTCATCACTGCGCCCGACGGTGAATCCATGTTTATTCCCGCGCCCGAAGATTTGTCCGCGTCGGCCATCGCGTTGTGCGAGCCGTGGGCCTGCGTGGAAGACGCGTACGTCGAGAAACAGCGCCGCGTGTTCAAACGCGACGGTAAAACGCTGATCGTCGCGGACGACGAACCGAAACTCACCAATGTTGGAACAGTCACCCGCGCCAAGCCATCCGCGCTCCCGAGCGGAACGTTCGACGACGTGGTTTATTTCGGTAGCGATCCCGCTGTCGCCGAAAAACTCTTCGCCAACGTCGGAACGAACGGCTTGTTCGTTGTTGCCCAGTGCGGCAGGAAGTTCGGACGCCCGGTCTTCAGCGCCATTGGTCG
>Ga0187886_1001142_pt1 | contig 25831 bp, 24 predicted proteins | sample June2016WEW_20_1_FD_133001 | JGI IMG/M metagenome (GOLD analysis project Ga0187886, IMG submission 133001) | Peatland microbial communities from SPRUCE experiment site at the Marcell Experimental Forest, Minnesota, USA - June2016WEW_20_150 | ecosystem: Environmental > Terrestrial > Soil >... | reverse complement strand
TGAAATATTTTTATTCCAAATAATTCCACGTTCATCATGAGACACCTCAACCCAAGCCCCCATTACCCGAGTGCAGCCAATTCCGTAACTGGCAAATACGACGGGTTTTTTCATACCATTGGGATCGGTAAAGTAAACTTTCATTCTCTCGGCGTACCATGTTCCAAGCGGAAAAATATTTCCAACTTCTATTGCCTTTGAGGTTTTGATGCTTTCCTTTCCGCACTTTGGACATTTACCTATCTTCTTATTTTCAACAATTTCATCATTCGCTCCCCAACCGCACTTATCGCAAAAATATATTGTATCTTCCCCGCTATCCGCAAGAACTTGAAATTCATGAGTATTTTTATCGGTAAAAACCCCACCCGAGGCTTCTGTTACTCTAAAATCAAAACCAATTCTTTTGAAAATTTTTGAATAGGCATTTTTGACCTTATCATAATATGTCATCATATCCGCTTCACTTACGTGAGCCGAATACAAATCATTCATCATAAATTCACGCCCTCTCAAAATTCCGCTTTTCGCCCTTGGCTCATTTCTAAATTTAGTTGAAAAATGATAAACAGAAACCGGCAGATCCTGATAGCTATTTATATTCTTCCGTAAAAGATCCATCACAATTTCTTCGTGTGTGAAACTTAGGACATATTCCTTTCCGCGGGAATCTTTAAGTTTGTACATTATCTCATCAGCCTTGTCCCATCTGCCGGTCTCACTCCATATTTCCTTCGGGTGAAGAAGAGGCATTAACATTTCTTGTCCGCCAACGGCATCTAGTTCTTCGCGGATTATCTGATTAATTTTGGTAACAACCCTTAAACCAAGCGGAAGAAGGGTCCAGCTTCCCGACATAAGTTGGTCAACAAAACCACCCCTAACTAAAAGTTTATGATTAACGCTATCGGCACCCTTAGGGGCTTCTTTTCTTGTTTTGGGAAATAATTTCGATTGCAGCATATGAAGCTATTGTATCATTAATCTAATGTAACTTTTTTCCAAATCTGCTGAAGATTGTGTAAATCATCTTTTGGTATTTCCGGTATTTTTAGTGCCGGATAACTCAATCTTGTAAACGGTTCGTAAACAATTCGTAGATGTAAACCATTTGTCTTGACAGGCGCATAAAAGAGTTTGAAACCGGCTCCTAAAATTGAATCAAGATCAGTAAAATAAATTGCGTCGTGTCTATCTGCACCCTTACCAAAGCTTCTTTGAATCACAATCTCCCTCCCATCTCTCCCGACCTTAAAACCATGACCCGGAATATCTAGAAAATCAAACATCACCGATTTTCCAGGAAAACGAAGCGGGCCAATAGCTTGAAAATCAACATCTCTCAATATAAGTGCCTCTGAATTTAGCCTAGAGTTTCCAACAAGTAGAACACCTGGATAGCCTAATGTGGAAATGGTTTGAGAGTCCACTTCTTGACCAGGATTAAGTAACAGTTGAGATGCAAATTCTATATTTTGAAAGCGGCGCTGGGGTGAAAACTCCTCACCAGTAGAACGCCTTGTTTCATCATCAAAAATAGTTTTTGGCATATCGGTCAATTATATATTTTCCTTTTTTGATTTGGAATATTAGTGAAAATAAACATTTATTTCCCTAATGAATTGATAAATCCTGTAAAACCCCCTGCAGAAATCACACGTTTAATATCAAAAAAGGAAATTAAAATAATTAAAGCAATAAGAACAATAAAACCGGCGGAGTGAAATGCATCTTCTACTTTTGGCAAAACCTTTTTGCCCATTACCGCCTCGATTCCAATAAATAAAAGTCTGCCACCATCCAAGGCCGGAATCGGAAGAATATTAAGAACCGCAAGATTAATTGAGATAAGTCCCATGAGGTTTAAGATCGGTAAAATCCCTTGTTTTAGGACAAAATAGATAATTGCAAAAATCCCGACAGGGCCAACCGTACCTTCAGGAACTTGCCCATGCCCCACTTGGGAAACAGTTCCCCACAGCCCCTGGATAACAGCAACAGTTGTTTGATAAGAAGCAATCGTTCCGTAATAGGCGCCGTAAAAAGGACGCTGCCAAATGGGTGGGTAATAAGTTGTTTCCGATGTAACGGTGACCCCAAGGAACGATTTTCCGTCGGGGGGATTTTGTTGAAGGGTAATATTAAAGTTTAAATTTTGGGATCCGCGTTTTATCACAAACACTACATTTTTACCTTTATTTTCCTGAGTTAAATTTGTAAAATCGGTTGATTTAGTAACTGCCTTTTTGTTGAATGAGATAATAACATCGTTAATGGCAAGTCCGGCGGTCGCGGCAGGAGAATCTTTTGCAACTTCCACAATCTGCACAAATCCTTGCTCTTTCGGAACTCCGAGGAAAGAATAAACAATTGCAAAACACGCAAGTCCCAAAAGTAAATTCATCACAATTCCGGCGGTAACAATTGCGGCTCGGGTTAATTTACCTTTACTGAGGAATGCGCGATTCGGATCGGAGATTCCTTCCTCACTGGTTTCTCCGTGAAGCCTTACAAATCCTCCAAACGGCAGAGCATTCACTGAATAAATTGTTTCACCGATTTTTTTACCCAATATTCGGGGTGGAAGTCCAAAACCAAATTCTTCAACCCAAACTCCACATTTTTTTGCAACCAAAAAATGGCCGAGTTCATGGATTAAAATAAGAACCGAGAGAACCAAAAGAATTCCTAAGACATAAAGAATCGTCGAAAGCATGATAGAAGAAGTATATCAGATTTGAAGAAGATCGATTTTCTTCTTCTCCCCTATTTCCTCAATCTTGGCAATGAAGGAATCGGTTAATTCCTGAAGCTTTTTCTCCGAAGCAAATTTCTCATCCTCTGTAATTTCTTTAGCTTCAAATTTCTTCTTAATTTCATGCATTTCATCAGCTCTGACCTGACGGATCATGACGCGCCCGTTTTCCAGTTTACCCGAAAGAATTTTTACGTATTTTTCCCTATCCTCAGTCGTCATCGCCGGAATGACTATCCGGATTACTTCCCCATCAATCGAAGGATTAAGTCCGATATTGGCTTCCATTATTCCTTTTCTAATATCCCCGATTATGCTTTTGTCCCAAGGGGAAATAACAATTTGGGTCGGATCGGAGGCAGTAATACTTCCGACTTCCATCACTCTTAAGTGTTGTGTTCCGCCATACGCCGGAACAACTATGTTTTCTACAAGCGCAGGACTGGCGCGTCCGGTACGAACTCCGGCAATATCAGAAAAGACTGCGTCTACCGCTTTTTGAAATTTTGAAGTTAACTCAAGCCCATCCATTACTTTCCTAATTCTACACGAATAACCCGGCCAAGTCTAACGTTCTCGCCTGTCTTAGTAATGACTTCCCTAATCAAATCGGAAATAGTTTTGCCGGGATCTTTAATAAATTCCTGCTTCTCCAAATTTTCTTCCCCCATTGAGGCAACCTGCATAGCAATGTCTTTACCTAAAGTCTCAAAGAGTTCGTTTTTGGCAACAAAATCTGTTTCGCAAAGAAGTTCGACTACACCAACGACCTTACCCGTGTGATGGGCGTAAACAAAAACTTTTCCCTGTCCGGTTTCGCGTCCTTCCCGTTTGGCTGCTTTTTCAATTCCTTCTTTTTTAAGAATAACCAGCGCCTTTTTCTCATCACCCTTAACTTCCTCCAAAACTTCGCGGATGCGGATTATAGCAACCCCGGTTTCTTCCCTAAGTCTCTTAATTTGATTTATATCAATTTTTCCCATATTATTCTGTTTTTACTTTTTCGATTTTCGCTTTTCCTTCCGAGATTGCTTCCTTAAATAAGTCTAAAACATATTCCAAGGCTTTTGAAGCATCATCATTCATAGGAATCGGATAATCGATAGGATCCGGATCGCTATTGCTGTCGACTATTCCCACCACTGGAACTTTTTTGGTATTTGCTTCGTGAACAGCTCCGGCTTCCCTTTTAGTGTCAATTACGAAAAGAACATCGGGGAAACTCTTAAGGTTTTTAATTCCGCTAAAGAATCTCTCCAACCTTGTGATTTCGCGGTCAATAAGAAGTCTTTCCTTCTTTGTATATTTGTTGTAAAAACCGGAGGCTACATTTTCGGTCATTTCTTCCATTTTTTTGAGGGATTTTTGCATTTGAGGAAAATTGGAAATTGTTCCCCCGAGCCAGCGTTCATTAACATACGGAATTCCCAGTTCCTCGCCAACTAGCGCCACCTTATCCTTAATCTGTTTTTTGGTTCCAAGAAGAAGAATTGTTTTGCCTTCTTTTACAGACTTTGAAATAAATTCCAAAGCTTCTTCAAGCATAGGCTTTGTTTTGGTTAAATCAAAAATGTGAACTCCGTTATCGGAGCCATAAAGATACTCACCCATCTTGGGATTCCAACGCCTTGTCTGGTGGCCAAAATGGGCCCCGGAATTAAGCAGATCTTCAAGCGATACCTTAACGGTCATGATTTTTATTGCTTCCTTATACCGCCGCAGGTCGGAAGTTATCCAGGAAGCATAACCTGCGTGTGTGAGAGTATTTTAACAGGCACTGATCAAATTCTCAAGTAGGCAGCTAATTGTAACCGGTCCAACTCCACCGGGAACTGGAGAAATATAACTGGCAATTTTCTCCACTTCGACAAAGTCCGCGTCTCCCTTTGGTGAACCAACATCAATTACGATAGCTCCCGGCTTAACCATATTACCTTTGATAATATTAGGAACCCCTGTAGTACTCACCAAAATATGGCCTTGCAGGGTTAAGGCTTTCAAGGCAGAAGTTTTTGTGTCACACTCAACAACCTCATATTTTTCATTTTTAAGCTCATGAACGAGAGGTCTTCCAACCATACCCGTTGCTCCCACCACTACCACTTTTAAAGGAGACTTATTTAAAGATATTTCCTTCTTTGCTTCGTTAATAATTTGAATTACTGCTTTACTGGTTGGGTGAAGAAAAGGACTGTCGGCCCTAAGACCGTCAACATCTTTGTCCGGTTTTATTGAATTTATAACTTGCAATTTAGCGCTTGAAAAAGCTTCCGGCAGCGGCATTTGAATCATAATTCCATGAACAGTTTTGTCCTCGTTTAGGGTTTTTATAAGAAGGAGAAGGTCTTCCAACTTCGAATTTTCTTTTATCGAATAGACATCAACTTCGGCACCAATCTTCTCAGCTGCCTTTTTCTTTAAATTGACATACAATTTGCTGGCCGGGTCACTCCCAACCAAAATGGAGGCAAGCTTGGGGTAAACTCCCCGTGCTTTTAAACCTAATATTCGGATTGCGAGATTTGCTTCTTTTTCCGCCGCAAACTTTCTGCCGTCAAAAATTATTGCCATAGACTGTAATTATATATTTATACCGCTTTCTTTTCCAAAAGAGGATACAATTCGCTAATTAGAAATAAAGATCCTGTTATCACTCCTTCTGCCTTTTTATCCTGAAGCAAAAGCATTAATGCTTCCTTGCCGTCTTTACACACAACGTAATTCTTGAAATTAAGACCATCAAGAATTCTGGAAATAACACCAGTATCCTCCGCTAAAGTACTTAAGCCCTGCGATTCGGTTTGGTCAAAAAAAGATGTTACTATAATATCTTTGGCAAGGGGAATTATATACCGCAAGATATTCCTGTAATCTTTACCCCTTTTGAAAGCAATCACAAAAGTAAATTTTTGATTAGGGAAATAAGTAGCAAGATTTTTTGTGAACATGGACATCTTTTGCGGGTTGTGCGCACAATCAATTATTAAAGTTCGGTTATTAATTAATATTCTTTGCATTCTCCCAACAAAGAGTGCTTTCTTTAAAGCTTGTCTTATCTTTTCTATGTCAAAAATAAACTTATCTCTCTCTGAAAGTAACACCACGGTGGATAGTGCTAAAGAACTGTTTTGAACTTGAAACGATCCTAACATTCGTAGTTGCACATTTTTAATAGCTATTCCCAAAAAACTAAAGTCAAATAGAGTCCCCGAAACTAAAGACATTTCTTTAATAGCACTTTGACCAACTACGTATAATTTCGATTTTTTCTCCAATGAAACCTCATTAATCACTTCCATTACCCTACGACATTGCCTTGTTGTCACAACATCATTGTATAATTGGATAATTCCAGCTTTTTGAAAAGCGATCTTACTTAGAGTTTTGCCTAAAACATTTGTATGGTCGTGACCTATATTGGTAATTACCACTATTTTGTCCCTCCGCGTGACAATATTTGTCGCGTCATATGTTCCTCCCAAACCTGTTTCAATCACAGCATAATCAACCCCTTCCTTACGAAAAATATAGTAAGCCAATGCTATCAGCACCTCAAAATAAGTTGGGGACCCGTACTTTGTCCTGCTTACTGTCTCAATAGCCGGAATAATCTGATTTAAATAATCACAAAACTTATCCTCGGTTAGTAATTTATTATTAATCTGGAAGCGCTCACGAACATCAAGTAAATGCGGGGAAACACTTAAACCCACATTAAATCCCAAACTTCTTAATATTGTACTTAAAAAGAACGATGTGGAACCTTTCCCTGAAGTTCCAGCCACGTGTATGACTTTTAGTTTATCTTGAGGATTATTAAGATCCTTAAGCAAACTCCTAACCCTTTCTAGTCCGATCACCCCCGGGAACATAAACTCTCTCCCCCTAGGGATGTAATCATATAGAAAACTGAGAGCCTGTACTTTGGTGCGAATTGCTTTCATCGGGAAGTATTATAACCTATCTGATAGCTATTTACTCTTAATGCTTAGGGTGTCGGGAATTTTTTACAGAGAGATCTAACCTCTAAAGCAATATCTTTAAGGAATTTGTCCTTGGAAAGACCAGCTCTAAAAGTCTTCATAAACTCAACCCTCTTCTCTTTTTCTTCAGGAAGTTTTTGATTCTTTTCATGATCAACCACTTTTAAAATCAGGGAGGCAATAAATTTCATCTCATACTCTTTCATTCCGCGGGTCGTAAGAGCAGGAGTGCCGATTCGAATTCCCGATGGGAGAAAAGGAGGGGCCTGGTCATTAGGAACTGAATTTCTGTTAACCACAATACCGGCCGCTTCAAGTGCCTCCGCAACCACGTTGCCCGAAAGACCAAGGGGACGAAGATCAACAACGATCAGGTGACACTCCGTCCCGCCGGTAACAATTGTAAGTCCACCTTTTTTCAACTCTTCCGCCAGCAACTTTGCATTGGCAACAATTTGTTTTCCGTACTTTTTAAATTCAGGGGTATCTGCTTCGACTAATGCTTGTGCAATTCCCGCAGTCGTATTATTGTGAGGTCCGCCCTGAAGTCCGGGGAAAACTGCCTTGTCAATTTTTGCCGAAATTTCGGCATCTTTTGCAAGTCCTTTTTTAGTAACCATAATCATTGCCCCCCTTGGTCCCCTCAGGGTTTTATGAGTTGTGGTTGTAACAATATGGGCAGACGGAACAGGGCTTGGATAAACACCAGCTAAAACGAGTCCCGCAACATGAGAGATATCAGCAATAAGCCAGGCATTAATTGAATCAGCAATCTCCCCCATTTTTTTCCAATCCAAAATCAACGGGTAAGCAGTAGTTCCGATAATCATTAATTTTGGTTTCTCTTTTTTGGCCAATTTCTCAACTTCATCATAATCAATTATTCCATCGTCCTTTGTTCCGAACTGAACCGATTTATAGAATCTGCCGGAAAAAGTGATGTTGGGATGTCCGTGGGTTAAATGCCCGCCGCTTGCGAGTTTAAGTCCCATTATTTTATCCCCGGGATTTATAAGAGCAAACAGAACTTCCGCGTTTGCAGGAGAACCGGAGTATGGTTGGACGTTAACAAACGGAACTTTAAACAGCTTTTTTGCAAGTTCCTCGGCCAAAATTTCGATTTCATCCACGACAACATTCCCTTGATAATATCTTCTGTGAGGATACCCTTCAGAATATTTATTCATTAGGACCGACCCGACTGCGGCACGTACTGCGGAAGAAGCATAGTTTTCCGACGGAATCATCGCAAATGTTTCCTCCTGGCGCTTTTCTTCTTGTTGTATCAGGTTGGCAATTTTGTTCATAAATCTAGTTTATCAGAAATAATTTTTATAATCCTTCGATTCACATCTTCAATTTTTCCTTCACCATCTACAATATCTATTTTTTTAGAGAATTTCCTCTTTAACCAAAGATAGGTTTTCCAAACATTTTTAAGTTTATTTTCTTTCTCATAAAGTTCTATATGGCTTCTATTTTCAGTAATTCTTTTCATACACTCTCGCGGAGAGACTTTTAGAATAATTGTAAAATCTGGCATTCTAAAATATTTTTGAAGGCCCATCAGCCAGTTTCTATCCAAGGTTAACGACCCAAAAGCAACAGTACTCCAAAAATATCTATCACTAATTACAACAAAACCCTTCTCCAAGGCCGGTTCAACCATTCTTTGTAAATGATGTCCCCTATCTGCTGCAAACAAAAGTTGTAAGGTTGACTCTGGTAAGGTGTAAACGTTAGTTAGTGCGCCCCTTATTAGTCCACCAATAACGTTGTCGGTCGGTTCTTTGGTTGTAATCACTTTTACTTTCTTTTCTTTTAAATATTTAGCTAATAAATTTATTTGGGTCGTTGATCCACTTCCATCCAAACCTTCAATTACAATAAATTTTCCCTTTTTCATTTCTTAATTTTTGCCAGAGCTTTCTGAGTAGAAATTTCCGATTTCATTCTTCCAAGTCCGTAATCGGAAACCCAATCAACTTTTGCAAAAATAGATTGTAAAAACGGAAGTTTTTTAATAATTTCTTTAACGGCTTTTTGCATGGCATTTCTATATGAAGGATGTCCACCAGAAATAGTCCTTAATTCCGAGAAAAACACCCATTGTCTAATGTTTGTACGAATATTAAATCTAAGTTTGTGACCCAAAATTGTCACATACTCTGCAGCATTCTTAATATCTTCATTTTTATCTTTTATTAATTTCCTATAAAGACTGTTCGCCATTTTGTGAATCTTCAGGTAGTCTGCTAAAACCTCTTCCATTCCCGGTTCATTAAACTCGTTGGGAATTTCTAAATATTGTGGTGTTAAACGAAGCCTCTCCGTTGAGGATAATCTATTTCTTTGTAAATCTCTGTAAATTCCAAAGTCTTTAAAAAATTCCACTTCGAGAGAGGCCTGCTCAAAAGCTCTTGGTAATTTATTTCTACGATTATATTGGGGGCGTGATCTATTGGGAATTGATAAAAGTAAAATTTTTGGGAGTAGTTTTTTATTTTTTCTGACCCACTTTAAGATTTGAAACTTTGATAAATAACTCTTGGTTTGGTTTGTATAGATAATTTGGGAAGCAATCTTTACACCGGTGTCGCGGTCATAATCTATAATTTGTACATCTTTTGTATCATTGCCATCTTTAATATTTCTAGAAAAACTATTTGAAACTTTTTGCTGAAGCGTTTTAATTTCTTTTCTATATTCCCGAGCTAATTTGCCATATTCGGAGTTAATGTTCTGCAAAAAATTCGGGGATATCTTTATAAGTTCTTCATAAGCCATTTCACCCAATAGTCTAACCTCGGAATACGGAGAGATTAGCATTTTGTTTATTGTATTTTCAGTGGCCTGACCTGAAAAATGAGCGCCTAAATTAGTAACTACTGTAGTTGGTAAAAATACACGGACAGTATCAAAAGCCTTAGCTTTTAGCGCTCTTTGATAAGCTTTTTTAATCTTTTCAATTTGGTTCTGATCTGCAATATTATCCATATCAGCAAATTTTTCTATTGGATACTTTTTTGATAAAAATGGAATTACTGTTTCTAAATGTTTATTATATGAATCAAAAGCAAAATCATTCCACTTTTTATATTCTTTAGAATATTTCGAATGAGTAATTTCCGGTACTTCCATAAATAAATAATGATTCCCAACTTTATTTCCAAAATTAACGTACCTGGTAGATTTTTCGATATATGAAGCTCCAATTCTTTGATCTTCAATGGCTTTAGCGGCAATTTGAGAAACAAATTCAAAAGCGATGTGAGTACTACCCATTTGGATTACAGAATCATCACCGAATTCTGCAAAAACCCTTTTATAAAAATCGTCTGTTCTTTCCCTCGCCTTAGCCAACTTGTCTTGGTTCAATTTATATTGAGAAAACGATGAATTCCAAAATTCATCTAAAAACAAACGTCTAACACTTTTGTCGCTTCGAGAGTATCTTGAAAACATTGCACCGATAACTTCTTGAGGCAGGTTGTAAATTGCAAAAACCGGTTTATCGTAATTAGTAAAAAAATTCTCTAAAATCTTTTTTTCTCTTGGGGCAAATTTTTCAGGCCGATATGGAAAAGGAAACTTTTTAGGAATATTTAGATTTGAAAAAATCATATTAGGTAATAATTACACTCTTTCTTTTATTTTCCAGTACTACCAAAGCGTCCCTGTCCACGAACAGAATTTTTCAACTTTTTTGTTTCAATAATTTTTGCTCGGGGACAAGGTTGTAAAATTCCCTGGGCAATTTTATCCCCTTTTTCAATTTTGTATTTTTTTTGCCCAAGATTTATCAAAATTACAACCCATTCACCTCTATATGTTGAATCAATCACTCCACCCAAAACATCAATTCCAAATTTCGCTGCTAAACCGCTTTTGCCCCTAAAAGAAATAAAATAACCATCAGGAATTTCTGATGCAATACCGGTTTTTACTAAAGAAACATATCCTCTTTTAATAGTCAATTTTTCTGTTGAATACAGATCAAAACCAGCATCACCATAGTGAGCATAAGTAGGAATTTGGGCGGAAGAAGAAATTTTTAGGAATTTGATTACTGGTTTTTTCATGCATTACGGGACTTTTTACTCTCTTTTTTATTAAAATCTTTCCAAATTTTACTGGCAGTCGGACCTTTTTGTCCCCAATACTTGCTATGTCTTACTTTCCCATATGGTTTCTCCGTAGGTGTTTCAAGTCTCATAAAGGAAATTTGTCCGATCTTCATCCCAGGGTAAAGTGTAATGGGAATGTTGGCAACATTGGTCATTTCTAATGTCAGGTTTCCTCTAAAACCAGGGTCGACAAAGCCCGCTGTTGCGTGAATAATAATACCTATCCTTCCAAGGGAACTTTTTCCTTCCAATCTACCAATTAAGTCATTGGGAATACCAACTGTTTCTATGGTTGTACCCAGAACAAATTCTCCTGGATGAATAATTAGAGGTGTTTCTCCTTTTACTCTTACTAATTCCATAAAACTGTCGTCATAATTTTTAATATCAAGATATGGTTTATTGAGGTTATTAAAAACTCTAAATTCATTACCAAGTTTTAAATCGTAACTAGCGGGTTGAACACAAGAAGAATCAAAAGGGGAAATAAAAATATGTTTTTTCTGTACCTCTCTTTTTATATCGATGTCTGAAAGAACCATAAAATTCGTTGTCTCTTTTTATCAACTAAAAGGAATGCTGTCAACAAGCTTTTCAAAATAAAATTATTTTCCTGAAGTTTCTTCTTCTTTCTTAGGACTTCTCCAACTCGCCCACTTACACTCGGGATAGCGGGTGCAGCCGAAGAATTTACGTCCTTTCCCGGTTTTTTTAACTATCACATCCCCTTCTTTACACTCCGGACACTTTACTCCAATTTTTTCCAGATATTTTCCCGTATATTTGCAGTCAGGGAAACGCGAGCAGGAAATAAATTTACCAAATCGGCCGGTGCGTATTACCAATTCTCCCTTGTTGCACTCGGGACACTTCTTGCCCAGTTTCTCTACTTCAATTTTTACTCTCTTCGCATTTTTCTCAACATCTTTAAGTTTTTTATTAAACGGAGTCCAAAAATCTTTAATTGTTTTAACCCACGCAAGTTTTCCTTCTGCAACACTGTCAAGTTCCCCTTCCATCTCCGCTGTAAATTGATAATCAAAAGTATCGGCAAAATTTGCCATCAAGAAATCGTTCACCGCAACTCCGATAGTCGTCGGAATAAATTGTTTAGCATCATTCTTTTCAACATAATTCCTAATTTGAATTACAGAAATTGTCGGAGCATAAGTTGAAGGGCGCCCAATTCCCAACTTTTCCAGAGTTTTGATCAGGGAGGCCTCGTTATATCTTGCCGGTGGTTGGGTGAATTTTTGATCCGCCCAGATTTTTACCAAATCCAAGTCGGTATCCTTAGCAATTTCGGGAAGGACAATAACTACTTCCTCTAAGTCCTTTTTTGCAGGAATTACTTTTCTCCACCCGTCAAACTTCATTACCTGTCCCGAAGCACGGAGAAGATAAAGGGTCTCATCATCAGCCCTTCGGGCTGCAACATCGATCACGTTCTCATCGTAAACAGAGGAATTCATTTGGCAGGCAATAAATCTTGCCCAAATCAATTCGTAAAGTTTTGTATTTTCCTCCGCAAATCTTTCGGTTGAAACTTCCAATTTATAATTTACATCAGTAGGTCTAATTGCTTCATGGGCTTCTTGCGCCATTTTACTTACGGTTTTGTAAAAACGCGGTTTTTCCGGAAGATAGGCTTCTCCATAATTCTTCTTAATAAAATCCCGCGCTTTCATTACAGCGGGGAGGGATAAATTTAACGAGTCGGTTCTATGGTAAGTAATGAACCCTTCCTCGTAAAGTTTTTGGGCGACCGACATAGTTTTTTTGGAAGACCAACCCATTATTCTTGCTGCCGCTTGGGTCATTGTGGAAGTAGTGAAAGGAGCATAAGGACTTTTAATAATCTGACGCTTTCTGACATCCGTTACTTTATATTTTGCTTTTTTCAAATCGGAAAGAATTTTGTCCGATTCTTCTTTATTTTTTACTACCGCATCCCTGTCCTCAATTTTAACCAGTTGGGCCGTAAATTCATTTTTTCCCTTTTTATCTTTAACTGCCGAAAAGATCTCCCAATATTCCTCTGCCTTAAACTTTTCTATCTCGCGTTCTTTTTCGACAATGAGACGTACCGCAACCGACTGAACGCGTCCCGCGGAAAGTCCCCTCCTAACTTTTTTCCAAAGAAGTGGGGAAAGTTTATAACCGACTAAACGATCAAGAACTCTGCGCGCAATTTGCGCATCCACTAATTTTTTATCAACGTCGCGCGGATGGGCAATAGCTTCTTCCACTGCTTCCTTCGTAATTTCATGGAATGTTATCCTTTCCACTTTTCCTTTGCCTTCCAAGATTTCTTTTACATGGAACGCAATTGCCTCACCCTCGCGGTCAGGATCGGTCGCTATAAAAATCTCTTTTGCCTTTTTTGATTTTGATTTAATTAGCGCAATTGTTTCTTTTCTTTTTTCAACATCAACATAATCGGGTGCAAAATCGTGTTCGATATCAATTCCTAAGGTACTCTTGGGTAAATCTTTAATATGACCCGTTGTTGCTTCCACGTCATATTCACTCCCCAAAAATTTTCCGAGGGTCCGTGCCTTTGTCGGTGACTCAACAATTACCAGATTCATATTCTTTTGTAGATTCCACCACCTAGGCTTCTCACTAATCCTTTCATTTCCATGATAGTAAGTCTAGCAGAAACTTCGGCAGTTGCGATACCTGTCATTCTAACAACCTCGTCAAGATGTAAAGGTTCGCATTCTAAAATCTCAACGATTTTAGATTCAATTGGACTCCCCGGCATAACTTTTTCCACCGCTTCAGGATCAACTTTTAACTGCAAATGAAGTTCATCTAAAACATCGCGCGCGGAGGTAATTGGTTTTGCTCCGTTTTGAATTAAATAATTTGGGCCAACGGACGCGGGCGAGGTTATTGGACCAGGAACCGCAAAAACCGGACGATTCTGGGCAGCAGCCGCATTAACCGTATAAAAAGTACCGCTTTTCATTCTGCCTTCAATAACGACAACTGCCTTTGAAAGACCGGAAATGAGCCGGTCTCTTACCGGAAAATCATAAGGGAAGGGTCCATACCCTAAAGGATATTCAGAAACTACTGCCCCACTATTTTTTGAAATGATATCAAGCGCCAGTTGTTTATTTGTTAAGGGGGAAATAATATCGAGTCCCGACGCAAGTACTGCAATTGTCCTACCACCCGCACTAAGTGCTGACCTTTGGGACTCAGCGTCTACTCCCAGCGCAAGACCCGAAATTACTGTTATTCCATAACTTGCCAACTCCCCCGCAAGTTTTTGGGTAACTTCGCGTCCGTATGAAGTCATCATTCTTGTTCCAATAATTGCAACTGCGCGGGAGTCAGTTCTTTTCAAAACCCCCTTAACATACAAAACGAAAGGCGCGTCTTCCAAATCTTTAAGATTTTCCGGATAGTCTGGGTCATTGATCGTGACCGCATTAACCGATTCCTTTTTTAGGTTAAGAAAATATCTCTCAACATCAAATTTTTTACGGTGTTCCAGAAATTTTGTAACTAACTTTTCCCCCAGCCCGACTTCCAACAAATCTTTGCAAGAAGCTGACCAAATTTTTTTAGCGGATTTAAAATAGGAAAGAAGAAGTTTGGTCCTCATGGGACCGATGGAAATAAAAGTACTTAGGGCAATTAGATATTCTTTTTCTGTCATTTAGCGGTTGCTTCTGTTTGAAAATAATAATCCGCAATTTTACGAGCAACCGGGCCCGCAACCTGCGAACCTTCACCGCCTTTTTCAAAAACCATTGTCGTGACAATTTGAGGTTTTTCAATCGGGCTAAAAAACGTAAACCAGGCATTTGGCGTGCCATCTGCTCCGACCTCTGCAGTTCCTGTCTTACAAGCAACCGTAAGTCCATCATGTTTCGCACCAAAATCAAAAAATGTATAAGCGGTTCCACCAAGAGCACACGCTCCCTGCATTCCCTCTTTTACCAAATCCAAATTTTTTTGGGCAATATTTATTTGATGACAAATGGGGGAACCGGAAAGAATAAATTGCGGCTGACAAAGTTTTCCATTGTTGGCAATTGCTGCAATGTAAGTATTTAATTCAATCGGAGTAACAGACACATCTCCCTGACCAATTGACATATTGTAGGTATTTCCCAAAAACCAGGCTTCTTTAACGGTTTTTTGTTTCCAATCAGGGGTCGGGATCAGTCCTTTAGTCTCCCCGGGAATATCCACTCCCGTCGGTTTATCCAAACCAAAAAGGTCAGCCCACTTGGCAATATTGACAGGGCCCACCATTTCCCCAATTTTATAAAAGAAGGTGTCGGTTGAACGCGCTAGCGCCCTAACCAGATTAATTTGCCCTTCAAGACGGCCGTATTCCGTAAAATACCAATTGGTATAAGAAAATCCGTTAACCGTAATTATTCCCGGATCATTAAAAAGAAAATTTTTATCGATCGCTCCTTCTTCTAGTGCCGCAATTGCAACCAAGGGTTTAAAAACGCTTCCGGGGTGAAAAGTTCCGCTTGTTACCCGATTAAAAAGCGGAAGGTCAGGACTGGTCAAAACTGCAGAAATATTTTGCGGATCAAAACTGGGGCTTGAATAAAAAGCCAAAATTGCGCCGGTCGGATCCGTAACAATTGCTGCGCCCTTCTTGTCCATATCAGCTGCCATCTCTTTCTGCAATCCATAGTCAATCGAGGTTTTAATATCAGTTCCCGGAATCGGATTTTTTATTCCCAAAATTCTAATTTTTTTGCCTGCGGTATTCACCTCTACCAATTCCTCCCCGGGGACTCCAAGAAGTGTACATTCATATTCTTGTTCCAGTCCTGTTATACCAACCAACATCCCGCTTGTCCTCACTCCTTTTTGGGGACAATTTGGGTCAACTGTCCCGACTTCACTATCCGAAATGACCGATAAGTATCCTGAGGCGTGAGCAAACTCCTCTCCCAACGGGTAAACCCTCTCATAATCGGTGACAATTTCGTCAGAAGAAGCGTTTGTTAAATCCTCCGACAGGGTTACCGGGATACCGGGTGTAAACTTCACAGCTTTTTTAATTGCTACATTATCAGCAAGCGCTTCTCCATTCCTGGCCAAAACCCTTCCCCTCGGTGCTGGAATCGGAATATGACGGATTCTGTTTTCTTCAGAAAGACCACGGTAATAGCTACCTTTAATTATTTGAACTTCAAAAAGTTTTCCCAGAAGAATTAAAAAAAGAAGAATTAATACTCCGCGTAAAAACCAAGAAAGCCAAGATTGCATGACACTATTCTATCACGCAGTGTTCTCCTCACGGAGTGTCCTTCACACTTGTAGATTTACTTAGAGGAATATTTTACAGTTTTTTATACTCCACAACAGTTATATTCGATGCCCGAAGTTGTTCTTTAGAATTTCTAATATTCTTTATATAAAATTCTCTTGCCACAAGCTTTTTATAATCAAATATTTTCTCCGTAAATTCAATACCAACCATATGATCGTTTTCGTGCTGAATTACCCTAGCCAGTATTCCGTCGCAACGAAGTTGAAATCTTTCTTCCTTTTCATTAAATGCTTCGATAATAATTTCTCTAGAACGTTTAACCGGACCAAACAAATTTCCATTTAGCACACTGCCACACCCTTCATAGCCAATACTCTGTTCTTTAGACAATTTAATAATCTTCGGATTAATATAAATTCGGAGCTTATCGCCTTTAGGTAATTTCCTATACTTGGTTTTCTTAGGTTGGGTTATAAATATTTTGTAGTTATATCCGACTTGCGGAGCAGCCATTCCCACTAAATCATTTTTAATCATTGTGTCTTTCAAATCTTGAATAACTTTTTTAACACGGGGATCGTTAAAATCTTTTACTACTAAGTTTTTCGCCTTTAATCTAGGATCACCTATTTGAATTGTTTTTCTTACAGCCATATTTACTTGGTATTATAGTCCTTTCGTCACTCTGATTTTTCTAAGAAGTGCTGCGTCTTCCAAACAAGCCCCACAACCACGGACGACGCATGTTAGAGGATCGTCAGCAATCCAAACAGGCATGTGTGTTGCCTCCGAGATCACTTTATCTATCCCGGGAAGGAGAGATCCCCCGCCGGCAAGAGTAATTCCGCGCTCCATGATGTCGCTGGTAAGTTCAGGCGGAGTTTCCTCCAGTGTATCAATAATATTTCCTATAATCTCCTGAATGATCGGGGACAGAGCCTCACTAATCTCGTTATTCGTAAGTCTTATTGACTTGGGTAGTCCGGTTTCAAGGTCGCGTCCGCGAACGACGGAAAATTTTTGTTTAGTTTCGCCGGAATCGGTAGCCACTGAAGCAATTCCTATTTTTACAGCTTCTGCAGTTGGCTGCCCAAGAAGAAGAGAGTATTTTAGACGGACATAATTTATTATTGCCTCATCCATTTCATCTCCCGCAATCCGCATGCTTCTTCCGAGCACTATTCCTCCTAAGGAAACCACGGCAATTTCACTGGTTCCGCCGCCGATATCAACAATAAAATTCCCTTCGGGCCCGTCTATCGGTAACTTTGCTCCGATTGCAGCAGCCATCGGTTCTTCTATTAAAAAGACTTCCCGCGCCCCGGCATCCATCGATGCGTCAGCAACGGCACGGCGTTCAACCTCCGTTACTCCCGAGGGAATTCCAATAATTACACGCGGTCTTGGAATTTTTGGTATTATGGTTCCGCTTTCGTGAACTCTCCCGATGTAGTACTTAAGCATCGCGGCTGTAGCATCAAAGTCTGCAATAACACCGTCGCGAAGCGGTCTGATTGCTTCAATTGTTGCAGGGGCCCTGCCGTACATTTTCTTGGCAGAAGTTCCAATGGCTAAAATTTCCTTTGTTTTTTTGTGACGCGCAACAGCCGAGGGTTCCCTTATGACAATCCCTTTTCCGCGCACCCAAACCAAAGTGTTTGCGGTCCCAAGGTCAATGCCAATATCGTGGGAGAAAAGTCCTAAGAATCTATCTATGGGGTTCATTATTTTCATCTCGTCTAAAAAACTATTTGCAACGCAGTATACCCACAAAAATAAATCTTGCAAAGGGTATAATATATCTCAATGCGAAGAATTATTTTCTTTTTGTTTGCGGCTCTAACTTTCTTTGTCCCAATAGTTTTATGGCCTTACACTTCTGAAGTTTTTGAATTTAATAAAATGGTTTTAGTTTACATTCTGACGGCCGTTATCACGACTATTTGGGCAATCAGATGTATAGTTGAAAGAAAATTTATCTTTCGTCGCACAATATTAGATATTCCGCTTTTGATATTCTTTGGGTCGCAATTGATCTCCACAATTCTTTCAATTGATTTTTATACTTCTGTTTTTGGATATTATTCACGGTTTAACGGCGGACTTCTCTCTACTGTTTGCTACCTACTCCTCTATTGGGCATTTGTAAATAATTTTAACGGAAAAGACACCATAAAACTCATAAAAATTTGGTTCGCATCAGCTTTCCTTGTTTCTGTTTATGGCGTCGCGGAACATTTTGGAATTGATAAAAACATTTGGGTTCAGGATGTACAAACACGTGTGTTTTCTTCCTTGGGACAACCAAACTGGCTGGCAGCTTGGGTAGTAGCACTAATTCCCGTTACTTGGGCCTTTATGCTGAAATCAAAAATTAAATCGTTCGGTTTCTGGATTTATTTTGGGCTTTCAGTCCTTTTCTTCTGGACTTTAATCTTTACAAAATCACGTTCTGGATTCTTGGGATTTGGAACTGCTTGTATTATTTTTTGGGCTTTAGTTGCTTTAAAAAATATTAAAAATATAAAAGTATTTATTTTTCCATTTCTTCTAGTTGGATTCTCTTTTATTGTGATTTGTTTAATAAGCGGAACTCAGTGGACACCAAGTATAAATTCTATAATAAACAAATCTACAAATAAACAAATTACGGAAGCTTCAACCGGAGACACAGCACTTGAAACCGGCGGAACGGAATCCGGCATAATACGCGAGATTGTTTGGCAGGGAGCACTTCAAGTCTGGTTCCACTATCCGGTTTTTGGAACAGGCACGGAAACCTTTGCCTATTCATATTATCTTTACCGTCCGGCAGCACACAACTTAACTTCCGAGTGGGATTTTATTTACAACAAAGCCCATAATGAATTTTTAAATTTCGCTGCAAATACGGGCTCTTTTGGTCTCCTGTCTTATTTAACAGTAATCGGATTTTCTGTTTATTTGATGCTTAAAAACAAAGGTGATGACAAAAATTTAAATTTTGGACTCTTGGCCGGTTTTGTAAGTTTGTCCGTGTCCAATTTTTTTGGCTTTTCGGTAGTTCCTACCCAACTTGAATTTTTTCTGTTCCCCGCAATTGCGATTGCGATCGTAGTGCCTAGTACAAAGTATGAAGTACAGAGTAAAAAATTAGGAAATCTGCAAAAAATTCTTATGCTCTTTGTACTCTGTACTATGTTCTATGTACTATTTGCCGTAGGCAAATATTGGTATGCCGATGTTTTATATGCCCGCGGAAAAAGCTTGAATAGTGCCTCTAGGCCCGATCTGGCAATTCCGGCGCTTTCCCAAGCCATTAAGTTCGAGCCCGCCCAGGCAATTTATTATGGCGAGATCGCAAATTCCTACGCTACCATTGCTATGGCTTATGACCAAAGTAAAGATGCAACCTCTGCCAGCGAGTTTACAAATTTTGCCGTAGATAGTGTCCAAGGTGCGGTAAACATGGCTCCCGCTAACATAAATTTAAGAAGAACAATGTTTGGAGTTTACGTCAGACTTTCCACAATTGATGAAGAATATCTAATTAATGCTCGTGATACCGTTACCGCAACAATAAAAATGGCCCCAACCGACGCGAAACTTTATTACAATCTGGGAATTATTGACGCAAACCAGGGTCAATTCCAAGCCGCCGATACCGATTTCCAAAAGGCAATTACGCTCAAGGCAAACTACGGCGACGCCAGAATCGAATACGCTGCGCTTTTAGTTCATCTGAAGAGGAATGAGGAGGCCAAAGCACAGCTAAACTATGTCCTTACTAATATCGATCCGAATAATGCCACCGCAAAACAAGCTCTCGCAAACATCAAATGAAGTGGAATAAGGTCGAATCTATGGTACAATTAAGGTATGGTCCGTAAAATTTTACAGTCGGGAGATAGCGTCCTCCGAACCAAATCAAAACTAGTTTCTTGTGTGGATAAAAAGATTAAAGACTTAATCCACGACCTGAAAGATACCCTCGCCATTCAAAAAGATCCGGAGGGAGTTGGCTTGGCTGCCCCCCAGATCGGCAAAAATCTTCAAGTTTTTGTCTGCAACTACAAAAATTTCAACCGTGTAGTTATTAACCCTAAGATTTTAGACATCACCAAGATATCTAAAAAGGGGAAAGAGAAAAAATCCAAACGCGAGATATTGGAGGGGTGCCTTTCACTTCCCTATTATTACGGTCCCCTGAAGCGCGCCCCAAAGGTAAAGGTCGAATATTTGGATGAAAATGGGAAGAAGGTTATAGAGGAATTTGAAGGCTTTGAGGCCCAAATAATTCTCCACGAAATCGATCATCTTGAAGGAATTCTATTCATCGATCATTTATTGAAAGAAAAGAAACCTTTATATAAAATTGAGAATGATGAATGGGAGGAAGTGGACCTAATATGAAAATCGTCTTTTTTGGCACACCGGATTACGTTCTGCCGATTCTTACTACACTTCATAAGAAGTTTGTAACCGGCCCGGGTAAGTCCCCGATTGTAGCAGTTGTAACTTCCTCTCCCAAACCCACTGGCAGGAAACAGATCCTTTCTTATTCACCGGTTGATAAATGGGCACACGAACACAAAATCCCAACCTTCTACGCCGCAGGCGATTTAACGAAGGAGAATACTCTTCAAGCCGAAATTGGAGTACTCGCCTCTTACGGAGAAATTATCAAAAAGGAAGTAATCGATCTTTTTCCCCAGGGAATTTTAGTAGTTCACCCTTCACTTTTACCGCAATATAGAGGCGCTTCCCCGGTTCCTGCTTCAATAAAAAACGGCGACAAAATTACCGGCGTAACAATTTTAAAAATGGATGAAAAAATGGATCACGGACCTATCATTTCCCAATTTAAAGAGGACATTCTTGATTCCGATACTTCAGATACACTCAGAAACAGGCTTTTTGAAAAAAGTGCGGGAGTCCTAATAGAAACAATTACTCCATTTGTTCAAGGAAAAATAAAATTAAGGAAACAGAACGATTCAGAGGCAACCTTTACAAAATTGGTAACGAAACAAGACGGATTCATTGATCTAAAAGGGACGGATCCTGTCAGCATGGAAAGATTCATCAGAGCCATGTTCCCCTGGCCGGGAGCCTGGACCCTTCTTTCCAATCAAAAGAGATTAAAACTTCTTAAAAGCCACATTGAGGAAGGTAAACTGGTTTTGGATGAAGTACAAATGGAAGGAAAACTACCTGTTACAGGGAAGCAGTTTTTAGATTCTTACCCCCAATTTTCCCCTCTTTTTTAAGTCTGCTTATACAGTCTGTACAAAGGCGCATACCCGCAACTTTTTGTAAGTTCGGTTTAAACGTCCTCTGAGTAACTTGGGCACGTTTCTTCCAGCGTTTTCCAGCCACACCCCTCTTATGGGAGCTTTGGCGTCCGTAAACTGTTGCTTTTCCACAATTGTCACATGCGTATGCCATGAGAGCGATTATACTATATAATTAGCTCAAATCACAATGGAAATATTGATTCTGCTGATCGGAATTGCCTGTTTTGCCCTTACCATAATCATTCACGAGGTTGCTCACGGATGGATGGCTGATAGGCTTGGAGACCCGACAGCGAGGCTCCTGGGCAGGCTGACACTTAATCCTATCCCCCACATAGATCTTTACGGAACAATTCTTCTGCCTGTTTTTTTGATTCTAATCCACTCTCCTTTCCTTTTTGGCTGGGCAAAACCTGTTCCTTTTGACCCATATAATCTTAAGGACCCCAAAAAAGATTCCGCACTCATTTCCCTGGCGGGACCTGCGGCAAATCTTATCATCGCCACAATTTTGGCAATTATTTACAGATTCATTCCGAACCAGGTTGTCTCGGGACTGATTGCACAGATTGTTGAGTTCAACGTGGCGCTGGCCGTCTTCAATCTGATTCCAATCCATCCCTTAGATGGCGGAAAAATACTGGTTGGAATTTTACCCAACAAAGAAGCACACGAATTCGACAACTTTATGAATCAATTCGGAATAATCCTGCTTATCTTTATTATCTTCCCGATCTTTGGAGGAATATCTATAATTTCCTACTTCTTGTACCCAATAATTAGCTTCATTTTGAACTTACTTATCCCCGGTTTTGGAACGATTTAACGATTTTTCACGATTGACTTTCATGCTAGAATATATATGACCCTGTTAAAGAGGTGTCGGAGACAACTTTCTGATTATTATTTACTCGGGAAGGCGGAGTCCGTCTTGAGATTTTCGATAGATGGCAGCCTACCCACCTGGAATTCTCCAGGAAGAATACCGATTCCTTGATGACGGGGTCAATCCTTCTTAAAGGGTGTTTTTTTGATATAATTCTCCTTGCATATAAGTTTTAGCCGATGTAGCTCAGTGGTAGAGCACCTGTTTTGTAAACAGGGGGTCGAAGGTCCGAATCCTTTCGTCGGCTCCTGATGCTGAGGTGGCGGAGTGGACAATCGCAAGAGACTGTAAATCTCTCGCCCGAAAGGGCTACATAGGTTCGAATCCTGTCCTCAGCACTTAGATTTTTTACCTCGCCTGGGTAGCTCAGTGGTAGAGCACGTACTTGGTAAGTACGGGGTCGTGAGTTCAATCCTCACCCCAGGCTCCCCTTTTACTTCAAATAGCTTCGTGTTACAATACCCCATATGGCAAAAAAGGGTGCCCGCGAAATCATAGCTTTAATCTGTTCCGTCTGTAAAAATCAAAACTACATTACGAACAGGAACAAAGTTAACATGGATACAAAAGGAAAAGGTAAACTTGGCCTCAATAAATACTGTAGGTTCTGTAAAAAGGTTCAACTTCACAAAGAGAGCCTAAAGCTTAAGTAATATTGACAACTCCTCAAAATCGGATATATTAGTCCCAATGACCGGCGCAGAAGACCCATTGAGTGAGGAAAAAGTAAAACCCTCAATTTTTCTCATTTGTCCCACCAAAAACGTATCGAATTCAGTAAGTATTCTTATTGAAGAATACATTGTTAAAAAAGAGAGAGAAGGATACCATGTTTATTGCCCCAAGTGCGACACTAACCCCGCTGATGCAACTGGAGAAACTTATACTTGTGATATCCATCGTCAAGTTATTGAAAATGCGAGCAGGATCGATTTTTGGTATGATCCTTCATCCGAGGAAATACAATTCAACTTGGGTATAGCTTTTGCCTTAAAGAAAAATATAATCCTGGCTAACAAGGACAATGACACTGGTTTTGTCAATCCTCTGCACGGTGGACACTTCGATTTCGACAATAAAAGAGATGTTGTCTTTTTCTCAAATACTTATCGTACCTTGGAGGATTACAAAGGAATGAAAGTTGTCAATTTTCGATTGGATCCCGGCTCGAAACAACATCTTTTTAATTTTGGCATGGCCTTCGGCCTAAGAAAGCCAATTCTAATCACTAACATTGAAGAAATTAGACCAACAAATGACGACAGTTTTAATAATGTTCTAATAGCTCTTGATCGACAAACAAGAGGAAAGAATTAATCTTCAAAGAATATCCTCACCAAATTAGGTATAATAGCCATATACGAAGGGGTGTCGGTCAATGGCAGGCCGCGGGTCTCCAAAACCTGCAATGTAGGTTCGATTCCTACCACCCCTGCCCGTTTCACTCGCGTTCTAGAATATACATTTTTTGCCTAGTGTGCCACAGGGGTAATTGATAAATTCTTTCTTCTTTGACAATGCGCCAGTGTAGACTAGAGAATATTTGTTTCCACTCAGTGTCATTATGAAAACTAAAAGGAACAGTAATCTTAAACGACTCCAGATGATTAGCTAAGTAGTCACTAATATAAGTAATGTACTTTTCAAAAACGTTCTCGTAGATTTCCTCAATTACTATAGCCCTGTATTTGCATACTCTAAGAAAATCCTTTAAGGCTGCTATTTCGTCTGGACAATGGTGCAAGACAAAGATGGTAAAACCCAATTCAAATTGCCTATCTTTAAAGGGCATTTTAATACCATCATAAATTACAGGTTTCATATCAGTAAGATTCAAATCTAGAACCTCAACCCCAGTAATTTTTTTGTTTGGTAGATGCTTTTGCACATACTCTGTAACCAACATATTGCCGCACCCAAAATCTAAAATTGTTTTGTAATCCCTAATCTCCTTGATCATTATATTTCCAAGTCGTATATTCCTCATTCCCTGCACAAGATTGGTGGCCCATCTTCTAAAAAATTTTCTCATATTTTTGCCTTAACCAATTCCATACCTTTCACACGCCAGGGAGAGAATTTTTCCTATCATTTCTTTGAACGATAGCCCCGCAGTTCTTGCCGCAAGTGGAAAATAATTAACCATATTTTCGTCAGGATTAATCCCGGGTAAGGTATTTATTTCCAAAAAGTACAGTTTTCCCTCTTTATCCAACCTGTAATCAATCCTGGCACAATCCCGGATATCTAATAGCCTGCAAATTTTCTTGGAAGTATTTACAATCTCCCTCTCAAGTTTTTTATCTATTCTGGCCGGGCAATCATAAGCTTCCGAAAGATTCTTTAAAGAATCTTCGTAAAGCCACTTAAGTTCAAAGCTGGCAATCTTATTCATCCCCTTAGGAAGAAAGTCAAACTTCTGCTCAACAATCGGTAAAACCTGGGGATTTTTATTTCCCAAAACTCCCACCGTAAATTCTCTGCCCTCAATGTACTCCTCAACCAAAATGTCTCCGTCAAATGTTTTTGAAAGCTCTTTAATTTGCCTGTCCAGTTCCTGCTTATTTTTTACCACACTCTTATCCATTATTCCCTTACTCGAACCCTCTTTATTGGGCTTAACAATAAGGGGAAATTTAGTGTCTCCCGGGACACTGGCAATCCCCGCCCCTTTCAAAATAAGTTTTGTGAATTCCTTATCAAGTTTAATGGCATTTGTTGTCGGACCGGAGTGCGTATAGGGAATCTTAAGAACCTCACAAAAGATGGGAACCTGAGATTCACGGGCATCTCCCCAAAGACCCTCTGCCATATTAAAAACAATATCAACCTTACCTTTCAGTTCTTTAAGTTTAAAAAATGCATTTTCATCCGCTTCGACCAGAAAAACTGTGTGTCCCAAACTTTGAAGGGCTTCCCTTACGCCATTAATAACGGACATTGAATCAAATTCCAGATCTGTCTGTTTTTTGGGATCGGCCGAGGGTTTACTTTTCTTAACGTTATAGGCGAGGGCTACATTCATTTAGGGTAGATTAAGAATAATCTACCAGAATTAACCTACCTTTACCATTCCTAATTTTTTAGGCCAAGATTCGCCTTTTCCCGTAATTACAAACATCATTCTGATATCTTTAACGGATCTCCTTTTTGAAGTTCCAGAAATCTTAATCTCGTTAACATCCCACCATTTTCTGACAAATGCAGAAATTTCATATTTTCGGTCAAGATCCTCATAATGGAAGGAGCTGTTAAAATACGGGTCGGCAATTCTTAGGAAACCCGCTTTCTTATCAATTTTTGTAATCACGCCATAGTGCCCTTTGTCTTCATCTTCATTCTCGTAGAAGTCACCCTGCCATTCGACCCCAACCGGATATTTGTATTTCTCAATTACTAAATAGACATCATTTATACTGGCTTTTTGCTTTTTCCAAAAGGTAAGTTTCTTCTTGCCGGCTATACTGACAGCCTTGGCCATATCATTAATACCAAGCCCATAAAGCTTAACCTTATTTTGAGCCCGAATAGACCTAATCAATCG
>Ga0187886_1001136_pt1 | contig 25889 bp, 20 predicted proteins | sample June2016WEW_20_1_FD_133001 | JGI IMG/M metagenome (GOLD analysis project Ga0187886, IMG submission 133001) | Peatland microbial communities from SPRUCE experiment site at the Marcell Experimental Forest, Minnesota, USA - June2016WEW_20_150 | ecosystem: Environmental > Terrestrial > Soil >... | reverse complement strand
TTTAAGGTCGAGAATAAATTGGTCTTTGCCCTGCTCATTGCATTCTTCAAATTTGCTAATATCATATTGCTCTTGAAATATTTCTATTTGCTGGTGTAAAATTTCAGTAGTCGATGATTGTGTTGACTCAAAAAACCGCCCCAAATCTTCGCCCTTGCAAAAGGCGATATACATTTGAGGCCATAGAGCTTGCACTTGAAAAAACAACATTCGAGATTTTATTTCGTCAACCTTCTTTTCGTCCTTCGTTCCTAAAAGTTCAAGTTTTAACCTCTCGAATTCAGCTTCTCCTCCTCTTGCGAGTTCTGAAATATTATCGGTATCCATTTTAACCCAATATATTTCTCCATTTTCACGGACATATTCGACTTTATAGTATTCACCATCTTTTTCAATCTTGAGGAACTGACCTTTGATTTTTTCAATCATATAGAAATAAAAAATCCCTCTCGTGCCTTAGAATAAACCGTCGGTCTATCCTCGCTATTTGTGTAGCGAACGAGAAGGATTATTAAATTCTTCTTATCATACATCTAAGGCGGTGTATGATTCATTTGAACTAATTTATGTCATTTTTTGCCTTTCTTCAACTCTGGCATTATTAAGCGACACTATTCTTGACTTAAGCTTATAGTATAACGTATCTTATACACATTCGGATACGGCAACACCGTAAACTTTTTAGACTCTTTTTCAGGATGAGGTGGATATGACGAAGTTTAAAATAGACAATCTGCTAAAATTGCTATATGGAATTATTGTCGCGCTTATGGGTTTCGTAGCGTTCGTTATAATGATGTATTCTTTTTATCATTCTCAGTATGCGTCGGCGGCTGTTTCCAGTTTGTTTATTGTGATTTTCACGAGTGTGGGATGGCGACCTATAATAAAATACCTCTTTCCGACCCTTAAGCAGAAATAAGAGTAATTCAAGATGCACTACTACCCCCGATTCGGTTTCATTGCTTCGATAGTGATTTCTTATTACATTTCATATTGTTGTAGAAATTATCGAGCCGCCAGCAGGTTCATTGTTGAATTTGTCGCGTGGCTCGCTTCGTTTTCGTCTGCAATATGGGAACAGACACACACTGTTCCTCGTCAGAAGAGAGTTGAAGACTGTCATATTTATTAAGAGGAGTACACTGTGGATATCAAGACCATCAATGAAATGATTCAGCGTGAAAGCGCATTTGTGGAGTCGCTGACATCGGAAGTCGGCAAGGTTATCGTCGGCCAGAAAAATATGGTAGACCGCTTACTCATCGGTATGTTGTGCAACGGACACATACTTTTAGAAGGCGTGCCCGGATTGGCAAAAACACTTGCCATTAAAACGCTGGCGGCGGCTGTCAACGCTAAATTCCAGCGCATCCAATTTACACCGGACTTGCTGCCTGCGGATCTCGTCGGAACGATGATCTATAATCAGAAAGACGGGAAGTTTTTTACGCGGAAAGGTCCCCTCTTTTCCAATTTCATTCTTGCAGATGAAATTAACCGCGCGCCGGCAAAAGTGCAAAGCGCGCTCCTCGAAGCGATGCAGGAACGTCAGGTAACCATCGGTGAAGAGACATTCAAGCTTGAAGAACCGTTTCTTGTGCTGGCGACGCAAAATCCGATTGAACAAGAAGGAACATATCCGCTTCCGGAAGCACAGGTTGACCGCTTTATGCTGAAAGTAAAAATCGGTTATCCATCGCGTGAAGAAGAACTGCTCATTATGCGGCAGAATGTGCTGGGAAATGAGAAGAGTGTAAAAGCTGTCGTGTCAACAAAAGAAATCCTGTCTGCCCGTGAAGTCATGAGGCAGGTGTATATGGATGAAAAGATTGAACAGTACATTCTCGATATTGTATTTGCGACCCGTGAACCGAAGAATTTTAAACTCGAAAAACTCGCACCGCTGATCAGCTACGGCGCGTCGCCGCGCGCTTCTATTAATCTGGCATTGGCCGCAAAAGCACATGCATTCATCAAGCGGCGCGGCTATGTCATTCCTGAAGATGTGCGCGCAATTTGTCCCGATGTCATGCGCCATCGCGTTGCTGTAACATATGAAGCTGAAGCGGAAGAGATTACACCAGAACAGATCGTAACGGAAATTTTGAATCATGTGGAAGTGCCTTAGCAAAATTTTGTTATTGTCGATTTAATGATTGTGTGATTACAGATCGGAGATAATATATAACAAGATAGATCTTGTTGTTTTATTCTCGCAGCTACGAACTAAATGGAAACCAAAGAACTTCTCAAAAAAGTCAGGCAGTTGGAAATACGCACACGGGGGCTGGTGAATCAGGTGTTCTCCGGTGAATACCACTCCGTCTTCAAGGGACGCGGCATGGAATTCTCTGAAGTGCGTGAGTACCAATATGGCGACGATATACGGATGATCGATTGGAACGTTACTGCGCGTTTCAATCATCCATTTATAAAAATCTTTGAAGAAGAACGAGAATTGACGGTCATGCTGGTTGTCGATATGAGCGGCTCGCAGTTCTTCGGTTCACAATCCGCATTGAAGCGGGATATCGCACTGGAATTAAGCGCTATCCTTGCTTTCTCAGCAATGAAAAATAACGACAAGGTCGGATTGATTCTCTTTACCGACCGCATAGAAAAATTTGTGCCTCCGCGAAAAGGACGTGGTCATGCGCTTCGCATTGTCCGCGAGTTGCTTTCATTCGAGCCGGCACGTCCAGCAACCAGTATCAAGACAGCATTGGAATATCTTAACCACGTTCAAAAAAAACGCGGCATCATTTTCGTCATTTCTGATTTTATGGATAGCGGCTATGAAGCTGCACTTCGCATTGCCGGCAAAAGACACGACTTGATCGGTATTGTGCTGCAAGATCCGCGCGAGAACGAATTGCCCAGTGTTGGACTGATGCATTTGCGTGATGCCGAATCAGGTACCACTAGACTAATCGATACATCCGATGCGCGTGTGCGATCCCTCTATCGCAACTTGAATCATCAAATGCAGGAAGCACGTAAATCGCTTTTTATTAAGTCAAGGCTCGATGATATTGAAGTGCATCTTGACCAGCCGTACCTCAAACCATTGATTGATTTCTTCCGATTGAGGGAGAAGAGATGGTGATTTGTTAGTAGTTGGTCGTTTGTTGTTAGTGAAAAAAATGGTGAAGACAAACTTTGAAAAATTGGAAGTCTATCAGCTTGCGGAGCGATTAGCAGATGAAGTATGGAAAATGGTTGAAGACTGGAATAACTTTCAAAAGATCACGATTGGTTCTCAGATTGTGCGTTCTGCCGATAGTGTTGGAGCAAATATCGCTGAAGGAGTTGGACGTGGCACCGCTCTGGACAATAAAAGATTTGTGAGAAATGCGAGAGGTTCACTTTATGAGACCATGCACTGGTTGCGTCGTTGTTATAATAGATCACTCATTACTAAAAAGCAAGTAGATGTAATCAAACCAATAATTGAAAAGTTGGCACCCAAGTTGAATTCCTATTTGAAGTCAATTGGGATTATTCACGAATCATCAACCAACAATTTACAACAAGCTACTAACTCTCGTAAATAAAATGCGATTCTTTACAATCATACTTCTACTCATAAATTTTGCGAGCGTTACATATGCACAAGAAGTTCGATTGGCCGCAAAAACAAATGCAAACACCTTTCCGCTTGGCAGTTGGATTGATGTACACGTAGAGGGAAAGTCTGATGCTGCGGTTGACTCGATTGCGCCAATAGTGAAAGACAGCATCGGTTCGTTTGAAATTGTAACAGTGGAACGCAAAGGTACTGATTTCCAATGGCTGATTCGGTTAACAACCATTGATTCCGGAAAAGTCTTTCTGCCTCCAGTTGAGTTTGGTTATAAAGTGAAAGGCGATACAAATACACATAAAGCGTTTACCAATTCGCTCCTCCTGACTATCACCGGCGTTACTATCGATCCTCAGGGTGAAATCAAAGACATTAAACCGCCGATGAGCGCACCATGGTTGTTTGAAGATTTTCTGCCATACCTGATCGCATTGATCGTTCTTGCTGCACTTGCAGGCGGGTATTACTATTACTGGCGAAAAATGAGACAGAAGAAAGATATTTTGTCTGATGTCAAGGTGGTTATCCCGCCGCACCGCGAAGCACTGACAGCATTGCGGGTGCTTGAAGAAAAGAAATTGTGGCAGCAGGGATTGGTGAAAGAATATTATTCGGAAGTCACAGAGATAATCCGGCGATTCTTTGAGCGGCGATGGAATATCGTTGCGCTGGAGATGACGACAGATGAAATTCTGGTACAAATTAAACATGTTCCCGAAGCATTAATAGTCTGGAAAGAAATGGGATCGTTTTTTCTCACTGCAGATTTAGTGAAGTTTGCAAAGTATCGACCGGCACCCGCTGAACACGAACAAGAAATGCATTCAGCATATGAGATTGTGCGTTCGATGGTGCCGAAAACTTCTATCGAGACAGAACCGCAATCACAGGAGGTTACTGCCGATGTTCGGTGATAAGTTTGCCAATCCTGCATTCTTATGGCTGTTGTTGCTTTTGCCGGCAATCGGATACTATCTCTGGTGGCGTCGCAGAAAAATGACGGTGGTTTTGCAGTTCTCGTCTTTACAGGTCTTCGGTAAGATTCCAAGGACAATGCGTGAGCGAATACGCCACATTCCCATTGGACTGCGTATAATGGCAATCGCGCTCTTCATTATTGCATTGGCACGGCCGCAGTCGGTATCGGATAAACAGAATATATCAACCGAAGGAATCGATATTGTGCTTGAGCTGGATCTCTCCGGCAGTATGCTGGCAGAAGATTTTAATCCCAATCGTATCGAAGCGGCAAAGCAGGTTGCCTCTGAATTTATTGACGGTCGGATGAACGATCGCATCGGACTGGTAGTATTCTCTGCAGAAAGTTTTACACAATGCCCGCTCACAACAGATTACCCTGTATTAAAGAATCTTTTACGTGATGTAAAAAATGGGATGATTGCCGATGGTACAGCTATCGGTCTTGCAATCGCTAACGGAGTGAATCGTTTAAAGGACAGCAAGGCAAAAAGTAAGGTGATGATTCTCCTGACAGACGGTGTAAATAATCGAGGTGAGATTGATCCTATCACCGCAGCGCGAATCGCAGCAACGTATGGTATCCGCATCTACACGGTCGGTGTGGGGGCGCAAGGCGAAGCACCATATCCTGTGCAAACACCATTTGGCATTCGCCGCCAGATGATTCCGGTTGATCTCGATGAAAAAGTTCTTACGCAAGTGGCAGATATGACCGGCGGTAAATATTATCGCGCCACAGATAATCGAAAATTGAAAGCAATTTATAAAGAGATTGACCAACTTGAACGGACAAAAATTGAAGTGATGGCCTATAAGCGGTACTCGGAATTATATGGTGGATGGTTAATCGCGGGTCTTCTTATGTTTCTATTAGAAATAGGATTGACGAGTACGTTGTTGAGGAAAAATCCATAAGAGCAGTTGGCTGATGGCAATTAGCGATTGGCTTGAAGAAAGTTTCTCAGAAGAAAATTATATGAAGGATTTTAGAAATTTAGAAGTATGGGATCGGGCACATAAGCTCGCTTTGGAAGCGTACAAAGTAACACGTCACTTTCCAAAGGAAGAACTCTATGGATTGACAAATCAAATACGAAGGTCAAGTTCTTCTATTCCAACGAACATAGCCGAAGGATGTGGCAGAGGAAGTGATGCTGAATTTCATCGGTTCCTTATCATCGCTATGGGTTCGGCAAGTGAATTGGAATATCTGGCCATTCTTGCACGAGACTTAGAATACCTCAACACAACGCAGTACAACGAACTTGAACAAGAAATTATTATTGTACGGAAAATGCTGAATGCTCTTATCCAAAAGGTAAAGCCATCAGCTAAACGCTAAGAGCTAATTGCTAACATGCTAAGATTTGAACATCCCGAATATCTCTGGTTCCTTCTTCTGATTCCAGCGCTTAGCGCAGGATTCTTTTTCCTGAATGTCCAGCAGAAGGAACAGGTTCGAAGGTTTGTTGGAAATATTCTCGTTGCACAGCTTGCCCCGGAAGCGAGTTTGGCAATGCGTATCATCAAACAACTGCTCGTTCTTTCGGTTCTCGCCTGTCTGATTCTTACCATTGCTAATCCGCAGGTAGGAACACGACTAGAAGAAGTGAAACGCGAAGGCATCGATCTATTTGTTGCGCTCGATGTTTCGCTGAGTATGAAATCGGAAGATATTCGTCCGAGTCGACTGGAAAAAGCAAAGCGCGATGTATCAGAACTGCTGCGGAAACTTTCCGGTGATCGTGTTGGCATGATCGTTTTTGCCGGTGACGCGTTTGTACAATTCCCGCTTACTGCTGACTATGCCGCAGCGGATTTATTTCTCTCTGCCATCGATGTGGATGCAGTGCCTGTCCCGGGGACGATGATAGGCAGCGCCATTGAAGTCGCACTTAAATCGTTTTCCAAAGACGCTCCGACACAAAAAGCAATCGTTGTTGTCTCCGACGGAGAAAATACCGAAGGTGATGTGATGGGCGCAGTAGAAGATGCAAAGAAAGTCGGTGTGCGAATTTATTCCGTAGGGATGGGAACAGCCGATGGAGGTCCAATTCCGATTTATAATCAAAATGGCGAACGTACTGACTATAAACGCGATCAATCGGGGAGTATTGTTCTCTCCAAACTGGATGAGACAATGCTTCAACAAATCGCGTCGACAACCGGAGGAACGTACCACCGGGCAACGAGCGGCGGTAACGAAATTGACGATATTTTTAAGGAGCTTTCCTCTCTGGAAAAAGTAGAATTTGGAACAAAACAGGTTACAGGATATGAGACGCGGTATCAATATCCGTTAGCGTTTGCAATTCTTCTTCTCATTCTTGAGCTCGTGCTTTCGGCGCGACGCAGTAAGCTGGTTGCTCATCTTAAAAAATTCCTGCCGACAGCTGCGGCGATGTTCTTCCTTGTAATACTCTCGAGAAGCTCAACAGCTCAGACAGTCCGTTCACATGTCGGTGAAGGAAATCGGGTGTATGAAAAGGGACGCTACACCGATGCTGAGGTGGAATATAAGAAAGCGCTGGAAAAGAATCCGAAATCGAAAGAAGCGCAATTTAATCTCGGAAATTCGTATTATAAACAGGAGCGTTTCGACGAAGCCCTTCGGGAATACGGTAACTCTGGTGTGGCAATGAAATCTCCGGAAGAACGGGCTGAAACATATTACAATTTGGGAAACTCGTTGTATCGTTCGAATAAGTTCCAAGAAGCGGTTGATGCATATAAACACTCACTAAAATTAAATCCAAACGATGATGATACGCGGTATAACCTGCAAATGGCGCGTGCAAAACTGAAGCAACAGGAACAACAAAAACAGCAGAAGAAAGATCAAAAACAAGACCAGCAGCAAGATCAGAAAAAAGATCAGCAGCAGCAAAATCAGCAACAGAAGCAAGAGCAGAATCAACAACAAAAACAAGAGCAAGCGAAACAAGATCAGACACAGCAGCAAGCCCAGAAAAAGAATCAGATGCCGAAACAAGAAGCTGATCGCATCTTAGAGGCACTTCGTAATAACGAAAAGGAAATTCAAAAGAACCTCCGTAAACGGGAAGCAGTGAGAGTGAAAGTGGAGAAGGATTGGTAACAAAAGCTGTCAGTCGTCAGTTGTCAGCAATCAGGAGAAGCAAAAAGCTCATAGCTAATTGCTATCAGGATAAGAAAGCATGATGCATATTAACATTCATACTATTTATAGGTCTCTCATTCTTGGATTGGCTTTAAGTCTTAATTCTATCTATGCCCAAGCACAGGACGGCACATTGACTGCAGCAGCGGATCCAATGAGAGTTGCAGCGGGCGAGCAATTTCAATTGACGTTCACCTTCACCGGAAGCGATGTCAATAGTGTTCGTAATCTAAAAGCTCCGGACTTCAATCAATTCGTTGTCATTTCGGGACCGAATCAGTCTACCAATATGCAGTGGATCAACGGCCGAATGTCAGCTTCGATTGCGTATACCTATATTCTCTATGCACGTCAAGCAGGTAAATTCACTATCGGTTCAGCAACAATTGAGTACAAAGGTAAAGCACTTAAATCTAGTGCGATTCAAATTGAAGTCACACAAGGCAAACCAAAGCAGCAACAAAAACAACCCGATCAACCAAGCGCTGATATTGGTGATAATTTGATCGTGAAAGCTTTTTCCGACAAACAGCGTGTTCGGCTAGGTGAACAATTGATTGTAACATTCAAGCTGTACACACGCGTATCGGTTTCCGGATATAATCTTGCAAAAGCGCCGGCGTTTGACGGTTTCTGGGGTGAAGATTTTGAAATGCCGAAGCAACCCGGCCAAATGAATGAAACTCTCAATGGCAAACAATATCGTTCTGTAGTGATAAAAAGGACGGCGTTGTTTGCAACGCAAGCCGGTAATTTGAAGATTGCACCACTCGAAGTTCGCTGTGCTGTGCAAGTGCAGACGAAGCGACGGGGCAATGACCCGTTTGATCAGTTCTTCAATGATCCGTTTTTCCAACAAGTTCAGACAACGAATCTGGATGTTAAATCCAATCCGCTCACAATTACCGTTGACCCTCTCCCGATCAATGCGCCGTCTGGGTTTTCGGGTGCTATCGGACGATTTACATTCAATGCAAGTGTGGACAAACACAGTGTGAAGGCTGGTGATCCCATTACGTTGAAAGTAGCTGTATCGGGTTCAGGCAACATCAAGTTGGTAACGCTTCCCAAACCGCAATTACCAGCCGATATCGAATCGTACGAGCCGAAAATTTCAGAGGATATTTCGCGCGATGGTGGTATTATTCGTGGAAAGAAAACGGCTGAGTATCTGCTCATCCCGCGCAATGCTGGTCAGCGTTTTCTCGAGCCGATGCCGTTTGTTTATTTCGATCTCGACAGGAAAGAATATGTTACACTTCGTTCTCCACGGTTCGAGTTTTCCATTGAACCCGGCAAAGAGTATTCCAGTAGCAGCGTCAGTAGTGTATCGAAAGAAGATGTTCGGATGCTCGGTGAAGATATTCGTTTTCTCAAACTTTCTATCGGGACTCTCCAGCAAAAAAATGAAGCAGGTTCTTCAGAATGGTTTGTGTTTAGTATGGTATTGCCGCCATTGATATTTGCCGCAGCATGGTTCTTCCGCAAGCGGATGGAAAAAATCTATGGGGATATGCCTCGGCTTCTGTTTGAGACAGCAGGACGTGAAGCATCGCACCGCCTCAAGAAAGCACGTGCGCTCCTTGAACAGGGAAACACCGAAAGTTATCATGCCGAGATTCTCAAGGCGCTGACAGAATACTTGGAGCATAAACTCAGAACTGCGAAAGCCGACTTTGTCATGGATACGGCAGTTACGCAATTACAGCAGCGAGGGGTGAAGGAAGAAGTGATTCAATCATTGAAAATGTGTATGGAACGTGCAGAATTTGTTCGTTTTGCGCCGGGTTCCGATTCAACTGAAACGCGAAAGGAATTGCTCGATGTTGCTGCTGGTGCCATCAATGGTATTGAGCAGACCTTTAGTAAGCGAGGTACATCATGAAACGCGCTCAGTGGATTCTCATTGCCGGATTCAGTGCCTTGCTCGTGAGCGCGGGATGGGCGCAAACTCCGGAAGATGTATTCAATCGCGGAAATGAATTGTACCGCGCAGGAAAATATCAAGATGCGGCAAAAGAATATGAACATATCATCAAACAAGGATACTCAAGCGCCGAACTCTATTATAATCTTGGCAATGCATATTATCGGAATGAACAACTTGCACGAGCAATTCTTTCTTATGAACGGGCCGCTCAATTACATCCGAACAATCCCGACATAACACACAATCTCAAGCTGGTTTATCTTAAAACCATCGATCGCATCGAGCCGGTGCCGGAAATGTTCTTTATTCAATGGATGCGCGCCGTCGGTTCTCTGGTATTGCCAGAAACAGTGCGATTTCTCTTCATTCTGAGTTGGGTCCTGCTCTTTGGATCGCTCGCAACGATGTACTTCATTTTGCGGCCAGATATCCTTCGTGTTGCTCGGATTATTTTCTTCGTGTCCTTCGTATCGGTTGTTCTCTGGGCAGCAATGCTGGGCATTCAATCATTTCAAGAGACAATACAGGACAAGGCAATCATCACTGCACAGATTGTCACTGCAAAGTCATCCCCAGACGCTAAAAGCGTGGATGCATTTGTTATTCATGAAGGTGTGAAGGTGAAACTCACCGATGTAGTTGGTGATTGGGTGAAGATCACACTTGTCGATGGAAAAGTTGGTTGGATTCCTGCCGATCAGTGCGAACGAATCTAATGCATGACTTGAGGATTTGCTTTTCTATCCAAGTGCATGTTTTATCGTCGCTTCTAAGGATTCCTTCGTAAATGGTTTAGGCAGGTATGCCTTTACGCCAAGTTGTTTGGCGCTTCTTACAAAGAACTCGCCTTCCATCGAACTCATTAACACAAATGCAATGGATTTTAGTTTTTCTCCGTACGCGCCTGCGGCGATCTTTTCGTAGAATGTGAAACCGCTCATAACACCGGCGCCAAGATTCACGTCGCTGATAATGAGAGAGGGCGAAACCTTTTCTATCTCCGTCAACGCACCTTCTGCATTGACTGCTGTAATAACATTGAGGTATGTTTTCTTAAGAATATGTTCGGCATATTTGCGGATAGAGGGGTCGTCATCAATGACAACGATGACGGCGGTCTCATCCGGCAGGCCTAATTCTTTCTTAATTCGCTTGGTAATGGAAGTGTGTTCATCATCCGAAATCTTAAAGAACTGCTGGAGGTTCTTGAGATGTATGGAGTCTTCATCCGAGGGCTTGCCGATTTGCCAAAGTGTTCGCACCGCATCAATATAAGCACTCACCTGTACCGAGCGTTCCACTTCCACATGTTCTGTATCGCTGATGGAGAAGGATATTTTTAGGGATTGAAGAAGCGAGGACTGCATTTCTGCTGGAACAGCAAGTTGTATCATCAGCTTCATGAGCGTTCGGTAAGCATCAATTTCTTGTTGTTTTGCTTTCTCGTGCTCGCGTTCTAAAAGAGTATTGCGTTCTTCTTCCATCTGCTGCATCAATTCTTTTTGAGCACGTTTTTGTTCCTCCTTCATCTTGAGAAATGCTTCATCCTGAATTTTTTTTCGCTCAGACTCAGCTTGAATCATTTCTGTTCCAGTAGCTGTACCAGCAGAAGATGTTCCCGGTGCTGCTTGCTGAATTTGCGCATTCAGCCTTTTTTCAAGTTCCTCAATGCGCCGTGCCGTATCTTTTTCAATAGCGTTCAAATCCTTATGCGCCACCTCTTGCACCTCATTCACGGACGCTTTACGGGCACGGTCTTCCAGTACCTGTTCTGTTTTCTCTTCCTGTTTTCGTTTCTGATTCTCAAGTTCTTGCTGTTTATAGAATTCTTTTAGGCGGCGCTTGACTTCCTGATCCACTTGTTCAGCGGCCTGTTGTTTCGCTTCACGCACGACAACCTCACGTTCTTTCTCCATCATCATGATGAGAATGCGTTCTTCATACGCGCGCGCGTAGATGTTTTTAATGTCAAACTCATAAACCTTGCGGATACGATCCAGAGCGTCATCAAGCTTTTTCGCTTTTACGTCTTCATCTACTTGACGCAATAAAGCTGAGACACGAGCATTGCGTTCTTCAGGCGTTAATAACGATAAAGGCATATGAAATTCTCCTGTATGAAAACATCCATACGAAAGTAGACGAATTTAGTAAAAGAGTCAACTTTCGTGTACAAAAGTTCTATGAACAAACCTGCAAGACCGGGACATTCCACTTATATGTTCAAATTCTTAATAGATATCAACTCTTGACAAGGTCGGTCTTATTTTGATCTGCGATGACTATTTTTCTTCGATAAATCTTTGTAGCCTCAGTATAGCATCGTCGAAAAGATCCGAAACCGATAGAAGGCTTATCACAATGCACGATTTTTGTTCCATGTCAAAAAAGTGTCCCGGTTGTACGAGGATGTTTTGGTGAGTAAGAATTTCTTCAGCCCAATTGTCGTCACTGTACTTTTGCGGAAGCTGGAGAACGGCATACCACCCGCCTTCGACTCGAAGCACCGACGTACTTGAATCCGCAAAAACCTTTTGCAATAGTCGATAGTTTGTCTGAATCCGCAAGCGAATTTGATTCCTGATGTCTGAAGAAGAGCGAAGAAGTTTTGGAAGTGCGACTTGTACAGGTGTATTGACCGAAAGAAATGTATCGGCAATAATATCAAGTCGATTGAGAGCTTCGTCTCTTTGTTGAAGATTGCCGTCAACAACAATCCATGAGAGTTTGAGTTGAGGAAGGCCTAAAAGTTTTGAAATGCCGTTCAGTGAGAACAATGGTACAAAAGATTGAGAGGTCAAAATGTTTGCGCAGTGTACGTCTGAAGAAATATCATACGATCCGAAGACTTCATCGGCAATGAGAGAAAAGTGATGCTCAGAAGCAAGAGAACATATCTGGTCAAATTCATTCTGCTTGAGGTACGAACCTGTGGGATTGTTTGGATGAACAAGAACTATAGCTCTTGTCCTATCTGAGAATTGCGCTCGAAGAGATGCGAAGTCAATATGCCATTCACCATCGTACGCGAGTCGATAATACCGGAGTGTGATATCGTTCAGTTGACACAGATATTCAAACAACGGATAGCTTGGTTGAGGGACCACGACCTCATCGCCGACATTGCAGAGGAGTTTGAAGAGAAATGAATATGCTTCACTCGTGCTGGATGTAAGAATAATTTGTTCAGGTGTTATGGCAATACCATGCACGGCATAATATTCCGCTATAGCTTTTCGAGCGCTGAGAAGCCCGCGTGGTTCAGGTCGGTACGATACTATGGATGGCTCGGTAAGCGCACTACGAATTTCTTCGCTTGGATAAGAAAACTCGCATTTCGTGGGGTTCGACTCGGTAAGATCGATAATCGATTCTCCTCGAAGGTGTTTCTCTGCTGCTAAACCGGAGAGTCGGTTGGGAGTAGTATTCCAATCTGTGCGCGAAGAAAACATTTCGTAAAACCAGAAATCAGGAGTTAGACTATAGGAGACAGAATAAGTTAAGAGTCAAGGGTAAAATAAAAAAAACGATCACACATGAACTATTGAACCAATTACCAGATTTTTAAATTACCCAATCACTCAATCACAAAATCATTCAATTTCAAATTTCACTCTTCTATAATTTCTGCTTTTTTCTTGGACATACGGTTGCGCTCATTGTGGTCAAGATATTTTTTACGAAGACGTATGGACTTGGGAGTCACTTCCACGTACTCATCTTCACCAATCCATTCGATTGCCTGTTCGAGCGAAAGCCTCCGTGGTGGTTCAAGCCGTACTGCCTCATCGGAACCGGAAGCGCGCATATTTGTTAGTTGTTTTGTTTTACATACATTGACAACCATATCATATTCGCGCGAATTTTCTCCAACGATCATACCGGCATAAACCTTAATACCAGGCTCAATGAAAAAGGTAGAACGTTCTTGCAATTTCCACATTCCGTATGCAACGGAATCGCCGTCCTCTAACACAATCAATGAACCGCGTGTTCGGTGCGCAAGTTCGCCTTTGAACGGTTCATATCCTCGAAAAATGTGGTGCAAAATGCCGGTACCTTTTGTCTGTGTCATGAACTCTGAACGAAATCCGATCAACCCGCGTGCAGGAACAAGAAATTCGAGACGCGTGTTGCCTTGATTTTGAAGCATGTGCCGCATTTCGCCCTTACGCTTACCGATATTTTCGATAACAACACCGACGTGTTCATCCGGTACGTCAATAATGACGTGTTCAATCGGTTCGCAGACGACATCGGCGATGCGCTTGAGAATGACTTCGGGGCGCGAGACCTGAAACTCGTACCCTTCACGCCGCATTGTTTCAATAAGAATACCAAGATGCAATTCGCCTCTGCCGCTTACTTTAAAGACATCAGGAGAGTCTGTTAATTCCACTCGTAAGCTGACATTGGAACGTAATTCTTTTGCCAATCGTTCGCCAAGGTGGCGCGTAGTGACGTATTTTCCATCGAGTCCGGCAAACGGCGAGTTGTTCACGATAAAGTTCATCGAAAGTGTCGGCTCTTCGATAGCAACAAATGGCAGCGGGGTTGGGTCAGATGCATCGGCAATGGTCTCGCCGATATCAACATCTTCCATTCCAGCAACGGCGATGATATCGCCCGTACCGGCTTCTTCCACCTCGATGCGCTTCAGTCCTTGAAATGTATATATCTTTGTCACGCGCGCATCTTCCACTAATCCATCTCGATGAACAATCTTCATCGCTCCGCCGAGACGAATCTTGCCGCGCGACACACGTCCAATGCCAAGACGACCAAGATAGTCGTTGTAGTCGATTGTTGTCACAAGCATCTGAAATGGACCTGTAGGATCTCCGGTAGGCGAGGGAACGCGATTGATAATTGCTTCAAAGAGCGGTTCCAGATTGCTACTTTCTTGATCCATTTCGTTTTTAGCAATTCCTTGTTTTGCAATGCAATAAATCGTGGGAAAATCCAGCTGCTGATCGTGCGCCCCGAGCGAGAGGAATAATTCAAATACCTCATCCAGTACCTGATGCGCACGTGCATCTTTTCTATCAATCTTGTTGATGACGACGATGGGACGGAGATCGAGATCGAGCGATTTCTTGAGCACGAACTTGGTACCCGGTAACGGTCCTTCAGCGGCATCAACCAGCAGAAGAACACCATCGACCATTTTGAGTGTGCGTTCCACTTCGCCGGAAAAATCAGAGTGGCCTGGAGTATCCACAATATTGATTTTATAAATTTCACTTGTCTTCGGATGTTTGTACATCACTGCAGTGTTCTTTGCGAGAATCGTAATGCCGCGTTCTTTTTCTAAATCATTAGAATCCATCACGCGCGTGCCCATATCCTGATTGGCACGGAACGTTCCTGTCTGTCTCAGCATAAAATCCACGAGCGTCGTCTTGCCATGGTCAACATGCGCGATAATGGCGATATTACGTATATTTTTGATTTCTTGCATTCTTCCTCAATAGAAAATAAAAATGCCTCAGTCTCGACTTCCTTCCTGAGGCAAAAATAAGATACGGAAATTTCATGAGAAAGAAAAACCTTGCGGCCCTGACCTTCCGAAGGTCTCCATGCAATTACCGAGCGAACCTTCGGAAGGTTCAATCTAATACGTTCGTGCAATAAAAAAAGCTGATCCTGATAAAGGATCAGCTTTTCAAGACAAACCATAAATTTGATTAACGGAACGAAAAACCAACACCAAGAGTTGCGGTTGGAGTTTTGGTAAAGCTGTATTCAGCTTGAACATTTAAGATGAAGAGCAATACTCGCAGACCAACAGTGAGACGTCCCTTGTTTTCATCGTCCTTTGAGAATCCAGTCAACCTTAATTGTGTAGGAACTTGGTTACCCGTAATAGGATCTGTAACAAAGACTGTTCCAGTATAGTCGTTTAGTGTGACAGAACCGCTTTCCAATTGGTATCCAGCGTAAAGAGTGAAGATAAGCAAGCTCTTGCTTACTTCAAGACCATATGATGTTCCTTTTCCTATGATAAGATTATTATCTACTGAATCCTTCAGGTTGAACTTGGTGGTCATAAAGTGAACGGACAAATCAACGGGTGATAATGGAATCCATTGGCTAACGTCGTAGCGAATCCCAAAGCCAATTAAATTAATTTTACCTGCATCACCAAGTTGTCTTGTAGGCAAGAAACGTCCTGCAACTTCCAATCCGAATGGTAGTCCAATTGATGCTTGTAGCCATGGTAAAGGAACTCCGGCAAAAGGGAGTTTGATTCCCCTTGGAAGAGTAAGAATTGCCTTGCCGTCAACCAATGGATTATTTGTATTTCTGATAGTTAATGGCACATCTTTATCTTCTCCAAAGAGCGTGGGGGCCGTGAGCGTGTTGTCATAGTTGACTCCACGGGTCAAGGTGTAGCCATAAATTGTGTATGTAGGATCAGGTATAAAAGTATATGATTTACTTTCATTTTTTACCAGATTAGCAGCAACTTTTAGTTGGACATCAAATCCAAGAATATTATGAATATCTGCTGTGTGATAAACCCCCGAATTTAAATCAGCTGCCCATCCTAAAAATGCCGTGTTAAGATACCCTTCGACAGCTTGTGAGCCCATTCTTGAGATTTGATCTGAAACAGACTGTGCAGTTGAAATGCCACTTATTAGCACAATGGACCAAGTTGCAACAAGAAAATACTTAACTATTGATTTCATGTAAAATCTCCATATGAAGTTAAAGAATGAATGAAGTTTATTAAAGTGGTTCTCTCATGTTAGAGATCTATTTTCTAGTTATTTACTAACTGATGTTACACATGGCAGGAACAGCATCTAATAAAATAAAGTTGTCATGTCCGAATGTTTTAGTCGGACATCCATTTTTCTGGATTCCCTCTAAAAACGTGAGGGAATGACAGTTATTCTTTTCTTCTTTGCGTAACATCAGTTACTAATAGTAAGATAAGAGAAGATAACCGAAAAGCAATACTCGTTGAGGGTGATTTGCTTATCTTGTGTCATGCCACACTCGTAATCCTTTGAAAACCATCTTGTAACAACAGTTCAAATTCTTGAATAGCTCTTCAACATCACTCCCCAATAGCAGTGCAACGGTGTGGCAATAATACAGCAACGAGAGACTGTCACAGTAACACTTAAACAGGAAATACGGAGTGAATAGATGATGAAAACAGTTTCCGGTTGAAGATAGACTGAATCGTTTTGGAGAAACGGAGTTTTTCTTCTATCTTTATCATACACAACAAGCAGCCGGATAGTAGATGCTGGAGGCTATGACTGCATAGAGGCAAAAGTTCTCAAGCAGATTCTCAATCATAGAGGAGCATAGTATGAAGAAACAAATGTTGGTTCTCGCCCTTGCCTTTGCTGTCCTTGCATCGCAGACGGCATTTACACAGGAAAAACCCGCGGAGAAAAAGGTCGAGAAGACTGTTGAGAAAGAAATAAAAGTCGTAAAGAAAATGAAATGTAAGCACGAGGAAGGCAAGGAAAAGAAAGCGTGCAAAGAGAAGTGCGAAAAAGAATGTAAAATGAAATGCTGCGACAAATGCATAGGAGAAAAATGTGACGGCAAATGTTGCACAAAATGTGCAGAATGCAAGAAAGAGTGTGCCGAAAAATGTAAACAGGGAAATAAAGCAAAGTGCGCGATGGATAGCACGGCGAAATGTGAGAAGCATGATATGAAGAAGATGAAGAAAGAAGTAAAGATCATCAAGAAGACAACAGAAGAAAAGAAGTAGTTTATTTTTTGATCAATGAGAGAGCCGTCTCGGGAATACCGGGACGGCTTTTTTGTTGCACAGTTTGAATGTCGGCCGACTTTTCGGTAGCTTGTCATCAACCTTGATTGTCCGGAAATTCCGCGATAGTCAGGGTAAGGTATTTTCTGGCAGAGTTGACAGCCGATTGCTCCAAGATGAATGTTAAACGCTGACAATCGAGAGCGTGTTGTGTGATTGAAACCATTCAAAAGAAAATCGCAGAAAGCGAACCGTTCAGACAACTGACGGCAGCGGTAGAATCGCTTCGGTTCGGAAATCCGGTTCAGGTGCAAGGCATCAGCGGCTCGCTGATGGCATTTGTGGCGGTGCACCTCTTTACTGTGCGACAATCTCAAATGCTTCTTGTCGTTCCGGACAAAGACCGTGCCGAGCAGCTTCGTGATGACTGTGCACTTCTTCTTGGCGATTCTGCGGTGCATCTCTTTGCTTTGGGTCCAACCCATGCAGCAAAGCTGCTCGAAATGAGTGCACCTATTGCCCAGATGGAAACACTCCGTGCTTTATCGCGTTCCGAACGTGTGCTTGTGATTGCTTCCGCTGAAGCGTTGACGACGAAGCTCCCGGCACCGAAACGATTTACGGAACGTTCCATTGAATTAGAAATAAATAAGGAATATCCATTCGAGCGCTTGATTCAGAAACTTACAGGTCTTGGCTTTGAGAAAAAGGATTTCGTCGAGGAATACGGCGACTTCGCAGTGCGCGGCGGTATTTTGGACGTTTTTCCGTTTGTCGGGGATAATCCAATCCGCTTCGAATTTTGGGGCGATTCGATTGAATCCATCCGTGAGTTCGATGTACTTACACAGCGTTCTCTCCGTGAACTTCAAACGGCAAGTGTGGTAGCAAGCTTGTACTCCATATACCCCGATGGAGCTCAATCATCGCAGATAACTGATATCACAGAGAACATTGATAAACAGGTTTCGCTGTTTGAATATCTTCTCGGCGATGCGCTTCTCTTTCTTGATGAACCCTTATTCATTGAAAAAGAATTTGATGAACTAGTACAGGAAGGGTACTCAGATATTTTCGAGTGGAAAACTATAGAAACACAATTGAAGGGTTTTCCAAGAATACTTCATTCCACAATCTCTAATTTTCAATCCCCAATCTCTCTTTCATTTCATGCACATCCTCAACCTCCTATGGGCGGGAGCGTGAGGAGGCTTATTGAGCATATTCAAAAGTTGTCCGATCAAGACAATACAGTCTATCTCGCCTGTGATACAAAAGAAGAAGGTGAACGTCTCAGCGAGCTGATCGAGGAAGAACTGACAGCGCCGGAAAATCAGAATACAGAAATCAGAAGTGAGAATTCAGGAGGTAGAAGACAGAATGTAGAAGTGAGAGACGATGATGAAAACGAATTCGCAATTGACAATATGCGATCTAAAATATCTCCATTGCAGTCTCCAGTTTCCAATCTCTCATCCTTCATCCAATACACTCTTCTTCCAGAAGCTCTCCACTCGGGATTTATTTATCCTGCTGCAAAGATTGCAATTTTCACCGAGCATGAAATCTTTGGCAGATTGAAACGGCGCGGTACAACGAAACGAAAAAAGTTCAAGGGGTTCACACAAAAGGAACTCCAGCAACTCAAGCGCGGCGATTTTGTTGTGCATCAGGATTACGGTATCGGGCGATTCGCTGGATTGCAGAAGATTAAAGTGCGCGGTGTTGAAGCGGAAGTGATGAAACTTGTGTACGAAGAGAACGATACGCTCTATGTTCATCTTAATTTTATTCATCGTGTAGAAAAATATTCCTCACAGGAAGGTCACACGCCGAAGCTCAACAAACTTGGCGGCGCAGATTGGGACAGACTGAAGTCCAAAGCGCGGAAGAAGATCAAAGATATCGCCCGCGATCTTATCAAATTGTACGCACGGCGCAAGCACGAGCAGGGTTTCTCATTTGCTCCCGATACACACTGGCAAAAAGAAATGGAAGCATCGTTCCTGTACGAAGACACGCCCGATCAGGCAAAATCAACGCTCGATGTGAAACAAGATATGGAGCAGACATCACCGATGGACCGGTTGATTTGCGGCGATGTCGGATTCGGCAAAACGGAAGTGGCTGTGCGGGCGGCCTTCAAAGCAGTGATGAACGGCAAGCAAGTTGCCGTGCTTGTGCCGACAACAATTCTTGCACACCAGCACTTCAAGACGTTTCTCGATCGCGTTGGACGGTATTCGATGCGCGTAGAATCTCTCACGCGTTTCCGTGCAAAGAAAGAACAAGCAGAGGTTCTGCAAGGACTCCAAGAGGGTAAGGTGGATATTTTAATAGGCACGCATCGTTTATTGTCAAAAGATGTCGTATTCAAAGATCTCGGCTTGCTTATCATTGATGAAGAACAGCGATTTGGTGTGGCGGCAAAGGAGAAATTGCGCCAGCTTCGTGCAAACGTAGACACTCTTACTTTGACGGCAACTCCTATTCCACGGACATTGCAGTTCTCGCTGATGGGAGCGCGTGATCTGTCGCTCATTAATACACCTCCCAGAAATAGAATTCCCATTCAAACAGAAATAGCACAATTTGATCCCCAGCTCATTCGTGAAGCAATCTTGAAAGAACTGCATCGCGGCGGACAGGTGTACTTCGTTCATGATCGTGTTCAAAACATCGGAATCATCCAGTCGATGCTCGAAGAACATGTTCCAAAAGCGCGCTTCCATGTTGCACACGGACAGATGAAAGGACATGAATTAGAAAAAGCGATGATGGATTTTCTGGAGAAAAAGTATGATGTCCTCCTTTGCACAAAAATTATCGAATCCGGCATCGATATTCCCAGCGTCAACACGATCATCATCAATCGAGCAGACCGGTTTGGGTTAGCGGAGTTGTATCAATTACGCGGTCGCGTGGGTCGCTCCAATATTCAGGCGTATGCATATCTTCTTACTCCGCCGCTCTCCGTACTGCCGCGAGTAACCCTGCGGCGGTTGCAGGCAATTCAGGAATTTACCGAACTTGGTTCCGGATTCAATCTTGCCATGCGTGATTTGGAAATTCGCGGTGCGGGCAACTTGCTGGGCGGCGAACAGTCGGGATTTATTTTGGAAATGGGATTTGAGATGTACCAGCGCGTGGTAGAAGAAGCAGTCGCGGAGTTGAAAGAAGAGGAATTCGGAGAATTGGTCGAAGGGGAAAATGAAGAAGGGAAACGAAAGAAAACGGAGACAGCCATTGAAACTGATATTGAGGCGCTTATTCCGGATATTTACATTGAGCACGATTCCGAACGGCTGGACATCTACCGCCGGCTGTACCGGTGTGTTTCGCATGAAGAAGTCCATGCTATGCGGGGGGAATTGCAGGATCGGTTCGGCGAGTATCCGGAGGAAGTGGAACATTTGTTTCGGTTGGTCGAGTTGAAAATAACAGCGGCGAGAATTGGTTTTACGAAAGTTGAATTAAACGGTGAACTCCTCTCACTGCATTTTCCGCCGCCGGAAGAAAATAAATTCTATGAAGGCGATGATGCGCCGTTCCAGAAAATCATGGGGCGTGTTCACGAACTGAAACGGTTCCAGCCGCACCTCAAACAGGACGGCAAGCAGCTGAAGCTCGCGGCACGAATCAAATTCAACGATGAACCCAAAAACCGGCTTGGAGAAATACATTCTTTCTTCTTAGGGCTTGAACAGTAAATTATCGGATACTTGTGTCACTCACTCAATCACAAAATCAAAAATTCAATACATCTCTCATCACTGTTCTTCCAACAACACCGGGAGTTTATCTTTTTTACGGCGCTGATGATATTCTCCTCTATGTCGGGAAAAGTAAAGCCATCCGTGCGCGTGTGCGCTCGCACTTTGCCACCAGAGATGAACGCTGGTTAACGAAGCGCATTCGCCGCATAGAAGCGCATGAAACCGCCGGCGAGCTTGGCGCGCTTCTTCTGGAATCCCGGTTCATCAAAGAGCTTCGCCCAATGTATAATGTTCGTTCGAGGCAGCCGCGGCGTATTATCATCGCGCGGCGCGTAGACAATGAGCAAGGATATGCGACGGTAAAATTAGAAGCAGTCGATTATCTCGATCTCAAACCGGACGCTCCCATCCTCGGTATCTTTAAACATAAAACACAGGCGAAGGAATTCCTCGACACGATTTCTAAAACTCACCGGCTGTGCTCAAAACTGCTGCGGCTGGAAACATCGCGCGGATGTTGTTTTCCGTATCACCTTGGACTATGCGACGGAGCATGTATCGGTGAGGAAGACCCGGCAGCATACAATGCACGTGTGGATGCGGCATTTGAGGCACGCCGTATTATCGCCTGGCCCTTCGATGGTCCGGTCATAGTTGAGGAAATCTCGAAGGATAAAAAACTTCGCGAAATGTTTGTCATCGATAACTGGTGCCTGGTTTCTAGTGCTGTAGCAAACTCGAAACAAGGTGTTTCTCCGAATTCGGTGAATTCCGATTTGAGACCCCACCCAGAAGAAAAAATTGTATCATCTTGCCAGATGATACATTCTCAGGACTCCGTCTCCCTAAGAGGGGAAGGAACATTCACTCTCCCCCTCCAAGGGGGAGATGAAAGAGGGGGTCGAACCAAAGAGCGCCATAAAGATAGATCTCATGCAAAATCATCTCGGGCAAATACTGCATCTCCGCATCGCTTCGATTACGACAGCTATAAACTTCTCTATAGTTACGTAATGGAAGAAGGAAATAAAGTGAAGATACAAAAAGGAAATGCGTCAATCCCTTGAGAGTCTTTTCGTAAGAACTGAATTCAAACACTCTGTGTTACACTTATATGGAAATAAGTACACCGGCACTGCCGACTGACCAAAACAGATTCTATAGAATTGCTTTGGGGCTTGCAGTTTTTACTATCCTCTATAATATAGCCGAAGGGCTTGTGTCTATGTATTTCGGTTATCAGGATGAAAGTCTCGCATTGTTTGGTTTTGGCGCCGATAGTTTTATTGAAGTTCTTTCAGGGTTCGGCATTGCGCATATGGTGCTGCGTATTCAGAAAAAACCGCAGAGCAATCGTGATGATTTTGAACGGACCGCATTGATGGTGACCGGATATGCATTTTATGCGTTGGCTATCGGACTTGCTGCAACAAGCATGTACAACCTCTGGATAGGACGTAAACCCGAGACAACTCTGTGGGGAGTAATCATTTCACTGATCTCTATTGCGGTGATGTGGGTTCTCGTGGTCAGAAAAAGAAAAGTCGGCAGGCAATTGAACTCCGCCGCCATACTCGCAGATGTTGAATGCACAAAGGTTTGCATCTACATGTCTCTCGTATTACTTTTCTCAAGCGGTGTCTATGAATTGACACGATTTGCTTTTGTGGATACTCTTGGAACTCTGGGACTTGCCTACCTGTCTTTCAAAGAAGGACGTGAATGTTTTAAAAAAGCAAAAAAGAATAGTCATTGTTCTTGCGAAGATGGATAATACTATTTGACTCCACTACTCTGCGCCAAACAAGTTGTATTCTTAAACATTTATGTGAAGAACATTGGTTCCACAGTTCCGATGCTGGACGGTCCTGTTGCAAAAATATAAAAATATTATATGAGTTTTTTTCAACTTGTACCTGGTTCGACAAGCGTTGAAGAAAAATGCTGATTACCAAGCGAAAATATGTCAATCACTCGGTATGACCGACCGAGCGATCCGACATATTTTAGACCTTCATAAATAACTTTGTGTTTTGTACTATTTGCTTCTTTATCTAGTTGAAATTCAAATAAGTTAAGTATATAATACTGTTGGTTAAAAATGAGAGGTGCTCTACCGAAACACTATCGTATTATAGGGGAATACTTCGGGAAGAAAATCAAATAACTATCAGAGTAAGGATTCTAACGATGACTAAACTCAATCTCTTCGTCCCATTCTTCTTTCTCTTATTACTTATCTCGTGCAAAGAAAATTCAACTGAGCCAACCGACTCAGAGAAGCCTACAGTTGTTATCTCGTATCCTGCTAATGGAGCAGAGGTAAAGGCTGATACTCTATATAAGATTATTGCAGATGCTACAGACAACAAAGGAATTACAAAAGTAGAGTTCTCCATCGATGGACAAAATGCGGCATCCGATAGTTCTTCTCCGTATGAATACATTTGGAATACCACAGGGCTGAGCGGCGACCATACGATTATGGCTAAAGGATACGACGCGGCAAATAATATTGGTACCTCGTCAGTGATCAGCGTAAAAATCAAAGGCGTCGCCAACCATGCACCTGCTTCTCCATCCAATCCCAATCCATCAAATGGCGCAACGGGTGTTTTATTTTCACTGACATTAAGCTGGAGTTGTAGCGATCCTGATAGTGATGCTCTGACATACGATGTCTATTTTGACACAAGCAGTAACCCGACAACCGCTATTGCCACAAACCAAACTACTGCAAGTATCAGCCGAAACGGGCTAACAACAAGTACAACGTATTATTGGAAGATTGTTGCAAAAGACAGTAAAGGCGCAGTGACAACGGGGACAGTTTGGAGTTTTACCACAGTCAATCATCCGCCAGCTGTTCCATCAAATCCCAGCCCGACAGATGCGGCTACAGGTGTTTCTACATCGCCAACATTAAGCTGGAGCTGTTCCGATCCTGACGGCGATGCGCTGACATACGATGTCTTCTTTGGCACCAATAACCCACCGACCATGCAAGTTGATACCGGATGGAGCTCAAACACGCTCCTACGCACTGGACTTTCAACCAATACGACATACTATTGGAAGATTGTTGCAAGAGACGGTAAAGGCGCAGTGACAGCGGGGACAGTTTGGAGTTTCATAACGACTCATCCGCCGTCTGTTCCATCAAATCCCAACCCGACAGATGCGGCTACAGATGTTTCTACATCTCCAACATTAAGCTGGAGCTGTTCCGATCCCGATGGCGATGCGCTGACGTACGATGTGTATTTCGGTACGAGTACTAATCCAACTACCGCTATTGCCACAAACCAAACCACTGCAAATATCAGTCGAAGCGGGCTAACAACAAGTACAACGTATTATTGGAAGATTGTTGCAAAAGACAGTAAAGGCGCAGTGACAATGGGGACAGTTTGGAGTTTCACAACGACTCATCCGCCAGCTGCTCCATCAAATCCGAATCCGGCAGATGCGGCTACAGATGTTTCTACATCTCCAACATTAAGCTGGAGCTGTTCCGATCCTGACGGCGATGCGGTGACGTATGACGTGTATTTTGGTACGAGTACTAATCCAACTACCGCTATTGCCACAAACCAATCTACGACAAGCATTAGCCGGAGTGGACTCACCAATAGCACGACGTATTATTGGAAGATTGTTGCAAAAGACAGCAAAGATGCAATAACAACTGGACCTGATTGGAGTTTTACAACCGGTAGCATGGTTCAAGTCACAGGCGGCACATTCTTTGGAAGGTCAGGAGAGTCAGCTCTGATCACTATCAGCAGTTTCAATATTGATAAGTACGAAGTAACGTATGAGAAGTGGACAGATGTGCGTAATTGGGCACTCACACATGGTTATACCGACTTGGTGTCAGGTCAGAATGGTAGCTCCAATCAAAGTGGGGCTAACAACCCAGTGACAATGGTAAATTGGTATGATATTGCAAAGTGGTGCAATGCGCGGTCTGAAAAAAATGGACTAACGCCTGTCTATTATACAGACAACACCCAAAGCACGGTCTATCGCACGGGAAATCTCGACATAAATGTAGATGCCGTCAAATGGAATGCAGACGGTTACCGGTTGCCGACAGCAGCGGAATGGGAATTTGCGGCGCGAGGAGGAACAAGTTCACAGGGCTACACCTACAGCGGCAGTAACACCATAGACAATGTAGCATGGTATAATTTAAATTCTGGTTACACTACACACACCGTCGGCACAAAGTCTGCAAACGAACTTGGCATTTACGATATGAGCGGCAATGTTTTTGAATGGTGTTGGGATTGGTACGACCCAGCATATTCTTCAGGCGGTACATTAGATCCCAAAGGTACATCGACTCCGCAACCCTACCGTGAGCTGCAAGGCGGTACGTTCGACAATGATGGTTCCATGTGCCAGGTGAACTTTCTCAACCCCTTTAACCACGTCCCGACTCTTAGCGCCGAAAGCATCGGTTTTCGTTGTGTCCAGGACTAACGTCCCGCCAAACGGCAGTGGGATTTCGCTGAGAAACACTCAACTTTAGCTCTTTTGAAAGATGGAGTCCACTTAACTCAAGTGCCTTGATAGATGGAGCCCATCTGCTTGGCGGTTCGAATGGAGAGATGGACTCCATCTGACTGATTGACATGGGAATATATCCTCAACAATATTATCACATTTACAATCGCTCGAACAATGCAGAGATTGTGTTTAAGTCTGAAGAAAACTATGATTTCTTTCTTTGCAAGTATCAGAAATATATCTCTGGTAAAGTTGAAACATTGGCTTATTGCCTGATG
>Ga0187886_1001135_pt1 | contig 25901 bp, 24 predicted proteins | sample June2016WEW_20_1_FD_133001 | JGI IMG/M metagenome (GOLD analysis project Ga0187886, IMG submission 133001) | Peatland microbial communities from SPRUCE experiment site at the Marcell Experimental Forest, Minnesota, USA - June2016WEW_20_150 | ecosystem: Environmental > Terrestrial > Soil >... | reverse complement strand
TGTTCGTAAATGGCGTAACCATGGCAGGGTATGCGCCTTGGAACTTCATGACTTTCTCCTGTTGCCGATATCTACTTTGTGCGTAATATATCCTGCAACCCTATTTCGAATATTCTTGCTCTCGATGTTCGTATATTCCGACACGAGTAATTTGTTCTTTTCATAATCAGAGCTGAATATCTCCCGATGTCCTCGGAGCAGCTCTTCTGATATGCTTTTTATGTACGTGGGTCTGATGCTTCCCGTGAAACCACCTCTGTTCCTTTTTTCTTGTCTACGCTGAGGTAAGTCTTAACCGATCATTTTAGCGTCGATGAAATCTTGACAACTGTTTCGGCCACCTGCTGCGCTGAATGGCCCAAAATATGCGCCATTGGTTCCTTCGCAATAGTGCCGTAGTCGAATATGACGTCGGGGACGCCCGCGCCGCGTGTCACGCTACTCTGTATTGCGCGTGCGGTTCCCCACTCCTTCGCACTCGCCCTCCTAGGTTCGTCCGCTCTATCGAAGCTTTCTGTCACGAGGTTGAGTCCTCGGCAGGCGCCAATAACCTCGTTCGAGCACCGCACGCTCATGGCGCTCTTCATAGTGGGGTCGTACTGCAAAGCGGCGAGGACAATTCGTGCCATATGACGACTCGCTCCAAATGTCACACATCCGACCGGCGTAATGGCCCCCTTAATTTTCATGATTCGTCCCTTCACTGCGGCCACATCTGCAGGCTTCTTAGCGCGCGAAATTGCCATCGCTAAGTTGCTGCCAACCTCAGGTATAAGGTCTAAGTTTATAGTCTTAATGGTGCGGAGCCCCGCGTCTACATCGAGCAACGTGAAGTAACGTTCGGCCCTATCCAACGTCGCTGCGACTTGGTTTACCACTCCAGGCCCAGACCCAATACTTTCGCTGTTTTTTATTGCTTCGGTGACAAACGCCTTAGCCATCAAAGCACTTTGGCTTACGGAGTATCCTTGAGCGAGAAAGGCGGCGACCGCCGCTGAGAACGTGCAACCTGCCCCGTGGGTTCCCCCCTGAATTAACCTGCCGCGGAGCAGCTCAAAATTGCCATCGTACAACACATCAGTCCCGGTCAAATGGCCTCCGGTCACGACGACTGATCTGGGGCCGAGGGCATAGATTTCGTACGCGGCATGCTTCATATCGTCGAGGTTATGTATGGCGACGCCGGAAATCGCTTCGGCCTCTCGTATGTTCGGCGTCACGACTTCTGCTTCAGCCAGGAGTCGCGCAAGGACGTCTTTTAGCTTTCCTATCACCAGCTCTCCTCCGGCTTCGGCGGCCATGACAGGGTCAACCACGATTGGAACATCGTGCCGCGAAAGCGTGTCAACGACAGCTTCTGCAATCTCGACGGTCGCGAGCATGCCCGTCTTTACGGATCGAATATCGATGTCGGAGAGCACCGCACTCATTTGCGCCACGACGACCTCAGCGGGTAAATTACACACGTCAAGGACGCCAAGCGTGTTTTGTGCGGTAATGGCCGTAACAACGGAGGTTCCGAACACCCCGAGAGCAGCAAATGTACGCGCATCTGCTTGGACGCCAGCTCCGCCTCCTGAGTCCGATCCTGCGATCGTCATCGCTGCGAGCATCTACAGTGGTAATGCATTAGCACTTATATATGTGTAATCCAAATCCCTTCTGTTGCGGTAAAAATCAAAAATAGCGCTGTGATGAACGTTTTTATGTGCGTGGATTCGGTTCCACTGGAAATGAGGGGGTCGGTGTATTTATGCCCGAAGACGAGATACGATCACCTTTTGAAATTTTAACGAAGACTTGGGACCAGCAGTACGCGTTGCGCCCCGCGTGGTGGAAAGGTCCGTACGATCTCTCTCCAATAATGCATTCGCTCGCGCCAGGCGCTGACGTGCTCGACGTTGGCTGCGGTGCTGGGAGGCATCTCGTGCCGCTTGTCAGGAACGGTTTCAGAGCAGTTGGGGCTGACCTTTCGGAGCAAGCACTGGCGTTGCTCGATCCGCGGTACTCGCGCGTGGTTGCAGACGTTCAGCGGCTTCCGTTCTCAGATCGTAGTTTCGACGCTGTCACGTGCTATGGAGTGCTCCAGCATCTTACGCTAGCTGGGCAAGTGAAGGCCGTCGATGAGCTTTTTCGAGTTTTGCGGCATCAAGGCTTAGTGTTTGTCGAAGTTGCCGGACGGCTTGATATGCGCTATGGCCGCGGCAAGCGGATCGCTACGGATACCTTTGTTCGAGGGGGGATCCCACATCACTATTTTTCTCAGTCTGAGCTGTACGAGCTCTTTCAATCAGCAGGATTTTCGGTTCTGACGCTCGACGACAAAATCATAAAAAAGCACTATAACGGCGTACTTCGCCGCAGGGATCGCATATTCACGGCGATGGCAAAGATCTAGAGTCGTTCGATGACGCGCGCGGCCAGGGAAAAAGACACGATGTGCGAACTTCGCAGCGGGCACGCCTGACCCGACGCCAGACCAGTACATAGATCCGCATACGAGCACCGGTCCTTTATGTATCTTGCTCGTTGGATCAAGGCCGTTGGTGACAGGCGCTTTGATCGAAAGTGACAAGCGCTGTGATAGCGGCGCGCTCGTCAAAGAAGGGACGAGTCTCTTTAGCATTGAATTCTCATCAATGTTGGGCTCAGAGTGGGGGTCGAACTGCATTCGATGGTCGTGCCCGTCACGCGTAATAGACGGTGAGGTAAATATTAATGCCGAGAGCGAGGGCGACAAGCCATACCCCAAGAGCAAGCCGCATGACGGTTTTGCGTTTGATATAAGGCCGGATTACGCGTCTGACTTCGAGGTTGACATATACAAAGATAATAATCAGCACAAGCCCCAAAATATGATGGATTAGGAGCTCGGGGTACAGGAAAGGAATTGGCGGAACATTTTCGACGTACCCGAGCAGTGAGGGCAGCATTATCGCTAATATCGAAACAATTTGGACAATAAGGGCTCCTCGTATGATAGTGCAATGCCGAATGGTTCTTCCCCTGCGCGCAAGGTACACCGCCCCAAAGACGAAGCCGATAAGCACGAGCTGAACAAGGAGGTTTGCTGTAGCTAGTGTCCGTATATCAATCGTCATATGGCTTCTCTCTTTTCTTTTCGCCTCTATGAAAGCGTTGCGTTTCGATGGACGAGGGAGTCGCAGGCGGTCTCTAGAATCTAGCGCACCAGCGTCCTCACCTTGTTGTCTTGTTAGCACTAACAAGCGCCCATATATCATCTTCGGGCTGATATCTAGGCATCGTTCGGTTTAGAGAGCTTTTTAAGGCTGTTGCTACGCGTGCAAGACGCAACATTACTCTCTCAACTTAGGAGCTCCTCATCCGCGTAACGGTGCATAAGCCGCTCTCCGATCAGCGCTGAGGCAGTGAATGCTACAGGGAACCACGCGGGGATCCCGAGAACGTCCGGATTCGTATAGCGCCAAGAGCCATAGTGCATGAAGAATACTTCAGCACACGGGCCAAACACAGCGAAGGTCGGGCGTTCGAATCGCCTCGAGCCCATCTGCTTTGCAATTCTTATCTCGCTCAAGCGAAGCAGAGCTCTTCGAACGAGTCACTGGTAATAACTTTCGCTGGTGAGCCCCAAGGGACTAAGCTTGGTCGTGCTCGAGAGTTTCGTTCTCTTTGATGCCACGATTAGTGTAACAAGCTATCACCGCGCCAAGGAGTCTACCAAGTCCGTGATGACGACGTGCGCAATCGTATGAAATTCCGGTCCCCTCGACTTGCTCTTATCCTTCGTTGTTATAAAATGAAAAGGTTTATCGGGTTTTAGTTGTTGACTCGTTCCTATTGGGATTCAGGTTCACGGTGGTACCATAGGAACGTGATGCGTCAGCGAAAGCTTCGCATAGCACGTCAGAGAACTGCTACGGTGCGGATAGCGTTAAATAACACGGTAATTCAAATAATGTGAGCGCAGTTGCGTGCAATAAGACGAATTTCGTTTGAGTAGACAAACAATGCAGCTAATGAACACGTCTATAGTGATCCCCACCTACAACGAGCAGGACAACATAAAAGAACTCCGCGAGCGAACGCATCGTTCCATGGAGCCTCTCGGACACTCTTACGAGATCATTATCGTAGATGATGACAGTCCGGATAAGACGTGAAAGCTTGCTGCGCAGTACGCTGAAGTGTGCCTGTCCGCGTCGTACGAAGACGAGGGAAAAGGGGGCTTGCCACAGCCATATTGAAGGGAGTCAATGTAGCACGTTACGACGTTACCGTCGTTATGGACGCTGATTTACAACACCCTCCCGAAAAAGTGCCCGACCTTATCGTGCGTGCAGAATGGGCAGACTGGCGATAGGCAGTCGATTTATGGAGAACAGCAATATAAGGGAGTTTATTTTTTTTAGACATGTTGCTACTAAAAGCTCTGCGCGCACGTTATTCAGAGACGTGCGGAACTTCACGGACATAGAAGCTGGCTCGTTCGCCTTTAGAAAAGACGTCATTACGCACGCTAATCTCAGGCCGGTAGGCTACAAGATACTATTAGAACTCCTCGTTCAGGGCTCATATAACACGGTTACTGAGGTTGGGTACACGTTTGGTGAACGAGAAGCTGGAGCAAGCAAACTGGGAGGGTGCGGGCCATTGGAGTTATTCTCAATCTTGCGATCCTATTGATCCCCACCAGCATATTCGGCGTGTTCTACCTCCTTTCGCAGCTGATCGGCCTCATTGTAGGCACGATATGGAACTACGGAGGGAATCAATGATGGACGTGGGAATCAAGGTCATAACAGATGCATGCTCTTCTGGATGCCATCAGGCTGAGCGCGCCGTGCCTCAAGATAATCTTTGCGTGCCGATTCAGCAATTGCACGGCATGCCCTACTTGTATCTCCGCTTATGACTTGTTCCTCGTTGCTCTTTGCTAAACTGGTTTTGCGTGGTCTCTTTGACGCCCTATCAAAAGGCTTAAGACACGTCTGTTTCGATTAAGCAGCGATACGGACAATGCCCACTCGGTATAACGCGGGGGGGTAAGAGTTGTTAGAAACAAGCCTTAGCAGTGTTGCTCGCGGGTTACGTCTCCACAAGAACGAGGTTTACTTTGTTCTCACGCTAATCGTAGCAAGCAAAGCGGTCTTGTTTTTTATCTCGTGGATGTACCGGAATCTATCGAACGCTCTTCTGGGAATAGGCTTCCGAGCCGAGGCGTATCGCTTTCCACCCCTTGCCTCTTTGTGGTCCCACGCGGACACAGATCATTTTGTTCTCATCGCGTTGCATGGATACGCAGGAGATGGAAGTAGTGCGCCGTTCTTCCCATTATATCCCGCTTTTATTCGGATGCTGAATCTTGTCACACACGACGCATATCTCTCAGCCTTTCTAGTGAGTAACGTAGCCTCAATCGTCGCCTTTATTTATTTGTACAGGCTCATTAATTATGAGCTAGGCCCTCACATCGCTGAGCGTTCATTGTTGTATTTCGCTATATATCCACTGGCATTTTATTTGTGTGCAGCGTATTCCGAGTCTCTATTTCTTGCATTCACCGTTCCCGCGTTCTTCTATGCGCGAAGACGAAGATGGTGGGTAGCAGGCGGACTTGGCTTTTTTGCCGCTATGACAAGACTTGTCGGCTTTGCGCTCTTTTTTGCATTTCTATATGAATACCTGTCACAAAAAGGCGTATTGAGCGGGCTGAAGCTGCGACTTCAAAACCGTCGGAGAATATCGTGGGACGCACTTTCTCTACTCCTTATTCCGTGCGGTTTGATCGTTGTTATGCTTATTAATTGGCTCGCTTTTCAGAACCCTTTGCAGTTTTTGGCAGCAGAGCGCTTTTGGGATAGGTCATTGACATGGCCGTGGATAACCGTTGGGAACGATATCGCTAAACTCTCAACCATTCTTGTCGTGAACTACATCTCGTGCGTAATGGTTCTCGCGGTCATCGTTTATGGACTGAATAAGATAAAGCCGAGCTATTTAATCTACGCAGGGCTGAGCATTTTGGTCCCCCTCATCTCAGGGACGATGGAATCATCGATGCGCTTTTTCTTCGTTGTTTTTCCTATATTCATGGTATTAGGTATTGCAGGCTACAAGCATAGGAACATAGACACAGCAATACTGGTCACTTTCCCAGTCTTGCTAGGCTATTTCGCTTACATTTACATCAGCGGGCAGTGGATTGCTTAGGGGTCGCGCGTTCGCATACGGGAAGTTCGTCCAATCGGCCAAAGAGCGGCGAAATCGTAACCGTTATGCGCAAACGGGGCGGTTTAAGATGAACGCAACCGATCTGCACGCACAAAATAGGTGTTCAAGCGCGAAGTCGTCGCACGCGTATCCTATAATACGACTTCCGCGGGAGTTTCGTCGAATCGCTGGTGGTACAGCGACGATTTACGAGACGACGCATTATGGCGCTTTCGCTTTCTTGGTCGTTCCCTTTCGCAACTGCACTGGTCGTACAATGATTTAGATGCTGGCATCGAAAAAACGTGCCTTTATACACACAACGACAAAGAAAGACCAGCAGCAATATGGGTCATGCCACAAAGCTAAGGTGGCAAGGGCGATGGTCAGCAAGACAATGAGCGCCACGGCGCTGCCGCCCTGAAAAAACACGATGGCAACCGCGAGCCCTGAGAACAGAACAACCTCTCTAGCGAGCTCCCCCACAGAGACTTCGTATTGCCCACAAATGCCTCGACATCGTATCGGTGTTCGGCGTTTTGCTAAAGCAAAGAGGTGTAACGCTTATATATCTTCTCGAATCACGGTCCCCTCGTGGAGATAGCATCTTTCGCGAAAAAAATACGAGCGTGGGTAGCGCTCTCGCGGCCGCCTTTCCACATCGTGGGGGTGCTTCCCTTCGTCTTAGGAAGTGTTCTTGCGTGGTGGCTTGGAGGCGGATTCCGCTGGGATATTTTTGCGTGGGGCACGAGCGGAGTTGTGTTAGTGATGCTTACGACCTACTACGCCGGAGAATGGTGGGATTACGCCGAGGACACGCTGGCGGCGAGCATGCACAAAAGTCCTTTTGCAGGGGGGTCTCAGGTAGTTCAGCGTGGTCTTTTGCCGCGTGAAGCAGCGCTTTGGGGCTGTTTTGCGGCGCTGCTGCTAGCGCTAGGAGTTGGCGCTGTTCTGCAGTTCGGTTACCATACAGGGCCTTGGACCTTACCCCTCGGGATCGTAGGGCTTGTGGGCGGCTACTTTTATTCGGCGCAGCCGGTGCGATAAGCGTAACACATCTGTCTTACGATATTTTCGCGAACTAGCGCGTTTATGAGAGCTAGTTTTATTTACAATCGAACATATGTCAACGCAGCGATTCAATGCAGGGAAGTACACAACGCAATCCCTCGGACAGCTTTTCAGCTAAGATTGACTACTACCGTGGTCAGGTGGACACCGCCCTGAACGCTGAGTTATATCAGCGACGCAAGTCTCTCTTCTTTGCCCCGTTTGTCGACGCGTTCGCTGGTGGCAAGCGCTTGCGACCGATCCTGCTCCTTCTTGCATATGACAGCGTGCGTGGGCGAGATGATGACCCTCTTCCTGCGGCCGTCGCGATAGAGCTCGCACATATGGAGTCGCTGATCCACGATGATATTATCGATGGAGATGGGGTGCGACGGGACGCCACAGCATTTCACGCAAGATATGGCCAAGAGATGGCGCTTTTAAGTGCTGATTTCATCCTCTCTATGATCTTGAGCATAGCGGCCCGGTATTCAGATCCCCGTGTCATGAGCGCGCTGGCCATAGCAACTGCTCGGATGTGCGAGGGTGAACTCATGGAACGCCTTGTCAGCGAGACGAACAAAGCAGTGCGTCCGGCCGCATACCAGCGCATTGTGGTGAAAAAAACGGCCTCGCTCTTTGAGGCCGCGGCAACCATAGGGGCGTTGATCGCGGGAGCGACGGCTCCAGATTTAAGCGCACTGACGGCCTATGGACGAGCCCTTGGCGTAGCATATCAAATACACGATGATATCACTGATTGGGCCCAGAGCCGAACGATTACGCTTGATCTGAAGGACGCACACCCCTCCCAAAAAGAATTTCTACTCGAGAAGGCGACAGCATTCACCCACGAAGCTGTGGAAAGCTTGCGACCGCTCAAATCGAGTGAAGCAAAGCAGAATCTAATTCAGTTGGTAGAACGCGTCGATTCGAGAGCATTCCATCAGGTTTAATAGCAGGCCGTAAGCTGGCCTCCTATCGGTTTTATAATGAGGGGACGTTAGCTTACAGACAGGAACGAAAATCGCACTCTGGACCCGCATCAGGCGCCATGCTTCTGGCGCTGCACGTCCTTGTGCAATCACAAATGCCCTCGTCCTCTACATCACGTCTCGGCTGCTTGGATAAGCTGAGGCGTTTCTGAGTCTTCACGAACCGCTTGCGAGTACCACGAAGTTTTAGAACGCTATACCAGCAACTTCGAAAGACTTGGTTCACGTTTTAAAAATAGACATATCGGACTCGTCCTGGCGTAGAGTCTCAAGTTGCATCGGCGGCTCAAAAAGTCTAAGGGGAGAACCCGAGCGTCCACTTGTCTTACGTAGAAAGAGCATAGCTAACTTTTATTCTTCAGCATAGAAATTCTGGCGCATATTTGCAATGAATATGTGTTCATCAAATCTGCTCGCATTTTTCTTACAAGCTTTTTCGTATTGTTGCGGTTCTTCTGAAACCCGTTGTACTGCTTTTTTCAAAGATTCTGGATGCGGATCCACCAAGAAGCCCGTGAGACCGTTGATGATGGTCTCTCTCAGCCCACCTTCGTTGACGCCGACGACGGCTTTTCCGCTTGCTTGCGCTTCAACAGGAACTAAGCCAAAATCCTCATTAATAGGTGTGTGTACAACTCCTTTGCAGGTTGCATATAGTTCTAATAAGTCTTCTTCCGGGATTTTTCCCAAGATCTTCACATTTGGTGGCAGATCAGAAAATAGTTTGTGGTACGCGAGCAGTTCTTTGTCGCGACGTGCATATCCGCCGACAATCAATAGACGTTCGGCTGGCAAGCTTTTAAAAGCCTCTATCTGCAACTCAACTCGCTTCTCAGGATATAATCGGTTCACTGATAACCAAAAGTCGCCAAATTCCTTAGTGCGGTATCGAGCAGTCGCAACAGGTGGATATACTACGGTCGACTCTCTCTCATAGTACTTTGCGATTCGCGTTTGAACGTTACTGCTGTTCGTTAGTATCTCGTCGACCTGTTCAATCGCTTTTTTGTCAAAACTCCCGTGCACAGTCGCCCAGCTCCAGGCCACCGCCTTTTTTGCTAGATTCGACTGATGCGCAATACTGAAGCGTTTTAAATCGTAAAAGTTTCGGCGCGGCGTATGGCAGTAAAATACGTTAGGTTTGTGGTTGTAGGACGCGTATAAAGACCAGTATCCACTTAGGAAATACTTGTCAAAACCGCGGCAACGAGCTTTTCGAAATAACAAACTTAGTTTAATTGGACCTAAAGGGGCTCTGTCTTCAATTCGGCCCAAGTTGTGGACTGCGTCTGCATCGAGACCTAATTCTTGAATGATCTCCGGATCTACATTCGCTGCTGCGATTGGCGTTTCAAAAGCCTTCGCAATCGTTGCAACTAACTTCTCGGCGCCGCCGACAACGTCAAAAGAGTCGTGAAATAGTAAAATGTTCAAATCAGAGGTCATATCAGATCTTTGTTCTTTTGCATCTCTTCGCTTGATGTGTTAAAGACTTTGCCTGGCGCGGGACTGCTTCAACTCGCAAAAAAGAAGTATCGCAGTTCACTCAACACGCTAGGCAGCGCAAATTATAAGTCAAGCGCTCAGAGCTATTTTTTTAAACAAGCGATGCGGCAGCAATGGTCTCAGTCGTTGCTCTCGCGTAGACTACCAACACAACAAGCGCAGGCGGTGTAACAGCTAGTTGCTATTCTTGGCGCTAAATACTTCGGTATTAGCTCGCATTTTCCTTCGCGGAAGGATCGGACGAGAAATGTGATTGGAAACGTATCGTCGCACGCGACGTTGTTGGGCCCCGTGATAACTTTGCTGCAAAATCCAAAATCCCCCCATCTCGTGAGAGCACTTCCACTTTTGCGCAACGAACAATGGTTTGCGGGCTCAGGGAGATTTGACCACTCTCCATCTCCGTGCAACTGCCCATTGCGCTACAAAGCTTAAAAGCCAGAAGTACTCGGCAAGACGCGGGCTGTAAATCGCCACGAGAATTGACAACAGGAAGATGCTTGGAACCACAAGTGCCTGAACGGTGCTTAAACGGGCTTCTCGAATCGGCGTGCTCGTATCTATCAACCGATGGTTATGGGACGCGTAAACCCAAGCGAGAGTGAGCGCAAAACCTGCGCAAGCAATGTTAGATGCATAAAATGCGACAGGAAGCCAGGATTCTCCAGCGCTGACCAGCACGGCGGTAGGAAATGGGATGACGACGATAAATAATAGAAACACGAAGTTGAGCCACACCAGCGCTTGATCATAGCGTTCGATCTTGTCAAAGATGCGGTGATGCGCGGTCCAAAACGCGCCAGTGACTAGGAAACTGATGATAAACGTCTCGAACTGGGGCGCTAAGCTCAGAATGAGGTTCCGAACCTCCGCTTGTCCAAGGTTGCGGGGCAGGCTAGAAAGCGGGAAGCTGAAAATGAGTAGCGTCATCGCCACGGCGAAGATTGCGTCGCTGAAGGTATCGAGGCGCCAGAACCTCGTGTCGCGCTCGGTAGCAAGCCTTTCAGGTGGCATGCTTTCACACTTGGCGCGCTTCGTAAAAACGTTGCCGATATGATCTAGTATGACACGCGAACCGTGGTAGCCATAGCTACTCCTTGATTGGGAGTAATCATTCTGGGCTCGTAGCAGTGTACTTGTAGCTCTCACCTGCTGTTTGGTGTTCGATGTGCCATAGCGCCCTTGCAAGCTGAGAAAAGTAATGTGGTCTGCGTTACAATGTAGACTGTCGGACTCATTACGGGCATTGTCGTTTTGACATTATCATTCCAAAGAACCTGACACCGACTCCTCTCATCTCTAGACAAATATAGCGAGTCGCATTCCGGTTTTGCTAGCCACATTCTTCTGTTGCCCGCTTTTTGCGCGGCTTTAGCAGGAAGCGGTGGAAAAAGGCAGGAGAGTAGAATTTAGGTGACTTCTCGCCATGCCGGGCGCGCGACGTCGTTGCATATTACGTCGTGCTCAGCAGGAGCGCCCATAGTAATCTTCTGAGGCCTTTGGCTTTGTGTATTTTGCCGCGCTTCACTGGGTTCGCGCAGGATGGTCGGCGCGCGGATCGGCGGAAAGTAAGCAGCATCTCGTAGCTCGCGTGTGCATTTCAAACCAAAACATCGCGCACGCGACGGTTTTCGTCGATTTTTTGCCTCTTGACGAGTGCACGAACCCGGAGCCTCCTAAAGTATTTAAGATGTCCTTTGCGATAAATGCATGAGATGTCGGAAGTCTACATCGCAATGGAGAGTGCGGGGACAAAGAGCGGGTTCGTGCAAGGCGTACTAGCCCGGTATGCGGACATCATAGCGCAGGCGCATTCTGTCTTCGTCAAGCCGAACCTAGTCTCAGAAGAACCCTACCCAACGACGACTGATCCGAGGGTGCTCGACGCGGTTCTGACGTATCTGTCTGGCTATCAAGTGTCTGTGACGGTGGGCGACGGTCCTGCTTACGACTATAGTTGGCATGGTGAACCGGGAGCTGTGCCGCAAGGGTACTCTCTACGCCGTGTATGCGATGCCCACGGAGTTGAATTGGTTAACCTCAACCAGCGGGAGCACGTGAAGCGCAAGACACCGCACGGGTTTGAACTTTCCGTGTCCGTCGTCCCACGCTCCTTTGACGTGAAGATCTCTCTCCCGGTTCTTAAGCGCCACGTAACTTGCACGATGACTGGCGCTATAAAGAATCAGTTCGGTCTGCTCGCCCTCGATGAGCGCAGCGCAATGCATCGCGGGACGCCTGACATCCACAAGGCGATTGCCGCGATTGCTTCGATCGAATCGTGTAACCTCTTCATCCTCGATGCCGTTGAGACGCTTCTTCAGGCCGAGGAAGTGCGGCACGGGGGAAAACAGGCTTTTTTAGGATACATGCTGGCTGGCACCGACCCTGTCGCGCTTGATAGTGCTGGTTTTGACCTTCTCAAATGGCGAGATCGCTCGCTTATGCACCAAAACGCCCAAGATGTCGCGCACCTCGCCTATGCGGCTGAGTATGGGGTGGGCAGTCTAAAATACGCTCTCGTCGATTTCTGGGATCAATAAGCGCTTTGCATACAGCGTGCTGAGAAGATCCGAGTTTTTATTCAACGCGGCGCTAGCGGAGCAGCCGCTTTGGCAAATCTCTAATCTCCTGCGCGTTCGCGTTCAATCTGAACGCTTTACTACGTCATCTGATCGGCAAGAAGGACATGTCGGGTTTTTGCCCATCGCCTTGAATTTCTTCCCGCAGGTGCTGCAGCTGTACGTCGCAAACCAGCTTGTTTCCATAGTAACAACTGGGCCGCCGCCAGAACACATAATTTTATCTCCGTAGTTTAAAGGAGACCCAAGTCAATAAGCATTTCTCCTTTTTTGGACAGGAAGAGATTCTGCGCTGAGAAAAATAACTGCTGAAGAAAAGTAGCCGCGATGCCTTGTGTAAGGCTTCGATGATCAGCACAAATCGAAATGTTTAAATTACGATAAGCGCGAGTATGCATGAAACGCTCTTAGACCCAAAAAAAGAGAGTCCCGAGCCCCTGTGGGCTCGGGGACTGTGCTGCAGATCTGCGCTTTGTTGCGACAAAGGTGACAATAGTGCAGATCTGCAACTCCTGTCTATGATCCGGTGACTATTTTTGGCGATGCTACCATTTTAATGTGACGGTCACGCTAGAAACGAAGTAATCGTTAAGGAGTCCGTCGAAAGACCAACAACGACGTAGCAGTGGGCGTCCTAGTGCAGCGCCCACAACTTTCTCACCGCGTCGTTCAAGAGGAGGTGGCACACATCTGTTGCCCCTAAAATCTGGCTGCGGGGCCGCGTTCGGTACCTTTGACTGTGGTTTCGAAGACGCTGAAGTCGGGCGATCACGGTCAAAGCTATTTTCGCAACGCCCTTGTAAATGGACACCGTTGACCCGCTACTGCCTTCGACCGATTCGTAACGCGTTCAGTATAACGGCTAGGCTTAACCCCATATCGCCGATACCGACTGCTAGCCAGAGCGTGATAATTCCAGGAAAGGTGAGCAGCGCAAAAGATCCCTTAATCAGAACCGATGCTATGACGTTCTCTCTGACAACGGCCATCGTCTTTTTACTAAGATCGATGAGATACGTCAGTTTTGAGAGATCGTCTTCCATCAGCGCGACATCTGCCGTCTCAACAGCGACGTCGGAGCCAGCGGCCGCCATTGCGATACCCACTTGTGCCCGCGCCATCGCAGGAGCATCATTAACTCCGTCGCCGACCATTACGACGTGTGTGTAGGTCCTGGTCAACTCTGCAACGTGCCACACTTTGTCCTCCGGCAGCAGCCCTGCATAGCACTCGTCTAACGCAAGCTCGCTCGCAACAGCGGCCGCTGCACGTTCATTGTCACCTGTGAGCATCACCGTTTTGATGCCGCGTGAGGCGAGTGCGCGCAACACGGGAGCAGACTTGTCCCGAATTCGGTCCTTGAGGCCGATGACGCCAAGAATGTGGGTGGCGGTACCGACCACGACGAGCGTCTTTCCCTCATTTTCAAGGCGTTCGAAAAGGTCGTCAAAGCGGCTTGAGTTGACATCATTGAAGAGGCTTCGATTGCCAGCACAAACGTCCGCGCCGTTTAATCGTCCCACCAGGCCTTTTCCAGGAATCGACTTAAACTCAGTGACGGGCACGGATGCAACACCGTCCTTGTCTGCCTTCCTGGCGATCGCTTCTGATACAGGGTGGGTCGATCTTGTCCCCAAAGACGCAGCGATTTGGACTACTTTCCGTTCTGTTGCGCCATTGAGACTGAGTACGTCTGTCACCATAAGTCGTCCCTCAGTGAGGGTACCCGTCTTGTCAAAGATGACCACTTTGACGTCCTTCAGGTTTTCGATTACGTCTCCGCCTTTGATAAGGATGCCGCGCCGAGCAGCTGCGGTGAGCCCGGAAACCATAGAAACTGGCGTAGAGATCGCCATAGCGCAAGGACACGAGATTACCAGAAGCACCAAGCCTTTGTAAAACCACTCATCTAACGGTAAGCCAAAGAGCAGGGGGGGCAGCACGATTACCAGGGCGGCGAGTGCAATGACGGTCGGGGTGTAATAGTGCGAGAACCGATCGATGAACGCCTCGGTCGGCGTCTTCTTGCGCTGGGCCTCATCAACCAGTTGCACGATGCGTGACAATATCGTCTCATCAGACCTCTTAGTTACGCGAATTTCGAGGTAGCCATCTTCGTTGATTGTGCCGGCAAGTACCGTGTCGCCCACCGTCTTGACAACGGGCACGCTTTCTCCAGTGAGCGGGGCCTGATTTACCGATGAAAGGCCGCTCACGACCATCCCATCTAACGGTATTTTTCCTCCAGGCCTTACTGCGACGTCCTGCCCCACGCCGACTTCGTGCACGTGAACGACGATCTCGCGCCCTTCGCGCAAAAGAACCGCCGTCTCTGGCGCGAGCCGGAGTAGCGATCCAACTTCCTGTCGCGCCCTGTCGCCTGCGTAGTCTTCGAGAAATTCAGCGACGAAGAACAGCAACATGACGGCTGCTCCCTCCTCGCCGTGCCCGATGGCGAACGCTCCTGCAGCGGCGATCGTAATCAGCAGATTCATATCGAAGCGACGCTGCTGGACCAGCTTGAGAAGCCCTTTTTTGATTATGGAATATCCGGCGATGAGTGCCGCGGCAAGGAATGCGATTTGGGCGAGGGTGTGCTGTTGAAGCCCTACTTCGAAGTAACCACCTATCAGAAAGATTACAGCCGCTAGACTAATCACCACGACTTCTTTTTGTTTCCAAAACGGCTCTTTTTCCTCAAAAATGTCTGTCGCGCACGCAGAGCAGCTCTCTTCACTGACGTGGTTCTCGGGCATGGTCCACCCCAACCTGAATCAGCTGCACGACGTGTGCATCAGCAAGTGCGTAATAAACGACCTTGCCTACTTTGCGGTATCTGACCAAACGCGCGCTTCGCAGCACGCGAAGCTGATGAGAGATCGCGGACTGTGACACCTCAAGTACGGCTGAAAGGTCGCACACGCAGAGCTCTCGCTGAGCAAGTGCATGAAGAAGTAGCATCCTCGTAGGATCGCCGAGCACCTTGAAAATCTCTGAGGCATAAATGATAAGCTGGTGGTCAAGCATCTGAGATCGCACGACGTCAACGGCTTCCTTGTTTATGCAGAACTCGCTACAAATGTTATTCATATATGAATAGCTATTCATATAATCAGATTTAAATTTATGGACGGCATGGTCTGGACGTCGAAACAGAAGCTCGTGAACAGCGGCATTGAAGAACTTAAGAAAATGAAGCTCGTACCGTAGGATCGCTAACCCAGGAAAAAGTTGGAGCTAAGTAGTTGCCTTCCATGTGTGTAGCGATACTAGGGATGGGAACCCACAACTTCCATCGTTTCCCAAAAACAATTTGTCTCCAGCAGAATAACCAAGCAAAGCCGATCATATCAATCAATTTGCCCCTCATTTTTTTGTCACTCAAATGCTGTAAGTGTTTGGCAATCGCAAGCGGGCTAAATACCTGATATTTTGTTAGACTTAGCCAAATTCCTCCGTCTGTGTTTCTTGCAGCATATGTTTTAAACACGTTCTTGGTAGAGCGCAAAACCGATTGCGTTGTGAGGAACGTCAAGCAAGTTCCCGCCACCGTTCTCCAGTGTCTGTTGTCGAAAAACTTGATGTGACTCTTGTAATTATGTATCTCATCAACGTAGTAATCAAAATGATCATACGGAGACACAAAGTCGACGTGCTCTTCGTGTAAGAATGTCACCATACTCTCGAATTGATCGGGGAGATACAGGTAGTCATCTTCAGCAAAATAGACAATTTCTGAGAAACGTTGATCCAGGAGGATGTTAATCTGCATATCAAAGGTCGCGCGGTTGCCAACCCCATTGAGCCTGATGAGCTCTACGTCCTGCGCATCAAAATACCGTGTAAACAACTCCTCATAGCTCGGGGGGCAATTATCAAGCAAGACGAACATTTTTACTTTCAGTGAGCCGAGAGACTCCTTAAAGCTCTTCAGACAGAGCTCTGCTAACTTGAGCTTGTCGTTGGGGAAGACGGGCGGGACCCTTGAGACGTTCGGATAGATTCTGTACGCGACGGCTACGTCGTACTGTGATTGCACGATTATTTCATCCTAAACCATTGGATTGTTGTGGCAAGCACTCTTCTAACGCCACTTTCGGCTCTCAATTCAAAAGATTTTGGGTCTCTGCAGCCTGCGCGAAAAACGTAATAATATTGTTGCGCGTCTCAATCAGCGCAAGACTAATTATTAGCCTGCTTGTCCATCAAAACTCTATCAAAGACTTTGACATATTGCTCGGCAGTTCTGTCCCAAGAAAACAGCTTCGCCCGATTAATACCCTTAATACTCATCTCTCTTTTCAGCTCATCATCTGCTAAGACTTTTATCATAGCTTCTGCAATTTCTGCAGTATTGAACGGATCTACTAACACTGCTGCATCTCCGACTACCTCTGGCAATGAAGATACGTTAGACGCTATAACAGGGCAACCTTGGGCCATAGCCTCCAAGACTGGCAGACCGAATCCTTCATAGAGCGAAGGATATGCGAAAACCGCAGCGTTCCTATATAACGAGATGATTTCTTCGTCTTTTGCATATCCGTATAAGGATATCTTGATGCCCGCATTCCTGCTCATCACTTCGTCGAGAGTCGAGTCAAATCGTGAGCGTACGTTCTTTCGTACATTGCCCACGATTATCAATTCTGCGTCAGGATGCTGTTGGTGTACCATTTCGAAGGCTTCAAGTAATCGAAAATGATTTTTGTGCGGCGACACAGCGGAAACAATCAGCACCTTTTTGTTGTCAAAATGCGTGCGGGGGCTTTTTACTTCGACAAATGAACCTAAGTGCACGACATCGACATCTTCTTTCCGAATATGCCAAAATTCTATTGCGTCTTTCTTTGTAGACTGCGAATCAGCAACATACCTCGTCGGGACTTTTGATAGATATTTTTGATAGTTGTTGAAAATTCTGTGGGTCCCTCTACCTTCCGTGTCGTCTTCTGGGAAAACGTAGGGAACAAAATCGTGAAGAACTTGAATGATGCTAGAACTAGACCAAAAGCCGAGCTTGGCAAGAACAAAAACAAAGGGCAGCCCACCTATCGGGACCCTTAGACTCGGTATGGACCACGGCACGGACATGCTAAGAAAAATATCATTTTGCTTGTACAGTCTGATCAATTTCAAAAAATCGGCTGGCTTAAGCACATTTAGCGGATGTAAAGAGACTTTATGGTTGGTTAACACTGCAGGGTCGACAAATTCCTCATTATGAGGCGTTATAATCGAGATGCTCGTAATCTCGTCAAACGCACAGAATCTTTTTAGTAGTTCTTCAGCAACTCGCGGAATTCCGTCTTTTTTCTCTGGGAATGGGGCAAATACGGCGATTTTCATAGTCCTGTTACAATGTTTGCCAGATATATTTGCACGCACGCTTTCGACAGATGTATGCATAATCGTGAACGCCTGTTTACTATCTGCTGTATGTGGCGGTCATTATTAGAGTCTTAACTTTTTCAGTCGATAAGCAGTTTTCTTCACTATAAACACGCATCCAAAATAGCTTGCCGTGGAATTTGAGATTCGCGTGGTCAGTGAGCTCCGTGTTAAGTCAAAAGGTCGACCACCAGGCGTGCCAACACTGCCGCGCACTTTGCAGTCTCATCAAGGTTTTCAAACGTGCATCATTTGCTCCTCGTTAAGTGTGTTGATCAAAACTGATATTTTTTGCACTTCACGCACGTTTCCTGTCGTTGCACGGCACTTAATCTGTGTTTTGATAAGGTCAATCGTTACGTTTGTCCAGGATTTGAACCCGGCCCCCGCCACGTTGGCTCCTCCTTTCCGCAACTTCACGGCAAACTGCTAACAATTCAACACCGGCCCTCTCCCACGAAAACTTCTGTGCTTGTTCTATACCTTTTCTGCTCATCTCTCTTTTTAATTCGTCGTTTTCGAGCACTGTGCTCAAAGCGCGTGCGATCATTTCGACGTCATACGGATCGACGAGCATGCCAGCTTCTCCGACGACTTCAGGCAGCGAAAAGACGTTCGAAGCAATGATGGGACATCCGCACGCCATCGCTTCAAGAACGGGAAGTCCAAATCCTTCATACAGCGAGGGATAAACGAAGATATCGGCCTCTTCGTAAAGCGACATTATCTCAGAGTCAGTCAAGTAGCCGGCTAGCGTTATCTTTATGCCCTTGTTGCGATTTCGTATGTCACGCAGTGTAGAGTCCAACCCAGGGATATCTTTTCGCTTGCGACCCACGATCATCAATTCTGCGCCGCTGCTTGGGTTATTTCTATGGACGAGTTCAAACGCCTTAATCAATCGGAGTTGGTTCTTGCGCGGAGAGATACAAGAAACTGTTAGTATTTTCTTACTCCCGAAGTGAGTGCGAGGACTTTTCGGGGTTATAAAGGAGCCCAGAGGGATCACTGTAATCTCGGTCGTACTAGGACCCCAATAGCTCGTCGCTTCCTTCTTGGTCGATTCAGAAATAGCGACATATCGCACAGGAACATGGACAAAGTACTTCTTCCAAACCTTAAAAAGCATATTTTCCTTAAATGAGCGCATGTCCTCGGGGCAAGTATAGAAAACGAAGTCGTACAGCATTTGTACCCATTTTGTCCCGGGCAAGATCCGGAACTTGACAAGAAGCTGGAAACTAAATAGAAGCGAAGACGGATCGAAGAAATAACACGGATACGTGAAGATGAGTAAAACATCACTTCTCTTGTATAGCTTAATAGCCTGTAGCAATGTCCACGGAAGGAGGAACGAGCGTACAACGAACAGAGAAACTTTTTCGCTCTGCAAAAGAACCGGGCTGACATAGTCTCTCTCTTTTTTTGCTACTATGACCGAAACTGATTCTACATTATCTGCCTCACAGAGCTTTGAAATCAACTCTTCTGCGGCTCTCGGAATTCCATCTTTGTTTTTTTGAAAAGGTGCAAGAACAGAGATCTTCATGGCTTCCCGGCTCTCAAAAGTCAGTTTACGCCGTAAGTGTAACGATTTGACCTTTTAAAGCTTTGCTTCTTACAATAAAGCGATTTCTTCGCTTTTTAGGAATAAGATAACTCTGACAAGCAGAATCGCCTTCAAAACAAATCCTGTCTAAAGCCACCACGTGTGTGATTAAAGTGGTGTGCTTTCGATAGCGGGCGGCGCTCGCCGCACGGCAAAGCAAGAGGCTATTAGAAGCCTCCACAGTTTTTTTTAGCCAAGACACTTGGTAACAGCGACTTTCTGAAGCCGAATAATTCAGATGTAATTGGGATTAAAGCAAGGCACAAAAAAATAAGGGTTGTTTAGACGTTACTCAGTTTTGCGCATTGAGGCGTTGGCTTGCACAATTGATTTTATTAACAAGATATCTTTCTTATCGATACCTTTCACAATATATAACGTCACGAAATACAACAGGCCAGCTGAAACTATTAAAAAAATTAAGTTCAAATTTTGGAGGTAGGCGATAAATAGTCCCATTATGGCACTGGCGCCAATAATTCGCAGCACAATGCTCGCCAGCTCAGTTTTTTTATGCACATAAAGCTCTCTTTCTGCCAAAAAGAAAAAAAGAACCAGAGCGATGAATTCTGTTATTAGTATGGCAATACTCGCTCCAACATAGCTGAATTTGGGGATCAACACGAGGTTGATAGCAACGTTCACAATCACCATGAGCCCTGTGATTTTGGTGACCACTATCTGTTTGTTTGTTGATTCAAACAAGCGAACGAAAGTAGCATTTGCAAAAATAAGGACCAGTGACCATATAAGTAGTTGCAAAACAGCCACCGAAGGCGCGTAACTTTCGCCAAATACGAGTGTTATAATCCTCCCCGCCAAAAGCGTCGTACCGACTGCTATTGGGATACTTAAAATTAACATGAACCTCAGAAATTCTTTCCACATGAACTTTAGAGAGTCGCGCGCAGATACGTGAAATCGTGACATCGCCGGAAAAACCGCGGTACTAAAAACCGTAGATACAAACAGTAAGCTAAAGACCAATCTATATCCCGCATTGTACCAGCCAACAGCTTGATTACCCTGAATTAGGGACAGCAACAATGAGTCTATCCAGAAATATATTGTGACAAAGACACCACTCAGTCCAAACGGCAACGCCTGTCTGATTGTAGGCCACCAAAAATCCAAGTCAACTTGCGGTTTGAATAAATGGAATCTCTGCGTGCATATAAAGAAACTGTAGCCTAAAACGAGTGCATTAGTGATAACATACGTCGCAGCAAAGGCGATAACTCCGGCGCCTCGAGCTACCAAAAATATTGCGCCAGTTAGCAATACCAAGCTGCCCAAAATTGCCCCTACAGACTGATATTCCATCTTCTCAAATGACTGAAACATAGCGTTACATGAGGCTGTGACAGCAACAAAGATTGTGGATAGGGTGAGCAAATAAACAACCGCAATCGTTTCTCCTGAGTAGCCTAAAGCATGTGCCGCGACAGCAGTGAGGCCAAAAGTGATAACTCCCGCGAGTAACTTAATACAAGTGATGTTGCTGAGATACTCGTTTGCACGTGAGTTATCTCGCGCGACGTCTCGTATCGCTAAATTGTTGAGGCCCAAGTCCAACAGAAGCCCAAAAATCCCTGTAAATGCCAAGCCAAAGGTGAGAAGCCCAAACAATTCGGGGCCAAGATATCGAGCACTGATTATGAGGTAGAAAAACCCCAACCCCATACTTGCGATCTGGGATACAAACAACACTAGGATGTTCTTCCCAACGGTTGTGGCGGTGTCCATTTAAACTTCTATCGGAAACTAGTGCGTCATTCTATTAATCGCTGGAAGCATCAATTCTAGCAAACACTAGTGGTCTATTTGCAAAAAACGTTCATTGCGATCGAACAACAAATTCTCACTCTTGTCGTCTCTCTTAATTTGCGGTGAAAAGCCTTTAGCGTGGTACATTAACATCTTCCATCTGAAGACTTTCTAGCGTCATTGAAGGCTCATTAACCCAATGAAAAGTTGGAGCCAAAAAGCTGCTATGCATATGTGTAGCAATACTAGGAATAGGGACCCAGACATTCCATCGTTTCCCAAAGATAATCTGTCTCCAACAAAATAGCCAAGCATAGCCGATCATGTCAATCAGTTGGTCTCTGACTTTATCGTCCCTAAAATGCTGCAGGTGTTTGGCGACCGTGAATGGGTTAAAAACTTGATATTTTGTCAGGCTTAGCCAAACCCCCCCATCTTCATTTCGCCTAGCATACGTTTTAAACACTTTTTTAGTCGCATTCAGAGTTGATTTAGTAGTTAGAAATGTCAGGCAAGTCCCAGCTACAGTTCGCCAATGCCTGTTGTTAAAAAACCTAATGTGGCTCTTATAGTTGTGTATTAGATCAGTATAGTAATCCAAATGATCATATGGGGAGACGAAGTCGACTTGTTTTCCTTCTTGCAAGAATTTCACCATACTTTCAAATTGATGTGGGAGGTAGAGGTAGTCATCTTCAGCAAAATAGATAGTCTCCGAGAAATCTTGATCCAAGAGGATGTTTATCTGCCTGTCAAAGGTAGCGCGGTTTCCAACGCCTTGAAGCCTAATCAGCTCTAAGTCGGGTTCATGAAAGTATTTTTTAAATAAGTCCTCATAGCTAGGGGGGCAGTTATCAAGCAGGACTAACATTTTCACTTTCAGTGATCCGAGGGCGTCTCTGAAGCTTTTGAGGCAGAGCTCTGATAATTGGTATTTGTTGTCCGCGAAAACAGGTGTGGCCCTTGAGACTTTCGGATATATTCTGTACGCGACGGCGACGTCGTACTGTGATGGCACGAGTATCTCACCTAAACCATTGAATTGTTTTTCCCAGTCCTTTTTCTAAACCCACCTTCGGTTTCCAATGTAAGAGATCGTTGGCTTTGCTAATGTCTGGCCTTCTCCGTAAAGGATCATCTTTTGGCAAAGGTTCAAATTTGATCTCAGATGAAGAGCTTGTTAACTTCTTTATAGTTTCTGCAAGTGCCATGATTGATATCTCTTCGTCGTTTCCGATATTCACAGTTTTTCCATCGAGACCCTCTGAGAGAGCGAATCTAAGTAGCGCCTCTATTTGATCGGTGACGTAGCAAAAACTCCTTGTCTGTGATCCATCGCCAAAAACGGTTATTGGCGCATTCTTTAGCGCTTGTTCGATAAAGCGAGGCACGACCCTTCCATAGACATCATCTGCCCGCATTCTCGGACCATACGTGTTGAAAAGCCGTGCTATCCTCGCGTCTATCCCGTGTTCTAACCGGTACGCCATAACAAAGGATTCCCCACACCTCTTCGCCTCGTCATAACAACTTCTCGCTCCGATCGGGTTCACATTTCCGGTGTACTCTTCTGACGTGGGAACCTCCGTTGCGTTTCCGTAGATCTCAGACGTTGAGGTATAGAGAAGTCGCGCGTTGTGGCGCTTCGCAATACCGAGTGCAACCCAAATTCCCAGCGTGTTTGCCTTTAGGATTTGGATGGGGAATCTCTGAAACTCAAACGGAGAAGCCCTGCTCGCCAGATGCAACACTACGTCCAAATCTTCATCAAAAAATATCGGCCGCGTGATGTCGTGCCTGATGAACGTGAAATTATCCTTGTTACGTAGATCTGATATATTAGATTCTAGGCCACTGGCAAGATTGTCCAAACAAATCACGTTTGCATTGAGTTCAGCCAGGACATCGCATAACCATGAGCCTAGAAATCCTGCCCCTCCCGTGACTAAAACGGTCTTCCCGCCAACTTTTTCGCTGATAGCACCGAGATTAGCAATTGTTTCCTTAACCTCTCTCGCGCTCATCTCTATCCTCTCTTAGTTGCTGCAAAAAACGTTCAAGTTCCCCGCTGAACCGCTCATCCTGCAAAAAAAGCTCAATGTTCGATTTTATCCAATCAACCTTGTTCCCTATGTCGTACCTTTTGCCCCTGTAAATGTACGCGTATTTCTTCTCTTCCATGTTACGAAGCGCGTCGGTAAGCTGAATTTCATCTCCTATCCCGGCTAGAGTTTGTTCAATTGCATCGAATATTGCCGGAGTCAAGATATATCTGCCTAAGATCGCTAGGTTTGACGGCGCGCTCTCCGGAGGGGGCTTCTCTACTAGGTCTTCAACGAGCAGCACATCCTCTTCGATTTCCTTTCCCTTCACTACGCCATAGCTGCTTATTTTCTCCCTTGGAACCTCTTCAACGGCTATAATAGACGTCTCGAACGCCTCATATTTTGCTATCAATTCTCGCGAGCACTCGGGGATGGTTATGGTATCGCCTAGCAGCAGAGCAAATGACTCGTCACCTACGAAGCTTTTGGCGTAGGAGACCGCGTCACCGAGTCCTCTTGATTCCCTCTGTCGGGTATAAAAAAGATTGACGTCGTCCATCATTTCGTCTATTTCAAGTAGGTACCTGTTGTCTATAGTCCCCTTGTCAAAGTGATCCTCTATGGCTCGTTTATTTCGTCCCGTGATAATCAGGATGTCCTTTATGCCGGACGATAGTGCTTCTTCGACAACGTACTGGATAACCGGCTTGTCAACGACAGGCAGCATCTCCTTTGGTTGTGCTTTTGTTGCTGGTAGAAATCTCGTCCCCAAACCCGCTGCCGGTATTACGGCCTTTTCGATCATTCTTTGCCTCTGTAGCCTTTTTTACGCTTAGGTCGCGAAGCTTGTCCGACTTTAAGTTAGCTGTATTGAGCGACTTAAATGTTACTACCTTAGTACTATCAAATGCGCCCGTGCTTGCTGAACCGATGACGGCAATCTTAGTTTCAGCGGCGCGATTCTAGCTACTATTGCTGAGTTCGTGCCGAATTTACGAAAGCTTCAAAAACTTAGCGTGGGATACCATCGAAAACTCCAATTACGTCTGAAAGGCAGATCACGCAGCGTAAAGTGGCTCTTTTTTGGCTTCAAATGGCAGGCGTTATGAATGTGGCCGCGTAACTAGTGACGGTGATTAAATGCCGTATTGCCAAAACTGCGGGACTAAAAATGAGGAGGGAGCGCAAGTCTGTGTCAACTGTCGAGAACCCCTTTATGACACACGTCATCGGCGCGCTCGTCACGACGGCTGTTACGGACCTCGTAGCGAGCAACGAGAAGAGGAATGTTTCGGGCTCCCCCACGGTGGCGCCATCGTCGGAATACTCTTCGGTTTAATTATTCTCATTTACGGAGTAGCGTGGGTCCTCTCCTTGACGCTAGGCATATCATTTAGCGGACAGTTGGTCGGTCCACTGATCGCGATTGCGATCGCGATACTGATTATTGCCGGGGCGATTTACCAGCTAAGGCGCCGATCGTAAAACGATCTCCCTCACGTCGCACACGTCGGTCCGCACGCTGCACGGATTCGTTCGTGTTTGTCTTGCGAGAGGAGAATCCGGGTATACTCATAGCGGGCTGAAGAACGGCGCTTTCGCTCATCCGGCGGAGAGTGTTATTACGCATTCCTCAGGCAGCAACGATAGGAGATGCTTTACCCCGCGCAGCTTGAAAAGGTATTTGATGAGACCTAAGGCCTGGCTGCGGTTTATCCAGTATCCTGCCTCATGGAGTCTGTCAAAGCCCGTAAGCGCCTCTCCGATGGCTCGTTCCATAACGCGAGATACGGATTCTGCGAACTCTTTTTCTATCGGCAGTGTTTCTGCAGCCTCATCAACAAAAATGGCCTCCAGTTTCTTTCTCTCAACACCAGTGCCTTCAAAATAGATCGACGAGACAAGATAATTATGGTTCTGTCTCCTGATATCGCTGTAAAAGTCGGTAAGGTCATCGATCACCTGGAGGGCCATGCCGATAGAATAGATGCCCCTGTCCACCTGCTCAAGTTCTGCGGAATGTTCCTTTTCAAGGATACGTGGCGCAACAAAAGCAAGCCGCAGAAGATTGCCGCCCTTATACATATGCACCGAAGAGAGGATCTCGGCAGGGGGCAGGATGCGCGAAATGCCGCCCTCTTCTGTTGCCTCTTCTTCGCCGATCAGAACCATGGCTTCGAAAATCTTCTGCTGCACGAGGTATTTCTCTTCCAGCGTTATGAGCCGGTCCTTCACTGCCTCGTCCAGCACCCTGAAGAGGAAACGGTTGAAAAGCAGGATATGCATCACACTCTTGAACCGCGTCGCTTTTTTTGAAAACCGGAGCGGCAGCAGCTCCTTATATTCGTCGTCAAGGATATTATCCGTGCCGGTCACAATTCCCCTGATCGAATGGTTCATGATGCCGTACATGATGCGGCGGGAACAAGGGATGTTCAGCGCACGGTAGATGCTCAGGAACAGGATCGAGAAAAAATTCTTCTGTGCGTATTTGAGCATGCCGGGCTGAGGCGCATCACGTTTGACATAACGTTCGTCTAGTGTCTCACGGAGAAGACGGCGCACCTCTTCTTCCGCCATTTTATGCTCATTGATCGAGGGATAAAATCTCCGCAGTGCGGTCAGGGACATCATAGGTTCTTCCTTCCAAATCTGTTTAACGGTAGATTTAATCATTTTGCCCCTCACTGAGTCTTTGGAGTGTTGGCAAGGCTAAATTAATTTTTGGAATTTGTCTTACGTGAAGCTTCAAATAGCTCATTTA
>Ga0187886_1001134_pt1 | contig 25903 bp, 20 predicted proteins | sample June2016WEW_20_1_FD_133001 | JGI IMG/M metagenome (GOLD analysis project Ga0187886, IMG submission 133001) | Peatland microbial communities from SPRUCE experiment site at the Marcell Experimental Forest, Minnesota, USA - June2016WEW_20_150 | ecosystem: Environmental > Terrestrial > Soil >... | reverse complement strand
TGTAGAAAAATAAGACTCAAAGGGGGAGAGGAATCCTTCTGAGCCTCTTCCCCCTGTCCCCCTCTTAATATCTTTCCTTTTACCAATCATTCTCTACACGAATCATTGATTGAAAAACAGTATGGTCAACGGTTCAAAAATTCTGCTCGCTCCAGTAATGATTTAAAAATATTGGAGATTTTAAGCTGTAGCATCTTGGGCATTTTTGAACACATCTTGATTTCCCACTTTTTTCCCACTATTGATGACCAATTTCTCAATCATCTCTCTCTGATAATCCGTATCTGACCCAATGTAAAAATCAATAGTGGTCTTAACATTGGTATGCCTTAGCTGGTCTTTGATCACCAATGTAGGCACGCCTTTCCGGTGCATTAGACTGGCGGTAGTGTGTCTCAGTTCTTTCCAGGAATATTGTTTATTGTCAATTCCAAGTGATTTGAGAAGCTTCTTAAACGATGGGTAAATATGCCACTTTCCGTATGGTCTCCCATCTCCTTGACAAAACACCCACTCAGAGTGATTAGGAAGGCTTTGGAAGAGATCTATCAGTTCCCTCTGCATCACAACCTTTTGCCCTCTGCCTGTAGGATCTTTCAAGGTCTTTGTTGAGGGTAAGTATATTACCCCATCCTTGAGGTCAACCTGTTTCCATTGAAGGCTCAATAACTCAGATTCACGAAGTCCCGTATAATAGGCCGTAAGTATCAAAGGCTTTAACCATCCAGGGGAAACCCCAACCATCTTTTCCATTTGCTCCTCGGTGAAGAAGTTCCTTAACCCCTTTGGTTCGGGATAAAAGAGACCGCTCTTAGAGGTCTTGGGGAAAGGGCTTTCTTCCATGTATTCCCTCGATACTGCAAAGTTGAACAACCTCCTCAGTCCTGCTAAAACTCTGTTGACGTTTGAATGGGTGACCTCCTTGCCCCCTCTTTGCTTTGGAGTGACCTTGATTGCATCCCTCAGCTTAAAGAGGTCTCTCAGGGTTATCTGTGAGAGTTTATAGCCCTCGAAGTGTTTCAGGTATGAGGGAATGAATTGGAGGATATACTTCTTTCCATCCCCTTCCTTTTTGTAGAGTTCAACCAATTCCTTGAAGGTTGTCTTTTCCTGCCTTTCCAGGACTTCATATTTGCCCCGCTTAGCCCTTGTCTCTCTTTCCATTTTTTCTTTCAGGGCATCTTTGAGTTTGGGACTAATGGCCTTCTCATACTTCTTAGAGCCTACATAATAAGTGACGTAGTAGGTTTCGCCTACCCTGTAGATTCCCTTATGCTTAGTCTTCTCACGTTTCATTTTCGTCTCACCCCCTTTCTCCCTTTAGATGGTTTGGATATTTTCTCAAAACAGATTCGATAACCCATGACATCAAGAATCCGCTTTAGGGTGAGATAGCTAAGATTAACCTTGTTATGAAGAATTCTGCTGATGTAAGACTGTTCGATGTTTGTCTCTTTGAAAATACGATAGCCGGTGATCCCTTCTTTCTCCATAATGGCCTTTAGCTCAGTTCCTATGTTCATCTTCTCTCCTCTTCTTATGCTGAAATTATAAATATACTATTTTTAAAAGTCAAGCATTATTTTTAATAAGAATCATTTTTTGATGGTCTTTCACCCTTTTGGTAGTGGGAAAACATGGGGAAACCCTTAAAATCTCTTGAATCCACAAAGGAATTTTTTGACTTACTGATACGTAGTAAGTAAGTTTTCACTCTTAATCTCTCCTCTCTACCCTCGATCTCTCAAGAAATTCCTCAACATCGCACCGTTTGAACCTGATCACCTTCCCCATTTTGTAACAGGGTAAGAGTCCCCTCTTAACCATGATGTAAGGCCATGGTTTAGATACCTTCAGGAGTCTCGATAATTCTTTTGGACTAAGTAGCTCCTCCAACTTCTACCCTGTCTCCTCTTTTACTTTACCCCCCTCTCACCCGTCCCGAGTGATGAGGATCCTCGAACTTATTCTACCGGTTCGCGCCTGACTATCAGATCCAGGATGTCCACAAAGATGTTCCGGCCCTCTTCTACGCGGACCACCGGAATTCATGCTGCCCATATTAGCTCCCTCATTCCCCATTCGGATGTCCAAGGTATTCCGCGGCTTCACGCAAACTGTAAAGACGCTTTTGAACAAGATTGCGCGCTCTCCACTCTTTTTTGGACTTCGGGTTAGGTTGTGATTTTCCGATCAACTGGGATTTCATTCGAGACCTTATAAAAAGTATTCGACCTAACCTTTGCTCACAAAGAGAGATTTATCAGCGTAGATCTCTTCAATAATCTCCCTCAAATTATTTGGAACAGGTACTTTCAAGTTATCAAAAAGACAATTCGCAAACATTTCCCCCAGTGCAACATGTATTGAGGATAGTCCCTTGTTGGATTTTGAGGGACAACCATTTAGGAAATATTTGGCGGCTATAGGTAAGTTGAGGGAATAATCTTTGTCTTTGTAAAGTAAAAAAAGGCCCTCGACAGAAGAACCTTCTCCTATGGGGAATTCATCATCCTCAAATATTACAGGCAGCGGTATCCTCTGTGCTTCCATCTTCAGTTTATAGACTCGGTCCAGGTACTTCCGTAGTCCCTTAACCTCGGTGTCCGTAAGGAGGGTATCGATATAATATTCAGCCCTTTTCCTTTCACCCTCGCCCAACGTTTCGTAATCCATAATTACCTCATCATAAGGAACGATGGCTTTCCCCCGCTCCCTGCAATACCAAAAAAATTCCACGGAATTGAAACCCAAGAACTCGTCTACATGTGATTTTGCATCGAAGAGCTTAACCATTTCACTTCTCCTTTCTATTTTTTTTTGGAGACCATTACTGCTTCTCTTTTCCTTTACCATGCTCTTCTTTGTGAACATAAAACCTGACGACCTGCATGCCATCAGTTACTTGATAGGCTTCTTGTTCAACGTTCATCCGATAGACTTCAATCCCATTGGCTTCCAAAAAATCCTTGATTCCCTCAAATAGGTCGCCAGACTCTGAATCTACATCCTGAAATACCCCTTTCATGCACCCTGGGTGCTTATCAGAGGGGGTTCCCAAAGGGTTGACACCTTCGGTAAGGGTGTGGGAAGGGGTCTTTTGGGTTGACACTCGGTTGACAGTATCCTTTATTTCCTCGGAAGTGCTTGATTTATGGGCATTGGAGCCAGTTGAAACCTTCTCTTTTTCAATGGCCGCCACTGTCAACTCTTGGTTCCTCTCCTTGGTTGACAACTTTTCTATATTGGCAAGGTTCTTCAACCTCTTCCTGACGGCCTCATGGCTTACGCCTAAAATAGAAGCAATCTCCCGGAGGCTCTTACCCTTGGCTTTCAGCTGCAATATTTTTAGATGATCCATATCTAACCACCGCAATGTGCTTCTTTTTCAAACCCTGAACAAGCCACGATGCTTGGCCTTCTTGGATAATAGCACCAAGGCCAATTGAACCAGGAGTTCGCCTTGTAAGCATCAGGATGGACCCTCAAATTTAGTGCCTTCCCCATCTTATTGAGCGCCGTCGCTGCGATCAGACCGGGCTTACGCTCAGGATATTGGCTTTCAATCTCGATGACCTTTGGATGCCGACATTGGATTGAACGAGTCGTCGCCCATGGGACTGCATGAATACAAGAATCACATCGACCCTGCCCGCGCACTGCCCTCTTGGAGCTCGATTTTTGCGCGACGCCTCTCATGCACCTGCCCACCTCTTCCTGTTGTCGACCACTTTCACCCCTGATCCAGAAGCTATAACCCCTGACCCCTAAATTCTAGGATCCACAATTCCAGAAGAGCAGTAAGTCAGCTTCCAGGTATGGATATATAAGAGAACTATGAATTATCACAGTTATGGAGCGCCGGAATTAGGCTTCTTTGAGTGTGAATTTTCACATCTACGAACGTCTTCTAAGCGCCCTTCAACTGTGAATTTTCACATTAGACTGACTGTGAATTTTCACATCTAACTTTTTCTTTCGTTTCTCGTTTGACCCAAACCCAAAATTACGCCACAGACTGCTCCTGGGAAAGTCAGATCGTCTATCATCTGGTGTCTTGTATGCCTTCCAGCGGTCCGAAAGTGTAAAGACTGTGAAGTCTCCCTTTAATGCCGAACCAGGCTTCTTGATCTCGATAAAACCCAATTCATAGAGCTCTTTTAGGGCCTTTCTGTATTGTTGGGCAGTCAATCCACGGAAACCGGCTTCTCGGTAAGTGAATTCAAACTCTCCATTGTTAAGTATTATGTAACGTTTTATCCCACGCCTTTTCTTATCTACCTTCCGCCTTATCTTTTCATGAAACCAATTCAGCACCTTAATCGCTGGCGCGTAAGTCAGATCACGATAAGCCTTACTATGCAACAACTCGTCGTCTATTCTGACCCACAAAGTTTTTGATCGGCTGAGATAATCGTTCCACTGATCTTCTGTCATCCTTGCCCCCCCGGAGGGCAGAAATGAGAGGAGGGGAAGGCCGGGACCTTCCCCCCGCACCAGTCCTTAATTGGACTAGTCCTCTCGATTTTTTTCATTCAATCTGACCATCGAGGCCCCAATCAAACACACTCTCACTCATCCCCTTCCGATAGAAAAAGATCTTCTGGCTTCGCGCCTAAGGCCTGAGCCAACCTCTTTTTCTCATCAGGTCGCGGCCGCGCATACCCTTTTTCAATCAGAGAAATGCGCGACTGGTGCATCCCGGCTGAAATGGCAAGTTGATATTGATTCATCCGTTTGAAAAATCGAGCCTCCCGCAGTCTGTTCATACCCCACCTCCAAAAAGAAAAAAGCCATGAAAACTGATCGTCGTCTTCATGGCTTCATTATTGCCCAGCAGATTTTTAAAAAAAAGAATGCAAAAAATGCGATCTATATTTCGTCGCGCAATAATTGGTGATTATTTTTTGTCTCTCTTTTCCTTTCCAATCAGTGGTAGATAGTGCCTTATTATCGTCAACGGTTCCAATTGGTGTTTCATCTCCTCGCTAAGTATCATGGCTTGTTGATTCTTAGACAGCTTCCGCCCTTTACATTTTCTTTCCCAAGCCTCTCTCATGAATTCTAGCTGGTCGGCCTTCGTCTTAGGTCTTTTCTTATAACTGGTTTGATAAAAATCACGATGAGTCTTTGAAAGGAGTGCTCTATATTTTTCGAAGAAACTCCGTATGTCTAGGTACTTCGGTAATGAAACAAACAACTTTCTGGTTCCATCAACTTTAACGTATTTGACAATGGTGGGGAGTATCTGGCTCGTTGCTCCCAGCATGAACCCGGGGACTTTGATCTCCGTCGTTACGTCATTGATTTCAATTTCATGATACCAACAATCAAACTCAAGCATCTTTCCTACCTCTTGCTCTTCCTTTTTCAGGAACTTAATTTCTTCCCCATTCACTTTCCATATATTGCGGACTGGCAAGCTAAGATGCGCATCCCAAAATTTGATTCGTCGTTCATCTAATATTGTAAGATACAAAGCTATCCCAAAATTGATGTACAAAAGCGATCCGGCATATATCAGATCGTCGTAGTGGTAACCGTTTTCCTGCCAGTCTTCGGCATCTGGTCCTGTCCATGGGGAATCAGGGGAATAAACAATTTCCACCAGGCTATATCTTCCGGGAGGGAACTTCCTTAAGAACTGTCTAAAAACTTCCGATCTACCGAATAGTTCCCTAGTGCTTTTCTGGCATCTGTTCTCCAAGTTTTTCAATTCTTCGCTTCCTGAAACCCTTTGACCTAGTTTACGAAATAAGAGTTCAATTTGCTCCATAATTCCCTCCCACAGGGACCGACCTTGCGACCGGGGGTATGATGTATCTCCCCCATACATAGACTTCTCAGTTTTCCAAAATTTTTTTGCACCGGTTTTTGAAAAATCGGCCCATTGTTCAACTTCCCTCTATTCAGGATAATTTGTATAAAAAGATCATGACAGTTTCACGCGACGAGGATAAGGAGGTCGTCATGGATCCCCTGCCAAGGTTGATTGAGGTTAATCGCTGTCGGCCTCTTTTTATCATTCACATCGGAGGTGGGAAATGAATTCTACTCATGGGTGTCCCAAGCTGTTTCCCAGGTCAATCCATATATTTTCTCTTCCAGAATGGCTCAACATCCGCCTGGATATACGGTTCAAAGTGGTTACTACGAATGAGTGCACGGTGAGGGGGCTGGTATAGGATGAGAGTTTTGGCCCCATCACGGTCGTTCTTATCGGTTAGCCCCAGGCCTTCAACCATGATCTTTGCGTCGTCCCCTTCCAGTTGGAAGGCAATCTTGGTTCCAACCATACCGAAGATGATACGATCAAAGTCCTTAACGCTTTGCGACGCAAGCAGAATACCGACACCATACTTTCTGGCCTCACGTATCAGTTCTGTGAGGGTCTCATCGTAGGACAGCTTGTGCGCCTCATCGACAACGGCAAAAACCCTTAGCTGGTCACACGGGCCTTTTGACAGCATATTGGCGTAGATCTTCTGGAGAACGAAGCGGCTAACTGCCACCATGAGCTCGGGGGTGGCCAGATTAGACAAGCGGATGATTGAGTTGTGCGAGAGGATTCGGTCAAACGACTTGGTGTCGCCCGTCTCAACGAAGACCCCAGTTTCGAAGAGAGGCTGGACGCGCAGGTTCAGGTTGCGGACGTTGCCGCCCTCGGATTGCTCCAGGTGTTTGAGAATTTCCCATACTTGCGAGAGTGTCGGGGGCGCGTTATTCCAGGTCTCCTTTGCGCCGACCACGAAGCCGTTGACGACGAATGCCTGACCAAGAGCATCGCGAAGGATGGCGCGTTGAATATCTCCCAGGCCGAAGATCTTGGAGAGACTGGTGGAGACTTGGTAGACGACCTTCATGAAGTTCTGCTTATTGCCCGTATGCGGATCGTCAGGCACCTCAAGCGGGTTCACGTCAATGCCATCCGCGGCGTCAAGGACCTCGGCTTCCGTGCAGTCCAGGAACGTTTGGTGATCCGCGTTCACAAGTTTCGAATCCATGTATTCGCCCTGGAAGTCGAAGATCACAGAAGGGACTTTAGCTTTCCAGAGTCCAACGATAAAGGCCGCGGCGCTCTGCGTCTTGCCTGCTCCGCTCTTGCCTACAATGAGGATGTGCTGATTGGTGAGTTTCTTAGGCGTTGCGGTGAACGGATCCCAGTACACGTCCTTCTTGGTGTCGCAGTTTTTGCCCAGGGGGATGTGAAGTTCCTGCTGGGTTGGGGGTTCTGCTTCGGTCGGCTTCTCGGCTGGTTCAGGTGCACTCGGTTTCGTGACGGGTTGCTTCTTCTTCTCGTCTTCGGCTGTCCTGATGCGGATGCGGTCAGTTTCCTCGGTGTCCGCGTACTCCATGGGGGTGGGCTTCTTCGACTCCTTGGATTGTAATGGCTCTGCCGGTGCTGTGGGCGGTTCGGGCGGTGGTGGCGGCGCAGTCGGGGTTACTTGAACAGGAGGAGCCTCCACGTCAGACGGGATGTCCAGGAGTTCGCGGATTGTGTCGTTGCCGACGACGTAGATCTGATTGTCCTTGTAGCGTTCGGGTTGCTTGCTGGTCCCCTGGAGGTTGTAGATGAAACCTGCTTTCTCAAATTCGACCTCAAAGGAGCCTTCAGTCACGGCCCGGATGATGTGCTGGATGTCGGCGGCATCGGCAACGTGAGTAGCGATCAATCCATGACGTTTGCAGCGATCCAGGTAGAACTGGAGGAGATTCGCGAGTTGCTTGTTCTGGATCTCACGGTCCAGGCGGTCCGATTCGGCCTGCGGCACGAAACGGGCCTCAAGGACTTTCTGCGTGTCTGCGTTCTTAATGGCAATGGCTTCCTTGAGTGCCACTTCCTCGGCCGGGCTTCCGGTGCCACTACGGAACTTGACCTCGATCAACTGAAGGCATAGGCGGCCGTGTCGCACGCGGGCCAGGAGCAGGTCATTGCGGTGGAGGCGGATATCCACGTCCTGGAGTTGCCGCTTGTGCTCGGCGAAGAGGTCGGTGTGAGAGTCCACCGGGATGAGGACACCATCCTGAAGTGAGCCGTCCTTCTCCAGAAGGAGCCGGGTCAAGGCCAAGCCGATGATTTCACGGGCGTCCTTGGGGTTGTTAATAAGTTTCAGGGCCAGTTTGCCCGAAATGGATTTCAAAACATCCAGAATTTGGGCGGCATGGAAACCCGTTCCGGGAATGCCCATCTTCTTCAAACCGTCCTGAATCAGGCCTTCGATCTCGCTCAGCCAGAATGTTGAGACGATCAGGCGGTGGCCGACGCCCTCCAAGAACTCCGGGGTGTAGTCGATCAGATAGCTCCGCACACTGACGCCAGGAGCGCTCCGAGGATTGTCGAAGTACTCGATGCCGAAGTTACGGTCAATGGTGAGGACCCAGTCAGAGCACTCGTGTATCTTGCTGATGATGTGCTTATCTGTGTCAGAAAGTTCCAACTGGATGGCCGGGACTTTCTCCATAGAGTTACCCCAGTCGTAGAAGCATGCACTGGTGCGCAAAAGGCCGTCGTCAGTCTTAAAGATGCTTTCCGCGCAGATATCTTCATCCAACAGTTCACGGTTTTGGTTTGGGATAACCTTGCGGGACCAGGTTGCCGATTCGCCCTTGATATCGAAGTCGGCCCGGTACTCCGCGATCAGGTTGTGCAGGCAAAAGCTTCCCTGAGCGCTGCCCGTTGGGCGCATCAGGACTTTCGTCGAGAACCGGTCAATGAGAACAGTGATGTGGGCTTCGCGGAGTTCCGTATCCTTCCATTCTGACTCCTTCACGCGCTGTTTCGAAAACGTGAGTTTGGGGAAGAGCGGATTGCGGTTGGGTTTTAGTAAAGCCTCGTCCACCTCGGGTTGGCTGCCTTCGCTCAGGACAGCCTCCTCCATCATCTCGTCGAAGGCACTGCCCATGACCTCGTAACCCAGGTCGCCGAAGAAGGCAATGTCGTAGTTCAAGTCATCAAACTGGCCAGACTTCTGAATCTCGCGAATCGTGTTCAGGATAAGCTGGCCGTCGCCCGGATTGATCACGTTCAGGCGCAGCGTCGAGACGTATGGGTGGTGCTTGAGGTACCGCCAGACCTTGTCGGCCAACTGCACGGGCGTGATGGACGTGATCTCGCCGCCGCCTTTTTGACTGAGAAGGCGGAACACGAGGCTCACGACCTTACGAATGTCAGTAGTGGTGCCCTTGGGCAGGACGCTCCAGTAAAGGTCTACGTTGTCACTATTGATGTAGACTTCGTTCTGACCGAAAGACACGGCGGAGGGGATGTTTAGCGAGGTGATCTTGTCAACACTCTCGCGATTGACCAGGCGGGAGGCTTCATCCTCAGAAACCCTGTCCAGTTTCGATGCCCAGCCGAATAGGAGTTGTTGGTATTGAAGAACCCAGAGCATTCGCAATGGATGGGTGGGCGCGAGTATCACGGCCTCGTCGGCCTCGTCCGTGGAGCCGACGATCAGGTGCACCGTGTCGATGCGGCTCAAGCTGTGGGCGGCATTGAGCAGGTTGTTGATCTGGCCGTCAGTCTTGGCCGCGGCGAGTTTGATCCGTAGTTCATCGAACATTGACCAATAGGCCTCAACATAGGAGAGGATCTCGGGCTTGAACTCCCTGAGGTCAAACACCTCGACCACGCCGGCGGGGTCCTTGTCCTGAAAGCGGTTGAATAGGTGACGCCGGGCGTCAGTGAAATTCTGGAGCGCCTTGATTCCTGGTGCCGTGATCTCCATGAGGCTGAGGTCCTGGACTTCGAGCACGCCGTGGTTACGCATATCCGCCTTCCACGCGCCGCAGGTCATGGGATCGGTGATGTTCTTGTGCTCGATGTCATACAGAGTAGCGTTGATGACGATCCGATAGACTTCGCGAGTTTTCAGCTTGATCCGGTACAAACGGGGACGGCTCTCTTCCCAGTTCTCACTGTCCACCTCAGCCGCCTTGTGGTTGCGCAGGGCGGCCTGGAAAAAGGCTTCGGCGCGGTTGCGCACCTTGTTGCCCTTCTTAGGACCATCTTCGGCCGGCAAGCCGCCTTCAATGTAGAAGGGCTCACTCTCGTCAGTGGCCAGGATCACGCCGGTCTGGTCCTTGGCGTGGATGACAATCTTGGCCGCGCGGGTCTCGCCTTCCTCAAGCTCAACGTCCTTTAACACCAGTTTGAGACTCTGGCGGCCAGCCTTCACGGTGCGGCGCGTGAGCTCTTCACCCGCTTCGTCGTCGGCCGTGTCCTTCACGACAAGGATCAGGTAGTGTCCCAGGTTCTCGGGGCGTCTGGGATAGGTCGTCCACTTCAGATGAATGGGGTTGCGCGGGTCAGTGGTGGCAACGAGATTTGTACCGCGCTCCTGCAGGCCCTTGACGATAACGCCAGTCTTGGGATCACGCAGTGGATCGAGGTGAACCTCGACCGCACCGGGTGGGGTGATGTCCTTGAACTTCCACTTGTCGAAGGACAGTTTCTCGCGCCAGTCTTCATCTTCGAGGATCTCCCGGAGCCATTCCTGGGTTTTCACCACACTGCGATCGCGGAGGAAGGCGACGAGGTTCTCGCGGAGCTTGTTCGCGTCCGGGTCGAGGCCATAGTCGTTGACGAGGTTCTCAATGGCAGTGAGGACACTACGGTCTGCGTTGGACAATTCAGCAACACAGTGAGCGTTACGATCAATGCGGGTCTCCACGCCCTTCTCGGCCAGACCCAGATCAGGAACCAGGTTCAGATGGTACAAATGGGCGCCGGCCTCGTACCAAGAGCCACCCTCTTCCTTCACCGCGAGGAGGTACTTCAGGTGAGAGTCCATAGGTTGACGCTTAACACTGGGTTGATTGAGGATAGTGCGCGCGATCTCGCGTTGGTCATGAGGCAGCGCCTCGATCATGCGGCGGCCGTGGGCTTTGAGGACCCCCGTTAGATCGTAGGCTCTGAACGTCTGGATGTCGTAGGAGTCCTCAGCCGGGAGGCGGAGACCTTGAGGCAGGAAGGCGACGAGTACGCCAAACCTAGCACGGTTGCGTTTTTCGATGAGGGCGCCGCTCTCGATCTCGTGACCTTCCGCGGTCTTCTCGGCAAGAACGTAGGCTTCGATGTTCTTCGCCATAAGATCGGCATCCTCGCGAAGCTTTTGACAGGTCATACGCATGACCTCAACCGGCAGGAACTCAACCCGCTGGCAGTGGTTCTCTTCCATCCCCAGGAGGAAGTCGCGCAGGTGCTCGTAAACAGCCGCCGCCATTTCGGCATGGTACATCTCGCGAGTGACCACAAACATATTACACCCCCTTAGCCTTTTGAACTTTGGTAAGTTCCTCCATCAGAATCTCCTGCGCCTCGTCCTCAAGGCGGATGGCTTCTGCTCGTTTCTCGTATGCCTGGCGGACCAAATCGCCGATTCCCTCTTGATCCTTTCGGGACGGACACGGGACCAGAATATGTTCGATCTGCTTGTCAGTAACTTCGTCAATTACAGAGCCATGCCGATATCTAAGAATCTGTTCGTAGCCGTAGCGGGAAGACAGGACAGCGTAGAGATAGCCTGGGTCTATTCTAGATTCGTCCGGAATGACGCGGAGGATGTGTTGAGAAGCGGCATAGTCCTCATAGTTCTTCCAAACGAAACAGGTGCGGCCGATTGTCCCGGAACATGTGATGAGCGTCCATCCTTGTTTCACAAGCAGTTCCTGCATGTCGGCCATTTGCAGATTTGACAAGTACTTGATGTCGGTGGGGCGGATCTGGGCGATGTTCTTGCCCGATAGGAACGGCACGCCATGACTGGATTCGACGTAGTTGCGCTTGAAACGTGGCCCCATCAGGACCTGACGTGCCACATCGCCGACGGTCTTGACCTCGCTGCGGCACTTCCTGATGTTCGCAACTGCCATTTGCGCGGTCGGGTTGTAGAAGTGGGCATCGAGACGGTAGTCTGAACCGCCGCCATTTCGTACCTGGGCTTCTGTTGATGGAAGCTTGAAGATCTCTGCAGTCCCGCCCTCGGGGCTCGATTCCATGGCATCTTCCAGGAGGCTGGGAAGATGCATGGATTTCTCCATGGTGATCGTAGCGTCATCGAGGAGAGTCATAGCCTGTTCTCTGGCTGCAATGACTTTGTCAGTCAAAAGTGCAAGATGATTCCGAATTTTGTCCGTCACTACAGGGATTAGCAGCGCTTCAACTTGGAACGTCTTTATGTGTCCGACCACTGAACCATACGTCAGGTTCTGGAGGAGAGACCGCCCTTGTTCGGATCGTAGGTAAGTATAGAGGACGCCTCTGTCCAGGGGATTCTTGGGCAAAATACGAAGTGCATCGTTCGAGAGATATTTTCCGTCAAGATTGTTGTATATTAAGCCTACGTTCCCTACCGTGCCAGATCTTGTGATTGCAATCCAGCCACGCTTCACTTCGAACAAGGGAACATTGGGATCGACCTCTGCAGAGATATACAGGCTCGGTTCCGGGACGCACTCTGTGATTGCAGATGCCGCGAACATCTGTTTGGCCTTGGTTGAATTACGGGCCGGAATCCAGCCAATCGTGAATCCAGATAGCATGACCACGTCTGCGAGTTCGACTAGACTTGTTGTGGCCGATAGTCCGGTTGAGTAAAGAACGCGTACGGCGGCGTCGGTCCCCACGAAAAAACCTGCATCGAGACGAAGATGGCAGAATGCGTCACGGGAACTCACGGGCGAATTCTGAGATGTCTTCACTGACCAAATGGGCTGTGCTGTTGTTGTCATCTTAGACCTTTGGACCTACTGTTGAACTGAGAGTATTCACGCGCGATGTGCGGAAGATCATCATCAACGATGCGTCCGGTTGATTCAATCGTAGGCAGATAGTCCAGAATAGTGGATTCGCGAAAGGTTTCATAGAGTTCCCGCCGCACGAGCTGCCTACCAAGTTCGTCACGAACAAAGGTAGTGTTCCCGCGGCGGTCCTTGCCCACTGCTTTAGCGATCGCCATGAAGATCGGGTATTCCACAGAAGCACCGGATAAACTATCGGCCAGTTTTTCCTGTTCCGACTTTCGCCTGAGGAACAAGACACTAGTCTGCGTTCCCGTCCGAGGCAAGAATGTTTCGACCGGTAGGTCCACGCTGGCGAGTACCTGGCAATTGGCCATGATCCAGTAGCGGATATACTCTGTGTCGGGATTTCCTAGCACGCCGTCCGGTAATACGATGCCGAGTCTGCCTTTGCCCGGTTTCAGGAATTGGACGCAGCGCTCGATGAACAGGATCTCCGGTGGCATGGCCTTCCGCAGCGCGCCGTCCATGACCCACTTGCCGTTCTCCTTTCGCCAGGCATGAGCGAGGTCGTACTGGTCGAGGATGTCCTGACCTTCGATCTTGATCTTGGTGCCAAAGGGGGGATTGGTCATCACGATATCCATTGTCCCGAGTTCTATGACCTGTTGGACCACCTTGGGCCAAGCAGATGGTTTTAGGAGTGAATTGGTGCAGAACAGGCCGCCGCGGCCGTCGTTGTTCATGATCATGTTCATCTGGGTGGTCTTGACGAGGTTGGCGTTGAAATCCAGGCCGAAGATCGCCTTGCCGGCCTCGTGAATCTTCCGGAAAAGCTCTTTTTCTTCCGTAGACGTGGGGGACTTGGGGTTCTTCCATGCCTTGCGCTCGGCCTGGCGGAGCTTTTCCAAGATGTAGTTGAACGCAACCACGATGAAGCCACCCGTGCCACAGGCTGGGTCGAGGATCCGGTCGCCAGGGTTGGGATCGAGCATCTTGACCGCCATCTTGACGACGTTACGGGGAGTAAAGAACTCGCCTTTCACGCCTTCCAGCGTGGGGCCAACGATGGTTTCGTAGGCCATGCCTTTCACGTCCACGGAGGAACGCAGGAAATCGTACTTCTCCAATTGGGCGACGATGTAGGCTACGACATCGGCGTTGAAGCGGATGCCTTCGACGGCATCGTCGAACAGGCCCTCGTACTCTTTGCGGTTCTTGACGTTCCGGAAAAGGATTTCGATCCTGTCCTTAATTTCCTGCTGGCCAGCGCGGGTGTTCCGCTCGTCGGCATTGCGGATAGCGAACCGGGGGCGGCCTTCGTCCTGCTCATCCTCGATCTTGGCGAACAGAATCTTGAGGAATTCCCAGAAAATCTGTTCCTTGGAACCGCCCTGGTTGGCGTGGATAAAGTCGTGGCATCGTTTGAAGGCAGCCAGGAGATTATTGCCGGTGGCCACGCGGAGGCGGGAACGGTCGGTCGTGAAAATGGCGGAGTCGTCCTCACCCTTGCGAGGAAAGTCATTGACCGGAAAGATCTCGGTGTCGAACTTCTGCTTCTTCTTTTGGAAGTAAACCGTCTCCGTGCCATTCGTCCAGCAGCCAAAGCGGGCATTGGGACACGCGATCATCATCCGTTCGAGTTCATCGGTGCCGATCTTAGGGTCGGTTGTCTGTGTGCCCGGTTTGACAACTTGGATGATGGTATAGGTTGTAGTCTCGTCCTTTATCTGAGCATCCGGCTGATAAACGATCAGGGAAGCCTTCTTCTGGGTGAGGCGAGAGCTGTCTTGTACCTTAATGCGGACGTCAACGCCGATGTCACTACGTTCGTAGCGGTACTCCTCGATGAGGGTGCGCTCGAAATCTTGTCGGACCTGCTCGGTTTCGGAGTCTGCTCGAAGTTTCCCGTCAATGAAGTCAATGATCTTGCCCTCGGGGGCTTCTGGTTGTTCCGGTTTGGGCTTGGGCATCGCTCAGAGTCCTTTCATACTGGCACCGAATCGATCGGGAAGCGGGGCCGAATTACTTGCGAAATAGAAGCGTCCGACAGATCGGTGAAGAAACCGAGCTGGCGTAGACGGTCCTTGAGCGCCGAGTAATTGGCTTCCAGTGCCCGCGCTACCTCGGGGCTGTCATTGGGGGTCCTGATGGTGTCGATGAGAATGCCGTAACGGTTGCCCAGCCACTTGACGAAATCGGTGATCGTAATGGGCTTGGTGTAAAACTCCACCTGGCCTTGCCGGCTGCGGGCGTCCACCACGGCGAGTTGGACAAGGAGTTCGAGGAGTTGGTTGCCCATCACGTACTTGCGCTTTTGGCCGCGTCCACCGTGGAGGAAGCCGTCGTCGCGGTTCAAGCCGCAGAGCGAGGCCATAAGAGCCTTGTGATTGCGCATGCGGGTTTTGAAAGTCTTCTGGGTGAGGATCTCGACGTAGGCATCGAACGGCGTGAGGTTTAGATCCACGATGGCTTGGACTTCTGGGTCCTGTACTTCGCCCTCTTCGATGCCTTTGACGTCACTGAGTTTCATGCGGAAGAATGCATCCACGTCCTTGTGACTCATGAACTTCACGAGTTCATCAAGGGTGCCAGTATAGCCAGGGAACGTACGAGCAAACTCGTCAAGTTTAGCCAGTTTGTAGTGTGATCGAAAATAGCGGTACATGGTTGCGTAATGACGGGCGACGTTATCCTTGGCGAGTTCGTCGCAGGTCTCGTTCTGCCCGTTGGTCAGGTCCACAAAAATGTCGGGATGGTGGTCGCAGGTCGAGAGGTCGCTGAGAGAATCGCCCCTCATGCCCTTGCAGCGGCCGCAGCGAAACTTCTTCGTCTCTACGATGCCGTTCACGATGGAGAAAGTCTTGATGCAGTATAGGGCTGCGTGGAACGACAGGAGCATCATGAGATACTGGATCAACTCGCGGCGGGGGATGCTCTGTTTATAGACCAAGAGGCGGGCAGTGTCATTCACGATGAGTTGCTTCTGTGCCAGGCAGAGGAAATCGTGAGGGGCGACCTTTTTCCGACGGTCGGCCATATCCACCTTGAAGTGTTCCAAGAGCCGGAGCAGGAAGAGGGTTTCGATATCGAGGTTCTTGGCATCGGGTTCGTGGAGCTTCAGGTCGTGTTCGCCGAAGTCCGTAGTCCCGAGTGTGAGGAATGGAAGCAGATCCTCGCCGTCCAGCAGGCGGGAATCCCGGAAGATGTTGTAGAGAAAAACACTCACGTCGCGGTCCTGACTGCGAATGCGTGGGTCCAGCAGTTTGATTGTGCTCATGTGGATGGGTTTCATGCTTGCGATGCGGGCCTCACCGGTATGGCCACGACCTTCCTTGACGCAGGTGGTGAAGTCGCTGGCCAGCCAGTGTTCCAGCAGACGCTTGCGCTGGGGATCGTCTTTAATCCCCTGAAAGTGCTCTCTGTCCTGAACGATAAACTCAACAAGGTCCTCGGGGTGAAGGGTATCCTTGGTTGTAGTGGTAATGGGCAGGCCCTTTGTCCGAACAAAGACCAGCAAACGGGCAAATGCCTGCTCGAAGATGACGTTGTTTGCGTCAATTGGCATCACCTTCGCGAAACGAAAGGCTTTGTGTTTCTTGTCTAAAGGCATCGTGTCACCCTCCCGGTTTTGACATAACCAGTTTGGCAGTCGGGTCACTCTTGATTTCAAACAGATTGGTGTCGTCCTCTGTCAGGAAGATGCGGTCGGAGCGCTTCGTTGTGACTCTGCGCTTGAACATTTCCAAATTCAGAAAGAAAGTACGTATTTCGCTTGCAGTCGGCATATAGCCGTCGTGGATACGACAGAGGATTTCAAACAGATCCAGCGGTATTTCGAGTTCGGCACTCTTGTCGGTGTGGTGGTAGTAAAGACAATTCGGCAGATGTTCGAGAAACTTCGCCTGTTCTCCGACATCCTTGACAATCACCTCAAAATCTGAAGCCGGGAAACCATAAAATGCCTTCGTATGATTGCGTTTCGAATGGGTTGACCGTAGGCAGAGATGTTCGCGACCGACGGTCTCGTTGTAAATACGTTCGGACTTACTTATTGCGAGTGTGAGTTCATCGCGTAGTACGCTGCCGGGATCTTTACGCATTTGGATGACCTGCATGAATCGGTCGAACTGTCGGTACGGAAGAAGATCCATCCATGTGGGCAGACCGGCTGCCTTCATCCTGGTGCTGTCCCCCTCAAAAAACAGTTTGCGGCGCATGGAAGCGTGATAAATACGGGCATTCTCGCGGCGATCAAGATCGTCATCCTGAGTGCCTTCCGGGCGGTTCTGAAATAGCGTGCGAAGGTGAGGGATGTCAGCCTGTGAGACATTCTCGCCGGGCATAAAAAGAGCAAGGACCTCAGGACTGTCCGGCTCGTGAAAGTGGATGAAGTTATCGAGTTTTGGGTTACTCACACGTGCGACATCCAGATCGGATAGTAACTGCGCGATCCGATCCTTCTCTTCCCCGTTAAATGCGGCGTTGTAGTAGAAGCTGCCTATCAACAGAGTTCCGGCATCCAGCGATCTTTGAATCTCCTCGCAGGGCGACTTACCGAAGAGAAGCAAAGACAGGATGGATCGCAAGTCCCGCATGGTAATGTGGCGGGTCTTGCGAAAGTGGACAGCGAGAAGGAGGTGTTTTAAACGACGTTTGATCTCAGAACCTCGCATCGGGTCTCTAAGGTTGCCGACGTTGTAACGAATTGGGCAGTTCTCAGATTCCCCACATTGCCCAGTGATACAGGGTTCCCACAATACTGGAGAGAGAAACTTGTCGAGCAAGAGATCGAAAATACTACCGCTTTCATTTGAAGAGCCTACCACGGAGCGAACATTGAGATTGACAAATACAAGGGATTCGTGAGGCGTAAAATTTGTGTAATTTAGATAGTGGTGGACTTGTTTGCCCAGCCACCGATATTGGGGTTTGTTCAAGGTGAAATCACGGAGCTTACCTTCGTTGATGGCGATTACCATGGTGAAAGCACCACCGGGAGGTCTTTCCCCTTCCATCTCATGAAAAAAGGCCGCGAGGACGGCATCGTTTGTTGTCCCTTCAAAGTCTTGGCTACCATCGTATAATGTATGACAAGTGATTCCTTCCAAGGTGAATGTGCAGCCGTTATCCGTACGCTTGAGGACCTTGGCTCCCTGATTTTCGCATCGTGCTTCTAAGTGTTGGATGAAGGCTGTCTTGCCGTCACCGGCATTCCCTGTGAGAATGACCAACTTCGTTTTGGGATTAAAGATGCGAGGGATGAGGTTGTGGTCGAGTTTGGTTTCGACGTAGGTCTCGGGATCGTAACCACGAGTACCGGAGGTACTGAGCTCACTTTGGCTGTAAATGGTAAGAAATCTTTCGACGTAGGGATTGATTCCAGGCTCTTTCATCCTCGACCTAATCATCTTGCTACCCCCCATGTTTGCCTGTGGATTTGGGTTTTGCCGATTTCTCGATTTTTTTGAGTAGAGCCTCCAAATCTGCTTTCTTGTAAAGGCGGTAACGACTGATTGGGTGTCGATAGGTCGTGATCTTTCCATTACGTTCCCAATTACGTAAGGTGGATTCTGAGACCCCAATAAATTCTGCCGCTTGCTTTATCCGTAAGTAGTTTTGCAGGTTAACCATGCACTGGCCCTCCATTCCCTGTCGATCATGCCAAACATTATCAAACTTTATAAGACCTTGTCAAGGCAAATCCAGAGATTGGACCCCAGCGTTGCAATCTGGGCTTGGCCCCTTCGGGTCTCTTCAGTTAACGTGTACCTTCCATTTCGAGTGCAGGTTTGGGGCCTTCACGTCAAGAGGGAGGGGGGAGATAAGAAGAGGGGGAGGGGGGATAGAGGAGGAGTAAATCAAGAGAGGGGCGGGAGTGCTGAGGGGTTTCAAAGGGGAGATGTCTTTTGATTTCTCTTTCTCTCGGTCTCGATCAGTCAGACCGGCGTATCCGGGTGCAAGTCCGGTCGTGACCGGCTTCAGAGCCGGTGCTGAAACGACTCAAACCGGTTAAAGAAGGTCTTTGTTTGTGAATCTCTATTTTTCAGGTTTTCCATCTTTTCAAGAAGTTAGGATTTATGAGGGGTGTAAAAGAGGTCAATCGCGCATAGAAAGACCGGTTTCTTGGGATTTTATCTGCCAGCCATGAGAAAGGGAGTTCCGGACCCATTTTATAAGCATGAAGGAGTGTTGACGGGGCCGACAGAACCGACGTCAGAAGAGTTCCACGGAGTTGAGCAGGGCCGTGTTACACATCGCGGAACACAGATGAGTTACCGCCAACTTGGTATTCTTTGGAAAACGATCTGAGGTGGAACCCAACGAAATGGTAATGTCCTAATTTGAATTTAAGAATGGTATGGAAGTTGACGATATTCCCATTGATGGATTCCAAATGCATAAAATGAATACCAAAAACATAATGATCCATCAATGGAATTATGACAAAAATTGGACATAAATTGCATTTTGTGGGGGAATTATTTGCCATTTAAAGAATCCACCTTTTTTTGGTCTTACGAGAATCTTAATCTTATCAATATGTTATATTTTTAATGTAGGATGGTATAAAAGTTGCTTTTATGTTATTATTTTCTTGACAAATAAAATCATTTGTGTATTATGAGAATGACCCACTACCTGGAAAAAAGAGGAGGATATTTTAAAAGTCCCGCCACAATTTGTAGATACCTCTACATAACCCTTCTGCCGCATAAAGGAGGGATTAACCATGATTGATACATCTAAAATAATCCAAGCACTTTGTTACATTTTGGGCAAAGTTGAAAAGGCTGATAAACTGAAGCTCATCAAACTTCTTTACCTAACCGATAAATATCATATTATCCGTTATGCCAGAACAGTAACCAATGATGAATATTGGGCAATGGATTATGGTCCTGCTGGATCGATTGCAAAAGATATCCTTGGATTTGATTCTGAACTTCTGTCAAAAGAATTTAAATATGCTGAAAAGATGCTGAAAAGAATAGATCGAGATCATTTTGAACAGGGAATCCACTGTACAATTGAAGAACTTGACAAATTATCTGAAACAGATATAGAAGCCTTAGATTTTGTCGCCGAAAAATTTGGGCATCTTAGTACTCGTCGCCTTATAAGATTGACCCATGATTATCCAGAATGGGCGCAATATAAAGAGCTATTTGAAAATAAAATGACGAGACGGGAAAAGATTCAGGATGGTGAATTATTGTCCGTTCTGGAGAATGATATTTTGGCAGTATCTGCGGATCATTTAGAGGAGTCCGCCAAAATCCTATCCGGTTTATGTGCCTGATGTGGATCTCCCTCCTGCACTTATATTAGATGGCATCAGTAATTTCTGTATCCTCTTTTTTAAAGACACGAAGCACGATCCAGAAGCACCTCCTCATTTTTGGGTCATCTTTCCGGTAAATCCAATCACCAGATTCTCAATGACCATCATTACATCTCAAATTGAAAATAGGAAAAAATACTATCAAGAGAATAGCAAGGCACTTAAATGTTTGGTTAAAATAACCAATGATATTTTCGACTTTCTTGATAGGGAAAGGGAGTCGGTCATTGATTGTAATAAGACCGAATTATTATCTAAGGAAGAATTGATAAAGAGAATTGATCCTGCGGGACCTTGTGAAATTAAGACTACCGGGAAGTTCCCTCCTTTTTTGAAGCGGGAAATCTTTAGTGCAATAGATCAAAGTCCACTCATTTCCCCGTCTATAAGAAAGATCATAAAAAGCATTCATAAGGATCATGCGACGTAGTCTAAGAAAAGGCGGGTCTTCTCGGCTTCGTGGTACGAAATTCACTAACAATAGCCGCTTTTAGTGCTGCCTGCGGTGAATCTATAGGCCCTTGATGAAGTACAGCAAAAAATCTCCTCTTCTTTGAATTATCCAATCCGTGAGACCACGCATAGCACCACTTAGCCTTTGGGTGGTCGATTAGATCAAATACTTGTACGATCCCTTCCCAGACGGTTTCTCCTTCAAATATCTCTTTAACCGGAACGGATTCAATCCAGGTTGCCTTACAACCATGAAGATCAAATATAGCCTTTTTTAAGGCTTCAATGGAAGCTTCTTGAACTGGTTTAGCTTTCTTTTTTTTCATCCTTCTCTTTGGTTTCTGGTCTCAAAATAAACCCTCCCTCAAATTAGGACAGCACCAACGAAATCACTCTGTTGACAGAGCCTGGCGAAAAGTGTAAATTACAGCCATATAATAACGTAATCTGGGAAGAAGCGGACCTTTCGTCTAAACCTTTAGACTTGGTCAATGGTAGAGCCATCCGACAGTCGATGAGGGCAAATGGAGGGGTGCTACAATGAAAGACACAGACAAATCGGGTCCAACCCATTCAGGGCACGAACAACCAATGCTTTTCAGTGTAGGCAAAGGCATTGATCTGAAAACTTATAAAACCGTCAGAATTGCAGTTAGCGGGGACGTACTGCTTAATAAGCTCGAAACAAGTATTGTTGATACATCTGACTTCCAGCGACTGAGGGGAATTAAAGAGCTAGGTACGACATACTTGGTCTATCCTACTGCGTTGCATACCCGATTCGATCATTCGTTGGGAACACTCTCCATGGCTATGAAAATGATTCGTGCAATCAGGGAAAACAAGCATAATACGGAAGAAGAAAGATTCATTACTGATGAACAGAATCAACTCATCCGAGTTTATGCGCTTCTGCACGATATCGGTCACATCCCATTTGGACATACTCTCGAAGACGAATGCTGTATTTTTTTACGCCACGACCAGGACAACGATCGTGTAGAACGGTTTCTGGGGAAGGATAGCAAAATAGGGAAGATACTGAAGGAATTCATGGGGGATGATCTATATAATCGGTTTATGTCCATATATAAGGCTGACAAAAAAAATCTCGACAAACTCGGTGAAGATCTCTTTATCTATGACATCGTTAACAACACTGTCTGTGCTGACTTATTGGACTATCTGCGCCGTGACTGTTACTTTTGCAATATTGTACTGGATATGGACTATCGTTTCCTAAAGTACCTGTATTTACGCAAAGAGAATTCTGTCAAACGACTTGTGGTCAGACTTTGGAAAGAGGGGAAACCAACTCCTCGAAGAGATGTGTTGAGCGAGCTCATTCGACTCTTGGACAATCGGTACTTACTTGGTGAACGAGTTTATTTCCACCATGCAAAACTTACCGCAGGGGCGATGGTTTCAGCTGCAGTTCAGCGTGCGAAGTCTTCTGGTGAAATAAAAAAAACAGATTTATACGAGATAGGCGATGAAACGCTACTCGATAGACTGCAGAATTCTAAACATGGATCGGTCAAGAAGCTAATCGAATCGCTCAGGCAAAGGTATCTTTGGAAAAAGATATATGAGCGGAACCGACAAACGGTTGAAGCGGAACAGGCCCAGGTTAGGGATATAAATGTCTGGGAGACGATCATGAATAGATGGTGGAGAGATGCATCCAGTAGGACCGACGATGAAGATCGGATAGCTGGAGCACTGGGGATGGACTCAGGAGACCTTATCATCCATTGCCCAGATTCCAAGATGGCAATGAAATTGGCTGAAATGAAAGTCTTTTGGAACGGTATATTGAGGCCCCTTGAGGATTGCAGGGACGATCCTGTGGTTGGTCCTAAGCTTGACGTTATTCTCAGATCACACGAGAATTTGTGGGCTATCCGATCCTTTCTAAACCCGGACCATCTTACCAGAAAAGACGAAGCAATCAATGCTTGCGAGTACTTTTTTACTTTCGAGCATATGGTTAAGAGCCGGTTTGAAAAGCTCTTTTTCAGAAACGTGGTGGATGAAATTGCTAGATCAGATGGTTTAGCGAAGGAATTACTTCACGATGAATACGAGGAGAAGGTAAGCATTGCCATTGGTCGTCTTGCTGCCCAGACTTCTGCTTTACGGAATAAGAGTGCAGTAAGGAAAATTGTGAAAGATGCGTTTACGTCATAGCATAGTTGTTACTCGATTGGAGCGAACTCTTCAGAATATCCTCCAGGGGAAATCTTTGAAGGTATGGGCTGAAGATAAAACTTCGGAATTACTCAAATTAGCTGGTCAAACACACCCGCCACTTGAATTATCCGAGAAGGTACTTCGAATAAGGAAGATTAAAAAGGTTAGATATAAACCTGGCCTTCCTGAGAGGGGACGCCTCGCTACTGAAGATAACGGGTTTTCAGTTGAGTTGTCACCAACCAAGAAATATCCCGCTCCTTGGTCTCGATTGAGCTTATCGCATGAGATTGCGCACACTTTTCTGTATAATATTGAGAACTGGCCCCCCCTGCCTCTTATCCACACAGAACCTGGCAATCCTGATGTCGAATGGCTTTGTGGTTATTTGTCAAAGTGTCTTTTGGTTCCTGCAGAATGGCTGCGCAGCCAAATTGAACACTATCCTGGATTAATCTCACAAGATTTTTCCTTAGACGTACTCTATCAATTAGAAAAAACTTTCTTGGTGCCCTGGCAGGTAGTAGCAGAGAGACTGGTAGAAGATCTCGGATTATGGAACTGCATAATACTTCATTTTGTTAAGGTGAGCGAGGTTGGAAAATATGCGGAGGGAACACCAATTTGGCGTTTGAACTGGTATACAGTACCAATAGGGGTTAATAAAGGACTCTTCATCCCAGTAGGGCGCAGAATCGAAGGAATAATGAAATTTCCGCGAGCGAGAGGTACGTTAGCTCAGTTCATCGTAAAATCGACAGAACGAGGAAGGAATGAACCACTTTTTTCCCAACGGATAAAGTATGGAGTTTTAAGCAGTGGCGCAACCGGAAATCTTGGAAAGTTTTTGCATAAACATTCGGGAAGTGATGAACTTCGAGTTCACTGTGCCGTTGGTCCGCTATCAGCAACCTCCTTGTTTGATCGAGGACGAAATCAAGAAGATGCCTCCATCATGGTTATGTGTTTTCCTCTATAAAGCATGTAAATACAAGGCCGATGAAAAACTCAAGACTTAAAAGAGGGCCAATACTGCAACATTTGGCTGTATAACTTCTATCCTGCACTTGTTGAAAAATAAGATTCTGACTCGTGGGCACTAACCAAAATAGCTTAGGATCAAATTCTTGGTAATGGAGGCATGAAATGAAGAAAACAGAATTGATTGCGGACATAGCTCGACAAGCACGTGTGACAAAAGTCATTGCGGAAAAGACTTTAGAAGCATTTACCACTTCCGTAATGAAAAGCTTGAAAAAAGGGGATTCAATAACTCTCACCGGTTTTGGGACCTTTTCTGCTTCTAAAAGGAAGGCGAGAACAGGGCGTAATCCACAGACGGGCCAAGCAATGAGGATACCAGCAACATCTGTCGCAAAATTCAAGGCAGGTAAATTTCTCAAACAAGCTGTCAAAAAGTAAGTGATAAGTTGACGAGAGGGTGACCATGCCGAGCGATGGGCTGAAGGCAGTATTCATGCATATTTCAGACCTTCATTTTGGTGAAGACTTGGATAGAACAAAGAAAACTCAGAAGGTTAAACAGAAAATTCAGGAGTTTTTTAGAAAGAAGATATTGCCGAGTTTTATTCCTCCCCTAATTCCAGAAGATAGAGTCATTTGTGATCGCCTGGCTATCTTAGTGGATGATATCAATAAAGAAAGGAGAATAGACTACTTAATTGTTTCCGGCGACCTTACGGCCATTGGTGATATAGCTTCTTTTGAAAATGTCAAGAAATTCTTAGGAAACCCCTTTGATGCTCAAATACCTGGGCTCAGTTTTGAGGAGGGAAGATTACTATTGGTGCCTGGCAACCACGATACCATTTCAAACAAGTATGGATTCTTTGGCAATCCAGGCAATAGACTAGAAAATTATTATCAAGTTTTTCAACGTAAGCTCCCTTATTTGGTGGGGCCTGTTGATTTGAAAGGGAAAAAATTTACTTTTTTTTGTTTTGATAGCACAAGCCCCGAATTCGTATCTTTTAGTGACGGAGAGATTGGTGACAAGGAAATTAGCTGGTTTTATCGTGAGACAAAGAAACTCAAGAAAAGATATGGTACAGATTACATCGAAAGCACCAAAATAGTAATCTTCCATCACCATCCAATCCCCCTCCCAGGCACTAGGCCAAATATCTGGACTCAGCTTATTGATGGATCAAGATTCTTGCCGCTCCTTAATGAGGAGGGTATTGATCTTGTTTTGCACGGACATGAACATTTAAATGCGATAAGCAAAATAGAGTATGTATTCTCGAATACCAAAAAGAAACCCGTAACAATATGTGCTGCCGGGACAGCTTCGCGCGATAAAAGTAATGAGAACACGTTCAATATGTATTACTTCTACCAGAAAAAGGCATTTTTAGAAACCTGGAAATATGAAAAAGATGTCTTGATTTTTAAACCAAAACCCAAAATCCGTTTATTCTGATCCACCCTTTTTCACCAATCCGAAATCGCTTTAATGAAACGTTCTCCTCTGTATTTGTCAAAGGTTTTGGAAGGAGAAATTTAGGGGAGACAGAGGTTCTTATTGGGAGAGGCCCCATGGATAGCTTATCCGGTATGGGAAGGGGTCTCCGCGACTGGGGGCGGCAGGTGGTGATCTTCTCGTCTACGGTTGACAAAAGGTGCTAATTTCCTCCTAAGGTTTTGGAGCCTTGCTTTTCGGAGGTCCCTTGATAAGAGTGTAACCAAAGTGTAACCGTGCTAACCGAAAATAATCCAAATTAACCCAAGCTATTCCAACTTGACTTCTCTAAGTGCTTGATTTATAAGTATTCAAAAATGATGGGAAATCGCCTGATGGTCGGGTCTTGACTCAAAATCCCGTGCGGATTCAAACCTGCCCAAAATTTTCTCTTAAACCTGTTTCCCAATAATGATTTTTTATTACCCAAATCCTATGGGGATTGAGTCCCGAAAATCCCTTTGATTTTGACTCCGGCCCTTCCTCTTTGGGTCATAAAAGAGACACAAATATTACCCAAATTTTGCCTCTACCCGGATTCTCATTTAGGTAGGCCCAAATTTGTTGAGTCGAGTAGCCCGGGGGAATTTCACCCCCAGGCCCTCACAGATCCGGACGTGAACGTCTCCGCTCATCCGGCTCTTATCATCCAATCGCTGTTCTCAGCGACCTTGCCTTACCTCTTGGCT
>Ga0187886_1001133_pt1 | contig 25914 bp, 22 predicted proteins | sample June2016WEW_20_1_FD_133001 | JGI IMG/M metagenome (GOLD analysis project Ga0187886, IMG submission 133001) | Peatland microbial communities from SPRUCE experiment site at the Marcell Experimental Forest, Minnesota, USA - June2016WEW_20_150 | ecosystem: Environmental > Terrestrial > Soil >... | reverse complement strand
TCAATCGGAAGCCCAAATGGACTTGCAGGAGAAGTGTCGCCAAATGAAAACCTATTTTCTGTCTCTTCGAAATCACAAGAAAATATTTTTCTCTTGACAGGGGGATTATAGGATGTCCCCTCTATCATTACGGTCGGGTAGGACATCTGCAGGAATAAGAGAAATCCGGAAAGGGATGGCCACGCGGGGAACGGGCCTTTCACCCCATTTATTGAAAGGGTGGAAGAGTCCCTGATTCAGAACAAGAGACCCAATACAGGTAATTAAGCCCCATTTCCTCAATCCGAATTTGCTTGCAAAGGGCGTCACTTTTTCATAAAATAAGCGTGGGAATTCTGCCCGAATCTATCCCCAGACCGCCTTCTCAGCATTCCGAGTGACTTTTCTCACCGTTCGCTAGGAATCATTGGAAGTGCATTTTTCTGGCAGGAAGTGGTGTTGTCCATTTTGCGGAGACACTGAATTCCATCCTTCCACCCTACCTTCCCCGTCAACCGGAGAGGGCGTGAAAACCAGTAAGGGAAGGATGGATGATCGAGGAATAAAAAATGAAGCTCGGATTGATTGGTTTCCCGCAGGTCGGCAAACGCACGCTCTTTCGTCTGCTGACGGGAAAGGAAAGCGAAACGGAAAACGGCAAGGAAGAAGTCCAGGGATTGGCCCGCGTCCGGGACGAGCGTTTCGACCGCCTGGTCGCGATCTACCAGCCTCGCCTGGAAACCCCGGCCCAGATCGAGTTCTCGCTCCTGCCGGACCTGGAAAAACAGGCCGAACGCAATATCCGGATCTGGCGCGTTCTTGAGAAGATGGACGTCATCTGCCATCTCGTGCGCGTTTTTCCGGAGGAGACGGTTTTCCATGTCGCCGGCTCCGTCGACCCTCGACGCGATATCACCGTTCTAAACGAAGAACTGCAGCTGAACGACCTGCTCTTCATCGAGAAGCGGGTCGAGCGCCTGGAGAAGGAGCGCGGCCGGAACGGGGACGCCCGCCGGGCCGCCCAGGAAAGAGAGTTGCTCACCCGGATGAAGGACCATCTGGAGGCGGGTCGATTCCTCAGCACCTTCCCCTTTACCGATGAGGAGCAGAAGCTTGTCTCCGGCTACATCTTCCTGACCCGGAAGCCCATGATCCTCATCCTGAACGTCGCGGAGGAACAGCTTAAGAACCCCGGGCTAATCGATCCGCTCGCGGCGGACTTCCCCGGGCAGGCCTTTGAGTGGATCGCCGTCTCCGCCAAGATCGAAGAGGAGCTATGCCGCCTGGATGAAGAGGAGCGGCAGTTATTTCTCGAGGAGATGAACATCGCTCAGTCTGCCCTTGACAGGCTGACCCTGGTCTGTTATCGCACGCTCGGGCTCATCTCTTTTTTCACGGTCGGCCCCGATGAAGTGCGGGCCTGGATCAACCGGAAAGAGTCCCCGGCTCCCCGGGCCGCCCGGGTGATCCATTCCGACATCGAACGCGGATTCATCCGGGCTGAGGTCGTCAAATACGAAGACCTCATCCAGCTAGGCAATGAGCAGAAAGTCCGGGAGGCTGGAAAACTGCTGCAGAAAGGCCGGGACTATGTTGTGGAGGACGGGGACATCATCAATTTCCTCTTTAATGTATAACGTCCAGCCGGGAAGGATAGAGAGCGGTTCGCCTCTTTCAGAACCTGGAATTTTGCTGGCGGATAGAAGCCGGAGATCTTGTGATATTCGGGGGACATATTACCGATCGTCCAAAAAAATAAGTAATGTGTCCCCGGGTTGCAACAACTTTGTTTTGCTTTCCCATGTCTTCGTTTTTCGCATTCCTTGCTTTTCTCGTTTTCCTTACGTCCCCGCGCTTAGAAGAAAAGTAAACTACTTAACCTAGTCAACCCCGTCCCCCCCAGTCAAATATGACGGCATCGATCTCAATACCGCGCGGGCAGGTCCTGGATCCTAACAAGGGGGAAACCCGGGGGGTTGTTTCCGAGTTGAATGGCACATACAACCTCTCATCATCCAACATTCTAGGCAATTGAATTATTTAAGGGCGTCCCGCTACCAGGAGGGGGCAGGATTACCCGAAGACTTGATGAGAGCGGCAGATGGATTGTTCACCATCCCGATGGCCCCCCGCGTTGATTCCTTAAATGTAGCCATGGCCGCGGGGCTGGTGATCTATGAGGCTCGGCGCCAGAGGAGACTGGTTAAAGCGGAATAGATCATTTGATTTTCTTTGGTTTTAACAAATCGCCGGAAAGGCCAATCAGGCAACCTGGCCTCGCGAACGGGGCGAGGAAGTAGAAATAGGGGAGGTAAAATTTAGGGAGAAAAACCTGGATATTAAAGAAGGCATTTAGCGGCCCGGAAGATTCCTTCGGCGTCGATGCCGTATTTGTGCCGCAAAGCATCCTGGGTCCCGTGCTCGACAAAGGCATCGGGGATGCCCAGACGTTTCACGGTGACGTCCTTGAGGCCTTTTTCTTCGAGGAGCTCCAACACGGCACTGCCGAACCCGCCCTGGATTGCGTTCTCTTCCACCGTCAGGAGGCGTTTGGTCTCTCCAGCCAGCGAGCAGATCAATTCCTGGTCCAGGGGCTTGATGAATCGGGCGTTGACCACAGTGGCGGCCAGGCCTTGCTGCCGCAGGATTCCAGCCGCTTCCAGGGCTGGTTTCACGGTAGAGCCGATGGCCAGAATCGCTAGGTCCTTCCCCTGCCGCAGAACTTCTGCCTGACCGATCGCTAATTCCTTTATCTCCGGATCCAGAGATTCCCTCCAGCCATTGCCCCGAGGATAGCGCAGGGAAACGGGGCGACCACAACAGACTGCGGTCTTGAGCATATGCTGGAGCTCGTTTTCATCTTTGGGAGCCATGACCACCAGGTTGGGAATATGGCGGAGGTAGGAAAAGTCAAAAAGGCCGTGATGGGTTGGCCCATCGGCGCCGACGATTCCCCCCCGGTCCAGGGCCAAAACGACGGGCAGGTTCTGCAGGCAGACGTCATGCACGATTTGATCGTAGGCCCGCTGCATGAAGGTGGAATAGATGGCCACCACGGGGATGAATCCTTCGGCCGCCAAGCCGGCGGCGAAAGTGATCCCGTGCTGTTCCGCAATGCCGACGTCAAAGAAACGCTCGGGAAACTCTGCCGCGAAAGTATCCAGGCCCGTTCCCTGCGGCATGGCGGCGGTGATGCCAATCAGGCAGGGGTTCTCCCGTCCCAAGCGGACCATTGCCTGACCGAAGACCTCCGTGTAAGAGAGGCAACCGGTTTTGGGCCGGAGGATCTCTCCCGTTTCGGGAACGAACGGGCCAACGCCATGAAAAGTGACGGGGTCCTTTTCCGCCGGCGGGTATCCTTTCCCCTTGGTCGTGATGACGTGAACCAGGATGGGGCCATGAAGCTGCTTGACATTTCGAAAAGTTTCGACCAGGGAGTCGAGCTGGTGGCCCGGCAGCGGGCCCACATACTTGAATCCCAGCTCTTCAAAGAGCAAGCCCGGCAAAAAAAATCCTTTAAAGGTTTCCTCGGCGTATTTCACCCACTTCAGAGCCGAATCTCCGATGCCCGGAAGGCGTTTAAGAAAACCTCTGATCTCGTGCCGGAAGCGGGTGGCCAAATGTCCGGTCATTAAGCGGTTCAGGTAGGAGGAGAGAGCGCCGACATTGGGAGAGATCGAAAGTTCATTATCATTCAGGACCACGATTAGGTCTTTATCCATGGCTCCGGCCTGGTTCAGTCCTTCAAAGGCCAGGCCGGCGGTCATGGACCCATCGCCGATGACGGCGATGACTTTATGGCCTTCTCCCTTAAGACAGCGCGCCTGGGCCATGCCCAGGGCCGCGGAGATGGAAGTGCCGGAGTGGCCCGTGCCAAAAGAGTCGTACGGACTCTCCTCCCTTCGGGGAAACCCACAGATGCCCCCGCGTTGTCGCAAAGTGTAAAAGTTCTGCCGCCGGCCCGTGATGAGCTTGTGAGCATAGGTCTGGTGGCCGACGTCCCAAATCAGGCGGTCCCGGGGGGTGTCGAAAACATAATGTAGGGCCAGGGTGAGTTCTACCACCCCGAGGCTGGAAGCTAAGTGTCCGCCAACTTTGGAGACCGTGGCGATGATTTCCTCGCGGATCTCCTGCGCCAGAAGAGGGAGATCTGTAGGATGCATCTTTCGCAGGTCCGCCGGGCTATCGATCTGGCTGAGCAAGCTCCCCAATCGCTTTTTCTCCGCAGGATAAATTTGACGATTACCGGTCCTGGCAAATCATGATCCCCCTCCCGCTATCTCAAGTTCAGAGCTTCGGATCTAATGAATCCTCTTCTTCTTCCAAAGAGAAGGGTTTGGGAGAGAGACGTCCGTTACTGTCTTTCAGGAGGATTTCCACCTTCTTCTCGGCTTCATCCAATTTTTTGGAACAAAACCGGGAGAGCCGTACCCCCTCCTCAAAAGCCTTGAGGGATTCTTCCAGGCTGAGCTTTCCGTCTTCCAGTTTCTTGACGATGGACTCCAATTTTTGGAAAGCTTCTTCGAATTTCTGTTCGGCCACTTCTCCTCCAAAAAAATAAAGGGTTCGAGGGTTCACTTTTTAAAGGGGTAGTAATGCGCTGGGGCATTTCACTTGACCCCTAGAACCCTTGGCCCCTCGGACCCTTTTTCTTGACCTCGACCGTTGCAACCTTATTATTTTAATCATTATACACCCATCCACCCCAGCGTCAAGGATGGTCCTGGCTGACGATCTATCCCCTTGAGGTCTCCTCTTCTGTCGGGGCCGCCTCGGCCTGATTACCACCGGGCATAGGTTGTTCCGTCGAACAGGTAATTTTAAAAAGGGGTATACCCTCAGGGGTCCCGGTCATTTTCCTTTACTTCCTCCACCCTGGCGATGAATTCCCCGCGATGTACTTTTACGTTTACCCGATCTTCTGCCTTCAACCTGGAGGCCCGACGAATAACTTCTTTAGAAGGAAGCAAACGGGCGATGCTGTACCCCCTCTCCAGAACAGCCAACGGGCTCAGGGTTTGGAGTTTTCCCGTGTATCCCTCCGTCCTCTGGCGGAAAAACCGCAACTCCGCGCGCAGGGCCAAAGTCAGGCGCGTAAAAAGTTGCGCCAGGCGATGGGTGTGCTCGGCCAACCGCCGTCCGGGATGGAGAAGAATAAGACTGTCAGCCTTCAGCCTGAGCCGCTCGTTTGGCCGCGAGAGGCCTTGCTGGATGGAATGGGAAAGCCTGGAGAAGAGGTCGTCCAAACGCAAACGTTGATCGGAGAGCCTTCTGCGGGGATCGGCCAACCGATGAATGAGGGATAAGAGCCGTTCTCGCCTCGCCTCCAGGGCTGCGCGGCTGGCATTGCCCAAGCGGCCCCCCAAGCTTTCCAGGGATTGGATCAGTTCGACCTTGTTCCGTACCACCAGCTCGGCTGCGGCGGAAGGAGTGGGGGCGCGCAGGTCAGCGACGAAATCGGCCAGGGTAAAATCAACCTCATGGCCCACGGCGGATAGGATGGGGACTCGGGAGTTGAAGATCGCCCGGGCGACCACCTCTTCGTTGAAGGCCCAAAGGTCTTCCAGGGAGCCGCCGCCTCGCCCCACGATGATCACCTCAATCCCCGGCCATTGGTTGAGTTCAGCAATGGCCTGGGCGATCTCTTGGGCAGCCCCTGCGCCCTGCACCCGTACGGGATAGAGCAGAATGTGCACATTGGTAAAGCGGCGGTCGATGATCTGTAGGATGTCCCGAATGGCCGCCCCCGTAGGAGAGGTGACGATGCCAATCTTCTGGGGAAGGTGGGGCAGCGGTTTTTTGTGGGCTGGGTCGAAGAGGCCTTCTCGAGACAGTTTCTCCTTGAGCTGCTCAAAGGCCAATTGCAGAGCTCCCAGGCCCTTGGGCTCCATGTAGTCCACCACGATTTGGTATTCACCCCGGGGCTCGTAGACCGAGAGGCGCCCGTAACAAATGACTTGCAGGCCGTCGGCCGGCTCGAATTTCAGAAGCCGGGTTTGCAGCCGGAACATCACTCCCCGTACTTGGGCGGATTCATCTTTCAACGTAAAGTAAAGGTGGCCCGAGCTGGGAACGCGAAGGTTGGAGATCTCTCCTTCCACCCAGAGGTATTCGAAATTTCGCTCCAGGAGTGTTTTGACCTCCGCGGTGAGCTGCGAGACGGTATAGATTGGACGAAAGGTTTGGGGTGTGGCCATAAAAAATCAAATATCAAAAGTTGTAACCATTTAGTGTTTTGAAAAGAACCGCAAAATTACTTAGAAAATACCCCCTCACCCCGCCCTCTCCCCCAGTGGGGGAGAGGGAAGGGGTGAGGGGGGAAGGGCCATTTTCATAGTTCGCGGGTGGCCAAACGGCCATGGGAATTCATTGAAAAATGAACTGAAAGCCGTAAGGCGATAGGCGTAAGGCGTGAGGGGTTAAGCTACAGGCTGTCCTCTCGAAAAAATTTTTATTTTCCCCTTGCGACTTGTGCTCTCGCGCCCGAACGGCTCTTTATTTTATCTTAAAACAATTATGCTACTTGGATCTTGGAATTTTACATTTTTCTCTCAAGGCACGAGTACCCGCAGAGCCTGGGGAAGGACGCGCAGGGTGAAAGGCGTCTGGCAGAGGAACTCTCCGTCTCCATAAAAGTCCATGGGGACCGAAGATTCCACCCGCACGATGCTGGAGCGGAAGTAGCGGACTTCGGGCATGTCCAGGTGTTTGCCGGTGAAGACGGTGGGAAAAAATCGATAGAGGCGAATTTTTTTCACCGGATCAATCCAGCAAACATCCAAGAGGCCATCGTCTGGCTCGGCCAGGGGAGTGATCTGCATTCCCTTGCCATAACTTTTTATATTCCCAAAGGCCACCATCAGGACCCGTCCTTTCAGGTCTTCATGATCCATGCGCAGGGATACCTCTTTTGCCCGATAGACCAGTGTTTTATAGAGCACGGGCAAAACATACGCGGCTTTCCCGCTGCAGAACCGGGTGAGCCGGTTGGCGATGGCATTCACCTCGGAGTCAAAGCCCACCCCCCCCACCCCCGCCATATACTGTTCGGAATTCACCTGGATCACATCGATTTTGCGAATCTTCCCCTTCTGGAGGATATCGCAAGCGGAATCCAGATCTTCCGGGATACCCAGATTCCTGGGAAAGTCGTTCCCGCTGCCCAGGGGGAGGAAGGCCAAGATAAAGCCCCCTCCCATCATTGCTTGGAGAGCTCGATGGGCCGTACCATCCCCGCCGCAGGAGACGATGACATTAAAACCTTCCCCCTGGGCCTGGCGGGCTAAATGGGTTACATGCTCCGCACTCTCCGAAAATTGAAGGTGAAAGGATATCTTTCGATCGATCAGCTTCTGCCGAAGCAACGGGAAAAGCTTCCGGGCTTTTCCGCCACCGGCGTTGGGGTTAACGATGATCTTAATCTTTCTGGAAATTTCTTCCAACGAAAGGGGCCCCCTCTGGCAAAGGATTCATGCTTTCTTTTTTTCCTATCAAATTTCGCAGCATTTTACAAGGTTTTTTAACTTGAAAAAGAAGCGGGGTTACGTTACCTTTTTTAAAGGAGGTTTAAGGGGTCGAGGGGACCCGGGAAGGGGTGAAGAATAACAAGAGATTAACCCTTGAGTCCTTGAACCCTCGAATCATTGAACCCTTCATTTGGAAGCTCATGATCCGCATTGGTATTCTTCTTTTTCTTTCATTTATTTCTTTTTCCCTCGGCTGCAGCAAGGCAAGAGAAGAGGGTTCTTTGCCCACTGGAACCCCATGCCCTCCAAGCAGAGGCCAGCCGACCTCCGGAGACCTTTTGATCCAGGGATCCATCGGAGACGCCAGTAACCTCATCCCCATGCTGGCCTCCGACAGCTCCTCCCACGATATCTCGGGATTGATCTTTAACGGCCTGGTGAAATATGACAAAGACCTTAGCCTGGTGGGTGACCTGGCCGAGTCCTGGGAGGTTTCCCAGGACGGGTTGACCATCACCTTTAAGTTGCGCAAGGGGGTGAAATGGCAGGACGGAAAGGAATTCACAGCCGACGATGTGATGTTCGGGTTTAAAACGATCATCAACCCGAACACTCGCACCGCCTACTCCGGGGACTACAAGGAGGTGAAAGAAGCTGAACCCTTCGATCGCTATACCTTCCGGGTAACTTACAAACGCCCCTTTGCCCCAGGGTTATCCAGCTGGGGCTCTCTGGTGGTGCTGCCCAAGCACCTGCTGGAGGGACAGGATATCAACGCCACCCCCTTCAGTCGGAAACCCATCGGGACCGGGCCTTACATTTTCAAAGAATGGAGGACGGGCGAGAAGATCGTCCTCCAGGCCAATCCTGACTACTTTGAAGGCCGGCCTTACATCGATGGATTCGTTTACCGAATCATCCCGGACCCGGCCACGATGTTCTTGGAGCTCCAGGCTGGGGGAATGGACTTTATGGGCCTCACGCCCTTGCAGTATAAGCGCCAAACCGATACTTACAAAATGCGCCGGGATTTCTGTAAGTACAAATACCTGGCTTTTGGCTACAGCTATTTGGGGTACAACCTCAAGGACCCGAAGTTTCAAGACCGGCGGGTCCGCCAGGCCATCACGCATGCCATCAACAAAGAAGAGATCATTGAGGGCGTGCTGCTCGGCCTGGGGCTGATCGCTACAGGCCCGTATAAGCCGGACACAATCTGGTATAACCCCAACGTGCGGAAATACCCCTACAACGTGCAAAAGGCCAAGGAATTGCTGGCAGAGGCTGGCTGGAAAGATTCAAGAAAAGACGGAATCCTGCAGAAAGATGGAAAGCCCTTCGAATTTACTATCCTCACCAATCAAGGCAATGAGACCCGGGCCAAGTGCGCCGAGATCATTCAGCGACGTTTAAAGATGGTAGGGATTCAGGTAAAGATCCGCACGGTGGAATGGGCGGCGTTCATCAACGAATTCATCGATAAGAAAAGTTTTGAGGCCGTAATCTTAGGGTGGACTTTGGGGCAGGACCCGGACATCTACGATATCTGGCATTCCAGTAAGGTAGGACCAAAAGAATTGAACTTTGCCTCTTACAAGAACCCCGAGGTAGACGTCCTGCTGGAGAAAGGGAGGTACACCTTTGACCAGAAGGTGCGCAAGGCCTGTTATGACCGGATCCAGGAGATTCTAGCCGAAGATCAGCCCTACACATTTCTCTATGTTCCGTACGCCCTCCCCATTATTAGCGCTCGATTCCATGGGATTGAACCCGCCCCGGCGGGCATTGCCTACAACTTGGACAAGTGGTATGTACCCAAGGCGGAACAGCGGTACGTGCTGAAACCATGATGCGCATAGCGCAAAGCGCTAAGCGCATAGCTTTCTACCCGATGCTCTCTGCGCTATGCGCTCGGCGTATTTAATCCAATTTGCGATTTGGGGATAACCCATGTCATTAACTCGAATCATTAAAGAAAAGGCTCTGGAGCTGGGGTTCGTGGCTGTAGGAATGGCCACGCCAGAACCCTTTACCCGTTACGCCGAAGAGCTGGCCAGTCGCCCGGAGATGTATGAATGGGGCAAGACTTTGAGCCAGAAGACTTCGGTCAAAGACCTGGACCTCTCCCGGTTTGCCGATCCAGCCCAGTGGATCCCCGAGGTCAAATCGATCATTGTCGTTACGGATAGCTACTTCGAGGAAGAATTTCCCCCCTCGCTGGTGGGAAAAATTGGCCGCTGTTACCTGAAAGGGCTGTTCTGTCCGGAGGAGAATGCTCACAGCCAGCGCAGAAAAGAGCTTAAAAAGTTTCTCCAGGGATTGGGCATGAAGGTTCTTTACGGCCGGGCGCCATCCAGAATGGCTGGAGCCAGGGCCGGGGTGACGAATTACGGGAAGAACTGTTTTGCCTTCGCCAATGAAGCAGCCGGCAAAAGCTCCTGGGTCGTGAACGAACCTTACCTGGTAGACCGGGAGATCGACCCGGATGAGCCAACGATGAAGGCGAGCTGCCCGGAAAATTGCCAGAAGTGTATGGAAGGGTGCCCGACCGGCGCGCTCTATGCCCCCCTGAAGATGGACCCCCGGAAGTGCATCGCCTATCATTCTTATTTCAACGATGGGGAAATTCCTCGCAACTTGCGTTCCCAGATGGGAACTTGGATTTACGGGTGCGACCATTGCCAGGATGTTTGTCCCAGAAATAAAAATTGGCTGGAGAAGAAAAAGCCCATGAACCAAGCTCTCCTGGAGCGGGCAGAGCATTTTCAGATCCCTACCCTGCTGACGATGTCTCAACCGCATTACGAGCAACGGGTCTGGCCATTGCTTTATTACATCCGTAAAGAGAACCGCAAATTATGGCAGAGGAATGCGGCCATTGCCCTGGGGAATCAGGGAGACCCGGGCACGGTTCCTATCTTGATGGATGCCCTGGAAGACCCCGAGCCTCTGGTCCGGGGCCACGCGGCCTGGGCGTTGGGAAAAATAGGGGGAGCGAAAGCCAGGGCCGCGTTAGAAAAAAGAAGAAACTCAGAAAGGGATGAGAAAGTCCGACAGGAGGTGGAAGAGGCGTTGTCCTCTTTAAAAACGTAAGGCGCGAAAGCGGGAGAGGGTAAGGGGTTTAACGCCCTCGCGCCCTGCGCTCTCACGGCTTTTGGAGCCTGACGGTCAAATGATTTCCTTGACATTTCCCGGCAGAGAGGTATAATAAAAAAAGATTTGCTGGGGGAGCTGAACCGGCTGAGAGATCCCAAAACGGATGATCGGGATGACCCCTCAAACCTGTTGGATAATACCAGCGGAGGGAAGCAAATCTTAAACAGGTTCAAAGCCGCCGGTTCTTCCAGGGATCGACGGCTTTTGCTTTTGGGGAACGGGAAAAAGGGGGGAGAAAGAATGGAACTGGATGAAATCGGGGTTTCCCGGGCCATCCTTGAACGGTTCGCCCGCATGGGTCCGGTTTTTGGCGGCCTGCTCCTATCCGGAGAGAAGGTCGCCAGACTCTTGCTGGATCGGCTGGGGTCGAGGAGATAAAGAGCGGGGCTGCAGATTTTAAACGATTGAGTTTGGCAAATCTGTGATTTAGGGGGAATACATCATGACTCAGTTAGAATATGCCAGGCAAGGGACGATCACCGAGGCGATGGAAAAGAGCGCTGCCGCAGAAGGCCTCTCTGCTGAAACCATTCGCCAGGGATTGGCTGGGGGAACCATCGTCATCACGCAAAATTTGAAGCATCGCACGATCGCCCCTTTGGCCATCGGCAAGGGGCTGCGCACCAAAGTCAATGCCAATGTGGGAACTTCCCAAGACCACGTGAATATTGAGGAGGAGCTGGAGAAAGTGCGCGTGGCCATCGAGGCCGGGGCCGACACCATCATGGATTTGTCCACCGGCACGGCCATCGACGAAACCCGCAAGGCAGTGATCCAGGCTTCTACCGTGCCGGTGGGCACCGTGCCCATCTACCAGGCTGCGATCGAAATGCCCAGGAGGAAGAAGCGTCCGATGGTGCAGATGACTGCGGATGACCTCTTTGAGGTGATCGAACGACATGGAGAGGATGGAGTTGACTTCATCACTGTGCACTGCGGCGTGACCCAGAACTCGGTTGAAAAAATTAAAAAAGAAGGGCGCCTGATGGGAGTGGTCAGTCGCGGGGGAGCGATTTTAGTAGAGTGGATGGATTACAACAAAAAGGAAAACCCCCTTTTTGAGCATTACGACCGGCTGTTGGAAATCGCCAAGGCATTCGACATGACCCTGAGCCTGGGAGATGGACTTCGCCCGGGATGCTTGGCCGACGCCACGGACCGCGGGCAGATCCAGGAGCTCATCCTGCTGGGAGAACTGACCGATCGGGCCTGGGCCAAGGGCGTTCAGGTGATGATCGAAGGGCCGGGGCATGTTCCCTTAGACCAGATCGAGGCCAATGTTCTCCTGGAAAAAAGGATCTGTCACGGGGCGCCTTTTTATGTTTTGGGGCCGCTGGTAACCGACATCGCCCCGGGGTATGACCATATCACCGGAGCCATCGGGGGAGCGATCGCCGCGCGAGCGGGAGCGGATTTCCTCTGCTACGTGACGCCGTCGGAACACCTGCGGCTGCCGACGGTCGACGATGTACGCGAAGGGGTCATTGCTTCAAAGATCGCCGGACACGCCGCTGACATTGCCAGGGGCCTACCCGGAGCCATGGAGCAGGATTGTCGCATGGCCCGGGCCCGAAAATCCCTGAACTGGCAGGACCAGATCCGGCTCTCGATCGATCCGCAGCGGGCGCGGAAGCTGCGCGAATCCAGCCTGCCCAAAGAGAGCGATGTTTGTACCATGTGTGGCGAACTCTGCGCGATCAAGAAAGTGTCGAAATTGCTTTGAGCCCATCCCTCATAGTCTCCCACCAGAAGGGGAAGACATTCACTCTTCCATGAGCCAATGAGAGTAGACAGGCGGGTCTTCCCCAGTTTATCCAAGTGGTCTTTGGGGTTATCAAGAAAGTTGAGATGTTTTTCCTCATCTCCGAGGAGTTTCTCGAACCCTTGCTTGAAAATCTGCTCCTTCTTCTTATTGATTCCCGCCCTGCCCTATGGTAATTTGAGAGACCCGTGAAGGGCGAAGAATTTCGGGGGGATGGAAGTGGGCCTGCGGCGGAGGAATCTACTTTATAAATCCATACGGTTCATTGGGTGGGCATGCTTTTGCTCGGTCTACCACCTGAAGGTCGAAGGTCGGGAAAATCTTCCTCCCGCAGGACCGGCCATCCTCCTGCCCAAACACCAATTTTGGACCGACATTCCGATTGTGGCTTTAGCGGCCTGGAAGCCCTTGAACTTCATCGCCAAGCAAGAGCTTTTTATCTATCCGGTTGTGCGGCACTTCTTTTCCTCCCTGGGAGGCGTCCCCATCAATCGTCTAAATCCGGTGAAGAGCCTAGACTCTTTCCGTTACGTGGAACAACTCTTGAAAAAAAGAGAGTTCATTGTTCTTTTCCCGGAAGGGACCTATTATCCCCATGCACTCGGCCGGGGGAAGCATCGCTTCATCGAACGGCTCCTGCGAGTCCAGGAAAAGATGGGATGGCGGGGGGACAAAGCCATTCCCTTTATTCCTGTAGGAATCCGGTACGATGAGAAAAATTTTCGGGCAGAAGTGCGGGTAAAAATCGGCCAGCCGATCTATTCAGATGGAGAATCGGAAGGACAGGAATTTACCTCCCGGATCGTGGCGGAGATTGCTAAACTAAGCGGACTTGACAAGCCCAGAAATCGGGGATGAGTGCTGGGGAAAGAGCCCATTCAACTGAAGGGGGATTCCATGTCGAGCCAGGTTGTCCAATGGGAAGTGAAAGAAGGTTTGGGCACCATTACTCTCAACCGCCCGGAAAAGCGTAATGCCATAAATGGAGAGGTGCTGGAAGGGATCAACCAGGCCTTCTCCGAGCTCAGCCTCAACCCGGAAGCCCGGGTCATTTTGCTGCAGGGCGCAGGACCCACTTTTTCCGCCGGCATCGACTTTAATTTTCTGGGCACCGTGACCCGGGATGATGGAAGGGCGCCGGGGGTCCGCCTGCGAGAGGGGATCGATACCATCCAGACCATCCTCAACCGAATTGAACGAATCGAGAAGCCCGTGGTGGTCAAGATTCACGGCTTTTGCGGTGGCCTGGGGTTGGAGCTGGCTTTGACAGCGGACTTCCGCATCGCCTCCGAGGGTGCGACTCTGGGGGTACCGGAGATTATTCTCGGGCTCATTCCGGATTGCGGGGGCACGACCCGCCTGACCCGCATGCTGGGTCCAATTTGGGCCAAAGAGTTGATCATGACGGGGGATATGATCCCAGCCAAAAGAGCTTACGAGATCGGCCTGGTCAACCAGATCTTCCCCGACGCCGTCCTGGAAGAAAAGACCCACGCTTTTTCGAGAAAACTCCTCCAAAGGCCTTCTTTAGCTCTCGGACTGGCGAAGCGGGCCGTGGACTGGGGTGTCGGACTTGACAAGATGACTCACATGGAGATCGAGGGTTACGTCCAAAGCCTCCTGACCACGGCTAAAGATTTTCCGGAGACCCTGCAAAGGGGCTTTGCCATGTTGCTAAAGAAATAAAGGGACCGAGGGGTGGGAAATCGATGGATTTAAGAAAAATTGAGTTCCCCAGCCAAAATATAACCCTGGAAGGTGTGTTCGCCCTTCCCGCAGGGGGAGGTCCTTTTGGTCTGGTGGTCGTTTGTCATCCCCATCCCCTTTACGGGGGCAGCATGGATAATGAGGTGGTGCATGCGCTCTGCCAGAAAGCGGGAGAAAAGGGCCTGGCTTGGCTTACGTTTAACTTTCGCGGCGTGGGCAAAAGTGGCGGACATTTTGGAGGGGGCATGGGCGAGAAAGAGGATGCCCAGGCCGCTATTTCCTTCGCGGAACAAGAAGCGAAGATCGATCCAGGCAAGATCGGGATCTGTGGTTATTCTTTCGGAAGTATGGTGGCCTTTTCGGTGGCCGTGGAAGACCCGAGGATCACGGCGGTGGCCGGAATTTCACCCTTTGTTCAACCCGATGACCTTTTGCATCACTATACTAAACCCAAGCTTTTTATCAGCGGAACAAATGACGAATTTATAGACCCCAAAAATCTCGCCCAGCTTGTCCTGAGGTTACCGGAACCAAAGGAATTAGCCATTTACCCGGGGGCCGATCATTTCTGGAGTGGATCCGAAGATCCAATGGCGGAGAAGGTAAGCCAATTTTTCGTCAACTATTTGGGTTAGTCTTACGTTCTGCAGCCGCCCCCTCACCTTTGGCGAAGAGGGTAAGGGGGGGGCGGATCATTTTGAACACTCGAACCCTTGAACCCTGGAACCCTTTTTATGCGTGATGCGGATTTCGCCGGCAACAAGCTGATCATGGTGGGGGGCAAGGGTGGGGTGGGGAAAACGACTTGCTCTGCTGCCCTGGCCATGCATTTTGCCCGAACAGGCCAGCCGACACTTCTGATCTCCTCAGATCCCACCCCTTCCCTTTCGGACATTTTTGAGATGGACATCGGCGAGAGGGAAAAACCCATCAAAGGAGTAACCAATCTCCAGGGTCTGGAGATCTGTGCCGAGATCATCCGGCAGCGCTGGAAGGAGCGCTTTGGGCCGGAGATCTACGAAGTTATTTCCGCCTTTGCCACCCTGGATTACGATTTCGTCGAGTACATCGCTGGCGCCCCAGGCATCGAAGAAGAATACATGCTAAATTACATCATGGAATTAGTGGAAAGCGATCGATACGAGCGGGTTATCTGGGATACGGCTCCGGCCGGCCACACCCTGCGCCTCCTCCATCTGCCCCAGCTCTTTCTCAATCACTTGGAAGCTGCCGCGAAGTTCTACATAAACCTCTACGGAGCTTTTGCCAAGATCGCCAGCACAGCCCGGCTGAAAAAGAGCAAACGGACCTTCCTCCAGATTATCGAGGGGTGGAAGGAACTTTCGCAGAAGGTGCTGGATTTCCTCGGCGATGGGCGACGTACGTCGTTTGTCATCGTGACCATTGCCGAAGCTTTGGGGGTGCGATTAACCGAGCGGGTCCTCAAGGACTTCGAGATTTTCCACTTGCGGGTTCCTCATCTGATCATCAATAACCTTGTCCAGGAAGCGGATTGTGCTTTTCATCGCCAGCGGTCGAGTATGCAGCGCAAATATGTAAACCTGCTGCGGGAAACCTATGGTCAACGCATGTCCTTGGTCGAGGTTCCCCTGTTACCCTATGAGGTTAGAGGAGTTAAACGGATCACCCAGGTGTCCGACATCCTTTTTCCAGAACTTCAGATTTGATTCTATCCCCCCATTTCTATTTACTATTTCGTCATCAGCCCTTTTTGGATGGCGAAAGCGGTCAAGGTCGAGACGCTATGTAGGTCTAATTTCTGCATGAGGTTGGCCCGGTGTTTTTCCACGGTTTTTACGCTGATGCAGAGGTAATCGGCAATTTCTTTGTTGCGATAGCCCTCGGCAATCATCTTGAGAATCCCTCGCTCCCGTTGGGTAAGGGTATCCCAGGGTGAGGTAGGTTTCAGGGGTTTTTTCCCCTTCAGGTACCCCTCGACGATCTTTCCTGAAATTCCAGGACTCATATAAAAATTTCCGCATAAAACATTTTTGATGGCCATCCCCAATTCGGCATGGGTGGAATCCTTCAAGGCATACCCGTTGGCGCCGGCTTGCAGGGTTGCCAGGATATATTCCTCATTCTTGTGGACTGTCAAGACGAGGATTTTTGTCTCTGGCGATCGTTTCTTGATCTCTTTGATGGCATCCATTCCGTTCATCCTCGGCATAGAGAGATCCATCAAGACGAGTTGGGGCTTTAATTTTTCAACGCACCGGATCGCCTCTTGGCCATCTTGGGCCTCCCCCACAATATCCAAATCCGGGTTCGACGAAAGCAAGGATCGCAATCCTTCTCTGAGAATCGTATGGTCTTCAGCGATCACGATTCGTTGTTTGGCGCTCATAGGTTCCCCTCCAGGTTTGGTGGTTTGCCAGAGGAATTTCCCCCTTTCCCCCTCCCCGGGACCTCCCCCTCCCTTTTCGCGGTTCAAAAATACATTGTTCCGTCCGATAAAATACAGTAGATACCGTATTTAACATAGCCAAGCCTATAAGTAAAGTGGATAAGTAGATCGATTCTCCCACTTTTAAGCAGAGGGAAAGGAAAATCTATGAGGCCGTTCAACACATTATTGGTCGAAGATAACGCTCCCTTTCGCCAAACATTATTCGACATCTTGAGTAGCCAATTTCCTTCTATGGTGATTGAGGAGGCAGCGGACGGAGAGGAGGCATTTCAAAAAATTGAGTCTGTTCTTCCCAACCTTATTTTCATGGACATCAAACTGCCCGGGGAAAACGGCCTCCAATTAACTCAAAGAATAAAAGCGAAACATCCTGGGGTAATTATTATTATCCTTACAAGTTATGACTTACCCGAGTATCGTGAAGCTGCTTACCAATATGGGGCAAATTATTTCATCGTGAAGGGTTCATCCACAAATGAGGAAATTTTAGCATTGGTGAGATCTATTTTAAAGGACTCGGGTTTTGCTGCGGATGGTCCAAAAGAGCAAAATCCTTCCTAAAGAAAGACCTCATTTTTTAACCCTCACTCTTAACTTTCCTGTTCTGCCTCAAGTCACCCCCCTTCCTTTTTTTAAAAAAGGTGTTATAATTCTTACCGTATGAAAACCTCCTCAAATAAATAGACTCTGTCGAGGTTTTCCCAGCGAACCGGATCTGAAAATTACCAAACGATCGTTACGTTCAATGGTTCTAGGAGAATCCATTCCGCGCGCCCCCATTCCATCACCCCACATCCCCCATCCAAAATCGTTAGGGCCCACCGTGACCCGGAATCATGCGGAAGAGCCTCTGGTCTTAGCGATAGATATCGGCACCTCGTCAGTACGAACTGCCCTCTTCGATAGGTGGGGTCGGGTGGTAGAGGGGGTTGAGGCCCGCCAGATGCATGAAATCACCTCCAGCGCGGAAGGGGCATCCGAAGCGGATCCGGATGCTCTGCTGGAGATTGTCTTTAACTGTCTGGATAGGGTCGTCCATCAGGCCCACGATTTGGGCAGCAAGATGAAAGGGGTAGCCACCTGCACATTTGTCAACAACATCTTGGGGATCGACCAGAACAACCGGGCAGTGACACCGCTCACAACCTACGCCGACACCCGTGCCGCCAGTGAGGTGGCGGGGCTAAGGGCAGATTTTGACGAAACCCTGGTCCATGATCGAACGGGTTGTCGCTTCCATCCCAGCTATTTGCCAGCCCGGTTCCGCTGGCTGGCCCGCACGCAACCGGACCTCTTCCATCGGGTAGCCCGCTTTGTATCCATCGGCGAATATATGGAGGTGAAGCTCTTCGGGGAAACAGCGGTGAGTTACTCCGTGGCTTCCTGGACAGGGCTCCTGAACCGATCCAGACTCAAATGGGACACCCAACTTCTGGCAGCGCTCCCTGTAAAGATCGAGCGACTTTCCCCGCTGACCGAGGCAAATGTTCCCCGTCATGGCCTCCGCCCGGAGTTTGCCGCGCGTTGGCCGACCCTCCGCAATCTATCCTGGTTCCCCGCAGTGGGCGATGGAGCAACCGCCAACATTGGCAGTGGATGTATCTCATCCGCGCGGGTGGCTTTGACGGTAGGAACCACCAGTGCCCTCCGCGTTGTCCTGAACAATCCTCTGGATCATTTGCCTTCTGGGCTTTGGTGCTACCGGGTGGATGGACGACGCGCATTGCTCGGCGGAGCCTTGAGCGAAGGGGGGAGCGTTTTCTCCTGGATGATGGCCACATTACACCTGGGGAATCTGTCGGAATTAGAGCCGTTCCTGGCGGGTCTAGAGCCTGACGCCCACGGTTTAACCGTTCTGCCCTTCCTCGCCGGAGAACGCAGCCCGGGGTGGGCGGGGGGCGCCCGAGCTACGATTCATGGCCTGACGCTGGCCACGACTCCCCTGGACATCTTGCAGGCGGGGTTAGAGGCCGTGGCCTACCGCATCGCTCTGGTCTTCGAGTTGTTGCGCCCAGTGCTCTCAGCCGATCCGCAACTCATAGCCAGCGGTGGAGCGCTGCTCAATTCTCCCACCTGGCTTAAGATCATGACCGACGTGCTGGGCCAGCCGGTTTCTGTTTCTAAGGTGCAGGAGGCTTCCGGGAGGGGAGCCGCCCTTTTAGCCCTGGAAGCGCTGGGCGCGCTGGCCGACCTGGCGGAAGCCCCAGATTTTGTAAGTGCTGCCCACCCGCCCGACCCCAACCTTCATGCCCGGTACCACCTGGCCATTGAACGCCAACAGTCCCTATATGAAAAGTTGGTTAAACAAGGGGTCTAGAAGTCAGTTTCATAAATCCATTTGCCAAGGAGTATAAATGGAAGAAAATTTGCTGCTCATCGAAAGGAAGGATCACATCGCCACCCTCATTTTCAACCGGCCCGAAAAAAGAAACGCCCTCTCCCCCCTGATGCTCTTCCAATTCGCCGACACTCTAAAGCAACTCAAAGAAGAGGGCGAAGTACGCTGCTTGGTGATCCGCGGCGCCGGGGATAAGGCTTTTTCTGCGGGCTACGATATCTCCGAACTCCCTACCAATCTGACCCCGGAGAAGGCTAAGGTTCTAAAGGGCAAGAACCCCTTCCGGATTGGACTGCAGGCCCTTATCGATTTTCCCTATCCGGTCATCGCCATGCTCAATGGACACGCCTTTGGAGGGGGGGGCGAACTGGCCACGGCCTGCGACATTCGCATTGCAGCGGCCACCGCCCGTCTAAGCATGCCCCCGGCAAAATTGGGTATCGTCTATCACTGGGCCGGAATCATTCGTTTCATCAACATAGTCGGTCTGGCAAATGCTAAAGAGATATTCTTTACCGGGCGAGCGTACGAGGCTTCTCGGGCCAGGGAGATGGGCTGGGTCAATTATGTCGTTCCTCCGGATCAGCTCGCATCTTTCACCTACCAGATGGCCCAGGAAATCTCCGAGAATGCCCCCCTATCTTTAATGGGCCTAAAGATGATTTTTCACAAATGTCTCGAGTATCAAAAAATCGACCCTCAGACGGCTGAGGAAATGGAATCCCTCCGCGATCGGGCCTTTCGCAGCGAGGATCTCTTGGAGGGTCAGCGAGCTTTCATGGAAAAGCGCAAGCCAGTCTTCAAAGGGCGATAACCGTACTCTTACCTGGCTGGGAAACTGAGTTCGGTCATTCTCGAATTTTGTTCTATACCCCTCGTTGAACTCTAAATTAAATTCAAGATTCCGTTGATGCGAACCGCAATTTTATCTTTTTCTTCTTGCCTTCTTGGATGGGGCAACTCGCGACTTCCGGGAGCGCCTCTTCCCTTTGGCCCTCTTTTCCTTTGGCTTCCTTTTCTCCGTTTCTCCGCCCTTCTCCGCCAGGATTTTTCTCACGTCGCGCTTGCTGAGTTTCCGCAATGCGACCAGAACAGCTTTTTTATGCACATTGGGACGAAATTTTCCTTTCTCCCATAATCCCACAGCTCCCACAGTCACTCCCGTGAGAAAGGCCAGCTCTCTCTGCGATAGGCCCAGCCTTCTCCGAAGATTGGAAATCCGTTCCGGCGTAAAACGGGAGGCTTTCACTTCTTCCCCGCTGGCTTCCAATCTCAACTTCTTGCTTTCTTCCTGGCGGATCTGCTCGCGGGTCAGACGGTCAAAAAAAGCGAAGTTCTTGGAGAGATTCGATAGTCTGAGCCTCATCTTCCACACTTCGCGCTTTAGTGGAAGAAAGGTTCCTCGGACTTCCCTTTTGGCCAAGCGTGAGATTTCCGACTTGATACTATTCTCTACTTTTCCCATAGTCTTCTCCTTAGAAATATTTTTATTCTACCTCTCGTTAATCCTCGAGTAAAAAAATTATGAGCAGGTTTCCATCTACGCAAGAAAATCATAACCGGACTCTCCCCTATGGTAAAAAGGGGGCTCTTCTAGTCTGGGTATCCGCTGGTCAGCAGTCTTCCGCTCGGTACCGATTGTTCCTGGATCTTGCCTCCAGCGAATAGGTTATAAGGGGTTTATATTATTTTCCCTATAGTTTGTCAAGATTAAAAATCTATTAAAGTTTACTCCCATGGATTCGAAAGTCAATACCGGAATAGGGGAAAGACCTAGAGGAATGCCAAGTGCAAGGATCTGCTTTCTCTTCAAGCGTTATTGACAGAAAAAGTAATCTCTATTAAAATCTATCCAAATAAGTTCGCTCGTTATACTCATCATTTAAAGACAAGAAAGGGTTATTCTCTGCCCGGCGTTGGAAGAAACTTCCCGATAGCGATGAAGATATTTTGTCACGAGTCGGGGAAGACCCACGGCTTCTGCGCGGGTATTTGCATTAACGGGAAAACGCCTGGAGGGTTAGCCAAACCATAGAAATGACCCCGTACCTTTACAGGAAGGCATGCTCGTCTAAAAGAGCATCAAACCAAAATAAAATTCCAGGAATTCGAGGTTTATCTTAATCGTTCCTTGCAGGAGGGCTGGCTTTGGAAAGTTCGGAAAGGCCGAAAGGACTAAAAAGGTTTTTGAAATGGATCGGCGTCCATCTTCATTTCCATCCAAAGTTTTACAAGCTGCTAGCCTTCTCGGCAGCGGGAGTATTGGCTCTTTTCATCGGCTTACTCTACTATAGCGCCAGCCCTTCTTTTTGCAACAGCTGCCACATCATGAAACCCTATTACGAAGCCTGGAAGACCTCCAGGCACAACCAGGTGACCTGTGTGGAGTGTCATTATCCACCTCAGACCCAGGCGGCCATCTGGGTCAAATTCCAGTCCATCAATTCCGTGGTTCAATACGTGACCCGAAAGTATAGCTCTAAACCCTACGCCCAGATCGAAGACGCCAGTTGCCTGCGGTCGGGATGCCATGCCACGAACATCCTGGCGGGGAAGATCACCTACAAGAAGGGAATCCGCTTCGATCACAGGTTCCATCTCGGCGACTTGCGGCGGGGTAAACAGCTGCGCTGCACGAGCTGCCACTCCCAGATCGTCGTGGGCACACACATCGAGGTGACGGAGAGCACCTGTTATCTCTGCCACTTCAAGCACGCGGAGGGACAACGAGGATCCCTTCCCCTGGGGGATTGCTCCACCTGCCATGAGCTCCCGAGAAAGGATATTCAGTTCCAGGGGTTCACTTTCAACCATCTGGATTTTGTCGGTGCCCGCCATGTCTCCTGCGAGAAGTGTCACCTCGATGTCATTCAGGGAGAGGGCCAGGCTCCCAAGGAACGGTGTTATATCTGTCATAATCAACCCGAACGATTGGATAAATACAAAGATGTATCGTTCATGCACGATACCCATGTGGCCAAACGGAAAGTGGATTGCACGCGCTGCCACCTGGAGATCAGGCACGGGTTAAAGACCTCCAAGGTGCGCTTCATGGAATATAACTGTCAGGTCTGTCACTCGGCTATCCACAGCGGGCCCAAGGAAATGTTCATGGGGGAAGGAGGAAAAGGGGCACCCTCCACCCCGAGCCATATGTTTGCGGCCCGATTGGACTGTCTGGCCTGTCACATTCAGCCGAAAGGCGCAGAATCGGGGATGGGCAAGGACGGCTTTACCTTTGTAGCTTCGGAGAATGCTTGTACGGGTTGCCATGGTGACCAGTATAAGGGAATGCTGAAAGATTGGAAGGATACTTTCGAGGTGATGATCCGGGATATTGATCCCAAGTTGAATGCGGCCCGCCACGTTTTAGAAAAGAGCACGGCGAATGATAAATTGAGAGAGGCCAAAAAGTTATTCGAGGATGCCAGGTACAACGTTAGCTTTGTGAAAATCGGCAAGGGAGTCCATAACCCCTTTTATGCTTCCGAGCTCATCCAGGTGGCCGATCGGAACGTGGACCGTCTTTTTCACTTGGTCGGACAGCCGCCGCCCTCTTTGCCTGAGCAAAGCCCCATCAAGGGGGGGTATTGCGCCCGGCTCTGTCATGCCAAGGCCCGGGTAAAACTTCCGCAAGAAACCTCCCTGCAGGGAATGAAACTCCCCCACACCCGCCACGCCTTCGATTTTGGCCTGGGTTGCACCTCCTGCCATTCGGCTGAAAAGCACAAAGTGGTCAAAATTTCCAAACGGGATTGCATGGCCTGCCATCATAAACCGGAGAACACCCAGTGTTCTCGCTGCCATCAAAAACAATCCGCGCTCTATACGGCTCAAAATCTCCCCGTGGAGGTGAAGGAGGCCAAGGCAAGCGTGAAAGCCGGAAAAGTAGAATGTGTTAACTGCCATGACCTCTCGAAGAAACAAACTCTGGAGAATATCTCCCTTGCCTGCACTCAATGCCACGACCCAGCCTACGTTGACATGCTCAAAGCGTGGAGGGAGGAAACCCTGGAAGCCTTGAAGAAGACCCGGGACTCTCTGGACAAGGTCGGCAAGAAGCTGACTGAGGCGAGAAAGGAGAAAAGAGAGGTTCGGGAGGCAGCTCTGGAACTGGAGCGGGCGGAGAAAGCTTATGATTTCATCCTAAAGGCCAAAGGAGTTCACAACGCCGGCCTGGCCGGGGCTATTTTGGAGCAAGCGCAAAAGGATGCTCAAAAGGCAGAAGAACGGTTGGCCTTCCCCCGGAGAAACGGGGGGGATTAGGGGGGCTCTTTCAGACCAAAAACCGGAAAGATCCTGCTAAGGACCCAGAATAGGACAAAGGGGATGACTCCGATAAAGAGTGCCCCCAAGAGACCTTCTTTAAAAGTCTCGTAATCCTGCGGGATGATGGGCAGGTGGTAGTGCATGTATCCAGCAAAGGTAAGGGAAAAAGACTGGCCGCCGATGACCACGTTCCACCTCATCATAAAAACCCCGAGAAGCACCAAAACCAGGGAAAGGACGGCCCTTCGGATCGTGAGGCCAGGGAGCAGAAGAAGAACGAAAGGGACGAGGTTCCCGAAAGTATACTGCAGGATGAAGATATTGGTGAAGTCCTTCCCATAGATGACGTTCCTGAGGATGTCCCAAGATTTAACAGCCGTATAGCCTCTGAAGACGAGGTCTAGAAATTCCAGGCTGATGGAGAATATCAAAAAAAAGATGAGGTATCTCGATGTCATCCTCATCACATGCATCTCCACGCCTTTAATCTCTTCCTTCGCCTGGTAAACTGGGAAAGGCCTTCTGCGGGAAACCAGGAATTTCTTGATCTCCATGGTAATGATGTAGGTAAGCATGCAGAGGGCGACGCCGGAGACAATGGCCGACATGATGAATATGACCGGCATGAGGGGGGTCATCCACAGCGCATTGGCCTTAACCGAACCAAATATGAAACCGGCATAACCATGCAGAAAACAGGCCACAGGCACCCCAACGCCCGCCAGGATCTTGATCGCCCTCTCATCCTTCCTGAGGGCTGACTCACGGATGTCGTATGCCCCGAGGGTGAGTACACGACATACCAGATATTTCATATTTTCACGGAGACTCCGGCTCATCTTGTTCTTGAGTTGTAATGAGGTCTCCACAAAATATTTTCGGTAAAGGAACCAAATCTCTGCGGCGACGATGGACCCGTAAATGAAAATAACGACCCCGAAGGCGGCGATGGCGGAAGTGAAATGAGGGGTCATATAGACATAATAGTTACGCGCAGGTTGCTGGAGATGAAGAAGCAGGGGCAGGGGGGCGACGATTAAGAGGGCAAAGGAGAAGACCAGAGAGAATCTGGCTATTTCTTTGAGCTGTTTTATGCCAAAGAGATGGTACAAGGAAGAAAGGACAAAGGCGCCCGCCACCAGTCCGGTCATGAACGGGTACATGACGATCTGAATGCTCCAATAAATGTACTCATTGGGGTAAACGAAAAGTTCCTTTACTGTCCAGAGTTCTTCCAGAACCATCCCTTACCTAACCTCCTCGCTGAGCCCGATAAAATAAACCTGGGGATCGGTTCCATATTCCGGCTTGTGGATCGATACCCGCTGGGTCATGATGATGTTCGCCACCGGATCCTGGGGGTCCTTGATGTTTCCGATTCTCCTCGCGCCCACCGGGCAGGCCACCACGCAGGCCGGCTTCATTCCCTTGTTGATCCGGTGATAACAGAAGTTACACTTTTCGACCACATGGTATACAGGATGGAAAAACCTCATTCCATAAGGGCAGGCCATGATACAATAGCCGCACCCGATGCACCACTTCCGGTCCACCAGGACGACCCCGTCTGCAGTTTGATAGGTGGCACCCACTGGGCATACCTGGACACAGGAGGGTTCGGCACACTGGTTGCAAAGCTTGGGCACAAAAAAAGCCTTATCGATTTTCTCTGGCAGAATCTCTTGGGTTCTTCCCTGTCCAAGATCAATCCGGCGGGTAATGAACCCGTACCGGCCTTCCTGCGGGGTATCCGCGAATACTTCTCCATCTTTGGTGACGACGTACCTTTCCACCCAGGTCCGGGAGACATTGGCCCCGAAGGGGACTTCATTTTCGAGCTTACAGGCCTTTACGCAGAAGCCGCAACCGATGCACTTGTAGGTATCCACGAGAAATACCCAGCGGCCCGGCTTTGCGGCTCCCAGCCCTTCCCGGGGCCTAAAAATTTCGTCAAGCCCGCAGGCCAGGGCGATTCCGGCAAGCCCCTTCAGAGATAGACTTAGAAAACCCCTTCTGTTCACCTGCTCCTCCTACTTGGGTTTGGATGCTCGATGCGGATCATGGCAGCCCACACATTCCAATCCCGCGTTGTGTCCATCCGGATCAATACCTCTGATTTCAGCCCTCTTACTCGTCGGATAAGGAAGATAGGTATGGCACCGGAGGCAGAGTTCGCGACTCCGGTCAATAGAGAGTTTCTGCGGGTCTGATGGATGTTCGATAGCCAGGCCATGGCAGTTTTCACACTCGATGATGGTATGGAGGGAGGTACGGAGCTGTTGAAACTGTTCTGCATGGCAGTCCTTGCAATAATCTCTCCCTTGATATTTCACCTGGAAATTCTTCCAGTCTTCCTCACTGGCTTTCCGATACCAGCCGTACATATAGCCCCTCTCATGAATTCCGAAATCCTTTGGCACGACCAGGATCCGGGCGGCTAAGATAGCCGCCCCCAATGCCAAAACCACAAACAGCGGCCTCAATACATGCATATGAAACCACCTTCACGATTTGGATGGATCCCGCCAGGGGTAAACCTTGCCCATTTAAAATTGGGTTTCGCCCGGTGCTCTCTCATTCTTAATTTAACTGCCCGGCGGAATGAAAAAAACTTTTGCAGACCCAGCACATGGGGTTATGCCCTGTCCAGTAAGTTTTTCCGTTCGCAGGGAGCTTCCCGCACGGGTAGAGTAGGGAACTGGTGTAGTGGCTAACGCTCTATTTCCAGCTCCCCCTCATCAAACCGTACATTCAGTTTTCCCGAATACGGCTTTCCGATCATCTTCTTCCAGGGGCTTTCGCAAAC